>Ga0302326_10006552_pt1 | contig 26092 bp, 25 predicted proteins | sample Palsa_T0_3_FD_202264 | JGI IMG/M metagenome (GOLD analysis project Ga0302326, IMG submission 202264) | Peat permafrost microbial communities from Stordalen Mire near Abisko, Sweden - Palsa_T0_3 | ecosystem: Environmental > Terrestrial > Soil > Palsa > Peat permafrost | place: Sweden: Abisko... | reverse complement strand
TTGTCGCACTCACGATGCGCGTGTCGGCCACGCGCTTCCGCGTACCAGACGTCTGCGTTACGATAGGCGAGCCGGCCGAACAGATACCGACACAACCGCCGTTCTTGTGTATTGAAATTCTTTCGCCAGAGGATCGCGCGGGACGCATCCAGCGCAAGATCGCCGACTATCTCAAGTTCGGCGTCCGCTATATCTGGGTGGTCGACCCGCGCACGCGCGAAGCCTTTATCCATACCGCCACCGGCATGTGCGCCGTCGAAGACGGCATCCTGCGCACCAGCGATCCCGACATCGCCGTGCCGCTCACCGAAATCCTCAACTAAAAATTCCGCCGCATATACGCCGAAATCAAAATGATCGCCAATCCCGAAATCGCCGCCCCGCCGAACAAGCGCCCGCGGTGCTCCGGGTTCTTCGTCACCAGCACGATCCCCACCGCGAAAACGTGCGCCACCAGCATCAGCTTCACGATCAGCAGGATGTAGTAGCGCGCGTTGTGTCCGGGGTTGGTCGCCAGAGTGTATCCGCCCGAGACCAGCAGCGCGGGGATCGCCCCGAATACCAGTGGGCGATACAGCGCGGCGGCCTTGTCAACCAGCGCCTTGCGCGCCTCCGCCACCAACACTCCGGTGGCCGGAACCAGCACCAGCCAGCCGTACAACATGCCGCCAATCAGCGTGGCGACCGACGCGATATGCAACCAGCGCATGCAGATACCCAGGGCTTCGTACATGCGTTGATTATACAATCGTTACTTATGGTGCATGAAATCCTGCCGGTGGGCATGCTGCAATGCAACTGCTCCATTTTCGGCGACGAGCAGTCGGGCGACGCTGTGGTGATCGATCCGGGTGACAACTTGCCCCAGATCGAAGCCGTTCTGGCGCGGCACGGCCTGCACGTGAAAGCCATCGTGATCACGCACGCGCATATCGACCACGTCGGCGGCGCGCACAAGTTGCATGCATCCACCGGCGCGCCCGTCTACATGAACGAGAACGACGACAAACTGCAGGACATGATGGACATGCAAGCCGCCTGGCTGGGCGTGCGCACACCGGAGCGGACGGCGATCGACATGCCCGCCCGCGATGGCGATATCCTGCGCGCAGCCGGCGGCGAGTTCCACGTCCTGCACACGCCGGGCCACACGCCGGGCAGCATCAGCCTGTGGTTGCCTGCGGAAAAGAAGCTGGTGGCGGGCGACACGCTATTTCGCGACAGCATCGGGCGCACCGATCTGCCCTTCGGCGATGGCGGACAGATCCTGCGATCGATTCACGACAAATATTTCGCTCTGCCCGATGAAACCGTAGTCGTGCCGGGGCATGGACCGGTGACCACGCTGGGCCGCGAAAAGCAATTCAATTATTTTCTGCAGGGCATCTAGAGGGAATGTAGATGCAGATACCCAACTGGCCCATTTCGACCGAGCGCGAGTTCGAACTGTTGCGCGAGGTGCTCGCGAGCGGACGTTGGGGCGGGCACAGCGACCACGTCAAGCGGCTGGAGCGCGAGTTCGCCGAGTTCACGCATTGCGCGCACGCCATATCGGCCATGAACGGCACCGTCACGCTGGAGATGGCGCTGTGCGCGGCCAACGTGGGTCCCGGCGACGAGGTGATCGTGCCGGCCATCTCGTTCGTATCGACGGCCATGGCTGTGTCCCGCGTAGGCGCCTCGCCGGTATTCGTGGATATCGAGCCGCTGAGCTTCAATATGGACCCCGAGCGCGCCACCGCGGCCATCACGCCGTTAACGAAGGCCATCATCGCGGTGCACTTCGGCGGCGCCATTGCGGATATCGACCGGCTCGTGCCCTTGGCCGCCGAGCACGGTCTGGCGCTGATCGAAGACGCCGCGCACGCGCACGGTTCGGAGTGGCGCGGCCGCCGCGCGGGCAGTCTGGCGCTGGCCGGGTCGTTCAGCTTCCAGAATTCGAAGGTGATGACGGCGGGCGAAGGCGGCATGTTGACGACCAACGACGCGGCGTTCGCCGAGCGGACGTGGTCCATCATGGACCAGGGCCGCAAGCCCGACGGCGGCTGGTTCCATCACTACTTGCTGGGCAGTAATTACCGCATCACAGGGTTGCAGGCGGCGGTGCTGCTGGCCCAGCTTGAGCGCCTGCCGGAGCAGAACTGCCGCCGCACGCGCAATGCGGCGCTGCTGCGCGCGGTGTTGGCGGACGTGCCCGGGCTCGCGTTTCAGGCCGTGCCGAAACAACAGAACGCCAACTCCTGGTATCTGCTGCTGGGCCGCATCGACGCGCAGCGCATGGGCCGCACGCGGGACGAATTCCATCGCGCGCTGACCGCGCAAGGCGTGCCGTGTACGCCGTTCTATCCGCATCCGCTCTACGGCAATCCGCTCTATGGGGAGGGCGGCTGCCGCGTGGAGCCTTGCCCGGTCGCCGAAGCCTGCATTGGCGGCGCGTTCTGGCTGCCGCATCGCGCGCTGTTGGGGGATGAGCAGACTACGCGGGAAATAGCTGGTGCCATACTTAAAGCTTGTACTGAGGTGTTCGCATCATGACGAACGATCAAAATCCAATCAGCCGTCGCGGGTTTGTGCAAACTGCGGCGCTGGCAGCCGGCACGCTGGCCGCGACGGACCTGACGCGCGCGGCTACGCCGGCCGCCGACGTGAAGATCGGGCTGTACAGCATCACCTATGGTGGTGTCTGGTATCGCGGGGATGCCTTGACGGTCGAACAAGTTATCGGGCGCGCCCACAAGTTCGGATACCAAGGCGTGGAGATCGACGGCAAACGCCCGCACGGCAACCCGCTCGATATGCCGCGGGAGCGCTGCCGCGAGCTGCGCCGCATGGCCGCCGATCAAGGCATCGAGATCTACGCCGTGGCCGCCAATAACGATTTCAGCAGTCCTATTCCGGAGCATCGCGAAGCGCAGTTAGTCTACACGCGCGAGTTGATGCGCATGACGGCGGACCTGGGCGCCAAGCTGCTGCGCGTGTTCCTGGCCTGGCCGGGCGTCACCCTGCGGCCCGCGGGCGGCGGCAGTTACGACTTTGCGAAAGCCGTTTGGAAAGCCGAGCACCAGGATTTCTCCGCCGTCGAAACATGGGACTGGTGCCGCGCCAGCCTAACCGAAGCGGCCAAACTTGCCGCCGATTTCGGCGTCACGCTGGCTTTGCAGAATCATCCCCCGGTGATCGACCGGGGCTACCGCGACTGTCTGCGCATGGTGAACGAAGTGGCGTCGCCGCAGCTTAAGATCTGCTTCGACGCCCGCCTGGAGCGCACCCTGGACCCCGCCGCCGTGCGCCAGGCCGTGAACGAAGTGGGAGCGCTGCAAACGCTGTGGCATTACGGCGGCGAGTACGACCGCGGCCCGGAAGGGATCACCGTGAAGGGCGACGAAAAAGCCCTCGCCGAAGCGCTCGGCCTATTCGACATCGGCTATCAAGGTTACGCTGGGTTTGAACTGTGCCATCCCTTGCCGGTAGTCGACGGTCAAACAGTGGGCTTGGACTTCATCGACAAGAACGCCCAACTGGCCGCCGAATACATACGCGGCATTTTGGCGGAGGCGAAGAAGCAACACGCTGCGCCTAGCTGTAAGGCTTGACATTGACCTCGCCTCCTGCCGCGCCTTCGCAATGATTTTCTTAGCGGCGCGCCGATTATTTACAGCGCCCACTCGGCGCTCCGAGCGCCTCGCATGTAACGTGCGCCGCGGTAGCCGCCGAGTCCGTCTGTATTCCCGAGATATAGAAGTCCACGACTCCCGGCGGAAGACCCGAGTGCTGATTAGCGGCCGGATCGGGGTAGGGGCCGGGCACCAAAAACTCACCCGGCTGCGGCGTCGTAGTCCACGTGCCTGGTCCTGTCCCGCTGTTGCCTTGCGTCATCGTACAAGGGAAGCTCGGAATTGGCGGATAACAGGCTAACGCGCCGGCCAGGGGCGTGAAGGTGATCTGGACGTTCAGGTTCAGCGTCGAGTAGTAAGTCCCCCCAGTCGGAGTTAGTACCATGAGCGTCAACTCCCCGGTGCTTAGGGGAAACGGCGCCAGGTTGACGTGTACCGTACAGTTGGCGGTGGTTGGGTTAGAGGCTGGCACGGTACCCTCCAGGTTCAATGCCAGCACCCGGATCGGGACTGTGACCGTGGGGGTAGTGTCGTGTGACGGGCCACCGGTGGTGAAATTAGCCTGTTGGTGTACGATGGCTGTGTCCGTATTGCCAAATTTTCCGGTCGTGCTTTTTATCGGCACACCTTTCAACGTTACGGTCATCCCCCCGCCGAAAGGCAACGTAGCCTTCGTCCCAAGCCCCGTCTGCAAGTAATCGGTGCCCGCCGCGACCGCGGTGATTTGGGCATTGGCAACCCCCAATCCGCCGGCGGCGATCAGCCAACAGACGGCTGCGTGTGCGATCAATCGTTTTCTCATTTCCAATCTCCTCTCCGCTAAGCGCTGTCACTGGGAGGCGATTACGTTTGTACTCCCGATGTCAGACGCTTGTCCAACACCCGCTTCTTGAGTGCTGGTGGGTGTAGTATACACCCGATTCGCCACTGGCTGCGAAGCGATTTTCAGGAAATTTTCAAAAAAAAAGTCCTGGTAGGCCGGAATAGTGTAGAATGACATGCTGTCAGGCATGTGAAGAGGAGGGGTTATGACGAGTACAAGGCAACAGCCGCGCGGCAATTCCGCGATTCACCGGCTCGGCGCCAGCGGCGCGCTGGCACTAATGGCCGTTTTCGCGTCTGCGGCGATCAGTCCGCCGGCGCAAGCGGCCTACTCCGTGGAGCACACCTTCACGGGACAGACGGCCGACGGGGCAAACCCCGCGGGAGCGTTGATTGCGGACGGCAGCGGCAATATCTACGGCACCACTTCCGTCGGTGGCGCATTCAACCAGGGCGCCGTGTTCGAGTGGGCCGCCGGCGGTCCGGAGACGGTGTTGTACAGCTTCACGGGGGGACCGGATGGGGGATCGCCCGAAGCGGGTTTGACCCTTGGCCCGGGCGGCGTTCTCTACGGCACCACTTACCTCGGCGGCATTTACGGTGACGGAGTCGTGTTCGAGCTGACCCCGGGCACTCCCTGGACGGAATCCGTGCTGCACACCTTCACAGGAGGGACCGACGGGGCTAGTCCTTGGGCTGGTGTGACCCTGGGCTCGGGCGGCGTGCTCTACGGCACCACCACGGGTGGGGGATTGGGCTTCGGAGTTGTGTTCGAGCTGACGCCGGGCACCCCCTGGACGGAGACCGAGCTATACCCCTTCTCGGGCGGGACCGATGGGGCAAATCCGTACGGCGGTATCGTCCTGGACGCGGCACACAATCTCTACGGCACCACTGAGTCCGGTGGTTCGGGCTTTGGGGTCGTGTTCAAGCTGAGTTCGGCAGGCCTTTTTTCGGTGCTGTACCCTTTTACAGGGGGAGCGGACGGGGCAAACCCTCTGGCAGACCTGGTCGAAGGCACGCCAAACAACTTTTACGGCACAACTCCATACGGCGGTGCGGGCTACGGAGTAGTGTTCAAGGTGACAGCGGGCGGCGTCTATACGCCGCTGTACACCTTCACCGGGGGCGCCGACGGGGCCTACCCCTTCGCAGGTCTGATCTACTCGGCCCCCGATCTTTACGGAGTTACTTATTTCGGCGGCACGCACGCCGATGGGACTGTGTTCAGGATGACCACGGGCGGCGTGGAGACGGTGCTGCACAGTTTCGCAGGTGCGCCGAGCGGGGACTATCCTTTCGGGGGCCTGGTCCGCATCGCGCCCGATATCTACGGCACCTCGTACTACGGCGGCAATACATCGGCCTCCGGAGTATTGTTCAAGATCACCTGACCGCTTCAGATTGTGGGGCGGGCTAGGATGGGCCGCCCCACAATACCCATGACCCGCAGGTGCTCCCACTCCCCGATTTTTTTCCCCTCTAGTGTCGATTCCGCGCGTCTCCATTCGTTATTAGGCTGCAACACGCAACACCCAAGAGGAAAAACGAATGAAACGACACCTTTTAGTTATTGCAGCCGTATCGCTGGCGGCCATCGCAGCCCAAGCCGCCGGCCCGAAATCCGAAGACGCCCCCGGCCCTGCGGCCTACGCCCGGCTCAAAACCCTGGTCGGCGAGTGGGAAGCCGACATCGCCATGGGCAAAGCCCATCTCACCTACGAGCTCATCGCCGGCGGCACCTCCCTTGTGGAACGGGAATCCGCCGAAAAGATGCCGGTGATGGAAACCGTCTACTACCTGGACGGCGACCGCCTGCTATTGACCCACTACTGCATGGCCGGCAACCAGCCGCGCATGCAGGCGCGCGCCTTCAACCCCGAAACCGGAGAAGTGGCTTTCGAGTTTCTGGACGCCACCAACCTGAAGCCGGGTGGCGGCCACATGCACAATGTCAAGATCCGCGTAGCCGACCGCGACCACCTCGACACCGAGTGGGAGTTCTACGAAAATGGTCAACGGAAAATGGCCGAAACCGCGCAATACACGCGCGTAAAATAGGAGAAACGATGCCACATTATATGCTCCTGCTGTACGACGATCCCTCCGGCTGGGAGCGCCTCAGCCCGGAGGAGATGCAGAAGGCCACCGAGAAATACATGGCCTGGACGAAAAAGCCCTTCACCCGCGACGCCCACCGGTTGGGGATGGACCCAGGCAAAGTGATGCGTTCCGCGGGTGGCCAGATCCGCACTACCGACGGTCCCTATAGCGAAACCAAAGAGGTCCTGGGCGGCTATTACACCATCGAAGCCGCCGACTACGATGAAGCCTTGCGCCTGGCCCTGGATCACCCGACCCTGGAACACGGCGGCACCATCGAGGTAAGGCACGTCTGGGGAACGTGACCGCATCTCCCGATACCGGCGGACTGCTGGAGCACCTGTTCCGGCAACAGGCGGGCCGAATGGTCGCGCATCTCACGCGGCTGCTCGGCCCGGCGCATTTGGAGCTGGCCGAAGAAACCGTGCAGGAGGCCATGCTGCGCGCGCTGCAGACTTGGCCTTACCACGGGATTCCCGAAAACGCCGCGGCATGGCTCTTCCGCGTAGCCCACAATATCGCGATTGACGCGGTCCGCCGCAACCGTACGCTCGGGGAGAAGACCGACACTATCGTAGCCGAGCTCTCCCGTTCGGCGTCGGCTGTGCCGAACGATCCCTACCTCGAAGAGCAGCTTCGCGACGATGAGTTGCGCATGATCTTCATGTGCTGCCATCCGGAGATTGGGCGGGACGCGCGCGTGGCCTTGAGCCTGAAAACCGTGGGCGGATTCGGCGTGCGCGAGATCGCCCGCGCTTTCCTGGCGGACGATGCCGCCATCGCGCAGCGCCTGGTGCGCGCCAAGCGCCAGATCCGGGAGGGTCGCCTGACGCTCGACATGCCGCGCGGCCCGGAATTGAAGCCGCGCCTCGATTCCGTGCTCGAAGTCGTCTACTTCCTGTTCAACGAAGGATACGCCGCGCATGCCGGAGAAGACCTCATTCGGCAGGATCTTTGCCTGGAAGCGTTGCGGCTGGGCCGTCTGGTGGCGGCGTCTTCCATCGCGGCGCCGCGCGCGCATGCGCTGGTCGCCCTGATGGCGCTGGAGGCCGCCCGGCTGCCCGCGCGCGTGGACGAATCGGGCGACCTGATCCTGCTCGAAGCCCAGGATCACGGCCGCTGGGACCAGCGCTTGATCTCTCTCGGATTCCATCACTTCGACCGCTCCATCTCCGGCGACGAGGTCTCTGAATATCATGTACAGGCCGCTATTGCGGCGACGCACGCGCGCGCTACGGATCCGCAATCGCGGGATTGGCCCATGATTCTCGATTTGTACGATCAACTGCTGGCGCTGAACGGCTCGCCGGTGGTGGCGTTGAATCGCGCCGTGGCGGTGGCCAAAGTACGCGGCCCGGCCGAGGCGCTGGCCGCCATCGAGCCGCTGATCAACGATCCGAAGCTGCACGGCTATTATCTGCTGCTCGCCGTGCGCGGGCACCTGCTGCTGGATCTGGGACGGCCGCGGGAAGCCGCGGCTTGCTTTCGGGCCGCCCTGGACTGCCCTTGCTCCGAGCCCGAGCGCCGTTTCCTGGTGGCACAGGCTTCAGCCTGTGAGAGGGCGCGTTATAATACCGGTCTCGCGGAGGATTCATGAAATTCAGCGCCGACGATTTCAAGCACCTGTATGCCGAGATGCCGGACGAGGAATTGCGCTCGCTCGTCCGGACGGAGCTGAGCGATGTCGCGCGGCCGTGCTATGACGCCGAGTTGGCGCGCCGCGGCCTGTCGTCGGCGCCGCCCCGCCGCACGATTCAGCCGGTAGCGCCGGCCGAGGAACCGGCGGAAATCGCGCCCGAATCGGAGGAACGGCTGGAGGAGGCGGCCGAGCAGGAGGAAGAGGAAGATCTGGTTCCGGCCGCCGGCTTCACGTCGCGCGACGAGGCCAAGGCGGCGAAAGCGCTGCTGCAATCGGCTGCGATTCCGGCGTTTCTGGAAGACGACACCCTAGCCGGCGGCGGTTTCCGGCTGCTGGTGGCCGCATCGTATGTCGATCGAGCGCGCGAGGCTCTTGCGGAGGCGCAATGAGCGCCTCCAAGAAGACCAACATTCCGCCTGAGACGCTGCAGTTATACGACAAGCTAGCGCGGACATGCCCCGGCGTCGAACGGAAAGGCGACACCGTTCCTTACACGTCGGTCAACGGGAATATGTTCAGCTACCTGCACGCTACCGGCGGCTTGGCGCTCAGGCTTCCCGGGGGAGAGCGGGAGACGTTCCTGGCGAAATATAAGGCCAAGCTCTGCGAGGCATATGGCGTCGTTCAGAAAGAATATGTGGCCGTGCCCGACGCCCTCCTAGCTAAAACCGCTGAATTGAAACCGTACCTCAAGATCGGCTACGAGTACGCCAAGAGCCTCAAGCCCAAGCCGGCGAAGAGTCCCAAGGCAGCCAAAAAAGGATCTTGACTTCCGACTTCCGACTTCTGACTTCTGATTTCTGATCTGTGACTCCCTTCCAACCCGCTGATTCTACAGGGAGGCAGTTGTGGGGCGGCCAATCGTGGCCGCAGCCGCCTTTCAGGCGGCCAAGCCGGCTGAAAAGCCGGCTGCGGGCAGAATTGCCCGCCCCACATTCTGAGAAGTCACACCTTTTTCTAATCCGGCACCGCCGGTGGCTGGGCTGACTTCTGACTCCTGCCTTCAGAAATCGTCGATCATCCAGACGTTCGACGCCGTAGCCCACTTCAGGAACGCAAGATGGTTCCCGTCAGGCGACGGTATTCCCCACGTATCCAGCCCATCCAAGGCTTGTTCAAAAAGCACCTGCGACTCGCCCCCCGGCTTCACGTGCAACAGGTACTCCCCATTGGCCGGCGTCACGCTGGAGACAAACCATCCCTTTCCGCCGGCGCCCCAGAAGAGAACCTCCAATCCTTTCCGGCCCGGCACCTCGACTTCCGAAGCACTGGCGCCATTGAGCGGGATACGCCGTGGCGGTCGGGATTCGCCGCGGATTCTCGCCGTTCCCGTCCATCAGCCAGAGCTCGCGGATGTTTCCCGCCGCGTACACTACACGGGAACCGTCCGGCGAAACTGCCGCGTTCATGGCATTCTCGCGCAGAGGAGTCAGCTTTCCACTCAGGATGGAAAGCAGAGAAAGGCGGTGCAGATCGTTTACTCTCTCGCCGACTATCAGGCGGGTGCATCGGGATACCAGATCAGCCTGGCCGGAGCCACGCCGGATCCAAGGGGGATGGAACGGGTCTCGCCCGACGGCAACGCCTGTATGGTGATGGATTGCGCGTCGGTGTAGGCGAGATATTTGCCATTCGGCGAAATGGCATACGTGATCACCGGATTTTCGACGGCGTTGGCCGTCACCCGATGTGGCAGGGAAATTGGTTTGCGCCGCAATTGCCGATGCGCCCACCACCGCGCAAATGATGAACCATCGGCTGCGCCAAGGTTCGGGATGCAGTAGCTTCCCGGCGGGCTGAGGCCGGCCGGGCACCGGGATGGCGATGCGTGTCGAGCGTTTGCTGTCGCATGGCGGCCCGCTCCGGGCAAGAGAGCATGAAGGCGCCTATCCACATGCCAGCACCCTTCGCTCCACCTCGTCCAGGAGCGCGGCGGGCGCTTCGCGCAACCAATGGAGGCGAATCTCAAAGTGTATGACGCCATTGTTGCCGTCGGCGCATGGCCCTTTTATTGTGCGGGCGCGGGCACGCGGAAGTGGCCGGTGGCGCCGTTCACCGTAAGAGTGGCATCCACATAAGGCGTACCGGACGTTACGCCGCCAGGATAGCTGAAGTTCACCTGATCGATGATCAAGCCGGGAGCCGCGCCGCAATAATCCACCACCGCGGCCTGGCCGCCAATCGTGAGCTGGCAACTGGCGCTGCCGCCGGCTACCTCGATCGGTGTTAACGACCCGGTGTACTGCACCGGCACGCCGTCCCGCTCCGCCGCCCCCTTTGGGCCGAGCGCGTTAGCCCAGAGCTGATACACGCCGCCGGACTGTGCCGTGCATTCCGACCTCTCGCATCCGGTGCTTGTCATCCATGCAACGCCATTCGTAAAGTCTTCGAGAAACATCGAAGGCGCGGCGTTGCCCGCAATCGACACCAGCTCCACCTGGCTGGGAACGGCGGCGCGCGTCACATGCACGTTCACTGCCGGTCCCGGCGCAACTTCCCACGGCACCTGAAAATTGATCTGCGTCGGGGAGACATACACCAGCGCCGCCGGCGTTCCTCCCACCGTCACCGTAACATTGCCGATCGTCTTGACGAAATTGCCGTTTGAGTCGACCGTGTTCGTGTAGGCACTGTCCGCCAGGTTCGTGCCATAGAGCGTGGCGAGCCCGCCCGGCGCGAGTGAGCCCAGATAGGATGCCCCATTCACCACGCTGCCGGGAGCGATCACCGGGTTCGCCCCGGTAGTGGCGATGGACTGATAAACACGCACCCAATCCACCAGCATCTCCTGGTTGGGAAAAGGTTGGTCCGGATCGGGCGTTCCCAGAAACGTGGCAGGTCCGCCGATCGCCAGGTCCAGCAGGATGAAGAAAGGAGCGTTGAAGACCCACTGATCGTTCGCCGGTATATCGGAGGGCGTGACCTGCTGGTACGGCAGGCCGTCCACGAACCATTGGAGCGAGTTCTCCGACCACTGCAGGGAGTAGACATGGTAGTCGTCGTAGACGGTCTCACCCAGCGGCAAGGTGTGCGTTGCACTGATGCCGCCGACGCCTGAATATCCCGGCCCCTGCACCTCTCCGTTATTGATCGAGGCATTATTGTTGAACGTCCCGTAGTTCTCCATGATGTCGAGTTCGCCGCAGCCGGGCCAGCCGGCAAATACCAGATTCTCGCCCTCCATCCGGAAAGCCGGCCATACGCCGAGGCCGAAGGGCGCCTTGATGCGGGCCTCAATCAGGCCGTATTGCCAGCTCAAGTCCGCGGTCCTGGTCGAAGCTTTCGGATTGCCAGTCTGCAAGCGCGCCGAAGTAAAGTTGCCGCTTGGGTCGCGGATCGCCTGGATCACCAGGTTGCCGTTCCCATCCTGAAAGACGTTGTTCGCAGAGTCGGTGTAGGTTTCCAATTCACCGTTGTCCCAACCACCGCCGCCCAAGTCGTAATTCCAATTCTGGGGATTGGGCAAGGTGCCGGCCGCGTCGTTGAACTCATCGCTCCACGCGAGTTGCCAACCCGTGACGCCAGCGGACACCACCACCTGCCCCCAGGTACAGGTGTTCGGACCGACAGTTCTGGGCAAGCCTTCATACTGCCCGAGAACCAGGTAAAAAGGACCCGTGCCGATCGCGCCAACGCCCGTCGATCCCAGCAAAGTTCCGGTCGGATCCACAAGGTTCACAGTGGTCTGCCCCGTGGCATCCACCCCGATGCCAATGGTGTACCAGACATTCACGGACGGGTTGGCATCCAGAACCTTGGTAGCGGAGTTGGATTCGGCTCCCAGTTCGTAATACGGCGTGTTTTGCGGATTGAGATTTCCGTAGACCGTCAGATGGTGGCTCAGGTCGGCGCTGACGAGGCGAAACCAGAAGGCATTTCCGTTGGCGACCACGCCCATTACGGTCACCTCGACGGCGAACGGCGGCGCGAAGCTCTGGTTCGACTGCACCCCGGTAAATTCAGAATTCCCGGCGACCCCAGACATGGTCATGCCAGAGCGCGAAAAACCGATCTGCGGGGCTTCCCAGGTCCCTTCGCTCTTCGCAAGCGCACTCAGCAAGGGGGTCCCGGTGCTCCAGAGGGTCTGATTTAGCGATGCGTCCTGCGTGAAATTATCTTGCAGCAAGTTCTGCGCGAGAAGCGCCTGTGCCTGGACAAACAAGCATAGGACGAATAGACAGCGCACTGCGGTTCCCATCCGCCCGCTGCGCGAACACATCGGATCGATTGACATGGTCTCTCCAATTCCAGCGCGGTAGTGTAGAGCCAGAATCAAAAGGAGCGAACGGCGTAGAGGCTCATTGGGCCGTGCCGCGGCTATCGCAAATTTAGCATTTGACCGCAACGGAATACTACGTTGGCGAAGGTTATCCGAGGCAGTTGCCGCTCGCTGCCGGGAACGCTGCCTTGACACGGCAGAGGCCTGGTTTCCGCCGGCTGCCGGACATACAATTAAGAGAGACTACAACGATGTCCGATTTGCTAACGTTGGCCGAAGATTCACTCCCGGGCGCGCGCCGCGGCGTCCACTCGGGACGCATAGCCTGGTCCGTTGTTCCCTTCGTTCTGTCGGTAATGGCACTGAATTACTCGCGGCTGGACGCACAATCCGGGTTCGAGGTGCTGCATGCGTTTTCGGAACCGGCGGAAGGCGGCGCATTCCCCGGCACCGCGCTGCTGGAGGTCCAGCCGGGTGTGTTCTACGGAGCGGCGGACGGTTTCAACAGCTTGCCGGGTTCCACCACCCTGTTCGCGCTGGGCAACCGGGGCAGCTTCATGGTGCTGAATGCGCTGCTGCGTAAGTACGGCTCGGGCACGCAAGGCATCATCCAGGCGAGCGACGGGAACCTTTACATCTCCAATCTGCTGGGATCTTCCCGGAAGTCGCCGTCCTCGATTCTCAAGAGCGATTTGGAAGGCAACGTCACCATCTTCATAGATCGCACGCAATTGCAGGGCGGAGGGCCATCCGCGCTGCTGGATGGCGGCGACGGGCTGCTATACGGCGTGGCCTCCAACGGCCAAGGGAACGCGGACAGCGGGATCTTTTTTTCGCTGACCCTGGCGGGTACCCTTACCGTGCTGCACACTTTTAGCCTCGCCGAAGGCTTCCCCAGCGGGGCGCCCGTGAAGGCCACCGATGGCAATTTCTATGGCGACACATCCTATGGCGGCGGCACGTACGGCGCAGGCACGCTATACCGGACAACGCCGGCCGGCGCATACGCAACGCTATATTCGTTCACCGGAGCCGCGGACGGCGACCTTCCGGCCGGAGGGTTGATCCAGAGTCACGACGGCTACCTGTACGGAGTAACATCGTTTGGGGGCAATGCATCGGGCAGTGGGACTATCTTCAAGTCCACCTTGAACGGCGCCGTGACCACGATTTATAGCTTTAGCGGTCCGGACGGCGCGCAATCCTTCGCCCCACTGGTGGAAGCTACCGGCGGCGGCGTCTATGGCGCGACAAGCTCCGGTGGTACTTCCGGATCCGGAACCGTATTTGGTGTCACGCCCGCAGGCGTGTTCAGCGTGATCCATAGTTTCGATGGCGGAACGGACGGCTCCAATGTCCAGGCGCCCCTGGTGCAGGGTAGCGATGGCAGCCTATATGGCGTCGCCACGCAGGGCGGTTCGTTCAATTACGGCACGGCGTTCCGGATCGACCTGAGCTTGCCCAAACCGCTTCCGGCTATCAACTCCTTCGCGCCGGAGAGCGGGGCCGCTGGAAGCTATGTGTTGCTGACGGGAACGAATCTTGTAGGGCCAGCGACGGTGCTGTTCAATGGCGCGCCGGCCAAGTTCGCCAGCCGGGGAGGGCATTATGTGCTCGCACAGGTTCCCGCAGGAGCGACATCCGGCCCGATTTCGATCGCCACGCCGAACGGAACCGCCATCAGCCGCCGCGCTTTTCTCGTAAAGTAAATATAAGGCGGCATAGACACCGCCCTAGCGAAGCCTTATACTTCTCTAATCCAGTCTACTTGGCAAGATAGGAATATCGCGCAAGTCCTTCGCGACTGCCTCGAAACCGGCGCGTCCAGCCGCTGGGAGCAGTTTATTGGCTTGGCGCAACCCGTGATCGCCGCCGCCGTTTTTAGAACCATAAGCCGCTGGGGACGCGCCGACCGCTCCGTCGCCGACGATCTGATTCAGGATACATTCGCCCGGCTCTGCGCCCACGATTTCCGCGCCCTGCGCAACTTTCGGGGCCAGGATTCCACCGCTTTGAACGCATATCTGCGGGTAATCGCGGCATCCGTGACGATGGATCGCTTTCGCGCGGAACACGCGCCCGCCGTGTCTTTGGACGATCCGGACGCGGCTCCGCTCGCCGACGACAGCCCTGCGCGCGAAATCGAGCGCCATCTATTGCTCGACCGCATCGACAAATGTCTGGACGCTCAAAAGGAAAGGGACAAGCGGATTTTCTGGTTGTACCACCGCCACGGATTCACGCCGAAATCCATTTCGGCTCTCCCGGCCATCGAAATGGGGATCAGCGGGATCGAGACGCTGCTTTACCGTTTAACCAAGGTGGTGGCCGATTGCGTGAAAAAAAGCGGTAATTTTCGTCCGGCTGTTGAAGGAGGTCGCGCCTGAACCACGTCTTCATAGATGTAGAAAAGGTGTTTCTTGTCTGAGCACGAAACGGCGCACCTGACCGACGGGCAGATTATCGCCTTGTCGGACGGGAGGGGCGAGGCCGCGGTCGGGCTGCATCTGGAGTCCTGCGCGGAGTGCCGTGACCGCGTGGCGCAGTGGCGCGACGCCCGCGCCTGGATTGTGCCTGTCCGCGCCAACCCGGCGGCTGAGGAACGCCCCGATTGTCCGACCATGGAAGAGCTAGCCAGCTACGCTACCGGAGGCCAGACGGGCGAGCGCGCGGATTCGATCGCTGCACACATTGCCGGTTGCGACCGTTGCGCCGCGACCGTCCGCGACAGCCTGCCAGGCCTTCCGGACGCTGGGGACGCCTCGATTCCGCTGCTGAAATCGAGTGGCGGCGAATGGCGCCGCCGGATGGCGGAAACCTTCGCCGCGCAAGGCCGGCCTGCCCGACCGCAATATTGGAAATATGCTGCTGCCGCCGCCGTTTTCCTGGTTGTTTCGGGCAGTGTGGCGCTCTGGTGGATCAACCGGCGCGCCTCCGAACCGGCGGTTTTGCTCGCCAAGGCTTACACGGCTGCGCGGCCGTTCACCTACCGGCTGCCCGATGCGGGTTACGCGGGGGTGCGGCAGCAGCGTGGAGCGGGGTCCGCGTTCGACCGTCCCGCGGAGTTGGATGCCGCCGTAGCGGCGATTCGTAGCGGCCTGGCGGCCCAGCCGCAGGCCCCCGCTCTGCTTGCGCTGAAAGGGCGCGCGGAACTGCTGGAACGCGACTACGAACCCGCCATCGAATCCCTGACGCGCGCGACGTCAGCCGCCGCCAGCCCGGATCCCGACGCGCTGGCCGATCTGGCGACCGCCTATGCGCTCCGTGGCGAAGCCGAAAATCGGCCTATCGATTACGGCCATGCCACGGAGCTATTCCTGCAGGCGCTCAAAAAGCGGCCCGCCGATCCGCGCATCCTGTTCAACCTGGCGCTCACCTACGAGAAACTGTGGCTGATTGACGAGGCCATCGAGACATGGCGCAAATTCCTCAGCGGGAAGCCCTCCGGAGGGTGGCGGCAGGAAGCCGAGGAACACTTGGCGGCGGTGGAAAAGATCAAGGCGGAAAAGAAGAAGGCCGACGCCCGGATTCTGCGCGATCCCGGCCAATTTCTGGCCGCTTATTCCGGTACGGATTTCGATCCGCTGCCCTGGTACGACATTTTTTGGACCGAATGGCTGCCTAAAGCGGCGTCCGATAAAACTGCGGCCGGCGCGGCGCGGCTGATCGCCACGGGCTTCACGCGGTTCGGAGAGTATTCGTTGATCGAAAGCCTGGATGCTCGGGCGAGCGCCGCGAGGGACGCCGGTCTGGCGTTGCTAGCGAGCGCCATGACTGCGAACCGAAAAGGGCATCCGGGCGACGCGCTGGGTACTGCGCGCGAAGCCGCCACGAAACTGGACGCTGCCGGATTGCGGGCCGCCGCTTCGCTCGCGCGGAATGAATTCGTCTATGCCGCGCGCTGGGCAGACATGTATCGCGAGTGCCTGCAAACCTCGGAGGCGCTTCTGCATACACTCGGTCCAAGATATCCATGGCTTGCGGGGAACGCACACATAGAGCATGCCTCGTGCCTCCTGCGCCTGGGAGACGCTGGCCCAGCCAGGATCGAGGTCGAAAAAGCGGGCACCCAACTCGCGCAAGCTGGCTTGTGGCCTGCGTCGTTGCGCGCCGCCCTGTGGGTCGCCGATATGGATGGCTACACTGGGAATTATGGTCCGGTCTGGGACACGGCGCCGGCTGGGCTTCAACGCTACTGGAGCACGCAAGCGTCCCCCTATCGCGCGCAGGCCTCTCAGTTTGCATTGCAACGGGCGGCATCGGGCTTGGGATGGCGCGAATGTGCCCTGATTTTCTATCGCGCGGCGATTCGCACCACGCATAACGTCGGCAACGGCGAAATGGAAGCGGGGGCTCGCTCGCGCCTTGCGCAGTTGCTGCAGCAGATGGGGAACTATTCCGGCGAGGTCCACGAACTGGACGAGGTCGAGGGTCTGCTGAATCGGGCGGGGCAAAGCCCGGACGTACGCATTCTGCGCTGGGAGGCCGCCTTTCGTCGCGTGGAAGCCGACATTCAGACGAAAGCCGCCAGAGACCCGCTGCCGGAGTTGGATCGGCTGGCCTCCGATGCCGTCGGCCGGGAAACGGCGCAACGCATCGATCTAGAACAGACGCGCGGCCTCGCATTAGTGGCTCGCGGAGATTCCCACGGCGCGGAAGCCGCGTTCGGCCGCGCCATCGAGTTGAACCGTAAGCGGGTGCAATCCGCTCCGTTATGGGTCCGTCGAATTTCTCTAATCGAGTCGGCCGCCCTGGCTTACAGAAATCTTACTCAGATTGAGCTTATCCAGCAGGGCGATCCCGCCAAGGCCCTAGCGACTTGGCGCCAGTTTCGTCCCTCCCCCGGGGAGGTGCGGCGTTCGATCACGATGGCGTTGCTGCCTGCCGGGATCGCCATATGGACAGCGGACGGCAACATCGTCAGGGTGAGGTGGGTCGACGGTGACGCCGAGGAACTGCGCCGCACCAGCGACGAGTTTCTGTCGCTCTGCGCTTCGCCCAGGTCGAACCCGAGCGAGATCCGGCGGTTGGGAAACCGGTTATATCGCGCGTTGGTGCGCCCGGAGTTGCAGGTGCTGCACAGCGGAACGGTTTTCATGACGACCGAGTCGTGGCTCGGTGAGATACCTTTCGGCGCCCTGTCTGACGACGCTGGCGACTATCTGTTCCGCCGGTTCCACATCGTCCAAGGCTATGGGCCTGAGACACAAACGCCGGTTGGTCCGCTAACGCCCGGATCGACGGCGCTGATTGTCTCGGCTCCCACGGCGATTGCGCCCGGCCAGCCCCCATTGCCAGTCCTGCCGGCCGCGGAGCGCGAAGCCGGTCAAGTGGCGGCACGATTTCCGAACGCGATCATACAGCGTGAGGCAGGCGTAGAATGGCTCGCCGCGAACGCCCCGCGCGCCGACGTGTTCCATTTCTGCGGACACGGCTGGGCAAACGGGGGGAACGGCGCGCTGATTCTCCCGCCTGGCCCGAACGGCGAGCCGCGATTCGTCACTTCGGCCAATCTCGCCGGACAGAACTGGTCGCGATGTCAACTGGCTGTGTTGTCGGCCTGCCTGACAGCGGCGGGAGAGGCTCGGGGCGCAGTAAACAACCAGAGCCTGGTGCAGGCGTTGCTCGGCGCGGGCGCGCACCGCGTGGTCGCCGCCAGATGGAGCATCGACTCGGAAGCGACGCGCGTGTTGATGGACGGATTTTACGCAAGGCTCGTCTCAGGGAAGTCCGTACCCGAGGCGTTATCCGGGGCCGCTGCGGATATTGCGGCGGTCCCAAGCTGGAGCCACCCCTATTTCTGGGCCGGCTTCGATGTTTTTGGTTCGGCCTGACAAGGCCGGCCCTTTATAAGGAGAAGACAATGAGTGAAGCATGCCCCACAAAAACGCACGACTGGTCGCAGAGCCGAACCCTGTACGTCGTGCTGCAAGGCGAATTCGCCCTGTATCGCGAGCCTTCCGGTGACGAGAGCAAAGACGACACGCTTCTGATCGCGGCCCCAGCAGTTGAAGGCCACGTGTATAAGGCCGGGCCATGGCTCTCCGACTGGAAAAACGACCCGAATACCGATCTCCCCGGCAAATACCTTAAGCTCGAGAATGCGTTCGGCGACCGAAAGACGGGCGACCCCAGCAATAGCACGTCCCACAAACACCACAGCGCCCGCTCGATCCCGGAAAACGATACCGACGTTATCATGTCGCTGGGAAGAGAGGCACCCGACACCGAAAAGGCTCGTCTGGTTATTTCGGCTCCCATGCCACTGGCCATACTGCCTGGGTTGACCGAAACGACGCCATCGGTCCAGATCGAGGTCACGAACCCGGGCTCGTCGCCGGATCCGAAATACAGTTATCCTCCGATCCCATCAAATCCGACAGTGATTCCGATCCTCGTCTACAAGTGGTATGACGGTAGCCCACCCTATCTTTACAATGCAGATTCTCACAATGCAGATTCTCGCCGCACTTGGCCTTCCTCCGGTCCGTCCGGCCCTCAGGACTACTTCCAGTCAATTCAGATTTACGCGACGTCCGAGACGCCGGAAGATGACCAACACGCCAAAGACGCGTTCGCGGCTGCAGCCGCCCTTCTCGGCGTACAAGCCACGATCGACTGGAAAACGGACCACGATCACAAAAACTGCTACTACCGAATTCCCGCCACGCCCCCCGCCGGACTGTCCTTTGCCCAGGTCAACTGGTTCCTCTACCAGTTCTATAACCTCCCGACAAATGATCGCCGCCTGATTCTGGATGAATTGCCTCTATCGGAGTTGGAAGATCCTTTGGTAAGCGCAAACTCCGGCAACTGCGGCCCAATCGGCGGCGGCCACTAACCCCCCAGCCCGCGCGGGAAGCGCCCACCACGCTTCCCGCGCCTTTCCTGAAGGACTTCCCCCCCCAATCCCGTCTCCATCCACATACGAGGAGACACAATGACCGCTCCCATCCCAACGCCCTTACTCACTGGGAATTACACCTTCGAATCCATCTATGGCGCACTGCGCGCCCAAGCCCGCCAGTATCTGCGCCGCGAACAAGACGCCAATTCCATGAGCCCCACCGTGCTAGTCCACGAAGCCTGGATTTCGCTCGCCCGCTCCCGGCAGTTGCACGTCAACGATAGCTCACACTACGTCCGGCTGGTCAGCCGCGTGATGAAGAACCTCCTCATCGATCGCGCGCGGCGCAAAAGAGCCGCGGCCAACGGCGGCGCCATGCAGCGGATCGAATGGAACGACGCGATGGCCACGCCCGAGGACGATAGCGAACTGACCCTGGCCGTCGCCGCCGCGCTCGACGATCTGGCTGCCCGATCCCCCCGCTTGGCAACGCTCGTCGAGCTCCGTTACTTCGGCGGCTTCACTGAAGCCGAGGTCGCGCAAATTCTGGGGATCTCCAGCCGTTCCGTGCGCCGCCAGTGGCGCGTGGCGCGGCTGCGCCTGCTCGAAAGCTTGAAGGCCGGCGCGACGGGGAGCATCCAATGACCGACCGTTTCGAACTGGTCAACGGCGTGGTGGAAGAAGCGCTCGATCTTCCCCCTGCGGAACGCGATGCGTTTGTTTCGGCACATTGCGCCTCGGATGCGGATTTGCTCGCGGGCGTGCGCCGTCTCCTCGCGATTTCGAACTCCATGGACGGCTTCCTCGATTCCCCGCCTGCCCCGCTCGCCGAAATTCGCCCCGGCGACGTGCTGGGCGGGCGTTTCCGCATCCTCGAAGAACTCGGCGCGGGCGGAATGGGTTCGACGTTTCTCGCGGAAGACCGGCAGCTTGGGCCAGTCGCGCTCAAAACGCTGCACCCGGAAATGCGCCACGACCCGCGCGCAACCGAGCGCTTTCTGGCGGAGATCGCCACCGCGCGTGCCATTCGCCACCCGAACGTCTGCCCCGTTTTCGACCTTTTCACGTTCGACCATGCGCGGACCGGTCCGCTGGTCGCATTCACCATGAAATACCTTCCCGGCGAAACGCTGGCGCGCCGTCTTTCACGTGGCGCCATTCCTCCCGCGGAAGCCATGCAAATCGCGCGCGGCATTGCCGCGGGCATCGACGCTCTGCACGCCGAAGGCATCGTCCACCGCGATCTTAAGCCGGATAACATTATGCTGACCACGGGACGCGATGGCGCGGTCACTCCGGTGATCATGGATTTCGGATTGGCGAGTCGGCCCGGTTCCGACGCGCCCGCGCCCATCTCGGGCTCGCCCGACTACATGGCGCCGGAGCAGTTTCGCGCGGCCGCCGCTGCAAAGCCGGCCGATATTTACGCCTTCGGCCTCGTTCTGTTTGAAATGATCGCCGGTGCGCGTCCCTTCCCGCGCGAGGATCTGTTGCCCGCCGCCATCCGCCGGGCAACGGAAGACGCTCCGCTGGTCAGCACGGTAGCGCCGTGGGCGCCGCGCGCATGGGATATCGCGATTGCCCGCGCGCTCTCGCGGGACCCTTTGCAACGGCCCGCGTCCGCCAGTGAGCTACTCGACCAGATGGAAAGCCAATCGGCGGGGCGCGCGGCGCGCACAGTTCGTATCGAAGGCCGGTGCCGGCGCAAGCGGTCCGGCTTCTGACTTCTGACTCCTGACTTCTGTCTTCTGTCTCCTGCCTACCGACTTACCGCCCCACCACCCCCACCAGCGGACTGCTGGCGCTGGCATACAGCTTCTTCGGCATGCGTCCCGCGAGAAAGGCCAGCCGCCCCGCTTCCACCGCGAGTCTCATCGCCCTGGCCATGCTAACCGCGTCCTCGGCGGCGGCTATGGCGGTATTCATCAGCACGCCATCCGCGCCCAGTTCCATGGCGATGGCGGCGTCCGATGCGGTGCCCACGCCGGCGTCCACGATCAGCGGCACCGTGGTGACCATCTCCCGCATGATCCGCAGGTTCGCGCTGTTCTGCACGCCCATGCCGGACCCGATCGGCGCGGCCAGCGGCATCACGGCGGCGGCGCCCGCATCCACCAGCTTGCGCGCGTTCACCACGTCGTCATTCGTGTAGGGCAGCACCACGAAGCCTTCCTTCACCAGCACGCGCGTGGCCTCCAGCAGGCCTTCGTTATCCGGGAAGAGCGTCTTTTCGTCGCCGATGACTTCCAGCTTGATCCAGTTGGAAAGACCGACCTCGCGCGCCAGGCGGGCGGTGCGAATGGCGTCGTCCGCGGTGTAGCAACCAGCCGTGTTGGGCAAAATGAAGATCTTGGACCGGTCGATATAGTCGAGCAGAGACTCCTTGGATCGGTCGGTCAGGTTCACGCGCCGCACGGCGACGGTGACCATATCGGCGCCAGTGGCCTCGTGGCAGCGGGCCATCTCCTGGAAGCTGCGGTATTTCCCGGTGCCAACGATGAGGCGGGAATGGAAGGCGCGGCCGGCGATGGTCAGGGTATCGGACATGCCTCCATTGTAGTTTCACGCCAAGACGCAAAGGGAACCCCCGCCACTTGCCCTCCACCCGCGGCGGATGTTAAGCTATCCCTTCTTAAAGCTGCACCTTTTCAGGCCTCTCTAGTCAATCCAAAATGGAAGCAACCTTGCACGCCTTGAGTGGGATTTTACTGCGGGCGATCCCTACTTTCCTGCTCGTCTTCTTCCTGCACTTCTATTTGAAGTACATGTTCTTCAATCCGCTCGACAAGGTGCTGCACGCCCGCTACGAAGCCACCGAAGGCGCCCGCGTGCGCGCCGCCCAAAGCCTGGAACGAGCCGCCGCCCGGACCGCCGAGTACGAAGCCGCTCTGCGCGCCGCGCGCTTGGAAGTCTACCAGACCCAGGAGCAGTTGCATCGCCGCTTGCAGGAAGAGCAGGCGGCCCAAGTGCATGCCGCCCGCGCGCAAGCAGAAGCCGCCGTGCGCGATGCCAAGGCGCAGCTTGCCGCCGAAATCGCCCAAGCCAAGACGGACCTGGCCGCCCAGAGCGATGCGCTGGCCAGCCAGATCGCCGACGCCATACTCAATCGAGGTGCGGCGGCATGAAGCGTCTCATCTTTACCGCGCTAGCCCTGCTGCTATTCGTAAAATTTCCCGCCGCCGCGCAGGAGCATGAAACCGAAGCGCAGAAGGTCCGGGAATCGCAGGGCGTCACCGAGAAGGGCCCCAACGTCTTTTGGGGATGGCTCAATTTCGCGATTTTGGCGGGCGGTTTGGGATATGTGATCAAGAAGAACGCCGGCCCCTACTTCGCCCAGCGGTCGCTCGAAATTCGCAAGGGCATGGCCGACGCCGAAGCTGCGCGCGCAGCGTCCGACGCGAAGGTCGCCGAAGTGGATCGCCGCCTTGCCAACCTGCAAACCGAAATCGAGGCGTTGCGCCGTGGCGCACAACAGGAAGCCGAAGCCGGCGCGGAGCGCGCCCGGCGCGAGGCTGCCGCCGAACTGGCCAAGATTCAATCGCACCTCGCCGACGAGATTGCCGCGGCTTCCAAATCGGCTACGCTGGAACTTCGCCGCTACTCCGCCAATCTGGCCCTGGCCCTAGCCGAACAGAAGATCGCCGTGCGCCTGACGCCGGAAGCTCAGGACCGGCTTGTCAGAACCTTCGTAGCGACCATGGCACAGGCGGCAGGCAACTAGAATATGACGCACTCCGCCCTCGCCTCCCGATACGCCAGCGCCCTGGTGGATGTGGCCACTGGCCCCAAATCAGGGGTGGACCCGCACCAGTTGCTCGGTGAGTTGCGCGGTTTTGAGGAAGTGCTCGTCGGCTCGGCGGAGTTGCGTACCGCGCTGGCGTCGCCCTCGGTGCCGCCCGCACGTAAGCGCGCCGTAGTCGGGGCGATAGGCGCGAAACTGGGCGTCTCGCGTGTGGCGCGCAATTTTTTGTTCGTGCTCACGGATCATCGCCGTATTACGATGCTCTCGGAAGTTTTGGAAGCCTTCGACCTGCTTTCGGACGAGCGCTTGGGCTTCATTCGCGCCGAAATCAACTCGGCCCGGGAGCTGGAACAACGGCAGCGGGATGCCGTGTCGCATGAACTCGATCGGCTCACCGGAAAGAAAGTGCGCATGCGCTACGCCGTGGATCGCGGGCTGCTCGGCGGGTTGGTGGCCCGCATCGGTTCCACCGTTTACGACGGCTCCGTAAGGGGCCAACTGCATGCGCTGGGTAAGCGCCTGGCCGCGGAGTAACAGAATAAAGCAACCACAGATAAACACAGATGAACACAGATAAAACTAAGCCAAAATTGAACCGCCGGAATCATCGGCGTGAATCGGCGTGTATCGGCGGTTGCTTTGTTCTTGGTTTTATCCGTGTTTATCCGTGTCCATCTGTGGTTCCAAGTTCCAAGTTAGAGGTTTGAATGGCTCAGATTCGAGCAGACGAAATTACGACTCTCCTCCGTCAGGAGATTGAGAACTACGAAGGGGCGATCGACGTCTCCGAAACCGGATCGGTGATCTCGGTGGGTGACGGCATCGCCCGCATACACGGCCTCGAAAAGGTCATGGCCGGAGAATTGATCGAGTTCCCGCATGGCGTCGCGGGCATCGCCATGAACCTGGAAGAAGACCAGGTCGGCGCAGTGCTCTTGGGCGATGCTACCGAAATCTCGGAAGGCGACGAAGTGCGGCGCACGGGCCGCATCATGTCGGTGCCGGTAGGCGAAGCTATGATCGGCCGCGTGGTCAACGCGCTGGGCGCGCCTATCGACGACAAGGGCCCCATCCACACCACGCAGTTCAATCCCATCGAGCGGCTGGCGCCCGGCGTGGTCGACCGGCGGCCCGTGAAGGAACCGCTGCAGACCGGCATCAAGGCCATCGACGCCATGATTCCCATCGGCCGCGGCCAGCGCGAATTGATCATCGGCGACCGCCAGACCGGCAAGACCGCCATCGCGCTCGACACCATCATCAATCAGAAGGGCGGCGACGTCATCTGCATCTACGTCGCGATCGGCCAGAAGCGCTCCACCGTCGCGCAGGTGGTGAAGACGCTCTCCGACGCCGGCGCGATGGAATACACCATCGTGGTGCTGGCTTCCGCTTCCGATCCGGCGCCCATGCAGTACATCGCACCCTATGCCGGCTGCGCCATCGGCGAATATTTCCGCGACACCAAACGCCACGCGCTGTGCATCTACGACGACCTTTCGAAGCACGCCGCGGCCTATCGCGAGATCTCGCTGCTGCTGCGCCGCCCGCCCGGCCGCGAAGCGTATCCGGGCGATGTCTTCTATCTGCACAGCCGCCTGCTGGAACGCGCCGCCAAGCTCAACGCCGAGAACGGCGATGGCTCGCTGACCGCGCTGCCATTTATCGAAACCCAAGCCGGCGACGTTTCGGCTTACATCCCCACCAACGTCATCTCGATCACCGACGGCCAGATCTACCTGATCGCCGATTTGTTCAATTCCAACATCCGGCCGGCCATCGACGTGGGTATCTCCGTCAGCCGCGTGGGAGGCAGCGCGCAGATCAAGGCCATGCGGCAGGTGGCCGGCACGTTGCGCCTGGACATGGCGCAGTTTCGAGCTCTGGCGGCCTTCGCGCAGTTCGGTTCCGATCTCGACAAAGCTTCTCTCGCGCAGCTCAATCGCGGCAAGCACCTGGTTGAAGTGCTCAAGCAGGGGCAGTTCCAACCGCTGCCCGTGGAGAAGCAGATTCTGATCGTTTTCGCCGGCACGCAGGGATATCTGGACGATCTCCCGGTGGAGCAGGTGCGCAAATTCGAGGCGGAACTCTACAAGTTTGTGGACAACGCACATGGCGCGCTGTTGGCCAAAATCGTCGAGAAGAAAACGCTGGACGACGCCCTCAAAGCCGAAATCGCGGCGGTGATCAAAGAATTCAAGGACCGCTTCGTCGCCGATAATCCGGCCCCCACTGCGCATGCCTAGCCTGATCGATATCCGCAGGCGCATCCGCTCGGTGCGCAACACGCAGCAGATCACCAAGGCCATGAAGATGGTCTCGGCCGCCAAACTGCGCCGCGCCCAGGACCGCGTGATTGCTTCGCGTCCTTATGGCGCGGCTCTGCGTGGACTGCTGGCCGATGTGGCCGCGGCGGCCGCATCGGACGAGCGCGTGGCCGCGCAACCGCTGCTGGCCCGCCGGCCCGAAAAGCGCGTGCAGCTAATCTTAGTCACTTCCGACAAGGGCTTGGCCGGTGCGTTTAATGCCAACCTGATTAAAGCCGCGCAGCGTTTCGCCGAGGAGCACAAGCCCGCCGCCACCGACTACATGCTGATCGGACGCAAGGGCCGCGACTTCTTCCGCAAGCGATCCGTCCCCATAACCGGCGAACATTTGGGCATGGTCAAGGTGCAGTACGACGACGCGGTGGCGATTAGCGGGAAGCTGGTCGAACGCTTCCGCAACGAAGAGATCGATGCGGTCTACCTGTTGTATAACGAGTTCAAATCGGTGATGGCCCAGAAGGTGACTTTCGTGCAAGTGTTGCCGATGGAGTTGCCCAAGCAAACCGACCCGGTGGACTTCATCTTCGAGACGCCGCCGCTGGAGATGCTGGCCAGCCTGCTGCCGCGCTACGTGGAGATCGAATTGTACCGCGCGCTGCTGGAATCCGCCGCCGCCGAGCACGCCGCGCGCATGACCGCCATGGACGCGGCCACCTCCAACGCATCGGAAATGATCGAAGACCTGACGCTCTACATGAATCGCGTGCGGCAGGCCAGCATTACGAAAGAGATTATCGAAGTAGTCAGCGGCGCAGCCGCCGCGGAGTAAGATGAAAACA
>Ga0302326_10006551_pt1 | contig 26097 bp, 20 predicted proteins | sample Palsa_T0_3_FD_202264 | JGI IMG/M metagenome (GOLD analysis project Ga0302326, IMG submission 202264) | Peat permafrost microbial communities from Stordalen Mire near Abisko, Sweden - Palsa_T0_3 | ecosystem: Environmental > Terrestrial > Soil > Palsa > Peat permafrost | place: Sweden: Abisko... | reverse complement strand
TCACTTCGACATCGACGGGATAGGCTTCCATGCCATCCTCCATAAAGAGCATAAAGAGCATCCAATGCTCAAATCCGATGTTATTTTACACTGTCGAATCAGGGAAGTTAAAGTGGACCAATTCCTTAGTGGCTCGGCCATCCATCGGCGTCAACAGCGTCGACCGATTTGCGGCGCTATTTCAGGTCTGGTTCGATATCGGGCTGTGTCGTCGGCACGCCCGGGTCTTTAGCGGCCGCTCGCAACACGTCATCCAATTCGCACGGATGGGGACGCAACACGTAATATGTGCCATCGCCAGACTGCTCGACCGAAACAACTTCGTATGTGCGGTTTACCGTCAAGAGGTGCTTTACCGTCGCGTCATCAACGCTCGGGATCACAACGCTGACATCGCTGACGGACACATGTGTAACCTCGTAGCCCTCTCTTTTTTCGCCGCCGGTCTCAGATGCTCGCTCCGGCGCGTTGTACACTCCACTCACAAGATCGTGACCGACATCGCTCACATCAACGGTCGTTAGCACACCAATCTCCCCTGGATAAAGCGGGGCTGCGAGCATGTAAGTCTCGCGAATCACCTGGCGTAGATTTGCGCGCCACGCCATGGCGTGAGTAAGCGCAGCCTGATGGCCAGACATCTTGGCTTGGTCTGTGGCCAATTCTTGGCGGTCGTCCCGGAGAACGCTTGAGTTTTGGGCGGCCGCCTCCATTTTCGCGAGTTCTCGGCGCGCTTTTCCTTCTCGCGTCGCCGCTTCGAGTCGATCGGAGCCGGTGCTCTGTAGCTTCGCCGCCTTGGCGGAGTTGAGTTCCTCCTCTTGATCCAAATACGCCTGGCTTGACCGCATTTGTTTCAAGCTCGCCGCTTCGTCCTTGGAAATCTCAAGGTTATCCTCGTCTATGTTCTGCTGGCTTTCTCGAATCAGGGCGGCGATGCTATCCACGTCTCTATTCAATTCAATCCCTACCTCAGCGGTTGTCCCGTGCAGATAGTCGTTCAGCTTCCAAATCAACTCACCTTTCTCATTTCGCTCAGTGTTGGGCAGTTCATCGCCACCCAACGCAACGCTGCAGATACACGCCACACAGAAGAAAAGCGGCTTAGCGCGCATAACACACCCCTATTGGCCGGAAGGTGATCGGTGTTCCACCGACACGATCTTGTCGCCCGTAAATTCTGCCACAACGACGTCGGACCCGACAATCCAAATCGCGGTGCGATGATTGTCCAACCCGGTGATTCTTTCCGGATCACCAACACTCGCGGTCGCCTGTTCAAGGTCCATCCCCTCCACGATGTCGTGAGAAATCAGTGCGTTCAGAATTGGCCCTTCGATATCTGGATGCTGGATGTAATACCAGCCGGCGCCAGTGACTTCGGCGTCGACCCGCACGAATCCGTTGCCGGCGTCCCGCTTAAATGAGACCAACCCTACCTTATCCGGCACAGTGCTTAATACTCGATTGGCGGCCACAGGATCGAGGAAGATTAGACTGACGCGGCTGACAAGCCCTTCTCGAAGATCAACGCCAGCGATGTCTTCACCCGCCAGTCCAAACGTGAACCAAGTATTCTCCAACTTGGTGACGAGGACTTCCTTGGTGGCGTGGACCGTCTCTCTGGTGATGTTGTCGTTTGCGACCGTCGTAACCGAGTCGTCTTCTCGCTTCGTCAGGCGGTGCTCCACAACCCTCGAGCTTTTCTCCGTGTTGAGAATACGGCGGCCGATTTTCAGCGGGTCTTTCCCGAGTACTCCCTCGATTGCATGAATGCCACCTCTGTCCTTCGAACGATTTAACGTGAAACCCGCGTCTTGCTCAAACGAGATATTCGGCAATGTCTCACCGTCTGCCGATTTCCTTTCCACGGGTTGGGACGTGGGTCCCGCCCCTATCGCGACGACCACCAATAGTATCGAGAGCAGCTTCATCGGCGCCCTTTCGTTGCCCAGGGTCTCGCTGACGTCCATGCGCCTGGGGCCAAGCCTCGTCACGCAGCCGACTATCGCACAGACATGGATCATTTTTAATCCGAAACCGTGGTCTTTACAATACGGACTGGGGGGGACTGGGCCCTTTCCGAGTTCCGCACAAATTGTCCACATTCCAACCACAATTTCCGTTGTGGACAGCCTGACGGCTGCGATTGTCTGCTTGGAATTTCGGGCCGCATTCGCTTACGCTGCTTGCGGTATTGAGGATTTACTGGGTTTTGCGAAGGGATCGGTGTGGCTAGACATCCGGAATTGGCGCAGTTCCTGCAGGAGCACTCGTTGCGGCGCGGGCATTTTATTCTTGCCAGTGGACGGCAATCTTCGATTTACATTGATGGAAAGCTTACTGCGATGCACCCGAAGGGAGCTGTCCTGGTCGCCAAGGCAATTCTTGCGGAGATTGCCAACTTGCCGGTGGATGCCGTGGGCGGCATGGACATGGGCGCTACCCCGATTGTCGGCGCGGTTGCCGCGGTGAGCGAAATGACCGGCCATCCCCTGCCCGTGTTTGTCGTCCGGAAGGATGTGAAGAAGCATGGGACGATGAAGGCCATAGAGGGACTGATACCGTCCTCTCCGGCAAAGGTGGTTATCGTCGATGACGTGGTGACTTCCGGCGGCTCTATTTTGAAAGCCATCGACGCCGTGCAAGAAGCGGGCCATGAGATTTTGCTCGCCATATCGATGCTCGATCGTGATGCCGGTGCGACGGAAGCTCTGCGCAGCCGAGGAATACCGTATCAGCCGCTTGTCACTCTCGGTGACATCGGAGTTGTCAATGAGCCCAACCGCCCGAGCAGCCAGGTCGGCCTTGGATAACTTCTGCGAGCAGACGGTCTCCGATCCGGCAGCCGCATGTTTCTCCGATGCGAAGAATCACACTCTGTGCCACAATCCGTCAAAATCTTTGCACGCAGCGCAAATTTCTGGGTGCATGCTGTCTGCCAATACACGAGAAGAAAGTTCACCACGGAGGCATCCCGGCGCGCCGGGAGAGGCGCATTCGACTTTTGTGCCTGCCTGCGACCCTTGCCTCTAAAAACAAGATTCTAAACGATGTTTCCGCGGCGCCGTGGTTCTGATGGCTCGCCTCCGTGTCTCCGTGCCTCCGTGGTGACCTCTTGTTTTGGTTGCGGCCAAGCGCAGCGAGGCGGCGCTGGGAACTCAAACTCTTCTGCTCATCCGCGATCACTTTTGGGGTATTCAGAACAGCGAATATCGCTGCGCCAGCGGAAGCCGTTCCGCCGGCTCGCAGGTGAGGTGTACGCCGTCTGCGGTGACGTGATAGGTTTCTGGATCGACCTGGATCTTCGGCGTGGCGTCGTTCAGCTTCAGGTCTTTCTTGCCGATGCCGCGGCAGTTGCGGACGGGCTCGATGCGCTTTGTCAGGCCGTAGGTTTGCACGACGTTGTTCGCGAGAGACGCGCCGCTGACCAATGCCAGGGACGTGGATCCGACGGCTCGGCCGAAGCTTCCGAACATGGGGCGCATGTAGACCGGCTGCGGCGTGGGGATGGAAGCATTGGGATCGCCCATTTGCGACCAGGCGATGAAGCCGCCTTTGATGACCATTTCGGGGCGGGAGCCGAAGAAGGCGGGTTTCCAGAGAACCAGGTCGGCGAGTTTGCCGGGTTCGATCGAGCCGACGAGATGGCCGAAGCCGTGAGCGATGGCGGGGTTGATCGTGTACTTGGCGATATAGCGGCGAATACGCAGGTTGTCGTTGCCGGCGGTTTCGCCGGGGAGGGCGCCGCGCTGAGTGCGCATCTTGTCGGCGGTTTGCCAGGTGCGCGTGATCACTTCGCCGATCCGGCCCATCGCCTGGGAATCGGAGCTGATGATGCTGATTGCCCCCAGGTCGTGGAGGATGTCCTCGGCGGCGATTGTTTCTCCGCGGATGCGACTTTCCGCGAAGGCGACATCTTCCGGAAGATTCGGATCCAGATGATGGCAGACCATCAGCATGTCGAGATGTTCATCCAGCGTGTTGATCGTGTAGGGACGGGTCGGATTCGTGGAACTCGGGAGCACGTTGGGCTCGCCGCAGACGCGGAGAATGTCGGGTGCGTGCCCGCCGCCGGCTCCTTCGGAGTGATACGTGTGAATTGTGCGGCCCTTGAACGCCGCGATGGACGCCTCGACGAAGCCGGACTCATTGAGCGTGTCGGTATGAATCGCCACCTGCACGTCATATTGCTCGGCGACTCCCAGGCAGCAATCGATCGCCGCGGGGCTGGTGCCCCAGTCTTCGTGCAGCTTGAGCCCGATCGCGCCGCCGACGATTTGCTCGGCAAGCCCCTGCGGAAGAGAGGTATTTCCCTTGCCGGTAAAGCCGAAATTGAGCGGCAGCGCATCGGTTGCCTGGAGCATGAGCCGCAGATGATGCGCGCCGGGCGTGCAGGTCGTGGCGCAGGTTCCGGTTGCCGGTCCGGTGCCGCCGCCGACCATGGTGGTGAGCCCCGCGGCGACCGCCTCGTATGCCTGCTGCGGACAGATGTAGTGGATGTGTGTGTCGATACCGCCGGCGGTGAGAATGAGTCCTTCGCCGGCGATCACTTCCGTCGTCACGCCGACGATCATCTCGGGATGGACGCCGGCCATCACATCCGGATTGCCCGCTTTGCCGATGGCGTGAATCAGGCCGTCTTTGATGCCGACGTCGGCCTTATAGATGCCGGTGTAATCGACGATCAGCGCGTTGGTGATGACGCAGTCGAGTGCATCTTCCTGGGAGACGCCAGCGGCCTGGCCCATTCCCTCGCGGATGGTTTTCCCGCCGCCGAATTTGCACTCATCGCCGTAGACGGCAAAGTCCTTCTCGACTTGCAGGATCAGCGACGTGTCGCCCAGACGCAGACGGTCGCCGGTCGTGGGGCCGTAGATGTCGGCGTAGGAATGGCGGGAAATTCTGTGGGACATGTCGGCTCCTTTAGTAGTACTTCGACGACTCACTCCCTCTCCCGGTACTCCGGGAGAGGGCGGGGGTGAGGGTGATTTTGGAATGTCGAAAGCGTTTCGACGTTCGAAATCACCCTCACCCCAACCCTCTCCCGGGGTACCGGGAGAGGGGGCAAGACATTCCGCCGCGCGATCACACCTTGTGTCCGAACCCGGCGGCCTCGGCTTTTGCCACGGCGATGCCGCGTCCTTCTTCTGTCACCGGACCATCGCCCAGGTTGTTTCCGCCGCGGATCACCTGCCGGCCGGCGATGGGGACGAGCGTCACGGTTTTTGTATCGCCGGGCTCGAAACGCACGGCCATGCCCGCGGGGATGTCGAGGCGTTTGCCATAGGCTTTGCCGCGATCGAATTGCAGGGCGGCGTTGGTTTCGATGAAGTGGTAATGGCTGCCGACCTGGATCGGACGATCGCCGGTATTGGTGACGGACAGTTCGACCATGTCGCGGGTTGCGTTTAGCGCAATCTCGCCATCGGAACTGAGGCACTCGCCGGGAAGGATCTCCGGCTCATCTTCCTCAAAAAGCGACAGGGGCGGCACTGGGAGAAAACTGCCGTAGAGCGCAAGTTCCATGTCCCCATTTTCGGCGGCAATGGGATGGTGCACGGTGACGAGCTTGGTGCCGTCGGGGAACGTCCCCTCAATCTGCACCTCGGCGACCATCTCAGGGACGCCCGCCATCACCTGCCGTCGGCCGAGGATTTTGCGGCCCAGATCCATCAGTTCCGCGACGCGTCTTCCATCGCGGATGAACTCGAGAACCTGCGCCGCAATCAGGGCGACGCTCTCGGGATAGTTGAGCCGCAGGCCACGTGCCAGCCGCTTTTGCGCCAGAGCGCCGGCGTTGTGAAGCAGAAGCTTGTCGATATCGCGCGGGGAAAGGTGCATGGCATTTCACCACTTTCGTTTCCAGGGGTCTTCGCCGAGAAGCGGGGAGAGGAACGCGAGGGTTGTTCGCAGGAATCGGCCGACCGGCTCGGTTCCAGCCCCGGCAACCCGCACGAGCGCACCCAGCGCGATTCCATCAACCTGCACGGGACTGGCGGAGACCAGCAATCGCGTCGCCGGATCGAGGCCGGGCGCCTGCGCGGAGACCGACGACAGCAGCGTTTTGGCAGCCGGGAAGACACGCGGGCCGATGATCAGCACCATCGACAGGCAGTCAACACGCCCCAGTCGTTGCGGATGATCGAGCGGGCCGTCGGCCGGCTCGAGCAGCAGCGCGTCGCGGAACACACGGCGGCCGCCGACAAAAATTTCGTTCGAACTCCGGTAGCGGGAAAACGCCCAGCGTTCACCGCGCGCGAGCCGGCCGCTGCTGAGGGAATCCACGAGGACGAGCGAGGCGGATTCGTCGAGATGAAATTGCTGCCGTTGCTCGAATCGAGCGCCGGCGAAGCAGGCCACTGGATCCGGCGCGACAACGCAGAGTGCGTTTGCGTGGATCCCTACGCTCAGGGACTGGCGAGCGCCGATGGCGGACCGCGTGCGATAGATTTTCGTCGATGCCTGCGTGCTGAGCAGGCTGGTCGTTCCTTCACCGGCGTGGACGCGGAGGCGGATGTCGTCGCCAGCAACCAAACCTCCGCCGAAATTGCTGGTGAAGACCCAGGCGCTGCGGCCGGCGCCGCGCGGGCAGAGAAGTTTCAGCGGGCTTTGCGCGCGGGCGCTGGTAACGGCGGTGTGCAGGCCGACCCTTGTGAATTCGATTGATCCGGTCCCTGGCGGGGATGGTGCGCGCGCCGGGCGGCGTACTTCCTGCCCCCTCTCCCGGTACTCCGGGAGAGGGCTGGGGTGAGGGTGATTTGGGATTACCAGCACTGTTGGTACTCGAAAGGCACCCTCATCCTAACTTTCTCCCGGAGTACCGGGAGAAGGGACCAGAGCCGTCAACGCACATCGTCTCCTGCCCCCTCTCCCGGTACTCGGGGAGAGGGTTGGGGTGAGGGTGATTTGGGATTGCCAGCACTGTTGGTACTCGAAAGGCACCCTCATCCTAACCTTCTCCCGGAATACCGGGAGAAGGGACCAGACAGAACCAAGCAGTCGCCGCGTCCTATATCATCCCTCCCGCTGTATTCAGCGAGAGGGATCCGGCGCTTACACGCTCAAATGCTGGTGCACGATTTCCGCGCTGAGGTCTTCGGTGTTTCCCTTTGCGACAACCCTTCCGCGGTTCATCACGTAGAAGCGATTGCCAAACTCGCGCACGAAATCGAGATACTGTTCCACCAGAACGATCGTCATGTTCTTTTCCGTGACCAGTTTTCGCAACACGTGGCCGATCTGTTGAATGATGTTCGGCTGGATTCCTTCGGTCGGCTCATCGAGAAGCAACACCTTCGGATCGCCCGCCAGAGCCCGGGCGATGGCGAGTTGCTGCTGCTGTCCGCCGGAAAGATCGCCGCCCATGCGTTTTGACATGGTCTTGAGAATCGGAAACAGCTCGAACAATTCCTCCGGCGGGGTCTTTAAGCCATCGGTGCGGGCCTCGAGACCGACTTTCAGATTCTCGGCAACCGTCAGCTTGGGGAATATCTGCCGCCCCTGCGGAACCAGCGCGATGCCGGCTTTGGCCCGCTGATGCGCGGCCAATCCGCTGACCACTTTCTCGCCAAGAGTCACAGTTCCCGAAGATTGCTTGAGAAGCCCCATGATGTTTTTCATCAGCGTGGTCTTCCCCACGCCGTTGCGGCCCATGACGCAGGTCACTTTCCCCTCCGGCATTTCCATGGTCAGATTGTGCAGGGCTTGAACCATGCCGTAGGAGAACGAGAGATGGTCGATGGCGAGCATGATGATCAGCGTCCCAAATAGGCTTCGATGACTGCGGGGTTGGCCTGCACTTCGGCAAGCGTGCCGTCGGCCAGCACCTGGCCATTATCCAGCACCGTGACGCGGGTGTTGAGCCGGCGGACAAAATCCATGTCGTGTTCGATCACGATCAGCGTGTGATGGCCCTTGAGCTCGTTGAGCAGCTCCGCAGTCAGCTCGGTTTCCTTGTCGGTCAATCCCGCGGCCGGCTCGTCCACCAGCAACAGCTTGGGATCGGCGATGATCAGCATGCTGATTTCCAGCCACTGCCGCTGGCCATGACTGAGATATTTGGCGGGCGTGTAGAGATCGGAAATCAGCTGCACGCGTTCGAGAATGACCAGGATCGCATCGCGCTGTTCGGCGGATTCCTGACCGATGAGATTTTTCCAAATGCCGCGCCGGCCGGGAAGCGCCAGCTCCATGTTCTCGTAGACGGTGAGGCTGTCGAAGATCGTCGGCGTTTGAAACTTTCTGCCGACGCCAAGCCGGGCGATCTCCACGTCCGGCATGCGTGTGACATCAACGCCGGCCACCTCCACTTTCCCGGAGGCGCAGCGCGTTTTCCCGCTGATGACATCGCACATCGTGGTTTTGCCCGCGCCGTTAGGCCCGATCACCACGCGGAGCTGATTTTGCGGGACGACAAACGAGTTGATGTTCAACGCCTTGAACCCATCGAACGAGACGACGACGTCGGTGAGCGCCACCATCGGCGTCTGGGACGCTGAAGGAATTGAAGCTGCAGGATCAGCGTTGGCGATCATGATGCTTTGGCCGTTCCGACTTCGGCGGCGGACTCCGCCGGGTCTACCGCAAAACCGCGCGCTCTGGCGGCGAATTTGTCACTGCGGCTCTGTGAATAGTTCAGCACTCCAGCCGCTACCAATACGGCAATCATCAGCCAGTATTTGAGCGCCAGGCCGATCGGAGTGTGCTCCTGCAGAAGTTTTGGAGTCAGGCCCAACACTTCAGCCAACACGAAAATAGCGACCGCGATAATCGGCAGCGCGGTGGTCAGAATTCGGATGAGCGATTCTCCGGTGGTGATTTGCCGTTCGAGCTTGGCCCAGAGGCCGACAAATCCCTCGGGGAACAAGAGCACGGCACAGATTGCGGTCATGCCGAGGACGACCATCCAGGCCGCCGACAGGTCCGAGGTGAGCGAGCTGCGAGCGACGAGTACGAGCATCGCGCCGAAGATGGCGCCCCACAATTTGCCGCGCCCGCCGAGTGCGACCCAGACGACCATGAAGATTGATTCCTCGACGCTCATGTTCTGCGGCGTGATGATGCCTACCTGCGGCGAATAGAGCATGCCGCCGACGCCTCCGAGCATCGCGGCGACGGCAAAGGCAAATACCTTGAAGACGTACGGCTTGTATCCCGCGAAATAGAGGCGGGTTTCCTTATCGCGAATCGCCACCAGCACGCGCCCCAGCCGCGAGCGGACGATCCAGCGGCACAGCAGATATGCCAGCACGAGCATGACCAGCGTCAGCAGATACAGGCCGACAATCCACTTGCGGTCCTGAATCATCGGCTTGTAGAAATTGGTCAGGCCATTGGTTCCGCCCATCAGCATTTCATTGCGGCTGATGAGGAGGAATGCAGCCCAGGCGAACGCCTGCGTGACAATGGAAAAGTAGACGCCGCGCACGCGGCTGCGGAGGATGAAGAACCCGAAAATTCCGCCCGCCAGCGCTGGCAGAGTAAATCCAGCAATGAGTGTTACGAACATCGACGTGAACGGTACCCAGAACAGCGGAAGGACCTTCACATTGTTGAAGAACATGAACTGGGGAATGTTGTTGTATTCGGGGCGCACATCCCCGCCGCCCTGGGCAACGCTCAGATGCATCGCCATGATGTACCCGCCGACGCAGAAAAACAGTGCCTGGCAGAGCGAAAGAAGACCGGTGTAGCCCCAGATCAGATCGATGCCGAGGGCCAGAATTGCGAACGACAGATACTTGCCGAGGATGTTGACCTTGTAGTCCTGCACGATGCCGGCGGCGTCCATGATCGGCACGCCGACGAAGAAAAACGCCAGCACCGCGATCACGACGATTGCACGGAGACGGAAGACGTCGGGGTGAGGTGCCCGTGCCAGGAACGTCTTCGATGTGGCGAAGGCTTTCTGCGATTCTGTGGCGGGCGGGGCGGGGTCAGGCATCGGACATCCGTCCCTTCGGCGGGAACAATCCGGACGGCCGCCACTGGAGGAAGACCACGATGCAGATCAGCACAATCACCTTGCCGACCACCGACGCGCCCGATGCCACGGCCGGCACGTAGTTGAGCAGCGCTTCGAGATATTTGTTGAGGAAGCCCAGGCCAAGTCCCGCCCAGATGACGCCGGCGAGCTTTCCGACGCCGCCGGTGACGACGACCATGAAGCTGTCGACGATATATTCCTGGCCGATGTTGGGGTTGATCTTGTTGTAAAGCGGCACGACCACGCCAGCCAGCCCGGCCAGTCCGGTGCCGAAGGCGAAGGTGAGTCCATCAACGCGGCGGGTCGGAATCCCCAGGGCGGCGGCCATGTCACGGTTTTGGGTCGTCGCACGCAGCAAAAGTCCAAGCTTCGTGCGGTTCACGAGCAGATACACCGTGACAATGCATATGACGCAGAAGCAGATGATGTAAACGCGGTTGAGCGGAAATGTCATATCGGGGGCAACTTCCACGCCGCCTTCCATCCAGCGAGGCGGAGTGACGGTAAGCGTGTCGCCAAATTTGTAGCGCGCGTACCAGATCAGCACCAAGCTCACTCCCCATGTCGCCAGCAGAGAATCGAGTGGTCGGCCGTAAAGATGGCGGATCACCAGAGCCTCGACGATGAACCCGATCAGACCGGCCATCGCGAAGGCTGCGGGGACGGCGGCGATCAGGTAATAGTCGTACGCGCCTTGCGGGAGAAATCGCTTGAAACCTTCGCTGACCAGATAGGTTGTGAATGCGCCGACCATCATGAACTCGCCGTGGGCCATATTGATCACGCCCATCAATCCGAAAATGATCGACAGCCCCAGGGCAAGCAGAATCAGGATGCTGGAAAGGGACAGGCCCGCGAAGGTGTTCTCCACGAACCGCACACGACTCTGATAGGAATGAGCGGCATCGAGAGACTTCTGCGCGATGGTTTCCAACTCGCTATCTCCGCAGCGATGCGCGGACGAGACAACCTTTTCGAGAACGTTGGCGGCGCGACTGGTGTCGAGATCGCCCAGGGTTTTGGCGGCGGCTAGGCGGGCGTTGTGATCCCCAATCGCGATACTGATGCAGGCGAGGGCCTCGGTCACAGCCGGCGCGAAGCGGCCGTGGGGATCCTTATCAAGCTGGCGTTGCAGCGCGGCAGCATAGTTCTTCAATTGATCGAGCGTATTGCTCTGCTTATCGAGCAGGTCGGAGTAAGTCGATGCGGTGTTGATGGTGCTCGTTACGATCGCCGCCAGGTCGGGCGATGCGTTGGCCGCTTTCAACTTTTCGCTCAGTTGCACCAGGGCTATTTTGGCTTTGAGCGTGCTGCTGGCGCTGGGAGCGGTGGAGAGCAGATCGGCCTGTTTCTCGGCGACAGCGGCATCAAGTGCGTCGATTGCGTTGCGTTCCGCGGATGCCAATTCGGGCGATGCCGACGCGACCGCGGGCTTCAGCGCGGCCGAGCACTTGGCCAGCGTATCGGAGAACCGCTGCTGATCTTCCTCCTCGACAAACGCCCGGTTAGCCAAATCTCCCACGTCGCGGATGCTTTGCAGTCTTGCAACCGGGTCCGGATCGAGAAGCGAGAGCGACGTCACCAGATCATTGATGTGCGGCCGCTCGCGGCGCGGCGGAGCGCGCATCGCATTGGAAAGATCCGGTTTGGCGGCGTAAATGGGTTTCCCGTCATCCCCCAGTATTGGCTTCTGCGTCAGTGCATTCAGGAGCGGCAGAACTGACCCTTGATCCGGGATGTTGATGCGCTCTCCGTAGACTGCCAGTTCCCCTTTATCAGTCAGCAGCAGCGAGCCGTTTTTATAAGCATTGAGAGCGGGAATGAGGCTGGCGTCGCCTTTGTCGGTGAGCAGCGAGTAGATTTTTTCACGTTCGTCGGCGGTCGCGTGTTTGAGGCTCTTCAGTGCCTGCTCGATCTCGTTTGACGGGACGGTGGCCGGACTGTCGGCGCGCACGCTCTGCACGCAAAGCGAGAGAAGCAGCGAACACATCACAATTGGCAGGCTGTGGCACGGGCGTCCCGCCCGTGTTCGCGATACGGCAGAGAGAGAATCGCGCATAACAAACTTCTCCTGCGCTCCACACCGCTAACCAGTTGCACGCGCGTCCCGCCCGTGTTTGCGGCCTAGCAGAAAGAGAATTCTTGATAACCGACTTCTCTTATCCCTGATGTCGCCAACATGGGCGGGACGCCCATGCCACGGCTCATTTCCCGAGCGGCTCGAGATTGTCGATGCTCGCATAGGCGACCACGCCGTCCAGCGATTGAACCTTGGCATACGGCGCGCCGGGAATGAGCACGATGACCTTGGTCCCGGCCTTGAACGTGCCGGCCGGGGCCGCGCCGGCCGTGGGCTTGTCAGCGAAGTACGGGGTGTCCTTCGTGAACGAATGTGTCATGTCCTTTTCCGGCGGCAACGTCGAGGCGACCGGCGCCGGCGGAGTAGCCTGCCCAGTGACCGTCGGTGTCGGAGGCGGCGCTGGGGCCGCAGGCGCGGGCCCGGGTGAAGCGGGTGGCGTCACAGGCGACTGTGCCACGGGCACCGTCGTCGCCATCGTGCTCGGGGGAGGAGAGGAAGACGAGCTGCAGCCGACCGCCACGAGCGCGGCTGCCACGACAGAAGAAGCAAGAGTGCGATTCATGTTCCAGACTCCAGAGAGAAAGTTGAGAAATGTGATTGCGAACTCGACGGCCGGCGACGTTCGCGCCGGCCGTCGAGCGAGATGCTTCCCACCTGCTGTTACTCGGCTCCCGTCAGTTTCTTGATCTCCTCGGGAGTGTGGAGATACGTGCTGAACGAGTCGGGGTGAACGAGCGGCGTCTGCGAGATAATGTCAAACTGGCCATCCGCCCGGATCGAACCGATCAGCACCGGCTTCCAGGTGTGATGGTTGAGCGAGTCCATCTTCTTGTGCCCACCCGGTGCGTCGAACTCCATGCCCAAAACGGCGGGAATCACCTTCTCGATATCAAAGCTGCCCGCTTTCTCAACCGCCTTTTTCCAGACGTAAACGCCGAAGTAGGCGGCTTCGATCGGATCGTCGGTCACACGGTTCTCACCGCCGGGGAGCTTATGGCTCTTGCAGTATTCCTTGAAGGCGGCCACGAACTTCTTGTTTTCCGGCGTATCGATCGACTGGAAATAGTTCCAGGCGGCCAGGTGGCCGACGAGCTTTTCGGTTTCCATCGAGCGGAGTTCATCCTCGGCAACCGAGAAGGCCATGACCGGGCACTTGTCGGCCGTCAGGCCCTGGTTGGCAAACTCCTTGTAGAACGGCACGTTGCTGTCGCCGTTGATCGTCGAGAGGACGCAGGCGTTGCCGTCTTTCGAGAAATCCTTGATCTCCGCGACGATGGTCTGGTAGTCGCTGTGGCCAAAGGGAGTGTAATTTTCCTTGATGTCTGAATCAGGAACACCCTTGCTGAGGAGAAACGCCTTGAGCACTTTGTTGGCCGTGCGCGGGAAGATGTAGTCGGTCCCGAGCAGGTAGAACTTGGTCTTCGAGCCGCCATCCTTGGACATCATGTATTCGGCTGCAGGAATGAGCTGTTCATTGGGCGATGCCCCGGTATAGAAGACGTTATGGCTCTGCTCCTCACCCTCATACTGCACGGGATAAAAGAGCAGCCCGCCGCCGTACGGATTTTCGTCCTTCGTGTATTTTGCTTCGAAGACCGGCAACGCCGATTTGCGGCTGACCGAGGTCCAGCAGCCGAAGGTGACGGCAACTTTGTCCTGAACGATCAACTGCTTGGCCTTTTCCGCGAAAAGGGGCCAGTTGGACGCGGGGTCCACCACCACCGGTTCAATCTGCTTGCCCATCACACCGCCGCTGGCGTTGATTTCTTCAACCGCCATCAGGACGACGTCGCGCAGCGAAGTTTCCGAGATGGCCATGGTTCCGGAAAGCGAGTGCAGGACACCGATTTTCACGGTGTCGTCAGCACGAGCTGCCAAGGGTGCGGCGAGCACCGCTCCGAGAACGACCGAGCACACACCGCTAATGAATTTTCGCATGAAACCTTCTCCCGTGTGATGCAACACGATTCGTAAAATGCGCAATAGCCAATCAGTACCGGAGGAAAGGAATGCCGGCACCGATTGGCACGAGCCGGTCGACACACTTGCCGAAGCCCGGCCCGGGGTTCGCTCTTGAAGCAACAGATTCGATGTTCGCCCCGCGTCACACCTTTCCCATTTGCGGCGGAGGCAGCGAAGTGCTTCACAAATGGCGTGCCATCGAGGAAGTGGTCAGTCCGGGCCGCAAGGGGGGATTTGGCTGTGCGCGGCAGCGAAGGCAATGCGCTGCAAGTGTGTCAGATGCGGCAGATGACCCGTGCGTGCGCGCCCGGCTATCGACGACAGAAAGCGGAGAAGCGGAACCTCGTTCTCGGGAGCAGGCGGAGCTATAGCAGAGGGATCTGTCGGGAGCGGAGAGATCTCTTGGGAGCACGGGGCTCGCTCGGCTCCCTGCTGGCGCGGGAGACGCGTGCCCTTGAAAAGCGCTAACTCACTTGGCGATGCGCATGATCGGGCCCTTGGGCGCCGGTTCGGGAATAATTTCCGAGAAGACGACCGGGTGCTCCCAGATCGCCAGGACGACGCAGCCGTGTTCGTTGGAGACGCTATGCCCGCTCCCGGGCGGATTGATGATGACGGCCCCCTCGTTGTGACGGCCGTTGTCATCAATTTGCGATCCTGACAACACGATGATGTGTTCGTAGCCGGTATGGCTGTGATGCGGCAGTGTTGCCCCCGGCTCATACCGAAGCAAGGCGGCGGATGCGCCCAGATGCGGAGTGCCATAGAGCCGAACGATCTCGATTCCCTTGCGGAATGGCTTCCAATCCAGCGCGTCGTAGTTGCAATCGGGTCCGAAAAGACTCTTGAGAATGATCGGTCGACGCGAATCCTCCACGAAAGCTCCAATACGGCGCACCATCTGCATTAGATCGGCAGATCGCAGCCATTTTCTGCTGTCAGCGCCACGAGGGCGAAATCCGAATGACGAAACCCGAAACCAGAATCAAGCCCAAATGACGAATGAACGAAGGCCAAACCATGCGTGCGCGCGACGCCGATTCACAGCTCACGCCAATTCTCCCAAATCCTGGTTGAGGCCGTGGGACTGCTCCCTCTCCCGGTACTGCGGGAGAGGGCACGGGTGAGGCAGTGGCACGGGCGTCCCGCCCGTGTTGGCGACGGATGAGTAGAAAATCTGTCGCTATCCAACTTTTTCCTTAAGCTCCACATCGCTTGCACGGGCGGGACGCCCGTGCCACTTCCTCACCCCAACCCTCTCCCGGAGTACCGGGAGAGGGGGCCGGAGCGGATTTCGTCATTCTGCTTTTGATCCCTCCGCATGCTCCGCGGCCTCGGACTGCCCATGCCCTGCCATATGTCGACCGATGATGGCGATATCGGCTTCGGCGGCGGGAGTCTCGTAGACAAACTTTCCGTGGAACATCACGACGATCCGGTCGGAAAGCTCGAAGATTTCATCCAGATCTTCGCTGACCAGCAGGACGGCGGCGCCGCGGTTGCGCGCCTCGACGATCTGCGCGCGAATTTCCGCCGCTGCCGCGAAATCCAGCCCGAAGCAGGGGTTTGCGGCAATCAACACTTCCACACCGTCCGACAACTCGCGGGCGAGCACCGCTCGTTGTACGTTTCCGCCCGAAAGATTTCGAATTGGCTCTTCGGGTGAGGGAGTCTTGACCCGGTAGCGTTGAATCAGGTTCTGGGCGGCGCGACGGATCGAAGGCTTGTTCAGAAAGAACCCAAGAAACGAATGCGGGTGGGCGTCGAAGTTGCGCAGCACCATGTTCTGGGCCACGCTCATCCCACCGACACAGGTGTTCTTGAGCGGCTCTTCGGGAAGACAGTTCACCTTGTGGCGGCGAATTTCGCCGCGCGTGGCTCCATACTTCTCGCCGTGCAGGCGAACCTGCCCGGATGACATCCGGCGCTGACCGGCGAGCACCTCTACAAGTTTGCTTTGTCCATTGCCCGACACGCCGGCGATTCCGACGATCTCACCGGCGTGCACCGTGAGATTGAGATCCTCCAGCGCGGCCAGTCCGATATCATCCAGGGCCGCGAGTTTGTCTATGTGCAAGAGCGCGTCGCCGCGTGCCTTGGTGTCGCGGGTGGCGGTTCGGGTGGTCTCCGACCCGATCATCATCGCCGACATGTCGGTGGGCGTAAGGTCTTTCACCATGCCCTTACCGGCAAACTTGCCGGTGCGCAGGACTGTCACGTCGTCGGCGAATTTCATCACCTCGCGGAACTTGTGCGTGATCATCACCACCGTCAGGTCGCCGGCGAGCGTACGCTGCTTGAGCATGGAAAGAAGTTCGTCGGCCTCGGCGGGAGTGAGAACGCTGGTCGGCTCGTCCAAAAAGAGAACCTTGTTCTTGAGATACAGCTGCTTGCAGATTTCCAGCTTCTGTTTTTGCCCCGCGGCCAGCGATGAAACTTTTGAGCCGATGGGAATAAAGAAGGGCGTGGTTCGCATGAAGGTGCGAAGATCCTCGTATTCCTTCTTCCAGTTGATGATGGCCGGCACCTCGCCGCGGGAAAGGACCAGGTTCTCGGCGACGGTCATCTGCGGCACGAGCGTGAAATGCTGGTAGACCATGCCGATGCCGAGTTTCAATGCTTCCCTCGGATTGCGGATGGTCACCGGCTTGTTGTCGAGCGTGATCTGGCCCGCATCAGGGAGGTAATAGCCCATGATGCATTTGACCAGCGTGCTCTTGCCGGCGCCGTTGCCGCCGAGCAGGGCGTGCAGCGTTCCCGGGCGAACGGTCATGGAGACATTGTCCAGCGCGAGTACCGTTCCGAATCGCTTGGTGACGTCGATTGCCGACAGGCCCGGGGCGCGGCCGGCGCCGGCAGGGGGAAGGCCTTCGGTGATGATGACCTCGTGGCCTTGATACGTTGCGGGGGCATTGTTGTCGGGTGTCATGCGATGCCTTTGATGAAATCCGCGGAGTTGGAGACCGCGCCAAACACCCCGTTCTGCATCTTAACCATCTTCACCGCGGCGGTGTGATTGCCGGGATCGGTGGCGGCACAGCAATCTTCCAGCAGCAGGCACTCATAGCCGCGGTCGTTGGCTTCGCGCATGGTGGTGTGGACACAAACGTCTGTCGTGATTCCGGTGAGGACGATGTTGGCAATCCCTTTCTGCCGCAGGATCAGATCGAGATCGGTGGCACAGAAGGAGCCCTTCCCCGGCTTGTCGATGATGGTCTCGCCCTTTTCGGGATAGAGTTCCGGGATGATGTCCCAACCCGGCTCACCACGCACCAGCACGCGCCCGCAGGGTCCGGGGTCGCCGATGCCGGCGATGGTGCTGAACTTGCGCGAACGCCAGCGTTTGTTGGCGGGGAGGTCGGCCAAGTCGGGCCGATGACCTTCGCGGGTGTGCAGGATATGGAACCCGCCTTTGCGCATCTGGGTAAGAACCTGCTTGATTGGCTCGATGCAAACACGGGTCCCGGCGACATCGTAGCCAAGCAGATCGATGTAACCCCCTTTGCCGCAGAAGTCCGTCTGCATGTCGATCACGATCAGCGCCGTATTTTCAGGGCGGAGGTCGCCGTTGTACGGCCAAGGGTACGGATCAGATTGGATGAACGTTTCGCTCATGACTTCTGGCGCTCAATTCCGAGCGCGGTTCAAAACTTCGGATGACTTCCCCCCTCTCCCGGTACTCCGGGAGAGGGCAGGGGTGAGGGTGATTTCGAATTTCGATCGTCGTTGGTACTCGAAATCACCCTAACCCCAACCCTCCCCCGGAGTACCGGGAGAGGGAGTAATACACGACTAACCCATCGACCGGCCCAGTTCTTCCGGGGCGCCGGCGAGATTTTTACTTCCTGAGCAGGTCGCAATCATAATGAGCAGCGTGAGGAAGTAGGGCGCGGCGTCAAAAAGGTAATGACCGCTGGTAATGTTGACCGACTGAAGCGCAGGCCCCAGCGCCTTTGCGCCCCCGAACAAGAGGGCCGCGAACAAGCAGGTGATCGGATTCCACCGCGCAAAGATGACCAGGGCCACAGCCATTAATCCCTGCCCTGAGCTGAGGCCTTCGTTCCAACTGCCTGGATAGTAGAGGGAGAGGTACGATCCGCCGATCCCCGCAAGAAACGCCCCCGCTGTGGTTGCGAACAATCGGATGGAGTTGACGGAATATCCCATGGCGCGGGTGGCATCGACGCTTTCTCCGGCGGTGCGAAGGATCAAGCCCCAGCGCGTGTTTCTGAGCCACCAACTGATCGCCGGAGCCAGCGCCACGCCGATCAGGAACAGCCAGTTGATTTTCAGCGCCGCCTGTACCTGCTGGGAGTGGCTCCACCATCCGAGGTTGAGAGCGGGAAGTTGCGGGGCGGTCGGCTCGATGAGGGGCTTGCCGAGATAGAATGCCAGCCCCGTCCCGAAGATCATGATGCCGATGCCAACGGCAATATCGTTCACCCGGGGCTGGGAGCAGAGCCATGCGTGCAACACCCCCAGAATCGCGGCCGCCAGTCCCGCCCCCAATACCCCGAACCATGGCCCGAGCGAATTCCCGACTGCCGGCATGTGCTGAGCGGTGAAATAGGAGACGCCGAACCCCGCCATGGCGCCCATCACGAGCGTCCCTTCCTGCCCGAGATTGATCCGGCCGCTCCGTTCGGTGAGGGTTTCGCCGAGACTGACGAAGAGAAAGGGGGTGCTGTTGCTGATGGCACCGGCGAAGATGGCCAGCGGGACACCCCAGTACCCGAGTCCCTGGTTAGGCATTGACATGAGCAGCTCCTGCCGCCGCACCGGGCTTTCGAGGCTTGATGTTGTAGAAAATTCGTCCAATGACACGGGAAAACCAGGCATGTCTGAGTTCACTCAGTCGCCCCGCCCACGTATCCAGTCCAAGGATGACCAGAAACAGAATGCCCTGGAACACTTGCACGCACGAATCGCTGTCGAGTTTGAACTTCAGATAGTCGTTGTTGACGCCGCCCATCAATATAGCGACGGGAATGACCGCCAGCGGATTCTGCCGCGCGACAAACGCCACGAGGATGCCAGCGTATCCATAGCCTGCCTGCGAGAGGTTGTCGGTAGCGGCGCCGTCGCGAGCGGCAACTTCGATGACGCCCGCCAGTCCCGCGGCCGCCCCGCCCAGGAAGCATGCCAATAGGGAGTATTTGGCGACCGACAACCCGGCGACGCGCGCCGCACGGACGTTGCCGCCAACCACCCGTGTGGCGAATCCGATCGTCGTATGGTCCATCAGGATCCATGCCATCAAACACGCAACGATTCCGAAGATCAGCCCCACGTGCACTTCGGTGCCTGGGATGTTTCCCAGCATGACGCGGGGGTCCAGCGGCCAGGAGGAGGGGACGTTGAGGTTATTCCAGTCGCGCATCGGGCCTTCGATGCAGTGGTTCAAGATCGCCCGGGCGATGTAGTTCAGCAGCAAACTGCTGATCGTTTCGTTGACGCCGCGGTATTGCTTGAGCGCGCCGGCAATGGTTACCCAAATGCCGCCGATGAACATCCCGCTGACAATCATGCTGAACTGCACCACGATCGGCGGTGCGCTGGGCATCAGGTGCGCGACCAGCGCGGCCATCAGCGCGCCCAGCAGCACACATCCTTCACCGCCGATGATCACCATGCCCACCCGCGCCGGCAGAGCGACGGCCAGCGCGGTCAGCAACAGCGGCGAGGCGTGGATCATCGTGTTCCGCCAGGCAGACGCTTTGCCCACTGCGCCGCGGAACAGATATTCATAGACAGTCCATATGCTGATCCCCTTGGTGAAGGTGACGAAAAGGCCAAACAGGAATAGAGAAATCACCATCGCAACGATGGTGATAATCATGGCGTCGATAAACGGCGCCGGGATCAACCGCTTGGCTCGGAAAACCAGCGTTGGACGCGACTGGGTCGTCTGAGTCATGATTACTCCCGGCAGGTGTGAAAGCGGCTAAGCAAGCTCCGGGTCTCTCTCTCGGCGCGGAAAGAGAAACCCGGACCCACCAGTTACTTCAAATTGCCCTTTACGCCATCAACCAGGTAGTTCATCTTCCACAGGTCCAGATCCTGATCGCCGTACGATGTCCCGTCGGGGATCACGGTATTTCCCGCATTGTCCTTGAGAGGACCTTTGAACATCTTGAACGTACCCGCCACCATCTCCGCCTTGACGGCTTCGATCTTGTCCTGCATGTCCTTGGCAACCAGCGGCCCGTACGGAGAGAGTTTCACCGAGTCATCCCGGACGCTGCCCATGTAGTTGTGCGGCATCGGCTTGCCCGCCATGTAGTCGCTGACGAACCGGGTCATCATCGGCGCCCAGTTCCATTCCGCACCCGTGAGGTAGCCCTTGGGCGCAAGCGACGAACAGTCGTAGTGATAGCCACAGGACATGAGCCCGCGACCTTCGGCAGTTTGAATCATGACCTTGGGGCTGTCGATGTGACCGCTCACCACGTCAATCCCCTGATCAGCCAACGACTTGACCGCGTCGGCCTCTTTGTCCGGCAGAAACCAGTCGCCGGTGAAGATGACGGTGAGCGTGGCGTTGGGATTCACCGACTTGGCCCCCAATTCAAAGGCGTTGATATCGCGCAGAACCGGAGGGATTGGCTTGGCGGCGACATACCCCATTTTGCCGCTCTTCGTAGCCGAACCAGCTGCCATCCCGCAGCACCACTCCAATTCGTCAATGTAGGCGAAGAACGTTCCGATGTTCGGCGGATCGCCGTCACCGAGAAGTCCGCCGGCATGCAGAAATTCCGCTTTGGGATATTTGGGCGCGATGGTCAGCACATGCGGCTTGAAGTACCCGAAGCTCGTCGCGAAGATCAAACTCGCATCCCCCTGGTCGATCATGGTGGACATGACCTGTTCACAGTTCGTGGTTTCGGCAACCTTCTCCTGTTCCAGCACCGTGACGTTGGGAATCTTCTTCACCGCCGCGGCCCCGTCGGCCATGGCTTGGTTATAGCCGTAGTCATCCTTCGTGCCGACATAAATGAAACCGACAGTGAGAGGCGTACCCGCCGCAGGGGCCGCCGGAGCGGTGGTGGGCGAAGTACCTCCGGAGGTTGTGCTGGCGGTCTGGTCAGACTTGGAGCACCCTCCAGCAACAATGGCCGTGCCCAAGGCGAGGGCAGCGAGGAGTTGCAGTTTTCGCATCGAGAGATTCGATGCGAGCATTTTCAATGCGGATGGTTTCATAAATCGTTTCCTTTGTTCGCAAGAGACAAGATCAAAACACCTCGGCCGGGGAAACTGCCCGCGGGTCTGTCCGCAGCTTTTTTCAGCGGGGGCAGCTTCCCCGGCGCGAGAAGCATTTTCCTTCATCGTCGATCAGAAGTTGAACCCGACGCCAATTGACGCGTTGAGCACATTGCGGTTGTTGTTGCCGCTGGCAAGACCACCGGCTTCGAGCAGCGAGTGATTCAGCAGATAGAAGTACTGAAGTCCCATGTCCGCGTGCCAGGCGCCGTAGCGGATGGGGATGAACGCCAGCGGCACCGTCACATTGAACGCTGTCGAGAAGACGCCGAAGTTAGAACTCTTTTCAGTAATGTCCCAATAGTTCTTGGGGCCGACGGAGAAGTATGTCGGGAAGCTGAATGTCAGCGGGTAGTCCGGGCTCTCTTTCCAGGTGTAGCTCGGGGCCATGCCGAATTCGAAGTAGTACGTGCTGCCATGCCGGCCGAGGATGACCGTCGAATCGCCGGAAATCGAGTAGAAGAAGTCGACGTACGGCTTGAAGGCAAACCCCTTCATGATCATGCCGGTGTCGTCGTAGCCGAGCTTGAAGTCCGAGGTCGATTCAATGGTGAACGCGTGGGGGGGGGAGAACCAGGGAGAGTAGGTCAGCGTGCCGGTGAACTTGTCGATGCTTCCTGAGATACTCAGAAAGTAGTCAAGCTCGTTCCACGGGCCGACGAAGTCATCGTGCTGGTTGAGGTTGATCGAGTTCCACACGCCGGTGACCAGCGCCACCTTTCCGATCGGGCCGATGTCATCCAGCGGCATGACGAGGCCGACAACCGGCTGGATCACCAGTCCCTGATTTTCGACAACCAAGCCGCGGGGCGTCACGTAGGCGGTCTTGAACGGCACCTCGGCAAAGCCATGAATGTTGGGCGCATCCGGAGCCGCGTCGAGATAACTGGGCTGCCGGGAATCGTTCAGTTGATCCGTCGATGCGCTGGTCTGCTGCACCCCGCTGATCTGCTGCGCCGATGCCTGGGCATCGGGCGCCGCCGCCGAAGCGGTGGGTGTCAACGAGAGCGAGTCTGCCGGCGGAACGAAGTCCGCGGCGCGCGCGATTGAAGGAATACCGATAGCCGCGGCAATCGCCGAGGCACCCAAAAAGCGAAGTACCGACATGTTTGCCTTTCCCAATCTTTCTGTTGGCGGGCGGCACTATTGCCGGAGGAGCCGAATCTCCCCATCGCCCGCGCGCTGCGGTTGGTAAATGGCTGCAAAACAACCCCCATGCCAGAAGTCGCTTGGCGTCTCAACCTCTGGCCAGGATTGGGTTTATCGCCTTTTTGCCCGCTGTGCGGACGCGATGGAGAATGTTTCAGCCGTCACCCGGCGGACGTTTGCAACATGCCCCGGGTGATTGGTGATTCACCAATCACCCGCTCCCCTATTTGTCCGCCGTCGCGCCCAGCTTCCTGTAAATACGGGTGCGGTTGACGCCGAGTTTGCGGGCGGCTTCGGCGATATTGCCGCCGCTTTGCGCCAAAGCGCGTTTGATGAGCAGCGTCTCGGCCTCCTCGAGGTTCAGCGGAAGATCTCCGCCGGGTTCGCCGCTTTCCATCGCGATGGTGGACGGCGCGGTAGGTGACGAGGCTACTGTCGAGGCGGCTGGACGCGACGGGCCAAGGTAAAGATGTTGCGCACGCAGCTCTTTGCCTCCGCTTTCGATCAGGGCGCGTTCGATCACGTTCTTCAATTCTCGGATGTTTCCAGGAAACTGATGGGCCGCCAGCAGCGCCAGCGCATCGGCCCCGATCGGCGGCGGGGTCATGCCCATTTCCAGAGCGAACAGCTCCACGAAGTGCGCCGCCAGAAGAGGAATGTCCTCACGCCGTTCGCGGAGCGGCGCCACGTCGACGGTGAACTGTGCCAGGCGGAAATAAAGATCCTCCCGGAATTTTCCGTCGGCAATCCGCGCGTGCAGATCGGCGTTGGTGGCCGCGACCACGCGGACGTTCACCGCCTTGGATTTGCTTGCTCCCAGCGGCGTCACCCACCCGTCTTCCAGCACTCGGAGCAGTTTTGCCTGCAGCGGCAGCGGCATGTCGCCGATTTCGTCGAGGAAGAGCGTTCCCGCGTGCGCCATCTCGAAATAGCCGCGGCGATCCATCGTCGCGCCGGTGAACGCGCCGCGCAGATGCCCGAAGAGCATCGATTCAGCCAATTCATGTGGAATGGCCACGCAGTTGACCGGTACAAACGGGCCTTTGGCGCGAGACCCGCTGAAATGAATGGCCCGCGCCACCAGTTCCTTGCCGGTGCCGCTTTCTCCGCTGATCACGACATTCACCGATCCGAAGTTGCGCAGCCGTTTGATGTCGTCGATTGTTCGCCCCAGCGTTCGGCTGCGGCCGATGAACCCCGCGACGCCCCACTGCCGCGCTTCGCGATCGGAGAGATCCGAAAGCTGCTTGTCGACCACATCGAGCGCCACTTCCGCGCGCTCGCGGCGGTCGATCTCTTCCTGCAGCCGATGATTCGTCCCCGACAGCTCCACGGTTCGCTGTTCCAGCTCCTGGTTCTTCGCTTGCAACTGGTGCGTGAGCTGGCTGACGCGAAGCAGCGTTTCCACCCGCACCAGCACTTCCTCTGCCCGAAACGGCTTGGTGATGTAGTCGGTGCCGCCGGCGCGGAACCCCAGCACCAAATCCTCGACTTCTTCCAGCGCGCTGATGAAAACGACGGGAATGTCGCGCGTTTCTTCCGCGGCCTTGAGTCTTCTGCAGGTTTCGTACCCGTCGATACCCGGCATGAGCACGTCGAGCAGGACCAGATCCGGCTTGGCACGCGCCGCAATCCGCAGCGCCACCTCTCCGCTGGGCGCGGCGAGAACCCGATATCCCTGCGGCTCCAACAGCCCGGTCAGTACGTCCAGATTTGCCGGCGTGTCGTCGACCAACAGCACCTGCAACCCTTTCGCCGAAGCGGCATTCGCATCAGACATCTCGGACATCATGTTCCATCAAACGCAGGGGAGACACGGCTGTGCTACACCCGATTCAGGCGTTCTGCAATTCTCCCTCATGCTCTTCGACAATCGGGCCCCTCGTCTGGCGCGTCAGCAGATGCACGAACTGCTGCATGTCGTAATCCTGCAGAGAGCGGCGCAGCCGATCGCACAGCCCGCGTGCCGCCGGCGAAAGATGCTGGGCGTGGTCGAGGCACTCCTTGAGGGTGGTGATTCCATGCACCTCTGCCGCCGCAAGCATCCGACCGCGCAAGTCTTCCGGCAGACCGATAGCATCGGAGAAGTCCGCCGTCGGTTGCGGGCAACTGGCTTGCGATCCCGCGGCGGTCTGATCCGAATCACGGAGGAACTCCACGTTGGGCAGTGCGGCGAGGCTCAGGCAAAGCCGCTGCGCAAGGACCGGCTTGACAATCACGTCATCGAAGCCGGCTGCACGCCAGCGCTCCTGCTCATGGACAAACGCCGATGCGGTGACCGCAATCAGTTTCATTGCCGCGCCGCGCAAGCGCGTCGCGGTTTCAATTCCATCGACCCTCGGCATGAGAATATCAATCAGCGCCACGTCGAACACTTCCGCTGCCGCCATTTGCAGCGCTTCCTCGCCGCTGCCTGCAGTCGCCACTTCGCAGCCGATTCCGCGCAGCAGTTCCGCGAGCACCGTCCGGTTTTCCTCCAGGTCGTCCACTACCAGCGCCCTGACCCGGCTGCGCGGCGAAAGCCGCAGCAACTCGTGATTCCATGCAGAACCGGAGCCCACGGCCGCAGCCGAGCGCATTGAAGCGGGAAGGCGGATTGCGAAATAGAAGCGTGATCCCTGCCCCGGCGTGGAGATTACCGCGAGTTGTCCGCCCATCACCTCGACATGTTGCCGGGCGATCGGCAGCCCGAGTCCGGTGCCTCCGCGGCTTCGCCCCGCGGAAGTCTGCCGGAACGGCTCGAAGACCAGCGGCATCGACTCGGGCGCAATCCCAGCGCCGGTGTCGATCACCTCAAAGCGGTAAAGGTCCTTCTCCTCGCGCCTCGCCCGGAGCGTGACCGACCCCTCATCCGTGAATTTGATGGCATTTCCCACCAGGTTCACCAGCACCTGCCGAAGCTTTCGCTCATCGCCGCGGACCAGCGTCAGCACACTCTCGGGAACTTCGGCGCGAAGCTGAATCCGCCGCTGCGAGCAGCGGGCGCGGAACATGTTCATCACGCCCTGAATCATCAGACCCAGGTTGAAATCCGTCGGCTCCAGCTCGACGTGCCCGGCTTCGATCTTGGAGAGATCCAGCACGTCGTCGATCAGTTCCAGCAGATGCTGGCCGCTGGCCATAACCGTCTCGATGCAATCACGATGTCTTTCCCCAAGCGTTGGGTCCCGCTGCAGGATTTGGGCGTAGCCGAGAATCGCGTTCATCGGCGTGCGGATTTCATGGCTCATCCGGGTCAGAAAATCGCTCTTGGCGGCGTTTGCCGCCGCCGCTTCTTCCTGCGCCCGCTGGCGCACGGCGATTTCTTCCTGCAGCTTCTGGTTCGACAGCGCCAATTCCGCCGTGCGCGCCTCAACGCGCGTTTCCAGTTCCGCCTGCGCGCGCCGCAAGGATTCCTCGGCAACCTTGCGCGCCGTGATGTCGATGACGGTCCCCTCATAGTAGAGCACCTCGGAAGTGGGTCCGCGCACCGCACGGGCATTCTCCGAGATCCAGATTACCGTCCCGTCATGCCTGCGCACCTGCGATTCAAATCCGGAAACGACCCCATCACGCTGCACCTTGCGGATGAAGTCGTTTCGCCGACCTCGCTGAATGTACAACTGGTCGGCGATGTTCGGCAGACACGCGATCAGTTTTTCGGGCGAGTCATATGCGTAAA
>Ga0302326_10006550_pt1 | contig 26097 bp, 25 predicted proteins | sample Palsa_T0_3_FD_202264 | JGI IMG/M metagenome (GOLD analysis project Ga0302326, IMG submission 202264) | Peat permafrost microbial communities from Stordalen Mire near Abisko, Sweden - Palsa_T0_3 | ecosystem: Environmental > Terrestrial > Soil > Palsa > Peat permafrost | place: Sweden: Abisko... | reverse complement strand
CGCCCTCACAGACTGCGCCTGCCTCGAAGGTCAGTGAAAACAAGACTTCCATCGAAGTCCGCACTGCGGGGCACTAGGTAAGGAAGTCATGCGAGTCACTGCAAACGCCAGGTGCAGAAGGATTAGTGGTTGCATCCCTGGCAGGGCCCACGGTAGAGGGGCGGCGTAGCCTAACCTGGAATGAGCAAGACCAGGGATGAAACTTCTGCGCCGTCTCCAAGGCCGCGCCTTCGGCCCTTGAGTAACTTCAGGGTCTCTTCACTGAGTAAGGGCATTGGTGCCCGGCCGATGTCATGCTTTGCGGAGCAGGGAATCCCTGGTTTTGTTTGCCCTGGAATGAGGTGGCCTTATTTGACGTCTTGAGCCCCGAGATTCCTCAATGCCGGAATAGAACGATTACGGCCTAAGTATCGGAGCTGAAGCAGCAAAGGAGATGATTAAGTGGACGGACATACTCGAAAGTGTATGAAAAACTGGATAATTACGGTAGAAAGCACCGAGGAACGACATCAAGAAATCATTCTATTGACGATCGCTAAACGTGCCCATCAGATTTTTGAGGAGCGCGGGTGCAAACAAGGCTTCGAGCTCGACGATTGGCTGGCTGCTTATCACGAACTCTGGCGTGATGAATCGGATGGCGACACCTCCGCTTATCACTTTCTTGTTGACTGTCCGCGGGATCCTGAGGTGACAACTATCCTGAGCCTGACAGCTCACAGCTTGATAGTTTTTAGCAGTGGTACGAGATATGCAGGCGAAGCCGATTGTGGCCCTGACGTACAATCCGTCTACCTGTTCTCCAAGGAACTAGATCCAGCCCAAACAGATGTGAAGCCCACGGCTGGAGTCTTACACGTCCGCGTGCCAAAGAAGAGTCCGGTAACTCCGAGCTAGCTTTGCTCACAGAGATAGGATGAGCTGCGTTACAAGAGAAACAGTTTTTGCGCATGTTCTCGTGAACTGCTTTTCCAAGCGCGAGGCGCGAATTTACAAAACTAGACTCGATCGAGACACTCGGGTGACAACCCACCTCCGCCCCGAGGCTAATCTTTCAAGTGGATCGGTACTCCAGGAGCAGCAACTGACCATGCCTTTGATCATCAACACGCACGGACACCTCGGGCTCACGAAAGGCAGCGCCAATTCCGTATGTTCGGACATATCGTGTGCTAACGACACCCAGAAGACACCCAGGATGCAAATGCCCATATCCGTGCTATTGGCCGACGATAACGACATCATCAGGCGAGCGCCTTCGCACCCTCTTAGCCTCCGATCCGATATGAAGGTTGTCGGCGAGGATGCTGACTTCACCGAGACGCTGCTGATGATCGAGGGCTTGAACCCAATGTCGTTGTCATGAATTTGCACATGCCTAACGAGTTCAAAATTAGTCCGATAGCTTTTAACGCTCAACTACCTAGAAGCGCATCGCTGTTGCTGGCGATTTCGATTTGGGAAGATGTGGAGACATTAGCTCTGGCCGATAGCTTTGGCGCGTGGAAGTTGCTGAGCAAGATTGATCTCGGGAACATTCTCGTTCCACGCATGATTGCTTCGCTCTGGCCTGATCGTCGATGGATAGCGTAGTCGGTTTGGGGATGGTTCTCTTCACCATTGCTGGTGAGTTGTTGAGGACCTCCGCAAATCAAAACCGAGAACGCGGGGCAAATCGCGTTGAAAAAGTCAACCTGGAGCTGACTAATCCAACCCGCTCGATGTTCCTTGGCAGGACTTGGCCGATTCGAGGTGAATAGCAACTGACTTAGTGTGAGTGACTTACACATTTCGCAGGTCACCGATGAGTTCGGCCAAGCGATTGCATTAAACCAAGTGTCGGCTTTCACAGAGACAAAGCTAGAGGGGAAAAGCGATGGCAGCCAAGAAAACTCCGGTCAAATCAGCGAAGCCCCCGAAGGCCAAAAAGCTTGAGAGAAAAGAACAGCCCGTCGTCCGTAACCTGATAGTGCACTGGTAAGTTTGGCAGTCGGGCAGGATTTTCGGGCCAGCACCAAGTCGAGTTCTAGGCAGTAAATTCCAGGCCGCACCGCGGCCCATCTTACAGGAGAGGTGAACGATTATGGCAACTAAGACTGTAGTGAAGGGAACCAAGAAGGGCGCTTCCTTGGACAAGAAAGTTGCTCCGGCCGTGAAGAACCTGCGCGGCAACGTAGCACCTGGCAAACCCACCTCGATCTAAGCTGCTGCTCCGCGGTACCTCATAAAATTGAAGGGCTGCCGACGAACGCCGCGCAGCCCTTTTTTTTTGCCTACTTTCTGCGGCTGATGCGCGGAAAAGGCGGGCTCCTGCGGCTGCGACTCTATCAGCCGAGGATGCGCAGGAGATCGCATCGCCGGCTGGTTTGAAACCTGGCTGTAAATCTATTCGGGGCCGCAGCGCGGCCCTGTTGCGGATATGAAAATTATCGGCAAGACGGTGCAAGGAAGACAACGGAAAGGCCGCGGAGCGCCGGAGGGGCGACGAAGAAGCCGGTTGCGGGGACAAGCAAAGATCCGCGAGTGATCCCTCCGCGCCCGTCCGGTAAGTTCGGGACGGAATTGCTTACGAATGCGCGTCTGGCCGAGTTGCTCGCCAGAGAGGCGGAGAAGGTGAAACCGCCCCTGACGAGGACTTTCCGCCGCGCTGCGCGGCGGGCGTTTCTTTGGCCCGAGGAAGCGGCCAATTTGATCCACTCCGGCCGTTCGCTGACCGAGTTGCAGAGCGTTGGACCTTATCTGGAGAAGGTCATAAAAAACTGCCCAACTCAGCAAAACACCGTCCAGTTCCAGTCTGAGCTATCGGATATACACCGAGCAGGCGGACCGGCGCGCCTTGGTCGTGGCGGTCAAATTTGAAAGCTTTACCCTGCAACCGGCTACTACAACGGCGAATGGCCGCTTTGGCGCCATATTCACCCTGCGGGATTGTCCCTTCGAATGTCCTAGTGCGAGCCGTCGGCACCACAAGCTGGGAAAGCGGGGAAAGTCCAGCATGAACATCATCCTCGGGCAAAGCTCCCGCACTGTGAACGCCTATATTTGACGGACGATGGGAGATCGAAGGATGCCTAGGCGGATTACCGACCTCCCTGGGGACAGTAAGGCTTACGGTAGCGATAAAACGATATCCGCAGCGTGGAACGGTCTCGACGTAACGAGGATGTTCGGCGCTATCTCCGAGGGTCCAGCGATTTGGTTGATGCAAAAATTGATTCCGCGTTCGAAGTCCACAAAGGTGTCATTGCCCCACAAACAACGCTGAATTTCCTCCCGCGTTACGATTTTGCCGGGCTTCTCGAGTAATAGGACGAGCACTCGGAAAGGCTGGGGATGGATCCTTAGTAGAATACCGGACTTGCGCAGCTCGCCCGTCGCGGCGTACAACTCGTACGTGCCGAATCTCACCGAGGGATCGGGGACCAGCAAATCCATAGCCAGGTTCCAGCTGGGGGCGATTACCTTGTGGCGGATTGTACCACCAGTTGATTTGCACGAGAATGAATAATTCAGCGGTACCGCACGGACCGTAATCCGCGTCTATTCAATGGCTTGAGTACTAACACGCTTCTAAGCAAAGTCTAGGTTGTGATTCCCGAATTCTGAAGCTAATCTTGCGACGGGTGCGGGCTCGGGGAGGCCTTCAGGATGGCGGCGACAACATTCGACCGGCGTCCCGCCTTGCGGAACGGTTTCGGCTTTAACGTCACATTTTGGTTTGGCTCCGCACGCAGACGCGCAACAAATGACGCGGCCGCTCGGTTGTCCCATCTCGATCGGGAGAATAGCTGCCTTGCCCTCTAAGGACCGAAAACCCTCGGTGACGCTACGCTGGTCCGGTGGCGCGACCTTTTCGAGACAATTCCAGCGAGTTGCCAGGGCTTTCCGGCCCCTAATTCCGGTCTTTTTCGTCCTACCGTTCACCTTTTTCGTTCCGATTGTGCTGAATTCTCAGACCACAACCTCAGGTGGCCTGAATGGAGTAGTGACGGATCCCAGCGACGCCGTGGTGCCCAACGCACCGGTCGAGCTGCGGGACAATTCCAAGGGCACCATACTATCGACGAACACCAATTCCGAGGGAACGTATCAGTTCTCATTCGTGTTGCCATCGAACTACACACTGACTGTCGCACATCCCGGTTTTGAGACGACCAAGCGAATCCTTACGATTTTTCTGGGGCCCCCTTCCACTCTAAACGTTCAGCTCAAAATCGCCACGGCCAGCACCACCGTCGAGGTGACCGACGAAAGTCCGCTCATCGATGCCGAAAATGGCGATGTCGCTACCACCATGACCGAGCAGCAAGTTTCCCAGTTGCCGAATCCCGGCGGAGATCTCACCTACATCGCCCAAACCGCTCCCGGCGCGATCATGAACACCGAGGGTGGTTTTGGCAATTTTTCAATCTTGGGCATGCCGGGCACTTCCAACCTGTTCACCTTGAACGGAATGAGCGACAACGACATCGGAATCAATATCAACTTTAGCGGTGCCACCAATTTGCTCTTGGGTCAGAACCAAATCCAGGAGGCCACCGTTGTGAGCAACGGCTACTCCGGGCAGTTTGGCGGCGCCGCGGGTTCCAACGTCAACTACATAACTAAATCGGGAGGCAACGCCTTTCACGGTAACGCGCGGTATTTCTGGAATGGCCGGGCGTTCGACGCAAACGACTGGATCAATAACGCCTACGGCGTAGCACGTCCATTCAGCATCGCGAATCAGTGGGCGGGCTCCTTGAGAGGTCCGATCAGGAAAGACAAGCTATTCTTCTTCTTCAACACCGAAGGCTTGCGTGTTTTGGCGTTGGAAGTTAAGGGGACCTAACTCCGTTGATACGACCATCGAAATCCAGCCGGTGACCGGCGGTCCCTCGAAAACTCTCGTGTCAGAAGCCAGCTTGCCCACGTCCAGTACCCTCGCTTGCGGAGAGCTTGGCGGATGCCTATGTTGGGTAACCGATTGGAACTTCGTGTTCACAGTAGCCGACGGTTCCGAGTCTGCTTCAAGAGTTCCGAAGACGAGCCTCTGGAAAGTACATGTAAATGCGGACCACGGCTCACCTTCCCAAAAACCGCGACGATTCGCTCAGTGGGCCGACTTTCTACCTTCGAGTATGACCACTACTACCGACGGCAAGACCTTGGCATTCATTAAGGCAAAATATAACCAAAATGCATACGTCGGGGATCTCGACCGAGGCTTCGACACCTTGAGCGCGCTTCGTCGATTCACGCTGGACAATCACGACAGCTATCCGCAAGCTTGGACGCAGGACAGCCGTGGTCTCCTCTTTGTTTCGAACCGAAATGGAACCCTTGAACTATTTAAACAGGGACTGAACAACATTGTTCCCGAAAGGATTGTCTCGAGTGCGGCTGGCGAGGTTGGCGGTGGTAACGGGCTGAGTCCCGATGGATCGTGGATTCTGTACTGGCAAATCGTCCGGTCCGAGAGCAAGTCACCGCCCTCGTCCGCACGTCTGATACGCCAACCCGCTGTCGGGGGACCACCGGAAACTGTCATTGAACTCCCCTATTCGGTAGGGCTAGATACAGACTTCTTCTGCCCGCAGAAGCCCGGTAAACTCTGCGTGCTGAACGCCTGGGAGGGAAACACTCTCGCCTTCTATGCCCTTGATCCAGCGCGAGGAAAAGGGGATGTGTTAGGTAAAATCGGGGTTCAAAGGAATTTTGCCCTGGGATGGGCAGTCTCACCCGATGGCGCGCAACTTGCGGTGGTGGACCACGGTCACAAATGCCGCATTGAGATCCTCAACTTATTCAGCCGGACTTGGCACGAAATCGCCGTAGATCCAGGATGGGGCGATTATCAGTCGGTGGCATGGACCGCCGACGGAAAGGGCTTCTTTCTTACCACTTGGTTGCCGGAATCTTTCGAGCTGGTCCATGTTACGCTGTCGGGCAAAGTGCAGCTCTTGTTGAACAATGTTCACAGGCAATATATGAGCCGGCCTCTGCCGTCCCCCGATGGCAAGCACCTGGCTTTTCAGGCTCAGACAGTTGATAGCAATGCCTGGATACTTGAGAACTTCTCTGGTCGCTAGCCCGGTACAAATTTTGATTTCCGCGCTCTTGGAAACACGTAAACCGATATCCCATGGCGACAGACTGCAGGGACTAAAATGGCCGAAACCTTTCTATCATGTCATGCTCGCGCGGGCTTTCACCGCATCTCACCCGGGCATTTACTTCCCCGCACCGGCCGCGTTTAGGCCGAACCGGTTTCTATCGTTCCTCGTCACCGGACGTGGATTAGGCCTGGTATCTCAGATCAGAACGCTGGTAGGTTGCCTTTTCTCCGCAGCTCGGGCATTCCAACTCGGCGCCTCCAGCGTCGAACTTAGCCTTGATAGGCAGAAAGTAGTTTCAGGCTTGCGTTCGTCGATCACAGAGTGCGTGAAATTTGATTCACAGACGGCGCAATATAGAATCCAGGATGGCATCCAAGCGTTCACCGTTCGGAGGTAGCAGATGCACCAACCCTGTCCGCTGTTCCCGAACCCTCCGTCAAAGTATGAAACGCATCCACAGATAAATTATCAAAGTGCTCAACTAGCCCACTCGGCCAGCGCACTTGTACACTATTTAGTTTAGTGGCTGGGCCCAGGCCGAAATGCACGCGCAAATCGCTTTGGGAAATATAGCTCGAGCCGCTACGCACTTCGTCCACAAGAGTTCGCACCCCGACCTTTACAGTGATCTTCGCACCGATGCCATCGCGGTTCGAGCGGGTTCCTACGGTTTTAAATGCGACCCAGTGATTCGCGGAACGGGTCGAATTCACTAGCAGGCTCGGTTTCGCGTTCATGTTATTGATAACTACCGAAATCTGCCCATCGTTCCAAAGATCGCCGACTGCCAGTCCTCGCGCCGATGAGGCGGTGTTAATTCCCGGTCCGGCTACTGCGGAGATTTCGGTAAAAGTGGCATTGCCATTGTTATGGTAGAGCAGGCGCGGCTCTTGGTAGTCACTGCCCAGATGAGATTTGCCCGCTTCGGGATAGACGTGCCCGTTAGCGAGAATCAAATCTGGCCAACTGTCATTATCAAAGTCGAAGAACATAGTTCCCCAGCCCAAGTACTGCGAATGCAGGCCCAGCCCAGCGGCAAAGGTAACGTCGGCAAAAATTCCATTCCCACGGTTCTGGTAAAGAATGGGGGTGTCATCGGAAAAGTTTGTTTTGAAAATGTCGAGGCGGCCGTCTCCGTTGTAATCGGCGATGGTGGTGCCCATGCCGGCCTGCTCGCGTCCGTCTTCGTCAAACGCCACGCCTGCCATCACCGCCACGTCGGTGAACGTGCCGTCGCGATTGTTGTGATACAGGATGCTCGGCACGCTATCGCAGGCAACATAGATGTCTGGCCACCCGTCATCGTCGAAATCGAGGGTCGAGACGCTAAACGCGTAGTGGCCGTTGGTTTTGTCGATGTGCGCTTGAGTGGTGACATCCGCAAACTTTCCGTTACCTAGATTCTTGTACAAGATGTTCTTCAAGCTGGGCAGGCCGCGAGGCCCGCACATTACAGGAACGCCCTTCCAAGAGCAATATTGTCCCTCGCCGGGGATCGGAGTGGTGGCCGGATCGAAGTCCACATAATTGGCCACCATCAAATCCAGTTTGCCATCCCTGTTGTAATCAACGAACGCGCAGCCGGTTCCCCAGGCTTTTCCCGATCCGGCCACGTTGGCTGGCTCGGCCACCTCAGTGAAAACGCCGCGATCGTTGTGATAGAGGCGATTCCTCCCATAGTAAGTGACGTACAAATCGTCCCAGCCGTCGTTGTCATAGTCGCCCACGCAAACGCCCTGGCCCCATCCTGAAGCGGTGAGACCCGCCTTAGCAGTCACATCTGAAAAGGTGCCGTCATGATTGTTGTGGAATAGATGATTGGTGGGAGGGCTGGCGGCGCCGGTGCCTTGCAACGTCGTGCCATTTACAAGAAAAATGTCCGGCCAGCCGTCGTTGTCATAATCGAAAATCGCCACGCCATTTCCCGTAGTCTCGATGATGAATTTTTTGGTGTCGGTTCCGCCAAAGACATTGAGGGCGTCGAGCCCGGCTTTCCCGGCGACGTCGGTGAAATATGCGATCGGGGATTTGTCGGCCGGTTTCTGCGGGGCGGTCTGAGCAGGCCACGCCAAACTCAGGAACGTCAGCGCGATGGCCAGCCACAACAAAGTTCTCTGCGGCACGAGCGCCTTTTTGCAGTGGTAATGGACACCCTTATTGAAAGTCGACACGAGCTCCTTCTGAAGGTCGAACTTCCCAATGGGGAAGGAAAAAGTCGCCGAGGAGTTCGTCCGCAGAACGCGGCCGCTCGGTGGAAGTGTCTGCAAATTTTATGGCGTTCTTCTCGTTACCAGCACGATGATATACCTGACTTAGCACCCGCTTAGCTTGCATATCGTCCGGATCGATTCGAAGGACAATCTGGAGCTCCGCGATTGATTCTTGCAACATGCCAAGTGCAAATTCCGTCTTCCCCAAATTGAAGTGAGCGTCACTACTGTCGGGGTTTGATTTAGTGGCGGTTTCAAATGCGGCCAGCGCTTCCGATAGTCTTCCCGCGCGACCTAGCGCTAGCCCGCGGAAATAGCAAAGTAGGAACTGGGGACCTAACTTTTGTTCGGCGGCGGCGAGTTCAGTGGCAGCCTCACCGGGACGGCCCGTGCGAATAAGAACCTGGGCCAAGCCCACATAGCTAGTGGGCAAGGGATCCCCCGCAGCAATTAAATCTCGAAATTCGCTCTCCGCTTGGGAATAACTGTCGGTCGCAAGATACGCCGCGCCTAGGCGCAAATGCAGGGCATAAGACTTGGGATTGGCGGCCAGGCCGTTTTGTATCTCGTTGATGGCTTCCGGGTAGCGCCCAAATTCCATCAACTCGCGAGTCAAATTGAGCCAGTGCTCCTCTTCTTTAGGAGCTAGAGCGGCCGAGTGGCGGAGGGCGTCGATGCACTGATCACGCTGATTTAAGTGCGCATAAGCAATGCCAATCACCGACCACTCCGGCGCAGAGTCCGGCCGATTGTCGTAGACACGGGCCTCCTGAATTGCCTTTTCGTAGCTCCCAATCGTCAGGTAGGCCAGCGCCAGATCAAACTGTCCCACCACAGCGGAGCCCCTATCGCGCACCTTCTGAATTATGCGTATCGCCACGTCGGTTTCGTGTCCATCCAAGAGTTGTACAGCGGCTTCGATCGATTGTGGGTCGGTCAGAGATAGTCCCTCGATTTCGGCCAAGGATTTCCGCTCATCCTCCGGGCGTCCCAATGCTCTGTATCCAATCGCGGAGCGGACCCAGAAGTCAGCATCGGCCGGAGGTCGAACGCCGGATATTTCCAATTCACGGAAAGCGAGCGCATAAAGGTTCGCTTGCAGCTCCACACGGCCGAGATAGTAATGGGCGAAGCCATCGGCAGGCGAAAGCTTCACGGCCCGTTCCAGTAATTCGCGCGCCTGCGTTGTATCGCCGAGCGTCCATTTCAAGAAGCCCAGATTGCGATAGGCGTTCTCCATGAGCGGATCCAGCCGAATTGCCGCAGCGTATTCGTCGGCAGCCTCAGTGGTTTTTCCCAATTGAGCCAGGGCAATCCCGCGAAAATTGTGAATCCTGGCGTCATCCGGATGTTCGCCTTCCGCAGCGGTGAGTTCGCCGAGCGCTTCATCGAAGTGTTTTGCATGCAGCGCCCCGAGTCCCTTCTGAAACGGGTCTGAGGGCGATGTACTTTGAGTGGATGTTGGCCGCCCAGAGTTCGCAAAGGAGTAACTCACGAGCGGGCAGATGAAGAGGAATACAATGAGGACGCGTTTCATGCTAAGGACCTTCGGTGGAGCGGGTGATTTCGCTCAAGCGCTCGGTTTGCTTTTCCAGAAGCTCATGGGACTTGCGATTTAATTCGGTGGAAAGCTCGAACTCGCGCGCTGCGTTTTCCTTTTCGCCCAAGGCCTGATAGACCCGCGCAAGCTTGTAGTGGACCACACCGTCGTGATCGTCGACGACGGCAATCTCGAATTGTTCTTGGGCTTTTCGATTATCACCAAGCTCGGCGAACGCGGTTCCGAGGTCGCGGTGTATGTCCGAATTTGTGGAATCGGCGGCCAACGCGCGATTCAGGTAAGCCAAGGCCTTGTTTGGCTGATGCTCGAGTAGGTAGGTGTCTCCCAGATCGTCCAGTGCGCCTGCATGACGCGGGTTTAGCGCAAGTTCCGCTTCCAGTTCCGCGCGCGCTTCAGGAACCTTCAAATTCTTCCACAATAAATGGCCCAGGCTGTAGTGTAGATTCGGCGACGCCGGCTTGAGCGCGATGGCTGCGCGGTATTCCTCGATCGCCTTCGCATCATCATTTTTCGCGGCTTCCAGATCTCCCATAAGCTCATGCAACCGATATGAATCGGGATCGGCCTGATACAGGCGAAGATAAGATGCAGTCGCCAATTGTTCATAAGTGCGAGCGCGCCAGAAAGCCGCTTCGGAAGAATCTTGATCACCCGGCTGCAAAGAGTCCAGAATTTTCAGTGTGAGATCGCATTCCCCAGCATCGAGCAAGGCGCTCGCCACTCGCATCCGAAAGTCCGAAGAAGTGCGCAGAGTGAGAATCTTTTCTGCGCACGGTGCGACGGCGGAATATCGCCCGAAATCAAGAGCCTGTGTGATTTCTGTTTCGTTGCAACTCCTATCGCCGGTGCCGGTTCCACCGATGGCAGTAGACGCTAAGTCCGCTTCCGCGGCCGCCTCAGAAAGGTTTCCATTCTGGGCGGCCAGAAACGCGAGACCTAAATGTGCGGCGAGAGTTTGTCGGTTCTGCAGGTCGCCTCTTCGCTTCTGAATCGCTTCGCGGTTGGCATCACGAAGCTGTCCCAAACTGGCGTCGCCCAATCCCGTTTCGTGCAAACCTAGAATTCGTTCGGTTTGGAGGGCGTCAGCCGTAATCGCTTTATCCCAGTCTTGCAGCCCGCCATCCAGGTTTCCCTGGATCAATCTGGCTTCGCCACGACGCACCAGTGCGCGCAGGCTTCCTGGATCGGTCTTTAACTCCGCATCAAATTCCTCACTCGCGTTGGTCACTCTTCCCGCGTGCAGGAACACCTCGCCGAGTTCGGCGTGCAAGCCAGGCCGATTGGGTGCGTTCGCCAAGGCGTTTTGATAGTGAATCACCGCGGACGGCCACTCGCTGCTGGTTGCGTAGCTTTCGGCCAACAGTTGTTCGCTACGCGACGAGCCCGGAGCGGCCTTTTGCAGGCGCGCTACTTCTTGCTTTCCAAGCTTTTCGTAAGCTGTTCCCAGGCGATATAAAGCGTCGACATCTCTAGGCCGGAGCTCCAGGACTCGACCGAGCGTAGTGACTTCAGCCTGGAGCTGGCCGGTCATCTCCTGGGCCGTCGCCAGCCACAGCCAGGTATCCGTCCGATCGGGATCGGATTGGATGGCCGCGTCTAGATACGGGATGGCCTTCGCACCGTCGCCCAGCCTGCAATAATCGATGCCGAGTAAAAAGTTCGCACCGACGAGGTCCGGCTTCAGCTTCAGTGCACGAAGGAATTCAGGCATGGCTTTAGCGGGCTGATCCTGAAGTTGGTACACCAATCCCAGGTTCATGTGAACTTCTGCGAACCTCGGCGCTATGGCGATCACCGCCTGGTATTCGTGCTCCGCGGTGCCGTAGTCCTGATCGTGCTGCGCCTTCTGCGCTGCCGCAAAGTGCGATGCGATCGCCGAGGATTGCGATTGGGCTGCCGCCAATGTTTTGCCCGCAAAGCTTGCGGCGAGGACGGCCAACAACAAGGCCTTCCGGAAAAGCGAGGCGTCGAACTGGAGTGTGTCTTTCACCGGGGCGAATTCGCATCAATAATGGGCTTTCAACCGAAGTATAACAGTCCGCCCAGGTCCACAATGCCACAGACACACCAGCGGACCACTACCGGATTCGGCGGACCGCGACGAGCGTGGTGGAGCTGGGCGCCCCGGAAACCGCTCGGGATCGAATCAAAGCCTCAAACCAGATTTCCTGCGGGCTCCCGTCGGGGACTGAAATGTCAAGCGCACTAATCAGTTGATGCCGATTTTCTTCGTCCGCCAGAAACCGACCGGCGGCCTCCGTGCCTTCCTGTTGCAGACCCTGCAGTGCGAGCACGCTGCCGTCATGGGTCGCATTGGGGAGCAGCGAAATCGTGGCGTAGTCTTCGCCCATCGTTCCCGTCCACTGTAAGCCCGTGTATTGCGCAGCTTCACCCGACAGCGGCTTCTTATTCAGAAATACTTTAGCGCTCTTACCTACCACGCTCTCGCTCTCACGGAAGTTCAGTTTGTCTTGCAGCAGCGTAACCCAGGGGTTTGAGCCCGGACTGCCGATGAAAATGTAGTTGTTATGATCTAGTTCGCGCGTCCTCAGATCTCGCGGGTATCGGACCGAGACCTGCGATTGGAGGGACCCAGCCATCTTATAAAGCGAGACCACATCGCTCACATCCGCAAATGAGGTGAGGGTTGATTTGGAGATATAGTCGCTCAGACGAGAATCGGCCGGGCCAGCCTTGCTAACGATCGGAACCTCAAGAGATTCGCCGCGAAGATACTGGTCGAGAGAGCCGGGCTGGCTGGCGAGGATGCGCGACATGCCGTAGTTGCTATCTGCAACCACAATGACGGTCTGGTGCCTGGCATCGAATATCTGTGAAAATGGCCAAGCGAGAACGGCGGGTGCGTGCGCCACGTTAGCCGTCCTGAGCGTAATGACCCGATAGGACAACAACACGCAGGCCACCGCCAGAAAGCCGCACAGCAACCAAGGAATCATCCCTCGGCGAGATAACCCCGCGCCTAAAACCGCTGCGCTCGTCGGCACTACCGCCTGGGCAGCGGCGGCTTTCTGGATCGCCACTCGAAACACCGGTGCGTACGAGCCCTTGGGGATCTCCAGGAGGATCGGCTCGTCGCGGCCTTCTTCATGGAAATACTCGTGGAGCTTTAGGCGCAACTGGCGGACATGAACCCTTACCGAGCTATCCTCAATCGGACTGTAATCGGAGGGCTTGTGGAAGAGCGCGTTGCCGATGTGCTGCTCGGTCAGTTCGTGGGCGTTGCCGTGCAAGGTCTGCTCGGCAATGTACTGCAACAGATCGCGGAGCCGGTTACTTTTCTGGAAGGGTATACTGGATAAAATCCGGCCTACCAGTTGCCATCGTGCATCAGTTCGGAGATCGTCAACTGCCGGAAGCTGTGTAGAGACGCTCATGCTGGGGCTTTAGAACCAATTCGATTGGCTCAGTCAAACGCCTAGATTCTACCACATGGCCGCTTGCTCAAAAAAATAACCCAATTATCTCCAATGGTTCACAAGGCATTCACAGCCAGGCATGTCATGTCTGTGAATCACCTTGAAATCACGTGTAAGATCCTTTCGTCTCGCGCACGTTTCAGACATCAATATTAGTATTCCTCTGCCGCGTTGACTATCAGGGCAGAATTGAGACCTCAAAGGTTGAATCATTGCAGCTGGGAACCCGAGCTCGCAATACAAACATGATCAATAAGCTGATTTCGCGGCGCCGGTTCTGTGAAGGGTCCATGACCACCAGTCTTGCCCTTGCCGTGGAACTGGGAGTGAACCCTTTGCGGCTGGCAACGTTGGCCGTGCCGGGTTCAGCCGGGTTGAGTCTACAGGTGACCGGGGACGCGGGCATCGGTTACGGTGTGGCGCTTGTCTACAACGGCCAGCCCGTCGCGCATCACAATCACGGCGGAGAATTTTCGGCCGAGTTTCAAAACGAAGACCGCAGCGTAATGGATCGAGTGCAGGACTGGAAAGGCATCTCCTGGAAGGGTGATGCCACGCGGGTGATGCTCGAAGGTGAATCCAAGCTCGCGAATTTGAACACCACCCTGTTCGTGCAAGTGGAGTACACCGTGGTGAAGCTGAACGTGGTCAGAAAGAATATCCGCCTCCGCCAATCGGATGAGTTCCAGCTTTTCTATCAGGTGACCAACCGCCTGGAACCGCAAGAGACACCGGCAAAGCTGTGGAGTTTCGATCGCTTGGATTGGCAGGGCGGGTCGGTACACGAATACTTTCCAGCGGCTGGGTTTCGCACCCAAACCGGCCTGTGCCTGGGGTTGCTGACCGATTCCGGTTATCGTAACCAGTGGACGCGCCTTATTCGCCGGGATGGCCGGCCCGTGAAGCCCGCCGCCCAGCGAGTTCCCGACGCCAATCTATATTCGGGCGCCGGAACGGAGGAACGCAGCCAAGGGAATTGGTTCGTTCAGCAGACCTTCGGGGAAATCACCGCGCAACGTGGAGGCAACTCCGAATCGATCGCGCTGCCGGAAGTGTCGTCGTGGAAGAAACAAGGTGATACCGCTGCGGCAGAACGTGATGGCGTGATCGTAATATCGGCAAAGAGCTCCGATGACGGCGTGCTGATACCCTTACCCCCATTCGGTTCGGAGATCTGCTCATTACGCATGGAGTATCGGTCGGCGGGGCCAGTCTCGCTGCAGCTCTGGGATGTTGACGATCAGCTGCGCAAGGTGAATGACCTCACTCTATATAATGATGGCCTACCGGCATCGCCCGACTCCTGGTCGGAATTTCAGAATGAGGTATTTGTTCCCGGCCTTCAGGGTTACAGCAAGGCGCTGTTTCTTTCCTTGGCCCCCTCGGAGCAAGCCACGAAGCTCGACGCGCCGGGCGGCGCCGCCAAGATTGAGATCCGTGGATTGCAGGTTCGGGCGGTGGCCACCCATCGCGAGCCATACCACCGGTTGCAAATGGACGTCCCCGCGGTAAAAACTATGTTTGTATTCGCCGATGAAAACGTGCCGGACACGGTGCGTGGACACCGATTAGCTAGCCAGCGTTATCTCGCTGAAGGGCTTAATTTTCAGGGCGGTGACACAGAGAAAGTTCTTTACGCCGACCTAATGATGCTCACGTGGATCGCGGGACCTGAGACCTTCCGGCCGATGCTGGCGCCGAGCATCTGGTATTCCGCGGCCGGCGAGATGTACCTGCGCGATAGCTTCTTCGCTCTAAACGGAGTCCACAATCGCGAATTGAACGAGGGCGTTTTTAACCTGTGGGCCGAAAACCAAGGGGAAGATGGCTCCATCAATACACTGGTGGAACCTAATCTCGCCAACCTGGAACGGAAGTCCAATGATTCCACACCGCTTTGGCTGATGTGGGCGTTGCTGAATCGGCGGCGATTTGGCACCCAGTTGCCGATGGAAAAGCTTCACAAGGCAGCGAATTATTGTCTCGAGACCTATGACCCGCAAAAAGATGGCACTTGCCACGCAGGGTTCGTCCTGGGCCAGCTCGATGTCATACGATATCCGGAGGGGACTTCGGTTATTTGCGAAAATCAGGGAGTGCTCGCCGTCACCCTGCGCACTATTAAGGAGCTGCAAGTCCCGGCTGTAAGCGAAAGAATTTCCGAGGCCCAGGTGCGCCGTGCAGAGGAGCTCTATCGTAGCTACTACGACCCGGATCGAAAATTCATGCGCCCGGCCAGGGAGATTAATGATGCGATTGGACTCGCGGAGATTTTTCCGGAATACCTTTCGCTGTGGCTGTTCCAACGAAAAATCCTGACGGACGAGATGGTCTTGAGCCACCTCGACCGCATACCAGCAATGATGCCGCGCAAGGAATGCCCCCATCCTGAGGTTGGCGGGACGGTGCGACCTATTCTGATTGGGCTTCGTGAGAAGGAGCCAGGCTGGCGCTATTTCACCGAGACGTGGCACCCCATGATCAGCGATTCTTTTGCTTCGAGCTATGCAAACCATGGAATGGACGGCATTTACTACAACGGCGGCAGCTGGATGCGAATGGAAGTCTGCGCCTACGTCACCGGGATGCTGCACGGATGGAAACCGGCCCGGAAAGCGATTGAAAACCGACTGTGGGCGGAAATCAACATCGACCCTGACTTCCCAACCAGCCAGGAATACCTTGCTACCGACTCGGGGCATCCCTACTTCGGTTACCATCGCGTTTTCGCGTGGAACTCGTTCGTGCTCCAAGCTCTCGAACAGGCTGGCCTGCGAAAGCCCGAAATGGACCCAGACTATCTCAGAAAATGATACCCGCGAACTTTCGGACGACGAACTGTCACGATCCAGTTCTTGGGAGTCTTACTTGGCCGCGCGGGCAAAGGGTCACTGCGCGAAAGCGGGAAAACGGTAACATTTGTCAGGTGAGTCACAATGAATTCACGTGTTAGACCCTTTCCTTTCCGTCCTCGCAGGTCGACCATGCGTTCACGGCTGGCGTAGTACAAATGTACTATGCTGGCGACAGGGGTTCTAAGTTCCACGATTTCCGGGTGGCCAGTGGTCAGGGAACCAATCGTTTGGTTTTGCGTTTGTGGCGTAAGTCCTTTCTGACCTTGGAGATAAGGAAAACAGCAATGAAAACATTGGCTCAAGCACTTCCGCTCGCCCTATTGCTCGCGCTCTTCGTCTGCTTAACCTCTCCATTTATTTATGCGCAGAACAATGCCGGCACAATTCAGGGTACAGTGACTGATGCATCTGGTGCGTCTGTGGCGGCGGCTGTCGTAAAGGGTAAAAATCTAGATACGGGGCTGACGCTCTCCTCGGTGACCACCGACTCCGGACTGTATTCGCTGGCAAACGTGCCGGCTGGCCGTTACTCAGTCTCGGTCGAGAAGTCTGGCTTGAAGAAGTACACGCGGGAGGGCGTAACTGTTCAGACTAGCTCGACGACCTCCTTGGACGTCCAACTGGAGGTCGGCTCTGTCTCGGAGTCGGTCACTGTGAACGCGGATGCCAGCCAGCTCCAGACCGCTACCTCGGATATAGGCGCCACCGTGCAGAACAGCCTGGTTCAGAATCTGCCGCTCGAAGTTTCCGGCACGATTCGCAACCCGGTGCAATTCGTTGAGTTGGTTCCCGGTTTCGTGGGAAACCTGGCCAACGATCCCGGCAGCAACTCGAGTGACGATTTTAAAGTGAACGGCGGCCAGGAAGGCGCAACCGACATTCTAGTGGACGGAGTATCGATCTCGCTGGTTTCCCCCAACACCCAATGGAACAAGGGTGTGTCCACTGACGGCGTGCAAGAATTTAAAGTGCTGCAGAGTAATTTCTCACCGGAATATGGGGAGTCCGGCGACGGCATCATCAGCCTGACCATGAAGTCCGGTACCAACCAATTCCACGGCTCAGGTTATGACTACCTGCGCAACAACGCGCTGGAAGCAAACAGCTGGATAAATAATCTCGAAGGCCAAAAACGGAGCGTCGATACACAAAATGATTTCGGCGGCACTTTTGGTGGTCCTGTGTTTGTACCCAAGCTGTATCACGGAAAAGATAAGACGTTTTTTTTCGTTGATTACGAAGGCTTCCGCTTCCGAACCGGGGGAACGTCGCTGCAAAGTTTCCCCAACGCAGCTTACCGCGGCGGTGATTTCTCGGCGCTTCTGGCTCAGTCCAATCCCGTCCAAATCTACGATCCCACGACCCATGCGGTGATTCCAGGCAATATCCTGTCCAACGACCCCAACTACACGCCGAGCACGGTAATAAACAAGGTATTCTCCTTCTTCCCGACCACGAATGGAGCGCTGGATAATAACGTAATCAATCGCACCGTCTCGAGTACTACCGCCAATCTATTCGACATAAAGATCGATCACGACATTTCCGATAAGCAGCGCGTCTCGGCAGGATTCGATTGGGACGATACGAACACCGGCGGGGCATCAGACCTGGGTCCGATCTTTGGGTCGACCACGCCACAGAACACGCGTTATGCGCGCTTCAACGACAATTACGTCTTCACCCCGTCGCTGGTCAATCAGTTTCTTTTCGGTTTCAGCCGCCGGTATCGCGGTGAACTCTCTGGCAGTATCGGCGGAGACTACCCGGCTAAACTCGGAATCTCGGGAGTGAGCCCCGTTACCTTCCCGTGTTTCGCGTTCGAGGGTACCGATTACAGTGGAGTGCTCAACAATTGCGGCGATTCGGAATTCGCGGACAACGTTTATCAGATGAACGATTCAGTGAGTTGGGTGAAGGGCAAACACAATATGAAGTTCGGCGGTGGCGCCCGATTGCTGGAGTTCAACGTTCGACGTCTGACCCAGGCGTCCGGCGAATTCGATTTCAGCGCCGCTGAGACCAGCAGCACCGGCAATGCCGGAGGAACCGGTGGGTATGCACTCGCCAGCGCGCTCTTTGGGCTGGTTGATACGCAAATTTTGAACTATGGAAGCTTCAGCGGAGTCCGCTACAAAGACTTCTCCTTCTATGCGCAGGATACCTATAAGCTGTCTTCGCGCCTAACTTTGAATTACGGTGTCCGCTGGGATTACGATCTGCCCGCTTCGGAAGCGTATGACCGATTCTCCGACGTAGATCCAAAACTCCCGAACCCTGGCGCTGGCGGCATTCTGGGTGCCTACACCTATTTCGGAACCGGGCCCGGACGAAATGGCCGCACGCGTCCGCAGGACATTTACAACAAGGCATTTGGTCCTCGGGTAGGATTCGCTTATAGCATTAACGATAAGACGGTGCTCCGCGGTGGATACGGGATCTTCTACGAGCCTCTCAAAGAAGGATCGTACGCTGACCAGGACGGACTCGGCTTCTTCAACAAGCAAACCATCAACGTCACCAATGGCGGTCCGACTCAGATCGACGCCGGAGTCACCCACATTTTCCCTCTGACTGGGCCTTTTACACCAGATGGGCAGAACGGTAATAGCGGCGTGATTATGGTTTCTCCGAATAGCGGACGTCCTCCAGACATCCAGACGTGGAACCTGGATATTCAGCGCCAGGTGTTGTCGAACCTGAACGTGAGCGTGGCCTACGTCGGTTCAAAGGGTACTCACCTGCCGGCCTTGAACATCATCCCGAACCAGGTGAATCCGGCCTATCTTCCGTTGGGAAATGAATTGACCATGGACTCTTCGTGCCTGACTGTTGGAACGTGCCCGATGGCTGTCGCAGCCGGAGTCCACATTCCGTATCCGACTTTCAGCGGTGATATCAATCAGGCGCTGCGGCCATTTCCGCAATACGGGGATTTCAATCAGGAAGACAATTCGTTCAGCCCCGACCGCACCGGTAACTCGACATACAACGCGATGCAGCTTGGAATCAATAAACGCTTCGCTTCAGGACTAAGCTTCCTCGTTTCCTACACCGTTTCGAAGAACATCACCGATGCGGACTCGCAGGGTCCAGGCGTTGCGGGCTTCATCGGTACCAACAGTTACATCGGCCAGAACTCCTACGATCGCGCTGCAGAAAAAGCCGTCAGCGAGCTCGACACACCGCAATCTCTCACTGCTAGTTTTTTCTACGAGCTACCCGTCGGACACGGCAAGCGATTCATGAATCAGAGTCGGGCGGTCGATCGCGCCTTGGGCGGTTTCTACGCTTCTGGCATCCTCTCCTACCATTCCGGCCTTCCGACGGAGGTCTATGGTCCATGTAACGGCCAGGCAAGCCAAGTGTTATTTGGTGGATGCGAATTTACGGGAGCGGCACGCGTCAACGTGGTTGGCGGCGTACCAGAAACCAACAAGTCGAATTTCAATCCGTTGACCACGCCATTCTGGAATCCGGCCGCGTTCAGCCTGCCGGCCCCGTTTACCTTCGGGGACGAAGGCCGCTCCCTCCCCTTGGCACGTGATTTTGGCGGCAAGGACGAGGATTTCAGCTTAGGGAAGAAAACACACCTGTTCGGGGAGAGAATGACCCTGGACTTCCAGGCCTCTTTCTTCAATATATTCAACCGGCACGTATACTCAGTAAATAGCGGAGGTCCTAACTTGGCTACCCCGTTTGCTCTTCCTGGCAGTAGTTCGGACTGTCCCGGACCCACAGCCTGCGGCTTTGGTTCGATCACTGGATCGAGCGGACCACGGATCATTCAGTTTGGTCTGAAGCTTCTCTATTAATCTCAAGGGGCTCTGTCCAGCTACCACAGAGCAGGGCTCATTCCTCTCTGAGCTCCAGGGCTAACGATCTGATGACTGAATTCGATCGCCGCGGCTTCATGAAGACGCTTTTCGTCGCTGGCGTATCCGCGGTGCCTGCTTGCTCGGTGTTTCCTGAAGCCGGCGACGGGAGTCTCTCACTGTTAGCCCTCCCATTGTCATCCGAAAATCTGGAAAGCGGCTCTCAACAACTGCGAATATCCCCGGCTAAGTCGCCGTTTTCATTTCAAAATTTCCTGCGCGTAGGAAATGATTGGAAAGCGGCAACGCTGCCTAACAATCCGTTCATCGCGGGCCTGTCTTTCCCGTTGGCTACTTCCCACGTGCGGCACGAAGATTCGAGCATTTTTTGCGACGGTGAGGGCGAGGCCGAGGGCCTGGATCGCAAACCTGTTTCGTACGTATGGAATTCGGAAATAAGTGCAGTAAAGCTTGGCAGTGGCTCGCCGGGTCACGATTCCGAGGCCTGCTGGTTTCGATTTCGCACCACGTTGCATTTGCCAGCGCCTGTTCGTCTACGCCAGGATAGCACCGTGGAACCACAAATAATCGCCTGGCTGAGTTCGTCGTCCACCCTTATGGAAGGACAATCGGGAAGCTGGAGGCGAGTGCTGCTTGAGCAGCCCACCAAGAACTCGCTGGGAACATACGGCAACGACTTGCCGGCTGTTTATCTGCTGGACCAGACTCTGGGCGTCGAAACCATGATGTATTTCGATTTCAGCGATATGGGTTGGATGTCCACGGAAAATCTTCCTCGGTTCCTGGTCTATCGCTGTTCCTCCGTTGCGCAAATCGAAAGCGACGGCACCCAGAACCTTGGTGTGGGTTTACTTGCGCAACAGGCTACGGGAAATATTCTGCCTACTGGCGACGTCAGCTTCACTTACTGGCTGCTGCAGCGGTCGATGACGCGTTTGTTGACTGAGCAAGAAGCGATCGCCCGCTGGATAGAAGCCCTGCTGCCGCTCTTTGAAGAAAAGCTCGCTTGGCCGCCTTGCGCTACATCGTGGAAAGAATTCGCCGCTGGCACGGTGGCAGATCTGCAGGACAAGAGCTCTGCCCAGGTTGAGGTGAACGGGCACACCGGCTTGCGCGCGTACGTGAAGGCCAGCTCCAAACTCTGGAACGATTCCGCAACTAATTTCGAGCTGATGGCGGTCGCCGACGTTCTGTGGCCCTCGCTGCTCTACCTTCGGTTGCATCCTTTGCCGGATTTCGAAACGGAGTGCGCCGCGCTATTGGCCGATCTTCCGGCCTTTTATCATCCGGAGACTCGCAGCATCAGCAACGACTTCACGGCACCTCCCAACGAGCGGGCGGATTCCTGGTATCCCTTCGAAAATGCGCTGATCAAGTATCCAATGATCGGTTCTCTAGCGGGATCCAAGGAAATCACTGATCGGTTCCTGGATGCTTTCCGAACCGCGCAAGAGATGGCTGAGCAGTACGACTATCTTTTCCCGATTTATTACCAGGTCGCGACCTTGCGGGCGGAAGGCGCAGGTACGAATTACGCTATTGGAGGTTTATACGCGTGGTCGGCCATCGTTGCCAATCGATTGACGGGAGACGCTAGCTACGTTCATGAGGCGCGCCGCGCGATACAGGTGTTGTACACCGTTCCTGCGGAACGGCTGTTTCACGAGCCACAAGAACTCGCTTATGGCGCGCTCGCTGCCGCGGAGCTAGGCATGCACGAGCAATCGAGGTACCTGCTCTATGAGCAGTTGCGGATGTTTTACTGGTATTCCGACCCCAGCCAGAAATCGCACGATATCCGCGGGATGGTTCAGGCCGCCGCTTCCGTCCTGTACCCCGCTTTCAAAGAAAACGTGGAAGCGATTCTTCCGTGGACTGGAATCATGAAACGCGGGGTGATTTTTGAGGGGTTGTTGCGTTTCATGGACCAGCAGCGGCGCAACAACTTCTATTATTTCGAGAACTGCGCATCTAGGCAGCTCAAGGTCGCATCCCCGTTCATCCCTTTCGAGAATCTCGGTACCCTGGAGCTTGGAGGTATGACCGGCAATGTGGGAAAGGAAATTTACGGCGCGGGCGAATCGATTTGGATGTATCTGATGTTTGAAGCGCTGGGCCAGTCGAGCGACCGTGAGCTGATGCTGGTGAATCTCGACTTGCTCGACGCGGCTCACTCCAAAGACTTTCCACCCCACAAACTGAACTTCGTTCTGTTCAACCCAACGCCGACGGATCGGTCCGCTACGATCACAGTACCACCCGCGAGGCAGCAAAGTGTTAGGTTTAGCGTGGACGGCACGACCACCAGCAATTCGCTGCATGTTCCCAGACAGTCTTACATTCGGCTGTTGGCCGAGTTTTGAGAATGTTGGACGCACGCCAGGTGGCGGCCGCGAGGGTTCTGACAGCGATTCGAATACCTTTCAGTCCCATAGAGGAAAAGATCCCGCCATGATAACGGTTCCCGTTCGTGTAAGTCGCGAAGCGAGCATCACTGCCTTTTCCGCCGTGTTTTTGATCCTTCTTGCAGGCGTGGGCGCTCTACCCGGCGCGGCGCCAACTCCGCCGTTCGGAAAATGGACGAGGCTTTCCGCCGAACCGATTCTGTCTCCCAGTGGAGACGGATTTGAGTCAGCTGGAACATTCAACCCCGCGGTAGTGGAGGAAGACGGAAGGTTCGTGATGTTGTATCGCGCACAGGATCTTACCGGTAAATCGTCGCTGGGATATGCCGCGAGCAGCGACGGAGTTCATTTTACCGAGCGCGCCAAGCCAGTTCTGGAGTCCGACGCGCCCTACGAAAAAGGCGGCGGCGTAGAAGATCCGCGCCTGCAGAAATTTGGCGATACCTATTACTTGACCTATACCGGCTACAACAATTTGAACGGTGGCGGATCCGACCACAAAGACGCGCAATTGTGTCTGGCCACTTCGAAGGACCTGATCCATTGGGACCGAAGGGGCGTAATTATGCCCAGCTACCAGGGCAAATGGAATGTGAAATGGACCAAGTCTGGCGCGATTGTTCCCGAAAAAATTAACGGCAAATATTGGATGTATTACCTCGGTGACGCCAAGGGCCAGGATACCCAGATGGGAGTGGCCTCATCCGACGATTTACTTCATTGGACAGACCCACTGGACCATCCGGTAATGGCCAGCCGTCCCGGGATGTTCGATTCTCAAGTGGAAGAGCCCGGCCCGCCACCCGTGATTACGGCCGCCGGCATCTTCTTGATTTACAACGGAGCGGATGACAAACTGGCCTACTCCACAGGGTGGGTTCTCTTCGATAAGAATGATCCTACCAAAGTAATCGCACGCGCCAAAGCACCGGTATTCGAACCCGAGAAAGCGTGGGAAAAGGTAGGCCAGGTACCCAATGTAGTATTCGTAGAGGGATTGGTGCGCGATGGCAAACGCTGGCTTTTCTACTATGGCGGCGCAGACAAACACGTCGGTGTGGCAACCGCACCAATACTTTGAAATCTCTGCGGTGCCATCGTCCGCGCTCGCTTCGTCGGACCCTTCCGGTCCATGGAGCAGGCTGCCGTCAAGACGCGCCCGCCATAGCGCTGCGCTTCATGGAGCCGCTTAAGTGCGGCGAGACGAACCGGAGCCCAATCCAGATGAGCTCGAATCAAATCGTCTTTCGACAAGTCATCAACCAACGCTGCTTCGACCAGATCGACGGACCCGGGAGCTTTGACGTGGCACTTTCGGCGAGCACTCATACCATTAATCATTAGGCTCCGTTTTTGACCCTTTGCCGTATCCTCGAAGAATAGCTTCTCGCCCTTCGTGTTCTACCTAATGAGCGGTATACCCTTGCGGAAATATTTTCTACAGATCAGTATGGCAGTAAACCTCCCGCACAGTTAATTGCATCCGCGGTAATATAGCTCGCTTCATCCTTCGACTTCGAACTGCTAAACGAACTTACGGCAGTCTTGGGCACTCTTGCCATCCAGGTTATGCGCTTTTGGATTTAGCTCGTTCGGTAACAACGACCTTCAGGCGGGAATCCTTCTCATGTAACAGGCCATTGATTTCCTCGATAAGCACCGCCAGCTTCTTAGAATCCTGCTCGTTCGATGCTTGTTCGCAAACTCCTGTCCACGCTCTCGTCTTGCGCCACATGTTCCACATCCTCCACCCGCCGAACGTCAAGATCCTATCTGGCGGCTACCTCTATCGAATTCGGATACGATGGGGCTCGTCAGGCGCGGCCCTGGAATGAGGCGTAATGATGGTCCAAAAGGGTTCTGCGGCCTTCGGACCCGCAAGTAGGTACCCCCCAGTGAACTCGCCGGAACGCTCCCGATGACTCTCGGACCGCGAGCGCACATCCCTACTTCAGCAGCCCGTACAGTTCTAGTTCGCCCCGGAAACCGAAGTAAATGCGCCCACTAACGACCACCGGGATTACAAATCGCGTCCCCATCGCCGCGCGGTCCTAGTTGCCGTTTTGTTCCGAGCTGTATCGCTTGCCCGGCGCGCCGATTACGGACGGCATGAAGGGAAACGCGCATATTGGCAAGTGTGAATCATGCGCCCATCAGGTCCTCGAAACACTCGCAAAACTTGGTATATTCGAGTGAGCTATGGATTTGCACGACGAGTTCTCAGGTACGCGTGTCAGGTCACGTTGAGTCGATCTTAGATGACGAACCCGATTCAGACCGGTTGACGCTTTGGCTAGTGTTGTCGGTAGGCATCGGCATGGACCCGACGAGACCGATTATGGCCGCGGCACAGCGCGACTAGAGAAGAGCCGGGGTACGCATTTGAATAACGATGAGCTAGCTGAACTCGGGAACGAGTCCATCGAGTCCTACTCCGCTGGAATTCTGGCGAACCTGCGAAAAATCCAGGCTCGGAATTGGTGGTCGTGGTCAAATGCTGTCGCCATCGTACTGTTGCTGACCATCACGATCATGTCGTTCTCACTTCCTGGTCTAGTCCGCAGTCAGGAAACTCTTCCGCGGCTGAATCTAGCCATTCGTGGCCTGGTTGGCCTGGTGTTGCTCTTCACGATCTATTCGTTGTGGCAGCAACTCCGTATCAAAAAACTCTGTGCTGAAATTCAAGAAAAGCACGCGAACGCGGAGATTCTCTACAAGCTAGCTATGGTCGATCCACTGACCGGACTCTACAATCGGCGCTTTGCCGAGCCGCGAATGGAAGCCGAAGTGTTACGCGCGCAAAGAACAGGAACTTCTCTAACCCTGCTGCTGGCGGATGTGGACGGCTTAAAACAGATAAATGACAAACACGGTCATGCAGCCGGTGATGCCGTGCTGCGTGCATTTGCGGATCGCCTGAAGCAAGCGACGCGCGGATCGGATTTCGCCGCACGTCTGGGGGGTGACGAATTCATGCTGCTGCTTCCCGGTTGCGATTTGCACCAGCTTCATTTCGTTCTTGAGCGGCTCCGACCATTTCGAATCGGAATCGGAGGCAAGAACCTGGGTGTCGAATTTTGCTCCGGCTCTTGTCAACTCGAAGCGGGCCAAACAGCGGAGGAGTTTCTTCAGGTTGCCGATCAGGCCCTCTATAAGAACAAACGTTCTCGCCGACCGTTGCCTGCATTTTCATCGCATCGCGACTCCGTGCACCTTAGTTAATCGAATGACTTGTTACGCCGTGTCCGTGTTGGGCTTAGTTCAAAAGAGCGCCTGCCAAAAAAGTAGGTGCTCATTCCCGCAAGAAATCCATTACAATCATGTAGTTGCATGTGGGCGTGTAGCTCAGCTGGGAGAGCACCTGCTTTGCAAGAAAGCAGGCAAAATCACACAAGTGTCGCGTCTGGTGTCGCTTACGCGGATACATGCGGTGCAACCGACCCCTTAAATTGGACCGACGTTGGACCGAAGCGTGCCAAAATCTAAGCCCCCGCGCCTAGGGTCTCATCCGGAGGAATGCGGCCAGGTCTTACTGGACCAACTGGATCGTAAGAAACGCGCCATGACCAGCTATCAAGATGCGCAGAAAACACGCAAGCGAGCTCCCGCCGCAGCGGTATTGGTGAGGGTCGAGAACAACAAATAAGCCGCCTGAATTGCATACCCAGGAGGCGAATTCCTCGATAGCATTGTTT
>Ga0302326_10006548_pt1 | contig 26101 bp, 27 predicted proteins | sample Palsa_T0_3_FD_202264 | JGI IMG/M metagenome (GOLD analysis project Ga0302326, IMG submission 202264) | Peat permafrost microbial communities from Stordalen Mire near Abisko, Sweden - Palsa_T0_3 | ecosystem: Environmental > Terrestrial > Soil > Palsa > Peat permafrost | place: Sweden: Abisko... | reverse complement strand
CGCCTCGCAATGGTGCGCGGAGCGATCGCACCCAATCCGTACTGCGCGATCGACGAAACCGATCTCGACGAGGACGCGACCGGCTACAGCGCCGACCTCGTGCCGCGGCTGCGCGCGAAGTATCGAGACGCCGAGCTGACGTTCGTGGTCGGCGGCGATTCGCTCGTCGACTCGCCGTGGCAGCGCTTCGAGGTCGTCCTCGACAACCTCGACGCCTTCGCGATCGCGCCCCGCGCCGAGCGCGCGCCCGAACGGGTCGATCAGCTCATGGCGACGCTGCGCCCCGACCAGCGCCGGAAGCTGCGCGTGCTGGATCTTCCCGCGCTCAACGGATCGGCATCGCTCGTGCGCGAGCAGCTCGCGCGCGGCGCCAGCATCCGCTATCTCGTACCCGACTTCGTGTGGCGCTACGTCGCCGAGCACGACCTCTACCGCGAACCGCGAGCCGTGTCGCACTGAGCCCGTCGAAGTGAGCCCGTCGGAAGTGACTGAGCGTACCTTCGGCGGCGTCGCCGCGAGCGAACTCGCGCGCGCGTACGGTACCCCCCAGCTCGTCATCGATACCGACGTGCTGGACGCTACCCTCGCCGAACTTTCGGCGCTGGGGGCGGAGTTCGACATCGACGTCTGCTATGCGGGCAAAGCCTTGCTATTCGTCGCGCTCGCGCAACGAATCGCGCAGAGCTCGCTCGGGCTCGACGTCTGTTCGCTCGGCGAACTGCTCACGGGCGAACGTGGCGGCATGCCTGCCGAGCGGATGGTGCTGCACGGTTGCGGGAAAACCGCGGACGAGTTGCGCGCCGCGGCCGACGGCCGCGTCGGGCGCGTCGTCGTCGACAACGCCGAGGAGCTGCAAGCGCTGACCGCCGTCGCGCGTCCCGAACGTCCGGTCCGGGTGCTGCTGCGCGTCAACACCGGGATCGCGGCGCGGACTCACGCCTACGTTCGGACCGGGGGCGAAGACTCCAAGTTCGGTTTCGCGCTGCCCGAACTCGACGCCGCGGTCGCCGCGGTGATGGCGGCGCAAGGTCTCGAGCTCGTGGGTTTTCACAGCCATCTCGGTTCGCAGATCTTCGAGCCCTCGCCCTACGAAGCGAGTTTGCCGATCGTCTTGGACGCCTTTGCGCGGGCGCATGCCGCCGGAGCCGAGGTCCGCGAGATCGTCGTGGGCGGCGGATTCGGCGTCGATCCCCATCCCGGGGCGAGGGGCTTCGAGTTGCGCGGAACGCTGGTGGCGCTCGCGCGCGAGCTCGAGTCGGGGGCCCGCGAGCGCGGCATCCCGCGGCCGAAGGTGGGCATCGAGCCCGGCCGCGCCGTGATCGCGGCAGCGGGGACGTCGCTCTACCGCGTGGTCTCGGTCAAACGCCAGGCAAGCCGCCGGTTCGTCATCGTCGACGGCGGCATCGCCGACAACCCGCGGCCCGCCCTCTACGGCGCGTACCACCATCCGGCTTTGGCGAACCGGATCTCGACGGCGCCGGCCGATGAATTCACGATCTGCGGGCGGTCGTGCGAAAACGACCGGCTCGTCGTCGAAGCGCTGCCGGGCGATATCCGGACCGGCGATTTGCTCGCTATGGAAACGACCGGAGCCTACACGTATAGCATGGCGAGCAATTACAATCGCTTCGGACGCCCCGCGGTAACGTTCGCGGGCGGAGGCCGGCATCGGCTCGTCGTTCGGCGCGAAGAGTCCGCCGACGTTCTCCGCAACGACGTTGTCGAAGCAATGAACTAAAGTTTTTACGCGTGAATTCTATACAAAGCAATCCCGCGTTCTCTATACTGTTACGCATCGAGTCTTGATGCGTGATTTAGCTACCGTCGTTCTCGCGAGCGTTTCGCCGCGCCGCTACGAACTGCTCACCTCCCTCGGACTGCACGTCGTCGTGCGGCCGAGCGGCGTCGCCGAAGGAGAACGTCCCGGGCATGGTCCTCTCGAGCTTGCGGCCGCCCACGCATCGGCAAAAGCCGAAGCCGTGGCGCGCGCCGGGCAAGCCCACGTGATCGTCGCCGCGGACACCGTCGTCGATGTCGACGGCCGAGCGCTCGGAAAACCGGAAAGCCACGCGGAAGCGCGCGCGATGCTGCGCTCGCTGTCGGGCCGCGAACATCTCGTCCACAGCGCCTACACCGCGATCGACCCCGAGAACGCCGCCCGGATCGACGGGTCGCGAACGACCCGCGTGCGGTTCGCCGCGCTGAGCGACGATGATATTGCTATGTATGTAGCATCGGGCGAGCCGATGGACAAGGCCGGCGGCTACGGCATCCAGGGTCGCGGTGCGGCGCTCGTCGAGAGCATCGACGGCGACTTCTATACGGTCATGGGCTTCCCGCTCGGCGATTTCGTGCGGCGCCTCCCGGCCCTGGGTTATCGGCTGCCCGCCAGGGTACAGGCACTCGTGGCCTCATGACGGTTCTCGGCAGCGTTCGCTCGACCATCAGTCCCGACATCGGGCTCGACCTCGGCACGGCAAACACCGTGGTCTACGAGCGCGGCGCGGGGATCCTGATTAGCGAGCCCTCGGTTGTCGCCTATAACATGAAGACCGACGAGATTTTCGCGATCGGCCACGCTGCCAAAGAGATGGAAGGCCGGGCGCCGCGCCACATCCGGCTCGTCCGGCCGATCACCCGGGGCACCATTTCCGATTTCCGCGCCGCCCAGACGCTGGTCGCCCGGCTCGTCGACCGGGCCCTCGCAGCCCGTCCTCGCCTCGCCCCGCGGCTGGTCGCCTCGATCCCCGGCTGCGCCACCGACATCGAATGCAAAGCGGTCGAGCAAGCCGTCCGCGCCGCGGGCGCCCGCTACACGACCTACGTCCCGCAGGCGGTGGCCGCCGCGGTGGGTGCCGGGCTCGACGTGACCGCCTTGCGCGCCCAGATGATCGTCGATATCGGCGGCGGAACGACGGAAATCGCGGTCCTGGGAACGGCGGGCGTCATTCGCCTGGCTTCGATCCAGACCGGCGGCGACATCATGGACGCGGCGATCCAACATCGCCTGCGCATGGCGCGCTTCGCGATCGGCATGCGGACCGCCGAGCGCCTCAAGATCGAGCTGGGCTTCGCCGGGCGCCCCCCGGGGGCCGAAAGTATGGCAATTAACGGAAACGATCTCGACGCGGCCGCGCCGCGCGCGCGCTTGGTCAGCGAGGCGCTCGTCGGCGAGGCGATGCAAGAAGGCGTCGATCGCATTCTCCGTTCGATCCGCGCGGTGCTCGAAGCGTTGCCGCCTGAGATTTGTGCCGACTTGATCGAAAGCGGGATCACGCTGACCGGCGGCGGCGCGTTGATCCGGGGGATCGCGAGCGAGATCGGCGCCCACACGCACGTGCCGACCACGATCGCGCACGAACCGCTAACATGCGTCGCTCGCGGCGCCGGCGAAATACTCGGGTCGCCGACGCTGCTCGAGCAGCTGCGGCCACACGCGGACCGGTTCACGAGGTGGTACCAATATTTACGTATCGGGATGAGAGAAAGCTATTCGCCGTAATCGGCACGGTGATCGTCGCCTCGTCGATCGCTCTCATCCAACTCGAATCGCTCAAGACCGGTAAGCCCAGCGTCATTGCCGTAGCCGTCGCGTCGGTTGCGGTGTATGCCCAGAGTGCGACGGCCGCGGTGCAAGGCGTGGCGCGGGGAGCGGCCGCTTCGGTTGCCGATGCGCCCAGGCTCGCCGCGCAGAATCAGGCGCTGCGCGATAAGAACCGTACCTTGCGGCTCGAGAACGAACGCCTGCGCGAGGCCCTCGCCGCCGCCCCCGACGCGACGGCAATCGCGGATGCGAACGCACGTTTCGGGCCCGGCGTCGAGGCGACCGTGGTCGGCTACGATCCCGAAGCGCTCTCGCGCACGGTGACCTTGGATCGCGGAGCGCTCGCCGGAATCAAGTCGAACGACGGCGTGCTCGACGACGACGGCGTGGTCGGCCGCGTCGTCGCGACCGCGCCGCTGAGCAGCACCGTGCTGCTCGTGACCGACGGCGCGAGCAAGGTACCGGCGATCGTGCAACGCGGACGCTGGTGGGGCATCGCGACCGGAACGAACACGTCGGTCCGGCTCGAGTACGTTTCGCAAGACGCGAAGCTCAAAGTCGGCGACGCCGTCGTCACGGGCGAAGGCCGCTCGTTCCGCGCCGGTCTCGTGATCGGAAGCGTGACGCGCATCGATCATCCCGAAGGCGCGCTGTACCAAACGGCGCTCGTGACCCCATCGGTCGCATTCGGACGCCTCTCGCACGTGCTCGTCGTTTCCCCGAACCCGAGCGCGGCCAAGCCCGCCGAACCTTCCGAGTAGTTCGTGGCGCGCATGAAGGTCGACGTCGCGCGCACGCGGGCGCTCTGGACTGCGAATAAGCCGGGCGATTCTGCGGCCCCCGCCTACGTCCCCGATCCGCCCGCGTGGTGGGGCGTCGCGCTCGCGCTCGTCGCGGCGCTGGTGCTGCAAACGTCCGTCGCGCCGTGGCTCGCCGTGCGCGGCGCGCGCGTTTCGTTCGTGACGTTGATCGTCGCGTGGTATGCGCTGCGCACCGGGTCGCTGCACGGCGTGACCTTCGGACTGATCGCGGGCTCGTGCGAAGATGCGCTCGCCGGATCGACCGGGGTCGCGTGGACGTTCGCGACGGCCTTCGTGGGCGGGGCCTGCGGCCGGTTCGCGCGCACGTGGCTTGCCGACATGCGCATCGCGCTCGTGCCCGGCGCCGCGCTCGTCACGCTCGTTCGCGACTGCGCGTTCCTCGTGCTGATGCAAGCCCAGGGCCTCGCGCTGCCGTTGCCCGCGTTACACTTCCACGCGATGCTGTGGCAAAGCGCGCTCGACGCGCTCGTGGCGCTCATCGTGCTGCAAATCTTCCCGCAGTTGGGAGCCGCGCGTGCGCACCGTCGCTGAAACGCCGCGTCCGTTCCCGCGCGGAACCTGGCGCGTCGTCTTGTTCGGGCTGGGCCTTGCGCTCGCGCTCGCGCTGCTCGTCGCGCGGCTGACGCAAGTTCAAATCTTCGAAAGTGCGCGCTTCGCCGCGGAGGCACGCGCCAACCAGATCCGTCGCATCCCGGTCGCCGCGCCGCGCGGCCGCATCTACGATCGCAACGGCGTCGTGCTCGTGCGCAGCCGGCCGTCGTTCGTCTGCGCGATGATTCCGAGCGACGTGCACGACATCGCCTCGACGATGCGCCAACTCAGCAGCGTCCTCGGCATTCCCGAAGACAAACTTTGGAACCGCTTGTTGCACCATCGCGGCATCAACTACACGAACTTCGACGAAGTCGTAACCTACGAACCGTACGGACCGATCGTCCTTGCGAGCAGCCTCACGAACGCGCAAATGGCGCGCCTCGCGGAGTCGCAAGACGAACTGCCCGGGCTCGACCTCGAGGCGCAGCCGGTGCGCGACTATCCGTATCACAAGCTCGGCTCGCACTTCTTCGGGTACGTCGGGCAGATCACCGAAGACGAATATAAAACGCTCAAGGGCAAAGGGTATACGGCCAACGACGTCATCGGCAAAGAGGGGCTCGAGCAGCACTACGACGCGTACCTGCGCGGCAAGCCCGGCGGAGAACAGATCGAGGTCAACGCGCAAGGCCAGCTCGTGCGCCGGCTCGGCCCGGTCGATCCGATTCCGGGCGACAGCCTCGTGCTTTCGATCGATTGGCGCATTCAGCAACTCGCCGAAACGGCGCTGAGCGATCAGCTTGCGGCCGTTTCGAAACAGCGCGGGCGCCCGCTCGCGGGCGCGGTCGTCGCGATCGATCCGCGGGACGGCGGCGTCTTGGCGCTCGCGTCCTATCCGAACTACGATCCCAACGACTTCACGGGCGGCATCAAGGAATCGACCTTCGCGCAGTACCTCAACGACCCGCTGCGTCCGCTGTACGATCGGGCGATCGGCGCCGCGACCCCGACGGGCTCGACCTTCAAGATGGTGACGGGCAGCGCGGCGATTACGAGCGGCGTCATCGGATTCAATCAAGTCCTGTACGATTCGGGAGAATGGAATTGCCACGGCGTGGTGTTCCGCGACATCGCCGCCGGAGGACTCGGAACGACGGACTTCGTGCACGCGCTCGCGGCCTCGTCCGACGGGTACTTCTACCAGCTCGGCTGGCGCTTGGGACACGATCGGCTGCGCTATTTCGCGCAGCAGTACGGGCTCGGGCGCCCGCTCGGCATCGACATTCCGGGTGAGTATCCGGGCAACTGGCCGACCAACGCCTGGTCGATGAAGGTGTACGGTTTGCCGCTCGAGCCGAGCGACGTCTGTCAGCTCGCGATCGGCCAAGGCGCGATGCAAGCGACGCCGCTGCAGATGGCCAACATCGCCGCGACCGTCGTCAACGGCGGCACGCTGTTCGTCCCGCACCTGGTCGAAGCGATTCGCGACCCCCACGGCCACATCGTCAAGCGCTTCGATCACGACGTCTTGCGTCACGTACCGGTCACCCAAGAGGCGCTGCGCGAAGTCCGCAACGGGATGGATCAGGTCACCGAACCCTGGGGCACGGCCTACGGCGAAGACGTTCCGGGGCTGCCCTACGGCGGCAAGACCGGGACCGCCGAGACCGACGGCGGCAACGGGCCGAACACCACGTGGTTCGTCGCGTACGCGCCGTCGCAGCACCCGACGATCGCGCTCGCGGTCTTCATGGAACGCTCCGGCGGCTACGGTGCAACCGAGGCGGCCCCGATCGCGCGCCGGATCCTCGCGGGCTACTTCCACAAGAAGCTGCCGGAATAAGACCCGGCGGCGCGAAGCCCTTCCCCATGATCGCCCATCACATTCGCCCCTCTGCGGCGGCGTCGCGGCTCTCCGGTGAGGGCGCCTTCGAGGCGCTCGCACGAGCCAGAGAACTCGAAGCGCTCGGTCACGACGTCATCCACCTCGAGGTCGGCGAGCCCGACTTCAATACGCCCGAGCACGTCAAGAACGCGGGCATCGCGGCGATCCAGCACAATGCGACGCACTACTCGCCCTCGGCCGGCATCGCGGCGCTGCGCGACGCGGTCGCGGAATACGCCGGCCGTTTCCGCGGGCTGCCCCCGTATGCGCGCGACGAAGTCGTGATCAGCCCCGGGCTCAAACCGCTGATCTGGAACGTGATGTGCGCGCTGCTCGATCCGGGCGACGACGTGATCTACGCGGATCCGGCGTACCCGTCGTACGCCGGGTGCTCGGCATATCTGCAGGCGAACGCGGTGCCGGTTCCGCTGCTCGAGTCCGCCGATTTCCGGCTCGATCTCGACGCGCTCGCCGCAAAGATGAGCGATCGCACGAAGCTCCTGATCCTCAACTCACCGCAAAATCCGACCGGCGGCGTGCTGACGCGCAGCGATCTCGAAACGATCGCGGAGCTCGCGATCCGGCACGACGTTACCGTCGTGTCCGACGAGATCTACAGCCGGAACTTGTACGATGCGACGTTCGCCTCGATCGCACAGATCGACGGCATGCGCGAACGCACGATCGTGCTCGACGGTTTTTCCAAGGCATATGCGATGACCGGCTGGCGCTTGGGATACGGCGTCATGCCCGCATCGATCGCAAAGATCGTGGCGCTGGTAGGTCAGAACAACTACTCGTGCACCGCGACGTTCGTTCAGGAAGCGGGCGTCGCCGCGCTCGAAGGACCCGACGATCCGGTGCGCGCGATGGTCGATGAGTTCCGGGTCCGCCGCGACGCGATCGTCGCCGGCCTCAACTCGCTGCCCGGCATCTCGTGCCGCACGCCCGCCGGCGCGTTCTACGTCTTCCCGAACGTTTCGCAGATCACGATGGACGACCGGCGCTTAGCCTCGTTCCTCCTCGAGGAAGCAAACGTCGCGGGCCTCGGCGGCAGCTGCTTCGGCCAGGCCGGCCGCGGCTACATGCGCTTCTCGTACGCGAACTCGCTCGAAAAGATCGACGCCGCCATCGAGCGCATGCGCTCGGTCTTGCCTCGGTTCGTACCCTAACCCGGAAGGATGACAGTTATGCCGCAGCTGGCATGGGTTGCCGCAGTTCTGTCGATCGGCTCGCTCGCGATGGCGGCCTTTGCGTTCTTACGTTGGTACCGTGAACGAACTGATCGACGGCTGGTCAGCGTGTTTGTGTCCCTCACCGTTTCAGTAAATACGGCGTTGACGTCGGTCAATTCCATCACATTGACGTCGCCTTCGCGCGCTTCGTTGGTCCTGTCTTTCGGCGTTCTGATCCCGCTCAATTTCGCGTTGCTCGGGATCGCCTTCTACCTCAGGCGGCGACGCGAGGCCAAGCCGGCGCCCTGAACGCTGCTCTCCTTGACTCGCACGCTCATTCGTCGCCGCTTGCGGGTTCGGGCTCCGAAACTGGTTCTGGCTCGGACTCCTGAGGCTCGGAATACGTTTCCTCGGGCTGCTCGTCGCCGCCGCCTTCGTAACCGCCGCCACCGCCGCCGCTCTCGTACGACGCTTGTTCCTCGGCTGCGGCTTGGGCCTCTTCTTGCTGGGCGACCTGGTAGTTTTCGTCCTCTTGAACCTGTTGCTCGACGTTGTACCCGACCTCGGCGGCTTGCTGATCCGCCTCGTGGTCGCCGGCTTCGTCGCTTTTCGCTTCGTCGACGCCCTTATCGAGGCAATCTTCGTAGTACGAGTCGTCTTCGGAGTAGTACCCGCCGCATTCGCTGACGCGCTTTTGATATTCGCTTTGGCTCGGGAACTCGGCTTTTTCCGCCTGGGCTACGTCGATCGATGCGATGCCGTAGCCGCGCACGCCGGAACTCTGCGCCCACACGAGCCACTGCGCTAGCCCCGTCCGCGCGCTCGACGCCGCGGTGTAGTGCGGATCGATGTGGAGCGCCCAGTTGTAATCCACGAACGCCGCGCGGTACTCTGCCAGCCGGCCACGGATCCATCCCCGGTACTTATACGCGACGGCATAGCGCGGCGCGTACTTGACGGCCGCATTCGCATCGGCGAGCGCACCTTGGAGATTGCCGAGCGTGGCCCGCGCCCAAGCGCGCGCGATGTACGCGTCGGACCAGCGCGGATAGTATGCGATCGCGTGGTTGCAGTCGTAGAGTGCGTCCTTCACGCGACCGACCTGTTCGCGCGCTTCGCAGCGGTATTCCCACGACAGGGCTTTCGGGATCAGTTTGATCGCTTTGGAATAGTCGGGATCGGCCTGCCGGAAGTCGCCGAGCGACGCGTATGCGCGCCCGCGATATTCGTAGGCGTTCCCGGGAGCGCGCAGCAAGTGGATCGCCGAGGTAAAGTCGACGAGCGCGCGCTTGTAATTTCTCGTCCAGAAGAGCGCGATGCCGCGGTTGTAGTGGTCGATGCCGTCCTTGGGATAGTGGGGGATCCCGCGGTCGTAGTCGGCGACGGCATTCTTGTAGTCGCCGAGCGACGCGCGCGTGTATCCCAAGCAATCCCAATCGAGGTAGTCTTTGGGATACCACTGGACCGCGAGCAAGAGGTCGCTCTTCGCCGCCTGCCACTTCTTGAGATACGTACGCGCGACGCCGCGGTAATAGATCGACGCGTGCGCAAAGCTCGTGTTGAGCGCCGTATCGCCGGCCTTCGTGCGGGTCAACCCCTCCGTGAGGTCGGTTTCGGCGGCCGCGTATTGGCCGAGCTCGTACTCCGCAACGCCGCGGTCGTAGTAGAGGCTTGCGTTGACCGGCACGCCCGACGCGACCACCGCGTTATAGTCCGCAATCGCGCCCTTGTAGTCGCTCTTATGCTGCGCGGCGAGGCCGGCTTCGAACGTGGGGTTTGCCGAGAGAGCGGGCGGTGGCGGCGGCGGAGCGCCGTGACAGCCGCCGAGCGCGACGGCGAACAGCGCGAACGCACAAGCATGTGAAAACCGGCGCCGTCGTAACGCGCCGGGAGCGCCCGTGACGAGCGTGCTTCCCATACGTAGGACGCGAATCTAAGACGCCGGACGCAAACCTCCTGCCCCCCTTGTCACCCTGAGCTTGTCGAAGGGCAGCCGGGACGCTGAGCTTGAGGGAGCGAGGTAACGACGGCACCGTTTGTCCCGGCGGCCCTTCGACAAGCTCAGGGTGACAGTGGGGGGCTAAAGCTTCATGGCGGTTTTCACGTCCGCGAGCGTCGCGCTCGCGACGGCGCGCGCTTTTTCCGCGCCCTCCTCGAGGATCGCGGGGATCGTGCTCGGGTTGATGGCGCTGCGCCGCTCGCGCACCGGACGCATGAACAGGTTCAGCGCCTCGGCGCACTCGGTTTTGCAATCGACGCAGCCGAGCGCACCCGAACGGCACTCCGCGGCGATTGCGGGGACGCGCGGCACGTTCGCCAGCTCGTGATACTTGAAGATCGGGCAGATTTCGGGACGGCCCGGATCGTGCCGGCGAACTTTGAGCGGATCGGTGATGCTCGCCCGAACTTTTTTCGTGGTCGTCTCTTCGTCGTCCGCAATGTCGATCGTGTTGCCGTACGACTTCGACATCTTGCGGCCGTCGGTGCCCGGGACGTCCGGAAATTCCGACAGCGTTGCCTGCGGCTCGACGAGCGTGGGCCCGTAAAGGTGGTTGAAGCGGCGCACGACCTCGCGTCCGAACTCGAGGTGCGAGAGCTGATCTTTTCCGACCGGTACGGTGTCGCCGCGCATGACCGCGATATCGACGAGCTGCATCAGCGGGTAGCCGAGAAATCCGTAGGTCGCGACCTCGCCGCCCAGCTCGTTGATTTGATCCTTAAACGTCGGCACACGCTGCAGCCACGCGACCGGGACGATCATCGAGAGCAGGAGGTGCATCTCGGATATCTGCGGCACGTGCGACTGCACGTACAGCGTCGTGCGCTTCGGATCGATGCCGGCGGCGACGAGGTCCAAGAAGAGTTCGCGAATGCTGTCCGCGATGTCGCCCGTGCGATCGAACGCGGTCGTCAGCGCGTGCAGGTCGGCGATCTCGATGAACGTTTCGCCGGTGCGCTGGAACTCGACCCACTGCGAAAGCGCTCCGACGAGGTGGCCGAGATGCAAGCGTCCGGTCGGGCGCGTTCCCGACATCACCCGGCGCGGGCGCGGCGTCACGATGTGCTGTTCCACCCTCCCTAGTATGCCACGCGCATGCCGCCGGCCTCGACGGCGTTCGCAAAACGTTCGCGCACGAACGCCCGCCCACGTTCGATCGCTTCGCGCAGGGTCGCACCTTGCGCGAGTGCGGCCGCGATCCCGCACGCCAGCAGGCATCCGCTCCCGCGCAGCGTTCCGGCGATCCGCGGCGCTTCGTAGGCGACCGTTCCGGACGCATCGACCAAGACGTCGCTTGCATCGTGCTCGCGATGGCCGCCGGTCACGAGCGTCGCCCCAGCGCCGAGTTCGCGCAGCCGCGCCGCCGCGCGCTCCATGTCCTCGAGCGTCGCGGGACGCGCGGAACGCGTGAGGGTCGCGGCTTCGTCGAGGTTCGGCGTGACGAGCGCGACCGCGGGTACGAGCTCGGCCAGGATCGCGGCGAGCGTCGCGTCGTCGCCGAAGCGGCCGCCGCCGCTCGGCGCCAAGACCGGGTCGTAGACGGCCGGGACCCGCGCGCCTCGAACGAACGTTGCCACGGCGCGGACCGTGGCTGCGTCGAGAAGCGCGCCGATGCGGATCGCGCCGAACTCTGCATCCGACAGCGACGCGAGCTGCGCGCTCAAAACATCGACAGGGACGGACGAGGCTGCATGCACGCCGTGCGCGTCTTGCGCGGTCACGCCGGCAACCACGCTGAGCGGACGCACCCCGCACGCGCCGAGCGCGCGGATGTCGAGGCCGAGACCCGCGGCGTTCCACGGTTCGGTGCAGCCAATCGAAAGGACGGCCACGCTCATGCGGGCGGTGCGTTCCAGCGCGCGATCAGCTGCGCCGCGGCGCGACGTGGGTCGCCCGAACGCGTGAGAGCCGAGACGACGGCCGCCATCGCGGCGCCGGTCGACTTGACCTCGGCAAGGTTGTTCGCGTCGATACCGCCGATCGCAACGACCGGAAGCGACGTCGCCCGTACCACGGCGCGCACGCCTTCAATTCCGATCGCAGGGCCCGCGTCGCCTTTGGTGGCCGTCGCAGCGAACGGGCCCGTCCCGACGTAATCGGCGCCCGCTTCCGCCGCCGCGCGAGCTTCGCCCGCGACGCCGCACGAGACGCCGAAGACCCGCGTCCCGAGTTGCGCGCGCAACGCGACCACGTCGCGACCCGCGAGATCTTCTTGACCGGCATGCCAGCCGTCTGCTTCGAGCGCAACTTCGAAATCGTCGTTCACGATCAAGATTGCGCCCACAGCACGCGTGCGCTCGAGCATCGCGCGGACGACTTCGCGTTCGACCCCCGCCTTGGCACGATACTGCACGACGCGAATGCCGGCCGCTAAAATCTCGTCGAGAAATGCAACCGGCCGCTTCACGAGCGACCGGTCGACGATTCCATAGATTCCCGCGAGCACACGCGACCATACGACGAAGAACGGCGGCGCTCCGCGCGCCGCCGCCTCGAAGTTACCCGACCGAACCGATTACGGAGAGTTGCTGACGATGACGGTGTGCGAACCGACGACGTGACCGTTCACGCTAGTCGCGTCGACCACGAGGCAGTAGGGCGCGGTCACGCCCGGCACTGCCTCGAGAAAGACTTGCGACGTCGCCGTCGTGGCCGGAAGAACCGTGTAGCCCGCAAATGACGACGCGGCGCCCGTGCCGCCTTGAATGAGGATCGGCACCGGCGGCTGGAAGGTCGGGACGGCAGGACACGTCTTGAACGTTCCCGGCGCGGGTCCGACCGTATAGGTTGCCACGTTCTGCGGATCGGTAAGCGGGTTGACGTAGCGAGCGGCCCACGTGAAGGTCGCATCGACGACGTAGTTCGGCGAAACGCCGCTGCCGGTGTACCCGACCGCGGCGACGGCGAGCGGAGCGACACCCGTGGGAGCGATTTCGAAGTCGTTGGTTTGGCCGTTGCTGCCGGCGTAGAGTACGACGACCGTCGGGCTCGTGGTCGAGGTGCCGAAAGCGAGGCCAGAACCCCCGCTGCAGCTCGTGAGCAGAGCCAGGCCGCAAATGGTGAGAATCGGAAGGGCGAGACGACGCATACGAGACTCCCGTTGGACACGAGAAAACGGTCGGCGGGCTTTCACAAAGTTGCCCCGCCGATACGCTCGCCGGTTGGCTTCCTCAGCGGCGGTATCCTCTCGTTTAGGGCCCGAGCGCCAGCGGTTGGAACGGGATCTCAAAGGGCGCATCCGCGCCGTCCGCGAGGACCGGCGCGATCGTGAGGTTCAGGCTCTTGGGCTCAAAGCGGTCGGGGGTCAGAAAGCTCATCAGGCCGGTGTACTGCGCCTGCGGCGCGAGCCGCAAGCCCGTGTAGAGCGTCTTATCGGTAAGGCCCGGAAGGCGCGATGCGATCGGCGGGTACGACTTTCCGTTTTGATCGCGCAGGACGGTACGCCCGTAGGGCAAGAGCGTGACCGTCGTGTCGCCGACGTTCGCAAAGGTCGCGACCAGCTCCAGGCGCCCCGTAAAGAACGAGATTTTTCGCACCGTGACGTCGATGCCGTTGACGCTCGCCGCGAATCCGTGCGGCGCGAGCGCGCGCCATGGATGGAGCGGATCCTTGATCGTGAGTCCGTGCGCGCCGCGCAAAATGCCGTACGCGACTTTCGCAGTCGCATGCTCCGGCGATTGACGGCGCTCGTCGAAGAACTCGATCCGCTCCGAGACGATCGCAACCGTGCCGAGCTTGTCGCTCTGCGAGGCGACGATCGTAAAGCCGTCGATCTTGACGCCGTCGGCTTGATAGATCGACGCTAAATTCGCGGACGTGCGAAAGTAGCGTTGTTCGTCGGGAGAAAGCAGCGCAAACGCTCGATCGAAGCGGCCCGCTTGGAGCGCGCCGACGTATTGCTGCAACACGGCACGCTGGGCGGGTTGCAGTGCGGCACGCGCGGCGGCGGGCAATAGTGCGACCGCGCCCGCGGCGAGCAAGAATGCGAGACGAGCGACCTTCATGATGCCTCGGGAGCGATGGTATCGAGAATGCGATTGAGATCGGCATCGTTGGCATAACGCACTTCGATGCGTCCACCCTTCGCTGCGGAAACGATCGTAACGTGCGCCCCGAGCGCGTAGCGCAAACGCGCTTCGACCGCAAGCACGTCGGGCGATTTCGCCGGCGGCGCGGGCGAGGACTGGGTCTTGCGCCGCGTGCCCAAGGCTTCGACGTCGCGGACCGTGAGGCCGTCGCGCGCGATCCGTTCCGCGATCGATTCACGCACGGAAGGGTCGAGTGCGAGCAACGCCTTTGCATGACCAAAACTAATCAGTCCCGCGCGCAGCTTGGCTTTGAGCGGATCGGAGAGTCCGAGCAATCGCAGCGCGTTCGTCACCGCGGGACGGCTCTTCCCGATGCGCTCGGCAAGACGGTCTTGCGTGAATCCGTACTCGTCGATCATGTGCTGGAGGCCCATCGCTTCTTCGATCGGATCGAGGTCTTCGCGCTGCAAGTTCTCCACGACCGCAAGCTCGAGGCTCGTCCGGTCGTCGGCGTCACGCACCATGGCCGGAATCGTTTCGAACCGCGCCGCCGATGCCGCGCGCCAGCGCCGTTCGCCGGCTATCAGCTCGTACATCGGCGACGACGACGTGTCGAGCGGCCGCACGATGATTGGGATGATCACGCCGAGCTCGCGGATCGATTGTTCGAGTTCGGCCAGCGCCTGCGGGTCGAAATGCTGGCGCGGCTGCTGCGGGTTCGGGCGGATCGCATCGACACGTACCTGTGTGAGGCCCGCGGGCGCGGCCTTCGGCGCCCCGAGCAACGAATCGAGCCCCCGCCCGAGCCCGCGCTTCGGCGCGCTCACGTGCCCGAAACCTCGCGCGCAAGCGCGAGGTACGCCTGCGCGCCGCGAGACTTCACGTCAAACAAGGCCACGGGCTTTCCATACGAGGGGGCTTCCGAGAGCCGGATATTGCGCGGGATCTGCGTGCGGAACACTTGCCGGGGGAAATGCGCGTGGACTTCATCCAGCACCTCGGTCGCCAGCCGCGTCCGCCCGTCGAACATCGTCACCAGCACCCCGGAGATGTGGAGCGCCGGATTGAGGGCTTCGCGGATGCGCCCGAGGACCGTCGTCAACTGCGAGAGCCCTTCGAGCGCGTAGTACTCGGCCTGCACCGGGATCACGACCTCGGTCGCGGCGGTCAGCGCATTCAGCGTTAGCAGCCCGAGCGACGGCGGGCAGTCGATCAGGACGTAGGCGTACTGCTCGGCGACCCCGACGAGCGCTCGCCGCAGCCGGGTTTCCCGCGAAAGCACCGAGACGAGCTCGATCTCCGCGCCGGCCAGCCCGATCGTCGCGGGGACGAGGTCGAGGTTCGGAACGCCCGTTTCGACGATCGTGTCGGCGAGCGGAATGTCCGAGAGCAGCACCCCGTAAATGTCGCGCTCGAGCGCGTGCTTGTCGATCCCGAGGCCGCTGGTCGAATTGCCCTGCGGGTCGATATCGACGAGTAAAACGCGGTTGCCGATGATAGCAAGCGACGCGCCGAGATTAACGGCGGTCGTGCTCTTTCCCACCCCGCCCTTCTGATTGACGATCGCAATGATGCGCGTCATTCGGCTTGGCGACGGATATCAAGCCGGTGCACGCTCGGCGGTTTCGGCCCCAGAGAGCGGGTTCCCCGTGGAACGGGGCGGCGGCTCACGAGTCCCCGCGGAGAGCATTCTCCTGGGACAGAATGCGGCTCGCTTCGGCGTGCAGGCGCTCGGGAGTGTTGGCGGCTGGGTCGTCGAGCACGAGCTCCAAGAGCGCGTTCAGCAGGCGCCCGACCTCGGGGCCGCCGCGGGAACCTCGAGGCAGTCTGCCGGCGGTGACGAGCAGCGCGATTGCGTCGTCTCCGCCGAAAAGGAGGTCGTGAACTCCGAGCGGGGGGCGTTCGCCGGCGATCGACCAGACGTGGGCTTCGAAATACTCGTTGTTGTCGCCGCGCTTCGGCAAGCCGCTGCCGACGACGTCGGCGGCGCGGAGGGCGAACTGACGTTCGAGCAAGTCGGGGCCGACGCGGCGGATGAAGCGGCGGATCGTTTTCGGCTCTTGGGTGGGGTCGGCGGCGTACATGTGGTGGCGGACCAGGCGGGCGACGTCGGATATTTGGTCGTTCGGGAAGCGGAGGCGCTCGAGGATTTCGCGGGTCATCTCTTCGCCGACGAGTTCGTGGCGATGGAAATGGCCCTCGCCGTCGTCGTCGACCGTCTTCGTGCGGGGCTTGCCGACGTCGTGCAGGAGGCCGCTCAGACGCAGGGTGAGATCGCCGGCGGGTGTTGCGTCGAGCGTGACGAGAGCGTGGCGGTAGACGTCGTAGGCGTGGAAGCGGTTCTGCATGACGCCGATTCCCTCGGCGACTTCGGGGAGCACGAAGGGCAAGATGCCGCCTACACGCATCCACTCGATGCCGATCGAGGGCTGCGGCGCTTGCTCGAGCATCTTGACCAGCTCGTCGCGAACGCGCTCGGGCGAGACGCTTGCGACCAGCGGCGCCGCCGTCCGCATCGCGGCGAGCGTTCGGTCCGTCAGGCGGTAACCGAACCGCGCGGCAAACTGGCACGCGCGCAGCATCCGGAGCGGATCTTCCTCGAATGCCTCGTCACGGAGCAAGTCGATGCGCTCCGCTTCGATGTCGGCGACGCCGTTATAAGGATCGAACACCTCACCGCCGGGAAGCGCTCGCGCGAGCATGTTCATCCGGAAGTCGCGTCGCGCGAGGTCTTCCTCGAGGCTGACGTCGCGGCCCCACTCGACGGTGAAGTCGCGGTGACCGACGCCGGTCGAGCGTTCGCGGCGCGGCAAAGCGACGTCGACGGTCGTCCCGTCGATCGTGCTCTTCACGACGGCAAACGATGCGCCGACGACGTCCGCGGGTCCCAGCCGGCGCAGCCGCTCGACCAGCTCTTCAAGACCGAGACCGGTCACGACGTAGTCGAGGTCCTTGGCGACCCGGGGCTGCCCGTCGAGGGCGGTGCGGACCTCGTCGCGGACGCGGCCCCCGACTGCGAACAGGGCGCCCTCCGGAAGGACGCTTGCCAGCGCCGCATCGATCGGGCCGGGATCAGGCATCGCGCTCCGCCTCATAACAGAGCGGGCGCTTCGCCGGCACGCCCGCGCGGCGTGGGAAGCGCGGGCCGGTCGGAGCGACCTTGCGCACGAGCAAGACGCGGCGTTCGTCGCCCTGCTTTGCGGCGATCTCTTCCTCTATTTCCGCGCCGAGCACGAGGGCCGCGTCGGCCGCGGCCGTGCGTTCGATATCATCGAGCCGCCCGCGTTGGAGCACGGCGATGCCCCCGATCTCCAGGAACGGCACGGTCAACTCGAGGACGGCCGGCGTGCTCGAGACGGCGCGGGCCGTGGCCGACGCGAACCGGCCGCGTAAAGCCGGGTCGCGCCCCGCGTCCTCGGCCCGCACGGCACGCACCTCGATCGGCAAGCCGAGATCGCTTGCGACCTCGCGGAGGAAGCGCGCCTTCTTCGTGGCCGACTCGATCAGGGTTGCGTGGATGCCGGTCGCGATCACGATCGGGATCGCCGGAAAACCGCCGCCGCTGCCGACGTCGACCAACGGGTCGCGGACGTACCGTGCGATCGCGAGCGAGTCGCGGACGTGGTCCGCCAGCGCCGACGGATCGCGAGCCGCCGAGAGATTCATCGCGGCGTTGCGTTCGAGAAAGAGCGCGACGTACCGTTCGAGGGCGCTCAGCACCGCCGGGTCGGAGGAGAGTCCGGCCAGTGCTTCGCGGATCTCGGCGCTCACGCCGTGGCGGTTGCGCGCGCCCGGTGCAGCGCGACGGCGAGAATCTCGACGTCGGCGGGCGAGATGCCCGGAATCCGCGAGGCGGCGCCGACCGAGCGCGGCCGATGGCGCCCAAATTTCTCGCGAGCCTCGCGCGAGAGCGCCGCGACCGCGTCGAACGCGAATCCTTCGGGCACGGCGTCCGTCTCGGCGCGACGCGCACGTTCGATCGCCAGGCCCTGGCGCTTGACGTAGCCCTCGAGCTTGAGCTCGATCTCGACGCGCTCGCCGATCGCAGGGTCGATCGGGAAATCCGCGGTTACGTCCCCGATCGCCACGTTCGGCCGGCGCAAGGCATCGGCAACCGACCCGCCTCGCGGTTCCGGAAGGTTGCTCCTCTTTATCTTGGTCTTCCGAGCGCCCGCGAGCCCCATCTCGAGCGCCTCGCGCCGTTCGACGAACGCGTCGTACGCATCCGGCGGCAGCAGTCCGATGTCGAAGCCGAGCGGCGAGAGCCGAAGATCCGCGTTGTCGTGGCGCAGCACGACGCGATGTTCCGCACGCGAACTGAGCATGCGGTACGGTTCGTCGACGCCGCGCGTGACGAGATCGTCGACGAGCACGCCGAGATACGCTTCCTCGCGTCCGAAGACGATCGGTTCGCGGCCTTGCGCCGCGCGCGCGGCGTTGATCCCGGCGATGAGCCCTTGCGCCGCGGCTTCTTCGTAGCCCGAGGTTCCGTTGAGTTGGCCGCAATGATAGAGGCCGCGCACGCGCCGCGTTTCGAGCGACGCGAACAGCTCCGTCGGCGGCACGTGGTCGTATTCAACCGCATAGCCGGGACGCAGCATCTGCGCGTCTTCGAGCCCCGGCAGCGTGCGCAGCATCGCAAGCTGTACGGACTCCGGCAGCGACGTCGAGAAGCCGCCGACGTACGTCGAATTCGTGTCCCAACCCTCGGGCTCGATGAACAAGAGGTGCGATGGGTTGTGCGAAAACTTAATGACCTTATCTTCTATCGAAGGGCAGTAGCGCGGCCCGATGCCCTTGATGAGATCGAGCCCGTACAGCGGCGAGCGATGCAGGTTGTCGCGCACGAGCGCGTGCGTCCGCGCGTTCGTCGGCGTCAGATGGCATGAGAGTTGGGGCCCCGCGAATGCCGGGGCATTGCGGTACGAGAACATCAGCGGCGTCTCGCTCGGCGCCTGCTCGCGCATCTTCGAGAAGTCCAAGCTCGCTCGATCGACCCGCGGCGGCGTCCCCGTCTTCAAACGCCCGGTGGGAAAGCCGATGCGCCGCAGCGCGTGGGAAAGCTCGAGCGCCGGTGCTTCCCCGACGCGGCCGGCGGCCTCCGTATATTCGCCGCGAAAAATCTTGCCGCCCAGAAACGTTCCGGTCGCAAGGACGACGCGCCGCGCACGCAGCGTTCGCCCGTCGCTCGTCACGACGCCGCGCGCCTCACCGGACTCCACGATCAGATCGTCGACGAGCCCCGCCACGATCGTGAGGTTCGGGAGCGCGTGCAACATCTCGGTTGCGACGCGCACGTAACTCGGCTTATCCGCCTGCGCGCGCAACGCCCGCACCGACGGTCCCTTCGATTCGTTCAAAAACCGCACGTGCAGCGAACACCGGTCGATGATGCGCGCCATCAAGCCGCCGAGCGCGTCGATCTCACGAACGATCTGACCCTTCGCGCTGCCGCCGATCGACGGGTTGCACGCGAGCGTGCAGATTCGCTGCGGATCTCCGGTCACGAGGATCGTCTCCACGCCCATCATCGCAGCGGCGTGCGCGGCCTCGACGCCGGCATGGCCGCCGCCGACGACGATCACCGCCGCGTCGTTCGCGGTGCCGTTCATGAGCGCGATCGTACCATTTGAGCTGGTCGCGCCCGAGGGAACACGGGCCCCTTCCCAGAGGGCCCCTCCCGCGTTCCCTCGGGCGCTCGGCACGCTGCGAATTGCCGGATCGAGCGATGCGAACTATTCACGCGACACTGCTCGGGGGGCGGACGAAGCGTCCGGCGGCCAAAGCGAGGAGGCCGATCACGGCGCCGGAGATGAGGCCGATGAGCGGCCCGACGAGCAACAGTCCGACGATCGGCGGCGCGACGATTACGGTGCCGTTCGTGGGCAACGCGCTATTGACGGCGCTCCCCACGTGACGCATGTAGCGGTCGAAAAAGATGAGGTGCGACGCGGTGATCCAGATGCTGTTGAGGATGCCGAGGGCGACTCCGGTCAGGAACCGATTGCTCGCCTGAGATCGTGCGATGAGGTAGGCACAAAGCAGGAAGATGACGAGCCAGCAAAACGGCTCGACGTTCCATGGGATGACGAACACCGTGCCGATTCCCATCGCGAGCCCGAACAGAGAAAGCCCGAAGATCAGCCTCCAATTCATGCTACGCGCTTCGCGCACGTCCCCAATGTGCCCCACACCGGACCGGGACGGCACGCCCTATCATTCCCGGCCCGCCCGAAACGCGCGAGCGAGCATCCCGGCCCCGACCGTGATCAACACGAGGCCCGCAATCGCGCCGACCGGCAGCGCGTACAAGACGATCGAGAGATCGCCTGGGGCGTCGCCGCCGATTCCCGCGGCGACTGCGTGCACGAGGAGTGCGATCGGCACGAAAATCACCGCGATCCCGCCCGCAAGGAAGCCGAGTCCGAGCCACGCGACGCGAGGCACGGCTGCGATGCCGGTCCGGTTACCGCTGTCGTTAGGTAGCGGCATGGTGTGCGTGCATCCCGGTCACTTTCCGATGCAGAAGCGCGCAAAGATGGCGTCGAGCAGCGCCTCGCCGGCGTCGCGGCCGGTGAGCCGGCCGAGCGCGGCGCGAGCGGCAGACAAGTCGGGCGCGATGAGATCGACGGGTGCACCCGCCGCGAGCGTGTCTTTCGCAAGCGCGAGGGCACGCCGCGCTTCGAGCACGTCTGCGGCTTGGCGCGCCGTACCGAGGTGCGGTCGCGCGAGGTCGATCGTTTCGCTTTGGGTCTGTGCGCCGAGCGCTTGCAGCACGGCCCGCGTTACGCCGGGGTCGCGAACGGTCCCGAGCAGGGCATCTCGCTCCGCTTCGTCGCGCTCGTCGTAGCCCGCGCGCCCGAGGTCTTGCTTGTTAAAGTAGACGACGCGTTCGCGAGCGCGCGTGCGCTGCAAGATCGCACGCGCGTCCGCGCCGAGCGGCTGCGATCCGTCGATGACGACCAGCACGACTGCAGCTTCGGCGAGCGCGCGTTCGGTACGCGCGATGCCTGCCGACTCGAGCTCGTCCGGCGCGTGTCGCAGGCCGGCGGTGTCGATAATCCGCGCCACGGCACCACCCGGAAGCGCTAAGCTTTCCTCGATCGTATCGCGGGTCGTCCCCGCGACGGCCGAAACGAGCGCACGATCCGCGCCGAGCAGCGCGTTGAGCAGCGACGACTTGCCCGCGTTCGGGGGGCCGACGATGGCGACGCCGAGACCCTCGCGCACGAGCCGCCCGCGTTCCCACGACGTTTCCAGTTCCGCGAGTTCGGCATCGATCGCGTCGACGCTCGCCGTTAACGTCTCGGAGCTGGGTGCCTCGACTTCGTCGGGAAAATCGAGCGCCGCCGCCAGTTCTTCGAGCGTCGCCGCCAACTGTGCTTCGAGGCGCTCGACCTCCGTCGCCAAACCGCCGGAAAGGCGCGCCGCGGCGGCTCGTACCGAACCGCGGTGCTCTGCCGCGATGATATCCGCGACCGCTTCCGCCTCCGTAAGATCGAGCTTGCCGGCATAGAACGCGCGTCGCGTAAACTCACCCGGACCCGCGAGCCGCGCCCCGGCGGCTAACGTCGCGAGCAGCACTTCGCGGGCAACCGCGGGCGAACCGTGGACGTGCAGCTCGAGCACGTCCTCGCCCGTATAACTGTGCGGCCCGGCAAAGAACAGCGCCAGTCCGGCGTCGATTTGCTCGCCGCCCGGTCCGACGACGTGGCCGAACGTGGCGACGCGCGGACGGAGCCGAGCGGACGAGCGAAACACGCGCAAGGCGATGGCGCGTACGTCCGGCCCGCTACACCGGACGATCGCGATCGCGCCGCGTCCGGGCGCGGTCGCGATCGCCGCAATGGTGGAAGCCGTCCTTAGCCTCTTGGCGACACGACGACGCGCCGCTCGGGCTCGACGCCCGCGGATTCCGTCGAAACGTAGGGATTGTCGGCGAGCGCCAAGTGGATGACTTTGCGCTCGCTCGGCAGCATCGGCTCGAGCGAAATCGGGCGCTTCTCGCGGATCGCACGCTCGAGCGTTTGCAGCGCGAGACCCTTGAGCAGATCGGCGCGGCGCGCGCGATAACCCTCGGCGTCGATCGTGAAGTAGTGGCGATCTTTTTTCACGCCGGCGTTCACGATGTTGTTGAAGATCAGGTTGAGCGCTTCGAGCGTGTGCCCGTGACGCCCGATGAGGTTGGCCAGATCCGGACCGTCGACTTCGAGATACTCGCCCTCGGTCCGCGAGTAGTAGCGGACGCGCGCGCCGGTCACGCCCATACGCTCGAGGATCTGTTCGAGCAGTTCGCGCGCGGGCTTGACCGAATCGGGCTCGGGCATCGCAGCCGGACGCGGGCGCGGTGGACCTGCGTCGAAATCGCGGCGTGGCGGCCGCGGTCCCCCGCCACCGCCACCACCGCCGCCGGATGGGCGCCGGGCACGGCCGCCGCGGCGGCGCTGACCGTATTCGCGCGGGCCGCCATCGGCCGGCTGCTGATTGTCATCCATCGTTCGTGCTCCTGGTGGGGGGAAATTAACGGCGAGAGCTGCGGCGGCGGCGAGCGGCGCGGGAACCGCCGCTCGAACCGGACGTCGAACCCTTGCTTTGGCCCGGCTTGCCGTTGCTCGCACCGTTCGCGGCTGCGACGAGGGCGCCGTTCGACGGCAATGCGTTTTCGGGGTGCGGCCCGATCGAGGCTGGGTTCGTGTGGTACTTACGAATGAGATAGAACTGCTGCGCCATCGTGAAGACGTTATACGACAGCCAATAGATGATGAGCGCCGACGGCCACGCGTATTTGAAGCCGAGGTAGCCGATCATCACGGGCGAGATAAACGCCATGATCTGCTGCTGCTGCGCCTGCGCGGGGTCGACGGCCGGGCTCGTGAGCCGCACGCTGAAATACATCGAGACGATGTAGAGCGCGAGCAGCGCGTAGTCGGGCGCGGCGAGGCTCGTCGCGAGCATGTGATACGCCGGGTGCGCGTCCTTGAGCGGCGTCGTGACCGCAGCCTGAATGACCGGCGTCGCATTTGCGAACGCGCTTCCGATCCACAGCCACGAAGCCGACGTGAACAGCGACTTGTCGCTGATGACGGCCCAATACAAGCTGATCAGAATCGGCATCTGCAGCAAGAGCGGTGCGCAGCCGGCCACGGGGTTTGCGCCGCTCTCCTTGTACAGCGCCATCGTCTCGGTGTTGAGGCGCTCTTTGTCGTTCTTGTACTTCGCCTGCAGCGCTTTGATCTTCGGCGCGATCGACTGCGTCTTGAGCATGCCCTTGAACGACATGGTGTTCAAGGGCCAGAAGGCGAGCTTGATGGCGGCCGCGAGCAAGATCAAGCTCCAGCCGTAGTTGTGGACGACCGAGTAGATCGACGCCAGCACGCCGTGGAGCAAGTCCACGATCGGCTGAATAATATTGGCCGCGAGCAACGTCGCTAGCGGGAACACCAAGGGGAACAGCCTTTCTGATAGCCCGTCGTCACGGGACGATGTCGACGCCCCCGGGGTTCCAGGGATTGCAGCGGACGATGCGCCGCACGGCAAGCACTACGCCGCGCAGAACACCGTGTTTCAACACGGCCTCCTTGGCGTACTGCGAGCAAGACGGATAGAATCTGCAGTTGTTCCCCAAAAACGGTGAGATGAGGAGTTGGTAGGCGACGATCGGGGCGACGACGACCGCTCGGACCGCCTTCACGGAGCGGCTCCGAGCCGCCCGAGGGCGCTTGCGACGTCCTTGGCGAGCCGATCGTAGGGCAAGGTGGCGGCCGCGGGCTTGGCTACGATGACCAGGCGCAGCGGGACTACCGGCGGATTGAGAGCATCCAAGGCGCCGCGGATCCGGCGCTTCACGAGGTTACGGGTAACCGCGCCCCCGACCGTAGTGGCCACGGTGACGGCGACCCGAGTGCGGCCCGTCCGGTCGGCCAGGCCGTAAGCAACGAGACCCCCCGTGCCGGCCGGCTTGCCCCGCCGGCGCACGAACGCGATCTCGCTCGAGCGGCGCAGGCGGTCGTACCAGCGCACGGCCGGAGCCTAGACCGTAAGGCGGTGGCGGCCTTTTTTACGGCGCGCGGCGAGCACCTTGCGGCCATTCTTCGTGCTCATCCGCTCGAGGAATCCATGGACCCGCTTGCGGCGGCGGTTGTGGGGCTGAAAGGTGCGCTTCACGGTGGGGTTACTCCGGACAAAAACAGACTCCAAAGTATAGCCGTGGGCCTAGGTCCACGTCAACCTCCCGTACCCTTTCTGCGAACCGTTCCCAAGCTGTCCACACCTGTGGGTAAGGATGTGGACAGAAGCCGTTCGTACCGGCCGCAAACCTCCGCGCGCCGGTTCATTTCGTTCATAATCCCGATTGTTAAGAGCCAAGCAGGGCTTTAGGAAAACGTTGATTTTCGGCCGTTTCTCCGACATTGCCCGCATGTGGATAAGTGGATAAGTTCGTGGAAAAATCCCGGAGGACTCGGGGTGCCGCACTCCAATCCATCGTGCGCACTCTCGGAGTCTTAGACGCCCGCGGACGTTTGCTTCGGAGCAGTTTTGTAAGGCGGTCAACTTATGGGTCTCGCGGTCGGTCATGCCGGCGTATCGAACGAACTCTGGAACGCGGCGCTCGCAGCGCTCGAACCGAAATACTCGAAACCCGTGTTCGAGATGTGGCTCAAGCCGATCCGCCCGATCGCTATGAGCGACGTCGAAATCGTGCTGTCCGTCCAGTCCGCGTTCGCGCGCGATTGGGTCGAAAACCGGCTCAAGGCCGACATCTCGGAAGTCCTCACCGAGCTTCTGGGAGCGACTCTCAATTTGCGTTTCGTCGTCGTCGAAGATACGGCGGCAGGCGAAGACCCGGACACGGCGGCCACAACATCGGCTCGCTCCGCCCTGGCTGAGGATTTCCGGCACGGGAACCTCAACCCGCGCTACACCTTTGAAGAGTTCGTCGTTGGAACTTCCAACCGTTTCGCCCACGCCGCCGCGCAAGCGGTTGCCGAGGCGCCGGCTCGGGCCTATAACCCCCTGTTCTTGTACGGCGGCGTGGGCCTGGGGAAGACCCACTTGATGCACGCGATCGGCCAGACGGTCTTGTCTGGGAACCCCAGCGCCAACATCGTCTACGTCTCGAGCGAAAAGTTCACGAACGAATTCATTACGGCAATTAAGAACAATCAGACGCTCGAGTTTCGCAACAAGTATCGCCTGGTCGACGTGCTGCTCATCGACGACATCCAATTTCTCGAAGGCAAGGAACAGACGCTCGAAGAGTTCTTCCACACCTTCAATTCCTTACACGAGGCCCAACGCCAGCTCGTTATCTCGAGCGACCGGCCGCCAAAAGAGATTCAGACCCTCGAGTCTCGACTGCGCTCCCGGTTCGAAGGCGGGCTGCTCACCGACATCCAGCCCCCCGACCTCGAAACGCGCGAAGCCATTCTGCGCAAGAAGGCCGAGTCCGAGAAGATCCCCGTCCCCGACGACGTCACCTCGTTCATCGCGAAGAACATCCCTTCGAACATTCGCGAACTCGAAGGCGCGCTTATTCGCGTCGTCGCCTTTGCCTCGCTGACGAAATCTCCGATTACCGTCGAGCTAGCGTCCGAGGTCCTAAAGAACGTCGTCGCGACGATGCCGGCGCGGCGCATCACGATCACGCTCATCAAAGAGCGCGTGGCAAAGGCGCACGGATTGACGGTCAAGGAAATGGACCATCAGCGGCGCGATCAGCGGCTGGCCGCGCCGCGTCAGATCGCGATGTATTTGTCCACGCAGCTTACGGACTGTTCGCTTCCGCAGATCGCCCGCGAATTTCAAAAGAAAGACCATACGACGGTCATGTACGCGCGCGACAAAGTCAAAGACCAGATGGCCACCGACGAAGCCTATCGCAACAAAGTTCGCCAACTCCAAGCGCTCTGCCAGAGCGACTAGCGTCCCCGTCGTCACGCTGAGCGTTAAGATCGATCCGAACACGATTATGTTCGCTCCTTCAACCAGAAGGACGAAGGTGGACACAGCATGAGCAATTTCACTGGTTTAAGAGGCCTTTTCCACGGCCCCAAGATGCGCGCGCGGCGCGCGCACGAGATTTCAACAAGCCCTAGAGACGGATTCGTTAAGCTAG
>Ga0302326_10006547_pt1 | contig 26102 bp, 19 predicted proteins | sample Palsa_T0_3_FD_202264 | JGI IMG/M metagenome (GOLD analysis project Ga0302326, IMG submission 202264) | Peat permafrost microbial communities from Stordalen Mire near Abisko, Sweden - Palsa_T0_3 | ecosystem: Environmental > Terrestrial > Soil > Palsa > Peat permafrost | place: Sweden: Abisko... | reverse complement strand
CGCATAGTTTGCGGAGTTCTCTTTCGATGAAGCCGGTCCCTTTGATTTCGCTGCATTTGATGCCTGTGAGTCCGCCCGGGACTTTCTGTGGCGTTTTCGTTAGCGTTTCGCCGTTCAGCGCGGTTTCAAAGACGCTTTCGAAGGGAGTCTCGATGATGAGCCCGCCCTGCAGCGTCTGTGTTTTTTCGATCGGCACGCTTTCGTTACCGAGCTTGATTTCGCCGCTGCCCGTGCGTCCCACGATGCACGTTTCCACCCCCGGAGCTTCCGTCGGGCACTGAGCGAACACTTCATATTCGTTCGCTGCCGCCGACGACACCCCAACAGCCGCCATCGATACTGCGCACGCTGCCGTTACGAGCAGCGCCTGGCAAATACGATTCCTGATCACTTTTAGTCCCACTTTCTATCTATGTCAGTTTGCCTTGCGGGGAGCAACGTAACGTCCCGTCCCGCTCCGTGCAAACCTCGTTTCTGACTTTGTGGCAGTGAGCCGAACCACAATAATTACACCTTGTGCACCATTCGGCTTAGCTGGTGATCTTCCGACATCCGGGAGTGATGCTAGGCGTTGGATGTGTGCGCATTGCCCACGGCCTAAGCGGCCCCGCCTCCAAGAGGCGCTGCTTGAGAGCTCCGTGCAGGGTGAGGCATCCCGATCGCTGTTGGGACGGCCGTCAACCACAGCGACATCACCGCGAGGCGATGACTCCGTTGGTGTCTAAGCGTCGCGGGACACGACCTAAGCTAATTCGGCTTCGACCCACAAGCTGCGGTCGAGGTCCATCGTCGTTCGATTTGCCGAACCCAGACAGGCGTGCTAGCTCATCGTCGTACTACCCAAGAGCCAACGGCAGCATCTGCGTGAGAGCGCTTCCATCGCATAGTGAATGATCTACCGCAGACACCGACTACTGGCACTCGGATCATTTGCGCGATCTTGCTCGCGACCTGAGGATGGGAAAGAGAGTTAGTCCTTCCGCCGAATGCGCTACCCGACGAGCGCTAAGCCAGACTGCTCATTCCTGCAGTCCGCATTATGTTTCGGCGTTGTTAGTGTTATTTGTTGGTTTTGTGTTTGCTGTTTTTGTGTGTGGGTGGTTTGGGTTTGGGGCAGCCGGTGATTTGGACTTTGGTGTTTTGGTTGATGACGGCGCCGTTTTGGGCGGTGATGGTGGTGGGGATCGTGATGGTTTGCGCGGTGGTGATGGTCTTCTTGACGCGCTTGGTGATTTTGGTGAGTTTGCCGTGGATGCGGCGGGTGATTTTCTTCTTGACGGTGATGGTCTTTTTGGTTGTGGTGGCGCAGAGGTTGGTTTCTCCGGGTCGTTCGGTGGTGAGCGCGGAGTGTGGGCCCTCTGGCAGCACCGTGTTGAAGCTCGTGATCGGGGAGTCCGGGACCGTTTCGAACCGTGAGTAGGTCACGCCTTTTTTGATGTCGGTCTTCCCGTCGAGGATGATCGTGATGCCTTCGCCCTGGAGCACGAACTCGACATCGGGGAACGCTGCGCCGCCGTGGGAGACGAGGTAGGCGGGCCCCGTGAGTGGGTTATTGAGGAGCGGTGTGGTCGCGGTCCCTGTCCCGATGTCCGAGCCTTCGGGGCAGCTGGCGGGGTTAGCTTCGAACGTCGCTGCGAGGCATGCTTTCTGGATCGTCGTGAGGCGGGATGGCAGGATCTTCGGGATCGTGAGGTCGACTTTCGCGATGTTAGCTTCCCCTGTCTTCTGGGTGACGTTCACGATGAGGCTCGCACCGTTGGCTTTGCTCGTTTTCGCCTGCGTGGAGTAGGTGTAGGTTGGTTTGAACGGCAGGTTTTCACAGCCTGTGGCCTGGAAGGGGCTTGAGACGTTCGCGCTCGCGCCTTGCGCGGCTGTGATCGTCGCTGTGATCGTTTTCGGGGTGCAGTTGGTGGGGTTCAGGATGAACCCGGACTTGTTGATTTCGGTGTTGATGGCTCGTAGCCGGAACGGGATGCCGTCCTTGGACTGCGGCAGCGGGTTCGTCGTGACGGTCACCTGCGCGGTATTCGGGTTGATATGGATCGCGGCGCGGACTACTTCGTTGCCGAGGTTGAACGGGCCGGCCTTCGTCGGCACCACGATCGAGAGTCCGAACGGCCCGCCACCATAGGGTCCGGTGAGGTAGACGTGCCCGCCGGTGACGGAGAACGGTTCAGGGCCGGGGCCGGCGAGCGCACCGGTCGTCCCGATTTGGCTTTCGGGGCTGCAGGTCCCAGTGTTTGCTTGTGCTTCCGGGCACAACGGGATCCCGGCGATCTTCCCCACGAGCCCCGGGGGCATCGTCTCGGTGAACCCGGAGAAGTCTTGTTCGCGGTCTTGGCGGGAGAACGATGTCACGAACGAGCTGAACGCCGCCGCCGCAGTGCTGGTCGTCCCCGCGGTAAACGATGGGCTGAACGCCATCGTCGCAGCGCACCCACCGATCGCGAACGAGCTCGAGGGGTCCGCATCGGGTGTCCCGGCCGTTTCGTTGGCTTCCTTATGCGACCACGGTTCCAGGATCGATGTCGTCGTGAACGTCCCACACGTCTGCGGGTTCGCGACCGGCGCCCGCGGGCCGCCCTTGAAATGGAGTTTCAGCTCACCGAACGCGAGCTGTGGCGCTTCCTTGAACGTACTCGTAAGCTGCCCTGTCACCGGGTTCGCCGTCACGGTGCCTGGTAGCTTCGCGATCACCCCGGACCCTTCGATTTCTATATACATCCCGATCAGCCGGCCTTCGCCGGACGCGCCGCCCTTGCCTTCCGCATAGGCGTCACTGCATTCAGGCTGGCCTGCCCCCCCGCATTCCGGCTCCGCTAGATACACATGCCCCGTCAGCGGCGCCACCCCCGCGTGTTCTTCGCAGTACTGCTCGCCTTCTTCTTTCTTGCCTTCGCTATCCACACGATTCGGTAGCAGCGGCGTGCAGACTTCCACTGACCCCAGGATCGATGCTTCCGGACAGTGCCCTTTCGCGGTGTGATAGAAGCCATCATCGTAAGGGCTGTTGTTGCCGCCCGGCCCAGCGTGCCCTTCGCCGAGTTCCGTAGCTTCGGGATCACTCATATCCTCTCCCCGCGCACCGATATTGCTGCTCCCGATGTTGATCCCTTCGGGGCCTTCCGCCTGACAACCCACCAAACCAGTCGCAGAGGACGGAGACGCCGACACGCCCGCAGGCAACGTCACCGTTGAATCCCTGAGATCCGGTGTCGCGAATTCCGAGAATTCCGTGGTCTGCGGAACCTTCAAGTTCACGCTATACGCCGAAGGCTCATCTGCCACCGACGACCCTTCCCCACCCGATGGGCTTGGAGCCAACGAGAACGACGGATCGAACACCAACCCCGCACACCCCGACAACCCCTGATACGCGGTCGCTTCCCTGGACTGCACTTCTCCTGGGACGCCCCATGGTTCGATTTCGATGCGGCTCGCGTCGCCCTTCGCGGTACCCTTTTCCCCACTCCGGACGTTTGCCCAGACTCCTTCGTGGTTCGGCCCCTCGTATTCCGCGGAGCAATCAGACGGGGCGGACAGGAACGCCGCTGTTGACCCTGTCCCGTTGATCTTGCCGGGCTCACCGAAGAACGTGAGTGTCGCCTCGGTTGCTTCCTTTGTCGCGGGTATCGTGGGGGCGGTCACTCGTACCCGGTAGCCTGTGCCGGTGTGCACCAGAGTCGCGTACATCACGACCGGTACTTCTTTGGCGTAGTCAAACCCGAACTCTGCGGGGTAGCCCGGTTCGGCGACCATGTTATACACCACTGAACAGCACCCGCTTCCGTTGGTGTCCTCGCTCGTGCTGAATTCACCTTCGACGTTTTCCATCAGGAGGAGGGCGAACACTCCGACCTCGCTATGTGCCGGGCATTTCCCGAGGCGTAGCTGGGCTTCTGTGCATCGTTCTGTGGCGAGTGGGTTACCGAGGAACCCGGCCGGGATTTCCACCGAGGCGCTCCTGATGTTTCGCGCGGCCTCGAAGAGATTATGGGCCCGGGTGGTGGATGGTCCGTCGCCGGTAGGGATCGCGAACGCTGTAGTGACCTCCCACGGGTGCGCACCAGCCTGAGATTCAGTGACGCCACCAGTTATACCAAGTTCATACGCGAATTCGCTGAGTTCGAACGCCACTGGCTGGCCGATCTCGGTTTCTTGCACCGAAGTGACACTCGCCGGCCCGCCGCCCTGGACCGTTACCGTGTTCTTCAGCACCCCGGACATGCCTTCGCTTGGGCTTGAGACGACGATGTTCAATGTCGCCGCGTAGTGACCCGGCAATATCGGGCCATCGCTAAGGTGGCACGTCACCGTCGTTTCGCCCGGGACTTCGTTGCATTCCCAGCCGGCCGCGCCAATGCCGCCGCCGCCCGGTACTGGTGGGCCTGCCATCACGATTCCCGGCGGTAGCGTGTCCGTTAGCGTCACTTCGCCACTCGAGGGTTCAGTACTAGCGTTCAACACCAGCAGCTGGTAGCGATCGGAACTAGTAGTCGAAGAGAAGCTGCTCGGCTCGGGGGCAACCCGGACCGACCAGCCGGCGCCCGCCGCGCCAGCGGACGCGGCGAACCCCAAGCACGCGACACCCACCGCCACAATGGCGCCCGCCACACGCAGAATACCCCTCCGGCCACCACCACCGTCGGCTACACCGCGTCCAAGCCTCATCATTTGCTCCCCCGTGCCGTCTTCTCCGCCTTCGCGCGCCCCGCATAGCGTTTCAACGCCTCGGACTCACACGCGACCCGTTGCTTACTCCTACGCATCCGCGTGCAGCCCCTCAACGCCCGCAGCAAACGCTGCCGACGCGACAAAACGACCGAGCCAGCTCTCTTCACCGCCACGACCGGCGAGGAACCTACCACCGACGGCGCGGACACCGAACCCGCAGAGGTTACCGCCGTGCTCGCGGGCGCGCTCAACGACGGCGCCACCAACGGTTCCTCACACGCTTCAGCGACACACCCCGACGGTGGATCAGGCGCCAAAAACCCACCATCCACCCGCGCATCATACGTATCAAACATCGTATTCACATCCTGCGCCACCAACGACTCCGCCGTCACAAAGAACACATCCTGCCCCGACCCATCAACCCCCAACCCACCAGTGCCGCGAACCGTCGCCGTGCTCTCACCAGAAAGCAAATACACGCTGCCCGCAGCGATCGAGCCACCACCACCCACCGAGCTACGATACTCATACACACTTTCCACTTCCGCAGCCGCCGCGACAGCCGCTTCAGCCGTCAACGCCCCCGCACTAGCAAACACCACCCTCGAACCATCATCAGAAACCGCCAGTTCGGTGGTCGCCGTGGTAGGGCGAGTTAGACCAGAATAGCGCTGGACGGGGATTGTCGATGCGTTCTTGGTCGCGCTGAGGTTCGCTGCCGGGGTATAGCCCGTACGTTCCTTGGATACCCGCACGAGTTCCCCCGTCACCGCGTCATACTCAAACACCTGTGTAACGCCGCTCGTATCACCCGCCGTTAGATCCCCAACACTCTGAAACACAAGGAACCTGCCATCAGGCGTCGCCTGTACCCCCCGCTGATCGTGCGCTGCCCAGTCGGCAGCATCGCTGCGGAACGATGGGCACTGCCCGGCTTCTTCGCCAGCGCATAGTGTCGCGATGAACGACACATGTCCAGCGGGGTACGCAGTATCGCGCTGGAACACATACAAGTTTTCCCCGCCCGCCCTTGGCCGGCACTTCGCGCTCGTCGTGACTGGTTCGCTTTTGGATTCATCTTTTTCAGCTATCGCTTCCTGCGCCTGTTCACCCGCAGTGGCTTCTGCGATACACGGCCCTTCGGGCCCACCCCTCGGGCCCACCCCGAGGCGCCCCCGCGCGACGAAATACACGTGCGAGCCATCCTCGGAGACCCGTGCGACGCCCTGTACTTCCGCCGACGAGACTCCGGCTGAGACGAGTATCACATGTTCGCCCTCGGGCGCGTCGAAATCGTACTCGTAAAGATTCATGCCTTCCGCGCCCGCGAGCAGCTTCTGTTCAGTCAAAAAAAACACCTTCGAACCATCCCGTGAGGCGCCCACGAACTCCGCCGGCTTTCGTTCGCTCTCATCACACGCGCTACACGCCCCCATCGACGGCTCAGAAATCGCCACCGTTTCAAGCCCATCCACACGCGCAAACAATTCATTCACTTCAGGGCCATTCGAAACTTCAGAGCATTCACCCTGCGCAAGCGCGGTAAAGAACACCGCCGAACCATCAGCCGAGATCGCGTTATACACGTCCTGAGAAGTATTCGAGCCCAGCCACGTCGAGCACGTGCTTATCTGATGCCCTTCGTTATTCACACCCACCAGTTCGGGGTGCACCTGACCAGTACCCGAATACTCATACAACGAGCTACCTTTAGGCACCGTCGCATCACCCGGCCACAACGCGTTGTCTTCCCCACCCCGCACCATCATGAAAAGCACATGTGAAAGATTACCTGACACGTCGCTATAGACCACCGGGTGGGTTCCGCCGTAGATAAAGCCTTGGTATTCGCCGCTTGGCGGGCCGATCGCGAGGGCAGGCGGTATCACCGAGCCGATCCTCGTCATCGCACCTGTCCCTCCGCGGATGTAGAAGTTCTCAGCCGCGATAGATTCCGATGGCTCGCGCGCGAGCCACAGCGTACTCGCGAGTTCGGGGCTCGCCGCGACGAATTCCTGGGCAGGATACGACGACGACGGAGGGGAAATCTCCGAGACACTCCACCCCAAAGCCAAGCGCGACAGCTGATACGTCGCACCTTTCAGTTCCGAGTCATATTCAGCCCCCGCGAAGCCACCCAACGATTCAGCGATCGCGCCCAACCCATTTTCAGAGTTCGTGAGGTCGAGTTCGGCGCCGTCCTTGAAATTCGGGGTCACCATCTCATAGCCACGACACTCCGGGAGATAAGACCTAAAGCCAGGCAAGGCTTCGTTCGGGCACGGTTCCCCGTCGCTCGTAGCATCACCAGCCGCCCCAGCACCTGCCACAAACACCAAACAACAAAACAGCAACAACGCCAAACACCACAGCAACCAACAAACATGGCCCAACGGCCTCCCCCGCGCCTTTCTCCACATGATCCCCAAAACCCCTCTCAAACAGCACGCCATATATGCCTTCTAATCGTGGGGCCCAAGGCCGGACGCCCGGACCCCACGCACATCACACAACAAACAACACTCGGACTACGGTAATGCGCTCCATAGCGAGTTGGGTTCCGGTTCGAATTTAGTATTCGCTAGTAACACTAACGACGTACCCAACTGAATCGATGTCCCACCGAACGCGGTCTGCGCCGTGTGTTGGAGCTTACCGACACCATTCGTGATTAACCACACCTGAGTAATCGGCGGGTTCGGGAACCTCAACAATGACGAGGTAGCCTGAATCGGTGTCTGCCCTAATTCGACATTCCCAGCATTCGCATTATCTAACAGCACTTCACCGACCACCTGACCCGACACTTTGACTTCTTCGATACAGCCCGTACCCGTACCTTTTTGGTGAATCGTCACAAAGCCATTCGCAGCGTTCGCTGGGAAGAACTCTTCGTAGAGCTTTTTCCCGCCTTTGCTGTTTTCGACGTTCTCAACCTGGTCGGACTTCAACGGTTCCGTTTTGATGACCGTCGTGGGTTCACCCGCTTCGTTCACGAGTTCGCATTTTTCCGGGATTTCGACTGCGCATTGTGAGAATACGGTTATCTCGTTGTCTTTACCCGGTTCACCGGCATTTGAACCTAACAGCACGCCCTTTTCAGTCCCGAGCGCTTTACATGTGATCTTTGCCGATCCTAGAGCGTTGGTCAAAGTGAATTCGTGCCCTGCGCCTGGTTGGACTCGCGCGTCGATGTTATGCGTCTTACCCGCAACGAGCCTGGTCCCGCCGATCGTGAAATACGGCGCTGTTTCCGCCGCCTGCGAGGCCGACGCAACGACAGCAACCAAACCAAACACCGCCAAGAGCGCTACTCCTATCGTCCGAAAATGTTTCATGTTCGCTATCTGCTCCTTCGATAACGGAGCATCAAAGCGACAAGCAAAGCTCTCAAAGCCAGCAGCTAGCGTAGCGCCGCGCCCCACAGCCGCAACCCGTGTTTTTGACTAACAAGCAACGATAATCGCCCGCCGTCCAACACCCAGATCACAGCCAGAAGGAACACAAGCACCAACACACCACCACTAGCCAACAAGCCAACGCCCATCGCCTATCCACTCCTATTCATTGGGAGCCACCCGGTCTATCAAAACACCACACCACCACGCAACACTTCCCAAAAATGCCACCAGCCCCGCCACGAAACTCCGCCCACCGAAGAACACCCAAATGCAGGCCCTCTCTACCCACACACCACCACCAGCAGAACAGAAACAGCACCCACCTACCTGGGTCGCTGTGAGCCATCCCGGGTTTGACCGAGCCTGTCATCTGACCCGGGTTGAGCGGAGCCGTGCTTCTGGAATCCTCCGGCGTTCGGCGAGGAAGGAAGTAATGCCCAGCAGGTATCCAGTCGAGGTGCGCAACAGGTCGTCGACCTCGCTCGCTCCGGCACACGGGTCGCGCAGCTCGCCGAGACGTTTGGGATGAGCGAGGCCGTGATCTATGGCTGGCTTAAGCAGGAGCGCATCGATCGCGGCGAGGCGCCAGGGTTGAGCACTGAGGGACAGATGGAGCTCGCGGCTGCGAAGAGACGGGATTCGTCAGCTCGGAGACCGAGCGCGCGGCCTCCAGGAAGGTCAACGAAGTGCTCCTCGGGCAGAACCTGCCCCCACAAGCCTCTTCCCGATGATCGCCTCCCTGACCGGGGCGGGGGTTTGACGTGCAGGGGGCCTGCCTGATGCTCGGCGTGTCTGTCTCCGGCTAATACGCGACTGGAAGGTGCGTCCGCCGTCAGCGAGAACGCTCAGACACGCTTGTCTTTGCCGGTGGGATCGGCGACACCTACGGCACGCTGCGCGTGAGAGCCGAGCTCAGATACGGCCGCGGGATCCACGTCGGCAAGGAACAGGTGCACCTGCTGCAGCACACAGCGCCACGACCAGGGCTCTACTGGCACCCACCCCACTGACCAGGAGAAGTGCAAACAGTGTTACAGCCACGCTCGCGAATACTGTCGTCCATCGTGACGGTTCCGTAGTAGAGTTCCTAGCAATTGTTCGCGGGCGGGGAGTTCTCAGCCAACGCGACCGCTCCCACTCGACCGAGACCCCTAAACGCCGTGCGCGACGCCACATCCCTAGCCACCTGCTCAGGCGTCAGCACAGCCGCTCTCGCAAACGGCGAGGCAAGCGAGAACGCCGGCAACGGCGGACCGGGCCGTGCACCCGGTTGCTGGCGAGCATCCGCGAAGGCACCCCGCGTCTATCACCCGACATACCTATCTTTTGCAGGCCCCGGCCGAGTGACCATAAGGTCCACTCAGAGATGCCAATGTCTAACGCGGCCCCACCGCTTGCGCCCACATCGAGGGCGCCAATCAGATCCAGCCTGCGGTCATCACGGAAGCATGTTGGTCCGCCATGCGCCGTCAAACGAACGGCTCTAAGCAGATCACCGGTAATGTTTGGCGCCTAGCCGGACAATAGGCTCATGTGAGCGACTCCAGAGAGCAGTTCGAGCACGTCTACCAAGACTGCTACGAGGCGGTATATCGCTATGCGGCTAGGCGCGTGGCGCCCGAGGCAATCCAGGATGTTGTCTCCGACACGTTCCTCACGGGGTGGCGGCGTTTTGGCGAGCTCAGCGGCGAGCCCCTGCCCTGGCTGCTGGGGATCGCGCGACGCAGCGCAGCAAACCAGCGGCGCAGCGGCGCCAGGCGAGACGCCCTGCGCGAACGACTAGTCACCGAGCCGACGCCGGACGCACCGGAGCCGCTCAACGATTGCGACCCACGCGTAAACGCTGCCTTGGCAACACTTGCCCAGCGCGACCGCGAAGCGCTGATGCTCGTCGCATGGGACGGCCTCGAGCATCGCGTGGCGGCCACGGTGATGGGCTGCAGCACAGGTGCTTTCACAGTTCGCGTGCACCGGGCGCGCCGCAAGCTCGAGCGCGCGCTCGCGGGCGAGCAGACAAGCCAGATCGAAGTCACCCAGGAAGCGAGGTCACTGCCATGAAGCCGCACTCGATTGACGTGCTGAGCAGGCTCGCAGCCACCGATCCGGCACGTGATCTGCCGGTGGATGAGACTGAGCGCGCACGGCTGTGGCAGCTGATCGCAGCGACGCCAGGGGAGCGTCCCCGCCCCGGTCGCGCGCGTGCTCGGTTGCGCCAGCTCGTGCTCGTGATACCCATCCTGCTGGTCGTGACCGCCGGCGCCCTGGCCGCCGGCGGCGTGATCCGGATCGGAGCGCCCGCAGAACCGTCGGGATCACGCTTCTTGGCTCCCCTACGTGGCGGAGGTCTCGTCAAGGGGACTGTCCGCCTGCTGGCGATTGCGACGCCCGACCCCGCCGGTGGCCCCGCATGGGGCCTGCGCGTGCTCAGCACCAAGCGCGGTGAAGGCTGCGTGCAGGTTGGGCGCCTGGTCGATGGCAAACTCGGAGTGATCGGCGAGGACAACGCCTTTGGCGATGATGGGCTGTTTCACGAATTCGCTGTCAACAGCGCCTTTGCCAAGCACGCGTGCACGCTGCTGGACGGTAACGGGCGGATCTTCCTCAATGCCACGATCGGCGACATGCCAGCCAGCGCCTGGGTGGGCTACGGTGGCGGCTGCGTGCCGAGCACAGCGAGCCACGCGGAACGATTCAACGAACACGGCAAGCCGTTCGCGGTCTGCCCGCAGGCGGACGAGCGCAACCTCTACTACGGCCTGCTCGGTCCAGATGCCAAGAGCGTGACGTATAGGCTGGACGGCCACAGCTACACACAGGCGACCGTTGGAGCGGAGGGCGCCTACCTGCTCGTCACGCGCGCCTCGCCCAGCCAGCTATTCAACTTCAACGCCGGCGGCACCCAAGACATCGTGCCAGTGGACGGGCCGATCACCGAACTTCATTACCGCGACGGCTCCACCTGCCACCTCACGTCGCGCAGCTGGATCGGAGGCAAGGATGCGTGCACGCCCACGCTCAAAGTGCCCGTCGGATGGGTGGCGCCGAGGACACCGGTCCCGTCCGCCGCTCAGGTTCTCGCGCCGCTGCACACGCGCCTGGTGCGCAACCGCCGCGGCGGATACGAAATCGCGATCAGCTTCATCTCTCGCGTGGCGATCACCAACGCACGCAGCCAATACATCACCAGATGGCGTGAACCAAGAATGTACCCAGGCGCTTACGGTGGCGGACCGCTCACACCAAGCGCACCCGCAGTGGGCCAAGCCGTGACGGCACGCATCGGTGGGCTCGGGCTGAAGCCGGGCACCACCAGCGGTGAGGTCATCTTCCAGGACGCGACGGGGCCGGGCAATCTGGAAGAAGGACCTGGGACCGTGCAACGCGTCGTCGGGCATTTCTCCGTGCGCGTGCCTTGAGCTGACGGCTCCCAACGCCCTATAGGCCATAAAGGCCAACGCCGTTGGGACACTTTGGACGGAGCTGACTAGCTCGTTAGCGCACCGCGGCCGTCGCGCTTGGGTTCTTAGATATGGAGACGGGATTTCTACCAATTCCCTGAACAAGCCGAGTGGCCAAAATGAATGATTTGAGCCTGTCTAGTGCCCTAACCCTGTTACTCGAAAACATCGCCGACTCGGCGGCCCAGTGATGGAACCAAATGGCTGGCCGCTCGATTCAGTGGACGCGATCGCCCTCCTACGGCGAGTAATCGACGACATCGACGAGGGCGGTGAAGAGCAGCAGGATGCACTGCTCTGCGAGCTCCTCTACATCGCCTGGGGAAGTATCTGGGCGCAGAACCAATAAGCGCGCAAGGACTGGCAGCGCGCGCAAGGCCACGCACGGCCCGGTGGTGCGCTGGGACGCAAACGCCGGGCCGTGCATTGCCGTGCGGCGGTGAGTTAGTGCTGCCAACTCCTGCCGCTGCCAGGGCCGCCCTGCCAGTGACCGGGACCGCCCTGGCCGTTGCCAGGAGCCGGAGGATTCCATGGCAACAGGTACGCGCGATACGTGTTCACGCCAGCGGGGAACTCAGCATTGAAGGCAAGGTTCCCACGCTGGTCAAACGCTGAGAAGTACGGCAGCGATCCCCAGCCGACGACCAGGTCGCCCGTGTTCGTCGGCTGGGCGTTGCCCTGCGAGGTCGCAGACAGGCCCTCGGGCTGATTGTCGGAGGACAGCAGCGTCGCTACTTTGCTCCACGGATTCAGGTTCACGGTCACGGCGCGGCTGTAGGAGAGCTCGGGCGCTCCAATGGTGGCCTCGTCGTCGAAGAACGTGTAGTCGCCATTGCCCAGAGCCTCGGGGTCGTGCTGCCAGGCGAAGATCTCGCCTGCGCTGTCGAGCACCTGCCCCGGCGCGGCTTGCAGCTTGTAGCTCGAGTCCTTGCCACCTAGGGTCCATTGGACGTTGCCGCTGTAAGGGCTCACGTCATACGTCGCCCACGTGTTACGGGCGTCAATCAGGAAGTCGCCGTTCGTGTTCAGGTGTATCGCGTTGACGTGGAACCAATCCCACGTTTCGCTCGCCAGCTTCGGCAGCGGCTGCTCGCTCGCGCTGAACGGCACGTGGTCCGCGCTGTTCCACTGCCACAGCACCTGGCCAGTAGCGATGTCGATCTCCTGGACGACGCCATTGACCACCGCCTGATTGGGCGGCCCGCCAATCGAGGTCAGGTTCTCCGTTGTGTGCTGGTAGGCGGTGATCAAAGCGGTGTTCCAAGGGGTTATGTAGAACTCGTGCGCGTCCGCAGCCAGGCCGTTACCCGCCTGCACGGTGGCGATCTGCTGGTAGTGGTCGTTGTAGATGTAGTCGATGCCGTTGCCAACGCCGCCTGACTCGGTCCCCTGCCACCAGGTCAACACGGGCTGGCCAAGGTAGGTCTGGGTGCGGAAGTCCGTGGCTGCGTCGCCCTGTGGCACCGCGTGGAACCAGATGGGCTCACCGTTGGTGCTCAGGATCTCGGGACCCGCCGCATAAGTTTCGGGATCTCCGGTGGGGGTGATGAAGAAGTCCTCGCCGTATCCGAAGCCGGGCTGCGAGCTGAGGATCGAGACTGGTGGCGGCGAGGTGGGCGTGGCCGCCACCGCGGAGCCAACGGCGATAAAGGCAAGCGAGACAAGCGCGGCTAGGAACGCAACGCTCGTCGTGCGTGCTTGCCGCCATCGCTGGGACTTGGGGTGCGCATTTACAGCGTGGATCTGGGGCATCGTGCCTGTTCCTTTCGAGATGTCGGACGTGTCGTAGGGCAGTCGCAGGCCGGCGATTTCGACCCGCGCGAGACAACGTAGAGCACAATGTCCATTATTTCAACCAGATTTGTGAGGTTTTAGTCCCAATGCGGCTCTAAACTGAGAAAGACCACAACTACTTAGCCGAATGCGGGTTCATTGCGAACCGAGTCCACGGCGCATTCAAGGGGGGCAGCGATGCAACGGCTGACAAGGAGACGACTGTCGTTCCGATACGGGCTTGCTGGAACGTTCGCCTGCTTCGCATTGTTGCTGGCCCTCGCCTCAGTCGCCACAGCCGCGCCAGCGTGGCTATCGTCCACCAACCTGACCGAAGCGGGGACACCCACGAACCCAGACGTCGCCGTCGACGCGTCCGGCGACGCTACCGCGGTATGGGATCGCTCCGCTGGCGCCTACTACGAAATCTTGGCCGCCACAAGACCGGCCGGCGGCTCCTGGCAGACACCAGTGCAGATCTCAGCGCCGGGTGAAACGGCCGGGCTGCCTCAGGTTGCAGTCAACCCGCAAGGCGACGCAGTAGCCGTGTGGGAGTCAGGCGGCCCTGAACATTTCACCGTCAGTGCCGCATCGAGATCAACGGCGAACGGAGCCTGGTCGGCGCCCGTCAAAATCGGCTACGCGGGCTGGGCAAACCCGCAACCACAGGTAGTCGTCGATTCGCTGGGCAACGCGGTCGCGATATGGGCAAGTCAGACGGAAAACCCCGGAACCGGGCACATCCAAACCTCCACTCTTCCAGCTGGCGGCGCCTGGTCGACGCCGGTCGCGATCTCCGGCGGTAGCTCCGCCGATGATCCCCAGCTCGCGGTCGATCCGGCCGGCAATGTCACGGCGATCTGGGGCAACTTCGATGCGATCGAAAGCGCTGCGAAGGCGGCTGGCGCCTCCGCTTGGGGAGAACCGGCCACGCTCTCTGAACAGTGGACAGGAGCCCCAAAGCTCGCCGTCAACGCGAGTGGCGAGGTCGTTGCAGCCTGGATCCTCGCTCTCAGCAACAGCGAACGCCGCATTCAAGGCGACGTCAAGCCCATCGGCGGCCCTTGGGCCGCGCCGACGAATATCTCGGAAATCGAGGAAGTGCTAGGCCGCCCCGATATTGGCATCGGTCCTGAAGGCGAAGCCGCAGCGATCTGGAGTACTGCCGGCGGCAGCAACGCCAACCCCGTCATCCAAGCAGCGGTCAAACCGTCCGCCGGCGCCTGGGGAGGCACCGCAGAGCTGTCGGGAACCGGGCAGCCCGAAAGCAACCCGCAGCTCGCCTTCGACCCACATGGCGACGCGCTCGCCGTGTGGTGGGGCCTTGACGCAGGCAACGAGGTGATCGAGTCCTCGAGCTTGCCATCAGGGAACTCCGGCTGGCAAGCACCGGTCGCGCTTTCCGGCTCCGTGCAGTACATGTCGCAGCCAAAGCTGGCCGTCGACGGCCAAGGCAACGCGGTTGCAGTCTGGGAAGACGCTGAAGCGAGGGTCATCCAGACCGCTGGCTACGACGGGGCGGGCCCTCAATTGCGCGAACTGATGGCTCCCACGAACGGCGTCGTCGGCCAGCCTGTGTCGTTCAGCGTGTCACCGCTGGACGCTTGGTCTGCGCTCGGCGCTACCAGCTGGAGCTTTGGCGACGGAACTGCCGGTACTGGTGTGAACGTGACCCACGTCTACTCCGCTGCTGGCAGCTACAAGGTGACGCTCACAAGCAGCGATGCGCTTGGCAACACGACAAGCGCCTCGGACACGATCACGATCACACCTCCCGCGCACACGGGCGTGCTCCCAAGCGTTACCCCCAGCATCACTGCGCTTGCCCAGTCGCACCACCGCTGGCGGGTGGGCAGCAAGCGTGCCTACGAGGCGCGCACGAGCAAGCCGCCAATCGGCACCGTTTTTTCCATCGGCCTCAACGAGCAGGCGCAGGTCGCGCTCACGTTCATCGAGGCAGTCGGCGGGCACAGCGTCGACGGTAAGTGCGTCGCGACTACCACACAGAACCGTCAGCGACCACCCTGCAAACGTAAAGTGACTCGTGCGGCCTTGACCTTGATCGGCCACGCCGGGGAGAACAAGCTGGTCTTTCAAGGCCGCATCTCGCGCTCGCGCAGACTCGCACCAGGTCAATACACACTGCTGGCCACCGCCATCAACGCCGCCGGCCAGCGCTCGCCTATACGGTCGCTCAGCTTTGCAATCGTCAAGTAGCGCGCCCTAGAGCGGGAAGGCGAGGCGCAGGATCTGCCTGTAGACCGATCGGTACTGGCGCCCGAGGCGGCCGCTGTTGTAGGGCAGCCCATGGCGCTCACACACCGCCCTGATCTGCGGCGCTATCTCGGCATAGCGGTTACTCGGTAGATCGGGAAACAGGTGGTGCTCGATCTGGAAGCTGAGGTTGCCAGCCAACAGGTGAAACAGCCGGCCGCCCTCGAGGTTGCACGAGCCGAGCAGTTGCCGGCGGTAGAAGCCGCCAGGCGTCTCCTCGCGGTACTGCTCCTCAGTGAAGGTCTCTGCGCCCTCAGGGATGTGTCCGCAAAAGACGATCGTGTGAACCCACACGTTGCGAATGAGGTTCGCAGCGACAGCGCCAGCCAGCGCCCGGCGAGCGCCCCGGCGACCGGCCAACGCCGGGAATAGCACGTAATCCTTGAGCAGCTGACCGCGTGCCTTGCGCAGCAGCGCAACGGTCTCGCGACGCGCCCTCGCCCGAGACTTCTCGCCGCGGCGCACCGCATCGAGCTCCATGTCATAGATCGCGATCGCCCACTCGAACACAGCAGCCATCAGAAAGAAGTAGATCGGCTGGGCGAGATAGGCCGGATGCCAAGGCTGGGCGGACTCGACCCGCATTGCCGAGTAACCCAGATCGCGGTCACGGCCCAGCACGTTCGTATACACGTGGTGCTGGAAGTTGTGAGCGTGCTTCCACGACGCTGCCGTTGACGCTGCATCCCACTCCCACACGCTCGAGTTGATCGCCGGGTCGCGCATCCAATCCCATTGACCGTGCATCACGTTGTGCCCGATCTCCATGTTCTCGAGAATCTTCGACAGCGACAGCAGCGCGGTGCCGGCGAGCGCGGCTGGAGCAAACCGCGCACCAAGGAGTAGCGCCCGCCCCGCAAGCTCGAGCTGGCGCTGGGCCGCGATCACGCGCGTTATGTAGATGCGATCGCGAGCGCCCAGATCAGCGCGCACAGCGTCACGAATTTCGTCGAGCTCAGAGGCGAGCGCCTCGAAGGGATCGGGTGGCGGGTCCGGGAGCGCCGCTCTCGCCCGCGTCGCGGTGGTGAGCGGCACCTGTGGATCGTACGCGTGATCGGCCAGCGGCGCTGGCACCGCAAGAGCTCAGGCTGCGGCAGGGAACTCCTGCGATCCGTCCTGGACGGCGCCCACAACCCCGGTCGGCGCGTCGCCGCCGCGTCCAGGTAGCGACGGCAGCGCGAGCTTGCCAATCTTTCGCACCACGCTGCCGAACTGCCGGTGCAGCGGACCGGTGTTGTACGGGATGCGATAGCGATCAGTGACTTTCCGCACCTCTGTAGAGATATCGGCGTAGCGGTGAGCGGGAAGATCGGGGAACAAGTGGTGCTCGATCTGGAAGCTGAGGTTGCCAGCAAGGACGTGAAACAGCTTGCCGCCGGTCAGGTTGGCCGAGCCAAGCAGCTGGCGGTAGTACCACTCCCCGCGGCTCTCGTTCTCTGCTTGCTCCTCGCTGAACTGCTGTGTGCCATCGGGGAAATGACCACAGAAGATGATCATGAACGACCACAGGTTGCGGGCAAGGTTCGCGCTCGCGTCGCCGGCGAGGACAAACGGAAAGGAGGGACCCGACAACAGTGGGAACAGGACGTAGTCCTTGAGCGTCTGCCCGCGCACCTTCTGCCAGATCTCGCCCAGCATCCCCCGCTTCTCAGCCAGGCTCGTCTCGCCGGTGGCCAAGCGCTCGGCTTCGAGGTCGTGCAGCGCGACGCCGTACTGGAAGAAGATCGCCAACAGCGCCGCGTACAGCGGATTGCCGAGGTAGTACGGATGCCAGCGCTCCTCCTCCGACATGCGCAGGATCCCGTAGCCGATGTCGCGATCCTTGCCAACGATGTTCGTGTGGGTGTGATGCATGTAGTTGTGTGAGTGGCGCCATTGGTCACCTGGGCAGGCGGTGTCCCACTCGAAGGTCTTGCCGTTCAGCCGCTCATCCTTCATCCAGTCGTACTGCCCATGCATCACGTTGTGTCCGATCTCCATGTTGTCGAGGATCTTCGACAGCGACAGCGCGGCGGTGCCGCCGATCCAGGCTGGCGGCAGGAAGCCGAGGAACAGCAGCGCGCGGCCGGCGACCTCGAGGCCACGCTGGGCACGGATGACCTTGTTGATGTAGTCAGCGTCGCGCTCACCGAGGTCCGCAACTACACGTGCGCGGATCGCGTCGAGCTCCTGTCCGAACGCCTCGAGCTGCTCAGATGTGAGAGTGGGTGCGGGAGTGGGCATGACTGGCTCCTTCTCGATAACGGGTTCAGAGGTCGAGCGCGACATCGCCGAGCGGCACTGACACACAGATCCGGATCTGCTCGTCGATGGCCGTTGAGATCTCGCCTGTCAGAACGTTGCGCACGGCGCCTGCGGTCTTACGGCAACTGCATGTGTTGCAGATGCCCATGCGACATCCATGCTCCGGGGCAAGCCCTGCGTCTTCGGCCTGCTCGAGCAGCGGCAGTCCACTGTTGGCGGCCTCGCGACCGCTGGCGGCAAAGCTAACGACGCCTACCGCGCAGTCGGTGTCGAAGCTCAGCGCCGGCGGCGTGAACGTCTCGACGGCCGGCTCCGCCAGACCGTCCTTGGCCCAAACGCCGCGAACCGCGTCAATCAGCGTGGGCGGCCCGCAGACGAAGGTGCTCGCGGTCGCATGGTCGCCGGTGACAGCGCGCAAATGCTCCCGACAGAAGCGACCAGCCAACGGCGAGCCCCGCCCGCGCGTGAAGCCACGCACGATGCGCAGGCCGCGATGGCGCTCGCCGAGCTGATCGAGCTCTGGGCCATAGAGCGCGAGCTCGCTCGAGCGCGCGTAGTTGAGGAACCCGATCTCACCTGTGAACCCCTCGTCGCAGAGTGTGCGCAGCATCGCCATCACTGGCGTTACGCCGCTACCACCGCTAATCAACAGCACGCGCTCCGGGTGCACGTCGGGCAGCACGAAGTCGCCGTCAGCCTGGGTCAGGCCGACGATCATCCCCCGGCGCGCTCTGTCACGCAGATAGCGCGAGACCTTGCCCTCTGGGTGGGTGGAGACCGTCAGCTCCAAAGCGCCGCCAGCAGCGTGCTGGGAGCTGGCGGGGGAGTATGGGCGGGTCTCGCGCACCCCATCGATCTCCACGCTCAGGCCGACGAACTGTCCGGCGCGGATGCCGTTCCAGCTATCGTTCGGGCGGAGGCTGAGCGTGGCGCTCTTGGGCGTCTGACAGCGAACGGCGATCACCTCGGCGCGCACCTGGCGCTTGACGAGTAGCGGACGAACGAGCTCCACGTAGCGGTCGACGCCATGGGGATAGGCAAGCGCCTCGAGCAGGCTCGAGCGGAGCAGCAGACGGCCAACGCGACGGGGCACGGTCGCAGAAGGCAGGGCTATCGATCCCGCTCAATCGGTGCACACATGTTCACAGAGTATAGTTACCCCAGCAAGCCTTGCTGGATACACAAGCGTGCCCTGAAAGCTTCGCACCGTGAACGTCCGTACACCAGAGAGCCCGACACCAGAGACCACTACCCGCCAGGAGCGCAAGCAACGCACTCGTCAGGCGCTGCTCGACGCAGCGCTCGGTCTGCTGGAGGAGCAGAGCTTCTCCAGCCTGAGCCTGCGCCAGGTGACGCGCTCAGCTGGCGTCGTCCCAACGGCCTTCTACCGCCACTTCGATGACATGGAGGAGCTCGGGCTCGTCCTGATCGATGAATCGTTTCGGACCCTGCGGGAGATGATCCGCGCCGCACGTACCGATCCAGGGCCAGACGAGCATGTGATCCGCCGCTCGGTCGAGATTCTCGTCAACTACGTGCACGCGCACGACACGCATTTCCGCTTCATCGCACGAGAGCGCTTCGGCGGCCTGGCCACGCTGCGCCAAGCGATTCGCGTCGAGATCCGGCTGTTCTCCAGTGACCTCGCGATCGATCTCGCCCGTTTCCCCTACCTCGAGCGCTGGAGCAGCGAGGACCTCCAGCTATTGGCCGGGCTGATGGTCAACGCGATGGTCTCCATCGCTGAGGCGATCCTCGACGCGCCGCCGAAGGACCCGACGGCGGAGCACGAGATCATCGCCGCCGCTGCGCGCCAGCTGCGCATGATCACACTGGCCGTACCGCAATGGCGTAGCTCATCGTGAGCGTCGCGAGCTCCAGCTTCGCCGCCGACCACAACTTCAGCTGAATCGACGTGTCGTTATGTTCGATTCAGGCCGTCCGGAAGAAATGCCGAAGCGGGGGGATTACTGTGGCGTTGCGAATGAGCTCCCAACACGCATGCATGCTTCGCGTCCTGTTCATTACAGCCCTGCTGTCGCTGCTGGGGAATTTCGCAAGCAGAGCCGCCGCGGCTAACGTCTCGCTCGCGGATCTCCCCAATGCGGCACAGAAGCTGACTGCCTACGACGGTTACGTCGTGTTCAGCCAGGACGAACTGAGTACGCGCGCCTGGCATTTGATGGTCTGGCACGACGGTTCGATCAGGCGTCTACCCGCACCCGCACGCAACATGCCGTTCGACGCCAGCGCAGGCGCCACGGCACACGGAGCGCCAGCGATCGTCTACTCACAATGCGCGCTCGACCCGCCGCTGCCCACCACGAGCGAATTGCAGTCCAGCGAGTATCTGCGCGAGCCGGACTGGACAAAGGCTCGCGGCTGTCACATCTATGAGCTCGCATTGCCAAGCGGTACACCGAAGCTCGTCAAGGGCATCTATGCAGCCCACGCTTCGGACTCCACGCCTGCGATCTCAAACGGGAACATCGCATTCGCTCGGCTGAACGCAGGCTCGCATGTCGCCAAGGTGTACCTGTGGCAGCACGCGAGCCGTCGGCTGATCCGCCTCGGCGCTGGACCAGGCCCTTGCCCCCAGGGAGCTAGCAAGCCGCCGTGTCAGCCCAGCTCGCACGTCACGCCATCGGCCTGGGTTGGAGGAATGTCCCTCGGCAAGCACGCGCTCGCCTACGAATGGATGGTGGAAACGAATGGCGCAGGTTTCGGGGAAGGCGCCTATCCCGAGATCCGCGTCGACCCCCTGTATGCCGCGCGTCAGTCAGCACCAAGCGTTGTTCTTGAAGAGAGCTTCGCTAGCGGCACCTGCGGCTATGCCGAAGGGCGCTCACCGAACACGCTCGCAACCAGTGTGCTCTACACCAGCATCGAGGGCGATTGCGGCGCCGCTGGCGGTGGCCCCGAGGAGGTCCGATCGAGCTTCGACTCCTATTCGGAGCAAACTCGCACGTGGCGCAGCGCCCAAGCCAGCGCGGGGCTGACCACGGCAATTGCGGTAGATCACAGCAGTATCTACTGGCTCAGCGATGTCCCCAAACCAACCTCCGTTGCTAGCGGATCCGGCGAATGCCGTCGCGGCTACGTCGCCTGCTTCGAACCAGTCTTCACCTACGTCCAAGATTGCGCCCCCGCGCACGGTACCTGCACGCTGATGCGCTCGAGCCACCTTAGCTTTGGGCGACGCGAACATCGACACCCTGGCAGCCTGGGCTGAGACCCACGGGCTATTCGCTCACAGACGTATCCGCTCACCCATCGTGACTGTGCGGTCGTCCGGAAGCCGGAAATGCCTGACAGGGTTGGCCGCATTGTGGGCCATCGTGAGAAACAGCCGCTTGCGCCAGGCGCTCATGCCTGGCGTGTCGCTTTGAATGATCGTGATCTGCGAGAGGAAGTAGCACGCGCCGTCCAAATCGACGGTGGCCTCGAGCAGCTTGCGCTGAACCGCCAGGCGAAGCATCGCGGGAACGTCCGGCTGATCGCGAAATCCGACCCTCGCAGTTAGGGCGGTGATGCCATCAGCGGGATGACCCAGGTCATCGGGAGTGAACCGATCGGCCTCTGATACGTGCGGGACACGCTCAGTCTTGAGCGAGACGATGATCACCCGTCTGTGCAGGACGTGATTGTGCTCCACATTCACGCGTAGAGCCAGCGGCGTGGTGTGCAGATTGGCGTTCAGGAAGATGGCGGTACCGGCGACCCGCTCAAAGGTGAAATCATCGGTGTCGAGCCTGTCGATGAAGTCCTGGAGTGGCCCCTCCTCGCTGATGCGATTGGCGGTCACGATCTCATGGCCCTTGCGCCAGGTCATCAAGCCCGTGAACACCACCGCGGCGATCGCCAGCGGCAGCCAGCCTCCATGCGCCACCTTCGTGAGATTGGCCGCAAAGAACGTGAGCTCGATGCTGAGGAACACCGCGGCGCCGAGTGCGATCAACCGCTTGGGCTTGTGCCACAGCAGCCGCGCGACCGTGAGGAACAGGATCGTGTTCAAGATGAATGTGCCGGTGACGGCCACGCCATATGCAGAGGCGAGGGCGGCAGATGAGCCGAACCCGATGACGATCGCGACCACCGCTACGAAGAGGGCCGCGTTGACCGCCGGGGCGTAGACCTGTCCGATCTCGCGTTGTGAGGTGTGGCGGATCGTCAACCGCGGCAGGAAGCCCAGTTGCATCGCCTGTTGCGTCACGCTGAACGCACCCGAGATCACCGCCTGCGAAGCGATCACCGTTGCGACGGTGGCAAGCAGCACCATCGGTACCTGCGCCCAGGTGGGCACCAGCAGGAAGAACGGGTTGGCGACAGCCTTGGGCGAGCGAATGATCAACGACCCCTGCGCGAGGTAGTTGAGCGTGAGCGCTGGGAACACAAGCCAGAACCAGGCGCGGCGAATCGGCGCCCGCCCGAAGTGACCCATGTCCGCATAGAGCGCCTCCGCGCCGGTCACCGCCAGCACCACCGAGGCGAGCGCGATGAACGCCACGCTGCCGTGGTCGAGGAAGAACTGAGCACCATATGTCGGCGAGAGCGCTCTAACGATCGCCGGGTGCTGAGCGATCTCGATAACGCCGATCAGCGCCAGGACACCGAACCAGAGCGCCATCACCGGGCCAAAGAGATCGCCGACCAGCTTCGTTCCATAGCGCTGGATCGCGAACAGCACGGTGAGAACGGCCACTGTGATCGGCAGCACCATCGAGTGAAGGCTCGGCACCGCCACCTTGACGCCTTCGACCGCCGAGAGCACCGAGATCGCCGGCGTGATCACACCGTCGCCATAGAACAGCGACGCCCCCAGAATTCCCAGCGTGACCAGCGTCAGCTTCGCAACGTGTCGCTTGACCCTCGCGCCCTGCACAAGCGCGGTGAGCGCCATGATCCCGCCCTCGCCGCCGTTGTCCGCGCGCATGATGAAGGTCACATACTTGACCGAAACGACCATTGTGATCGACCAGAACACCAGCGAGATCACGCCGTACACCTCCGCGGGAGTGGCGTGCACCGCATGATGGTCGGCCGTGAAGACGGTCTGCAGCGCATACAGCGGGCTCGTCCCGATATCGCCGAATACGACCCCCAGCGCGCCGAGCGTGAGTGCCGCCATACCCGTCTTGTGGGTCGCCCGACGCGGGCGTCTCGGTTCCGGTTTGGTCTCTTCAGGCGGCTGTGGGCCGGCGGCGGGCACCGTCAGACGCTACCGATCGGCCAGGCATCCACATCGCGAAGCCAACTTGGGGACTCGAACCCTGGCCCTGCCTCGACTCGGCTATAGCTGTCACGGGCGAAATCGTCATGAAGATGCGTTCGAGGTCATATTCCGCCGGGACACGTGCCTCCCGGGCTCTTGGCGCCGCGTGGCTGCTGATGGGACTCATGTGCATGCCTGGCGCTGCGGCTGGGTCTGTGGCGTTGGGCGTACCGGGTGACCTATCGCTACTGCCCAGCGAGCCGGGATCGCTCCAGGTTCAATTGCTCGCAACGCTCATGCGACCGACGAGCATTTCGAGCTACAGCGGCTGGTCTGCGTGGAGCCGCTATGACTCCACGCACCGTGCTTATCAGCTCATGGTGCGAAACGCGAATGGCGAGGTCACAGCGATGGGCGTCGCCGAGAGTCAACAGCCGTTCGAAGTGAGTCTCGGGCCGCTTGCCTCCGGCGGGGTCGGAGCTGTGTACCCCCGCTGCGCCAACGCCGTGGAGCACGAGGGGTGCAGGCTGGAGCAGCTCGCGATCGAATCGACTGGTGCGCGCGAAAGCCGGTTGGCCGTGCCTGGGGGCGGGTCGCTGTTCCGCCCTGCCCTGTGGAAACGCACGGTCGCGTTCCTGCGCGCTGTACCAAAGGGCGGCGAACGCCATCCGGTGGAAATGTTCGAGTGGACCGCTGGTGCGAAGCACCTAACGGCACTCGCCCTGCCACGCAACAGGCTCTCGGCGACAGAGCTCAGCGAACAACCCGAACTACGCAGCAGCGAGGGCGACATCGGGGAAATCACCGCATTGGCGCTCAGCGGCACGCGGGTCGCCTACACCCGTGTGGCGCCGTGGGGAGAATGGGCCATCTCGAACCTCTGGGTCCAGCGGCCTGGGCACCCGCCAGAGCTGATCGACAGCATCGAGACCGGCGGCGGCGCGGCGTCCGGGACGCGCACCTATCTCACTCCGACGATCGCTGGCTCGTGGCTGTACGCCTATCGCCAATACCACGAAGAGGGCCTCGTTGGGGCAGATGGCGACCCCGCATGGGTCCGCTACAGCCTGACCACCAACACGGCGCAGCAAGCACAGGTCAACTTTGGCAACCAAGAAGGCGAAGATGAAGGCCCTTTGGACGCGGCAGTGCCGCTCGGCGCGGGTGTGATCTGGACGCTGCAGAACTCCCGCGAACCCTCCGATGGCGCACGCGTGCTGTCGCTAGCGAGCGTCAAATGGAAGCCGATCAAGCGCCCACGCCATCCCTAAGACCGAGTCGGAGCGAGCGTGGGCGTCGTATCTATCAATGCACCTCGCGAAGCCGACGCGGGGACTCGAACCTCGGACCTATCACGTTTAGGCCATGACTGTGAAGGAGCGGTTGCACACCGCGGTTGAGTCAATGAGCGACGAGGAAGCACAGGCAGCGCTTCGCACGCTCGCCGAGTCCTCCGGCGACCCGGTTGCCTGGATGCTCGATCATGCGGCGCTCGACGACGAGCCTGAGACCAAGGGGGAGCGCCGCGCAGAGTCGCTGAGGCCCACGCCGACCCGTGAGCGGGGCATCCAGCCCGTGCCGCTTGAGAGTGTTCAGCGGATAGGGCAGTGGTTGGAACCCCCGCTCTTGGCGGATCTGAGGTCCGTCCGGGAGGTAAGTTCTGCTCCTCGGCCACCCGGGTTGCACTGCTGTCGAGATCATGACGGTCTTGCGGCACCGGGGCTACTCGGGTTCTTGACTGTCATCGCCCGTGAGATCAGCGCGAAGTCTTCTTGTGGGATCTTGAATAGGCCGACCCGGAACGTGTATCCCCAGCGGCGCTTGTCCTTGATGAAGCTGAGCTGGTCGATCAGCGGTCTAATCGGCGCCTCAATGCTCCCGGCGAACTCGATGTTGCGGCGCCATGGTGTGAACCCCGGCGCCTGTTCCACCTGGTAGAGCTCTTCGTCGAGGACCCGACCTATTGCCGTGAAGGCCTGCAGTGGCTCGCCGTCTCGCAGGCTCGTTTTGGGCGAGTAGTAGACCAGCCAGTCATCAGCCTTCAGCCGCTTAAGGCCGGAAGGCTTGCCATGGCCCGCCTGGGTGAATCCGCCCTCTACGCTCAGCCGCACGTGATCTCGGCTGATCGTGTTCACCCAGTACGTTTGCTGGTTGGGCGGGCCGAGCGCGGTCGCGCAGGTGCTTAGTTGGCGGTGCAGCTGCTCGCGCTCGGCGCGACTGAGCGTCGCGAGCATGCGTTGCTCGATTGCAGCGACGGTCGAGGAAGCCGTGCGCAGGCGGGTGCGTCCCTCGGCCGTGAGGGCGTAGCGTTGGCGGCGGCCTTGGCCGACGGCGGTCACGAGTCCGGTAGCTCTTAGGCCGGTGAGGAGCTGGTGCATCGCTTGTCGGCTGACGAACGCGTCGCGCGCCAGGTCTGCGTTTGAGATGCGCGGACGCGAGGCGAGGATCTCAAGACAGGCGTATTGCGACACGCTGAGTCCGTACTCGCGCAGCTCCCCGTCCATCGTCGAGTGCAGGGCGTGTTGGGCGCGCTTGAGGGCGTAGCCCACGGATTGATCGACATCGACTTGGGCCACGTCAAGATCTTGACATAGTATTGTACGTCAAGATCTTGACAACACCAAAGGAAGGATCTCCCTGTGTCTACCGTTGCAGGCCCCGATTTCATTGCCCTCCAAGTCCGCGACATCGAGCGTGCCGCCGAGTTCTACGAACGTGAGCTGGAGCTCACGCGCGCACCCGGACCCCCGCACGCCGTCGTGTTCGCCACCCAGCCAATCCCGTTTGCGGTCAGAGACCCGCTGCCAGGAACCGATCTCGACAGTGGACAGCCCGGCCTCGGCGTGGCGCTATGGCTGCGGGCCGAGGACGCCCAAGCCCTTCATGACCAACTCGCCCAGCACGGCGTGACGATCTTGACTGAGCCGGTCGATAGTCCCTTCGGCCGGACGTTCACGCTCCAAGACCCGGACGGCTACGCCATCACGATCCACGATAAAGGCTGACAAGCCCAGCCCACACCGCACTGAACACGTCTGCTTCCATACCCTGCACAGAAAGCAC
>Ga0302326_10006543_pt1 | contig 26115 bp, 22 predicted proteins | sample Palsa_T0_3_FD_202264 | JGI IMG/M metagenome (GOLD analysis project Ga0302326, IMG submission 202264) | Peat permafrost microbial communities from Stordalen Mire near Abisko, Sweden - Palsa_T0_3 | ecosystem: Environmental > Terrestrial > Soil > Palsa > Peat permafrost | place: Sweden: Abisko... | reverse complement strand
GTGCCGAGTTCGCCAAAGCGCTCCGCCTCGGCAAGCGTGTCCAAAACGAGTGTCTCACGGATGATCGGCCGCTCCTCCGGGGTATAACCGACGCGCTTGCAAAGCTCGATGTAGCGCGCAAAATGACCCTTCAGTTCGGCGGTGCTGTGGCGCGGAGATGCGCTCAGCGGAACGCGGCGATTGGCGGCGCGCTCCAAGAGTTTGGGGCCTGAGACGCCGTACCAAATCGGCAACTTCTTCTGCACCGGGGGCGGGCCCAATCTGAGATGTGGAACCCTAAAGAACTTACCCTCAAAGCCGATATCGTCCGGACTGGCCCAGGCGTGCTGGATGAAATCGACGATCTCTTCGTGCAGCTTGAAGCGGTCGGCGTAGGAAACGCCGCGTCCGGCAAACTCTTCAGAGACATAGCCCGGCGATGTGCCGTAGGTGAACCGGCCTTCCGAAAGGTTATCGAGCGACGCGAAATCTTCCAGGAGCTGCACCGGCGCGTAGAGCGTGCTGACGAGAATATTGGTGACGAGACGCACGCGCTTGGTCAGGCCGCTCACTTGGGCCAGGAGCATGAGCGGGCTTGGTGATTGACCATCCGCCTGGAAATGGTGCTCCGATAGATGGATACCGTCATACCCCAGGTTTTCGATGAGACCGGCGAGTTTGCGCAGCTCGCTTATGCTGCGAATGTAGCCCGCTGAGCCGCTGCCCGGGGGCACCACAACACTGAACATGACCGAGAATTTCATTTGTTCGATCCTTCTGCGCCTCGCGGCGGTCGAGCGAGTTTGGCCGACCCTTTCCGTCCAGCGATGCATGCGGCAGCCACACCAAAACTCACTGAAAAAAATGCGCACCGCGCATCATACCGGTCGTGTAGCCTCTTCGATCATTCGGCGAACATTCCACGGCGTCAACGGGCTGTCGGAAACTCTTATGCCCATCGGCTTCAGCGCGTCTTCCACAGCCGCCAGCAGGACGGTCGTCGTCCCAACGCTGCCGTCCTCGCCGGCGCCCTTGGCCCCGATGGACGTAGCCGGCGACTTCGTGGCGTAATGCGAAATCTCCAGGTCCGGAGCGGTCCAGATGGTCGGCATCCCGTAATCCTTCAAGGTGCGCGTCAGCGGACGGCCTTGCTCGTCAAATAGGTTCTGTTCGTACAGCGTTCCTCCGACCTGCTGGAGCAGCGAGCCTCTGATCTGTCCATCCAAGATCATCGGATTGAGAACAACACCGTGATCCGAAACAAGCCACATCTTGAGAATCTCGACTTGTCCGGTATTGACATCAACCTCGACCAGCGCTCCCTGCGCCCCATTCGGATGCGATGGGTAGAGCTGGGCGCGGCCCAATGCGTCCGCCTTCCAGTTCACTTGTGGATGGCGGTAGTCGCCGACTGCTTCCAGCGAATTCGCGTCCGCTCCATCGAGGACGATTTCCGAACCGGGCTGATAATATACGGCATAGGCGATATCCTTAAGCGTGCACGTTTTGTTGGACGAGCGTGACGTCGCGATACCGCTCTTGATCGTCAGATCGTCGGCCGGAAGATCGAGAAGCTTACCGGCCGCGTGTAGCAAGCGGCCCTTGATGCGGCTGCTGGCCTCGATGAAGGCGCCCACCGCATACATGGCGCCGCGGCTCGAATAGGTACCGGAGCCGAATGGCCCGACGTTGGTGTCGCCCCAGTGCACGGAAACATCTTCCGGGCAGCAGCCGACGAGATCCGCGACTACCTGCGAATACGCTGTCTCTATTCCCTGGCCGAGACTCACGATGCCGGTATAAGCGCGTACGCTGCCGTCCGCGTTGACGCGCACGGAAGCCGATTCGTAATTCTGCAGGAAAGTGCCGGGGAAGGCGGCGCCCGCCGGCTCGATATAACTCGACACGCCGACGCCGACGTAGCGCCCGTTGCGGCGTGCCTCCGCCTGCATCTCACGCAGTCCTGGGAGATCCATTGCCGAAACAAGCTGGTCCAGGCACTCCCGATTGCTGCCGGTCTCCAGGATTGGACCCGAGGGGAGCTGATAGGGATATTGATCGACAGTATTCGCGCGGCGAATCTCGATCGGGTCCATTCCCAACTTTTCCGCGGCGAGCACCATCATGCGTTCCATGCTCATGTTGGCAATGTCTTTGCCGTAGCCGCGATAGGCGCCATAGGGCGGCTTGTTGGTCACTACGGCACGGGCGCGAAACCGCATGGCATCGACCTTGTAGGCGCCCGTGACATACAGAGCGCCATTGATCGGCATGCCGATGCCGCAAGCGCGTTCGGCGCCGTCACAGCCGACGTCGCCCATGACGTCTGTGTCGACCGCGAGCAGTTTGCCTTTGTTGTCGAAGGCGGCTCGCGTCCGAGCGATGAAATCGCGTGCCTGCGTGGACGATATAATCCAACCCTCGCGCGGCTCGATCCACTTGACCGGTACGCCGTAGATCTTGCTGGCGATGGCCGGCAGATATTCGGCATCAAAAGCGAGCTTGGCCCCAAACCCACCCCCGACGTCGCCGACGATAACCTGAATCTTCGACTCCGAAATGGAAAGTACCTTGGAGAGCCACATCTTGGCCTGGTGCGGCACCTGGGTCGACGCACGCACCATGAGCGTCCCCTCGCGCGGATCGTACTTGGCAAGAACGGCACGGGTTTCGAGCGGCTGGGCGCCATAGCGCTGCGATGTGATCCGGTCTTCAACGACGCAGGCGGCGCCGGCGAATAGGCCGTCAACATCGCCGAACGTGAATGGATAATCAGTCTGCAGGTTTGTGCCCCATTCCGGGTACAAGAGGCCCGGATCGCCCTCTTTCAATTCCGCCGCGACCTGCATGTCGACGGCAGGCGGCAGATCTTCGTAGTTCACAACGACGTCGGCGATCGCATCCTCCGCGATCTCCGGCGACTCGGCGAGAACAGCCGCAACCGGCTCCCCATAGAAAATGGTCTTGCCGACCGCGATCGGCAGCTGCTTCGGCAACTTGATGGCCGCCATGTCGATGGAAGGGGCCATCGGTTTCGTCACCTTGGCCGCCTCATGGCCGGTCATGACGGCGAACACGCCAGGACGCTGGAGCGCCTTCCTGGTGTCGATCGACTTGATGATCGCATGCGCCCGCGTGGAGGGCACGATTGCCATGTGCAGTTGACCCGGCTCATTGAAGGCGTCCACGTAGCGACCGCCGCCGGACAACAGGCGATTATCTTCGACCCGCGGCAGCGAGCGGCCGATATATTGGTCCGTGGCGTTGTCAGCGTCGTGGTTGAGCGCTTGCGCTTGACCGGCAGCGACTTTGATCGCGTGGATGATGTTCGAATAGCCAGTGCAGCGGCATAGGTTGCCCATCATGCCGTCGCGGATCATCTCATCCGTCAGCTTCTTTCCGGCGTGACGTTTTAGCAACGCGTCGGCCGACATCAGCATGCCGGCAACACAATAGCCGCATTGAAGGGCGTGACAGTTTTTGAAAGCGGCCTGCAACGGGCTCAGGTTTTCGGCGGACCCAAGTGATTCCACAGTCTCGACGGAAGCGCCCTCGGCCTCCTGCGCCAGGACAAGGCAACTCTTCACCGTCAGGCCATTGAGTCTGACGGTGCAAGCGCCGCACGCACCTTCTTCGCAGCCAATCCGCGGCCCCGTCAGGCCGCCGTCGCGCCGCAAGACATCGATCAAAAGCGTTCTGGATTCTATCTCGGCCTTTAGCGGCCGTCCGTTAACGGTGAGGTTGATGGGTTTGAAATTGCCGACGTCAGGCATGCGAAGCCCCGTTTTTGTTGAGCTTTGTAAGGATTTGAGAGAGAAGAACCGCGCCGACGTGAACCTTGTAGCTCAATGGACCGTAAGGATCGCCCAGAGATACGATCGAACTTATTTCGATGGCCGCGTTGAGCGACTCGATCGTTGCGCCGGTTCCGCCGGCCGCCAGCATGCTTTCGACGCCCTTCAGCCGCAGAGGCGTTTTCGCCAAGCCGCCGGCCGCAACCGAATGGCCGCCATCGCGGCGGCGGAGAACGGCCATGCTGACCAGCGCCAGATCGTTGCGCTGTCGCGAGAATTCCAGATAGGCGGCGGGAAGCGCCGGTTCCGCTGTCGGAACGTCGATGGCGGTCACGATTTCGCCGGGCTTGAGCGCGACCGCGCGAAATCCCGAGAAGCATTCCGCGACCGGCAGAACGCGCTCGGATTGCCCGTCGTTAACGCGAAGAACGGCGTCGTAAGCCAACAGAGCCACGGCCAAGTTCGCGCGCGGGTCGGCCCAACACACATTGCCGACCACGGTGGCGCGGTTACGCACCTGAACGTCGCCCAGGCGGCCGGCGGCTTCGCGCAGCATCGGTAATTTGTTCGCCACCACGTCCGATTCAAGAAGCGTCGTCACAGTCACCAAAGCGCCGATCCGCAGCCCGTCCGTGGTCGATTGGATTTCACGCGACAACTCGGAAACGCTTTTGAGATCGACAATTTGCGACGGCTTCGCGGTCCGCAACCGCAAAGCTTGAATGAGGGCTTGGCCCCCACCGAGGAGAACAGCGCCGCCACGCGCCAGCGTTGCGGCTTCCCGGATCGATTTTGGCTGGCTGAGATCAAATTGGCTCGGGCGCATGGTAACCACTAATCCTTCGTTCAGAAGCTGTTTGCTGCGTGACGAAAGCGCACGAGGCGGGAAGCATGCCGCCGAGAAGCGATGCAGGCTTTCCGCCTACCTTGGACGGCGCTCGCCCGGCCGCCGGTCCCAATGTTGGATGTTGAACTCGTCATCGACTTCCTCCCTCTCTTCGCGCCCAAAACCGAATTCCAGACCGGGTATTTTTTTGTTTTACGTTCGCGTTTTCGTCAGGATCGTCGCGCCGCCAGTAGGACTTGGGCGGCCGATTCAGCCCAACCCCCGGCCGATGCAAATTCGACGCCCGCAGCCGCGCCCTCCAGCGCAGCAACAACGCCGCTGCAGGCGCCTTCAACGAACACGCCAACGCGGCTGCGCACCACGACCTTCGGGTCGAAATGCGCATTCTCGTAAATGTTGCGTTGAATGAGGTAGTAGAGAATGCTGCCGTGCAGGCCCCACGCCATCTCAAGCTCTGCGTCGGTGAATGCGCGATTCGACTTGACATCTGCATGCACCCGCATGCCCGCGCAGATCTTCGGGATGATCCGGTCTTTGATCAGCGACAGATAACGCGTGTTAATGTCATGCCGCGCCAGGCTCGCGAACATGAAGATTCGGATCCATTGATGGTCCGCGCAGGTTTCAACATAGCTATCGTAGAATTTTATCAGCCTGTCCTTTAACTCCAGCCGGTAGTCTTCGAGGATGGATTCCCAAGCCGGATTCCAGCGCTTCAAGTAGACTTCCTGGAAGACCCGCTCGAGCATCGCGTCTTTCGTCGCGAAATGCTTGAACAGCAGCGCTTGCGAGACACCGGCCTGCTCCGCCAGTGTCCGCATTTGTCCGTTAAATCCGACCTCCGCGAAATAGTTGACCGCCGCAGTGATAATGGCTCTTTCGCGATCCTCGCGGCTGAGCCGGGGAACGACGCGCAGCGGCGTCGAGCGGCCGCCAGCTTCCTGTTTGCGGGTTTTTTTCTTCACGCCTCGCGCTCCCTAAGTGAGCATTTGCACACCAGGCGCTGAACTTGTCAAGCCCCTGACTCCCTGCCGATAAAGCCCCGTTTTTTTGGCTTTCTCTGCTGGGTCAAAGGAAAAATCGCTTGACTCTTGACTGCCCTATCTTTCATTAAGTGAGCTGGCGCTCACCAAGGCGCGTGCTGCCGGGGTCTCCAAAGGGGAGTGAAATGTCGACGTATCCAGAAGTTCTGTTGTTCATCGGCGGCAAATGGCGACCGGCCTTGCAGGGGCGGTCCATTCCCGTTTTGAATCCGGCGACCGGCGACCTGGTCGGCACCGTCGCGCACGCGGCGCGAGCCGATCTGGACGAAGCACTGGAAAACGCGGCGGCCGGCTTTTACGCGTGGAAGGCCGTGTCGGCATTCGAGCGCTCGAAACTGATGCGGCGGGCGGCGGACCTGTTGCGTCAGCGCGCCGATCATATTGCCAAGCTGATGACCATCGAACAGGGCAAGCCGCTCGCCGAGTCGCGCGCCGAAACGCTGGCCGGCGCCGACATCATCGACTGGTTTGCGGAGGAATCCCGGCGCGCTTACGGACGAATAATTCCAGCACGACAGCAAAACATCATTCAGCTCATGGTGAAGGAGCCGGTCGGGGCCGTCGCCGCGTTCACCCCGTGGAATTTTCCTATCAACCAGTCGGTGCGCAAGGTTTCCGCCGCGCTTGCCGCCGGCTGCAGCATCATCCTCAAGGGACCGGAAGAAACGCCCGCATCCTGCGCCGAATTGATCCGGGCCTTCGCCGACGCCGGCTTGCCCGCCGGCGCCGCGAACTTGGTGTTCGGCACGCCCGCGGAAATTTCCGAATATTTGATTCCACATCCGGTAATTAAGAAAATTACATTCACGGGCTCGACGGTGGTCGGAAAACGGCTGGCATCGCTCGCCGGATTGCACATGAAGCGCGTGACCATGGAACTCGGCGGCCACGCCCCGGCCCTGGTGTTCGATGACGCCGACATCGATCTCGCAAGCAAGGTGCTTTCCGCGAACAAATACCGAAACGCCGGCCAGGTGTGCGTTTCCCCCACCCGCTTCCTCGTGCAAGACTCCGTCTTTGAGGAATTCACCAGCAAGTTTGTTGCCGCCGCCAATACGATCAAGGTCGGCGACGGTCTGGCCGAAGGCACCACAATGGGTCCGCTTGCCAATAGCCGCCGCGTCGAGGCGATGGAACGGTTGACGGCGGACGCCGTGGCGAAGGGCGCCGAGCTGCGCACGGGCGGCCGTCGTATCGGCAACAGCGGAAATTTCTTCACCCCGACAGTGCTCTGCAACGTGCCGGTCGATGCAAAAGCCATGAATGAGGAACCGTTCGGTCCCATGGCGATCATCAACCGTTTCAAGACCCTCAACGACGCGGTGCAGGAAGCAAACCGGCTACCTTTCGGCCTCGCCTCATACGCCTACACGCGGTCGGCCAAGACCGTTGCCAGCGTCAGCGCCCTGGTCGAGGCGGGCATGATGTCGATCAATCATCACGGGCTGGCGTTGCCGGAGACCCCCTTCGGCGGCGTCAAGGATTCAGGTTATGGATCGGAGGGCGGGTCCGAAGCCATCGAGGCCTATCTGAATACGAAGTTTGTCACCCAATCGGCGGCTTGAGTTTTCGGCGGCAAAGACAACTCAGCCGTTTGCGCGACAGGAGTAATCGATATGGCCCGGCGTTTCGTCGACCTATCCATCCCGCTCAACAACGATGTCGTGACCGACCCGCCGGGATTCCGCCCGGAAATCGACTATCGGGATCAGAAATCGAATGCTTCCGAGCTCCTGCAATTCTTCCCGGGTCTCACCGCCGAAGAACTGCCGGGCGGCGAAGGCTGGGCCAATGAGAAGATTCAACTCAGCACCCATAGCGGCACGCACCTCGATGCGCCCTATCATTATCATTCGACCATGGACGGGGGTAAACGCGCCATCACCATCGACGAGGTTCCGCTCGAATGGTGCTTCGGTGCGGGCGTGAAGCTCGACTTTCGTCATTTCCCCGACGGCTACGTCGCGACGGCGGATGACGTCAAAAAAGAACTGGCGCGCATCGGGCATGAACTGAAGCCGCTCGACATCGTCGTGGTGAATACTCGGGCGGGAAGCCGCTTCGGGTATGACGACTACTTGACCGCCGGATGCGGCATGGGCCGGGCGGCGACCCTTTATCTCCTGGAGCGCGGCGTGCGGGTCACCGGCATCGACGGCTGGAGCTGGGACGCCCCGTTTTTGTACACCAAGCAAAAATACGCAAAGACCCACGATGCAAGCCTGATCTGGGAGGGCCATCGCGCCGGGATGGTGATCGGTTATTGCCACATCGAAAAATTATCCAATCTCGAAGTGCTGCCGAGCAAAGGCTTCACTGTAAGCTGCTTCCCCGTCAAGGTGCAGCGCGGTTCCGCGGGATGGGTGCGCGCGGTCGCGATGATCGACGACTGAAATCGCAAACCGGAGCGCCGCGGATCAGCCGGCCTTTGCGGCTTGCGCGAACGACCGGATGCCGTCTTCAAATTTGACGCGGGGCGTAAAGCCCAGGTCGCGGGCCGCGGCTCCCAGCCGAAACTCTTCTTGCCATTCCCACAATGGATTGCCGCCGGAACCGACCGTGATCCTGGCGCCGGGCAAAACACGCCGGACGATCTCGGCAACCTCGGACAGCGGTATCACGCGATCGCCGGCGATGTTGTAAATGGGCTGCGGCAGTGTTTTGGCTTGCAGCGCCCGGGCGATTGCGTCCGCGGCGTCGTCGACGTGCAAATATTGCGTCGGCGCATCCCCACCCGCCTCCATACGCGTTTCGCGGTTGGCGATGGCATTCTTGATCATCGCACCAAGCGCGCAAGCGGTCGTCCGGTTCGGACCCCACACCGAATGCAGTCTGAGGCAAACGGTTTCGATGCCGTGAGCGTGGCGATACGCCGTGACCAGATGCTCGCATGCGGCCTTGGTCGCGCCATACACCGTCGTCGGTCCGAGCACGACGTTTTCGTCGATCGGCGAAGCTGTCGGCCCGACAGCGCTGATCGAGGAGCAAAAAATGAAGCGCTTAATTGCGTGGATGCGACTGAGATCGAGCAAATTGGCCGTGCCGCCGACATTCACCGCTATGACGGCGGCCGGATTGTCCTGGCCGAGCATGGGACCGGAATAGGCGCCGCAATGGATGACGGCGGTGGGTTTTTGCCGAAGCGCGATTTCGTGCAACCGCTGGATGTCTCGCACGTCGCACTGGACGACGTCGAAGCCGTCAACTTTCCCGCCCGCAACATCAACACCGATATGATCGATCCGATCGTTGCGCAACCTCTGAGCCACGCCTCGTCCAACAAGACCCGCGGCGCCGGTCAACAACACCTTTATCGCCATATCATCCTCCGCACGGACGAACTGCTCATTAAACTCTGTATAGAGCGCCCCACCCGGTTCTCTCAAATCGAAATCATCGACCTTCACTACGCGACAAAGGATTGTTCCCTGCCGATCAAGATATCGCCGCGGCATACGGGCACGTTGCCAGTTGTCCGGAGCCGCGTCCGGGACCTGGTCGGCAACGAAGCGGCGTTGCTTGGCAAGGCTTGGGAAAAATGCCTTCGACGATTGTGATCCCCGGAAGTCCGTCGCACCCGTCCAAGACGGCGATACTGGGTAACCATGTTGCCGCACGCCTGAACAAGAGCGGCGTCGCCACCACGCACCTTCGGCTTCGCGATCTTCCCGCAGAGGCTCTGCTGGCCGGGGATGGCCACCACCCCGCCATCGCGCGCGCGATCGAACGCCTTGCCGCGAGCGACGGCGTCGCGTTCATCACTCCGATCTACAAGGCGTCATTTTCCGGATTGATGAAGCTGTTTATCGATGCGCTGCCGCAGTTCGGATTAAAGGACAAGGTGGCCATGCCGCTCGCTACCGGCGGCACGACGGCGCATGTTCTCGCTTTGGATTATGGGCTGCGCGCGGTGCTGCAGTCGCTCGGCGCGCGGCACATCGTGCAGAGTTTCTTCGTGCTTCAATCCGAGATCGACGCCGACGCCGACGCCGACGCCGGTAAGGTGAGCAAAGCCGTTGCCGACGCACCCTACTTCAGTCAAATCCTGAACGAATTTTGCGAGTCGGTCACAGCTCGCCGGTTTCGGCAGCAGAGCGGCGCGCACTCAGACGAATTTCGCGGGGTGTTTTACCGAAGTGCGATTTGAAATGGCGGCTGAACTGCGCTTGATCGCCGAAACCCCAGCGGTAGGCAATCTCGGCCACAGTCTCGCCGTGGCGCGGATCCCGTAAGTCGGCAAGAGTGGCTTCCAGCCTCAGCTCCCTGACCCACTGTCCGATGGTGGTGCCGCTCCCCTTGAAAAGGTCGTGCAGGTAGCGGCTGGAAATGCCGTTCGCAAGCGCGATCTCCTCGATCGTCATCGCGTGATTGGCGAGGTTCTTGCGGACATAACGTTCGACACGCGCCAGGTGACCGAGGCGCACGGAACTCATGCCGCTGCCGAGCGCTCTTTCATCGTCTTCCAGCGCCAGGCAAAGCAGCTCCACCAGGCAGCGCCCCAATCCTTCCTGGGTGACTGCGCCCATCCGCTCCACGTGCTGCGGGATACTGCGGGCCGTGTCGAGGAATAAAGCACCGGCGCCGCGGCTGGAATCGTAAACGTAACTCACGTAGCGGTCGATCACCCGAATGCGGCTTTTCAGCATCTGGGTCGGCACCTTCAATACCCAGAGCTCGTTTTGTTCGGCATGTGAGAATTGATACGGGAGGTCGCCTCGCTGGATGAAGAAGCCGTTTTTTCGACAGTGCAGAACGTTCGCGCCCTGACTGAATCTTGCGTCGGACTCGGTGGCAAAGGTGATCAGCAAGTCGTCCACCGACCGCCCGCGCAGGTGCTGTCTTGCCCGGTCGTAACACACCGGGCCGGAGTGGAAGCGCGATAGCGAGACCTGTCCCAGATCCCAGTTTTCGATCGTTCCATAAAACCGTTCGGGCGCCGAAAAAGAGGCGGCCATTGGGAAAAATATCCCAGAGACGAAGTTGGACCACTGCAAAGATCGGTCCTGTGGAGCTATTGGAGCAACGCTGAACCGGGTCATGATAGCCTCACGCGCAATGGCACGGCCATACACGGCTACCTAAGCAGCTTCCACCCTGAGACTTGCAAAAAGCAAGCCAAAATCGTTGCACGGGACTGGCTCGGCACAAGGTTGATCCAACCCGTCAAACACGCTCAACCGCTTCGGCGGCAATCCCAAGCGTGCTCTCTGCCGGGGAACCCAAGGTTCCCTCAGGAAAGTAATCGGAAGTCTTATTATTGGAAGTCTATGGCGAAGAGTCTGGCGTCTCCATCCGTCCCGCCGATGGCCAGACCGGTGCCCCGTTGATTCCAGGTGATGGCGGAGACGGCGGCGGCGGCGCCCGGCTTTAGAACGATCTCGGCCCCGTCTTGCAATCGCACCAGTAGCACCATACCGTCCTGATAGCCCACAGCGGCAATCGGCTCTGACGGATGATGCGCCACCGCCGTAACCAGAGCGGAGTAGGGTGCAAACAGCCGCGGAAGGCTGCTTAGCCGCCCCTGCTGCATCGCTATCGGCCAAATCATCAGCTGCCGTGCACCGCTTGTGAGCAAAAGCTCGGCGCGCGGAGCGAAGGACATCGAGCCGACGCGAGCGGTCGGTCCGTTGAACAAAATCATTCCGCCGTCGTTGACGTCGCGGATGCTTGCGCCCGGTTCGTAGAACGACTCGACGATGAACCGACCGTCGGGACTGAAGTTCAACACTACCGCCACCCCAAAACCCGCGGGCAGCGAACGCTGCTCGCCCGTCAGCGGCTGCCAAATAATCAGACCTTCCCTGGTCGAGAGCGCGAGCGTCAGCCCGTCAGGTGAGAATGCGAGCGCGCTCACCGTTGAGCGGCTCTCGTGTGACTTTTCGCCTTCCCGGAAGGGCCGCATGAAAACGTTTCGGCCGATGGCCCAGGCGGTGCCGTGCGCGCCAATCGCCAAGCTGGTGACCCACTGGCTTTTTTGCAGTGTCGCAATCTCGTCGGCCTGGCCGGCCGCATCAAGCGCGACGATCCGGCCGTCGGCGCCAGCAGTCGCGACCTGGCGGCCGTCTGACGCGGCCGCGAGAATGATATCCTCATGCAAGACGATGAGGCTCTCCGCCCCGCCGGCAGGTACGCGCATGACGAAGCAATCTTCACTGACGAAAATAGCCGTATCCTGCGCGAACCAGGTCGATCCGACGGCGGCATCGAGCTTGAAGCGGCGCGCCGCGCGAATGACCGGATCGCGCCGGCTTTGCACCGCAGCGGCAGCGGCAGCCGGCATGTTGCCAAGGGGCTCCGTTTCTTTCGCGAGAACCGGCGCAGGCATGGCGATGCGGTTCAGCGGAGCGGAAAAGCCAGCGGCCTCACCGGCGAGCCGGTTGCGCCGCGCAGACGGATCGGTGCGCCGATAAAGCCGAACTCGTAAACCCGATCGTCGGCCAGACTTTCGAGATTGAGACATTCCATCTGCGGCACGCCGGCTTCGACGAGGAAGTGACAATGCCCGGGGAGCCAATTCTTCGGATCCGTTGACGGGGTATGTTCGACGGCTTCGTTGTCCGCGCCAACGACCACCACACCATGGCCCGTTATCCAGGCAGCCGTTTCGACGGTGACGCCGGGGCTGTTGCCGAAAACCTTCGAACCGTCGGGCCAGTACTGCATTCGGCCGGTGCGCAGCAGGACGACGTCGCCCTCTTTGATTTCAACGCGCTGCCGTTCCAGCGCCTTTTTGCAGTCGTCAACGGAGATCGGATAGGAAGGACGCAGGCACTCGACGCCGTGCAGCCCAGCGATGTCGAGAAGAACGCCGCGCGCGATGATCGGGACGATCTGCTCGCTGCCGCCTTTTTGCCAGGCGCGGCTGCCAAGATGATCGTCTGCGTCAAATCCGTTGTAGATCTTGCGGCCGTAGGAGAAGTGGTTGAGCGCGTCGATGTGCGTGCCGGTATGCGTGTACATCAGGATGACGTCGCCGGAATAGCCGCAGCCCAGATTGTTTTCGCGGCCCATTCCATTGAGATTGTCCACCACCGTGCCGCGCGGCGTGTGGGTCATGAACATCTGGTAGGCCGGGTCACCCGCGGCCTGAAAGCTCGGCATGCCGAGGAAATAGTCGACGCTGAGGTCGTAGACCTTGGAGCCGTCGATACGCGACAGGATGGCGGCACGCGACGCCGGTGTTATCCGGTTAAGAGCGCCGACCTGGTCTTGCGGCCCCCAAGGGCTTTTCCCGACCTCCCCCTGTTTGGTGACTTGTTGTTTGTTCATTGTCGCATCCTTCGGGGTCAAGACTTTACGCGCTCACTCGAGGGTAGCGTTGGGCTGAAATTCAAAATCGCATACGGCGCGCGCGGAGAACATCGGCAACAACTGCTCGACCACTTTTAGATGGAACGGGTGATTGTTGTATGTTTCCATCCCCTGCATCGAATCGAAATCGCACACCAGCGCGTAGTCCCAAAGATCCCCGGAGGCGCCGGGCGCACCCTGATGCTGGCCGAGCGTCCACAATCGAATGCCGGGAACGTTTTTCGGCAGCTCGTTGAGAATGCGGACGATTTCCTTGGGATCGGCCTTCGGCGCGACTTTATACAGGAATACGTGTCTCAGCATTTGCTGATCCTTATCGTTGCTAATGGGCACAATGTAGAAGAACCAAGTCCGCCCGGAAACGTCCCGTTTTCAGCCTTCGCCATTGTGGCTGCTTCAGGCAGCTTTGCTGATTTCGGCGTATCGCTGCTTCGCCAGCGGCAACACTTTCTCGCCGAAGCGCCGGATGTCCGGAACAAAATCGACAAAGGTCAGCAGCAAGCCGCCAATGCCCGTATCGCGCTCGAGCGTCGCGATCTGATCTGCCACGGTTTCGTAGGAGCCGTGCAGCACCGGGAATCCGGTAAAGGCCAGGTTGCCTTCCTCGATCGGCGCTTTCAGTCCATCCAGGAAGTGCTTGCTGGTGCCGTCCGGATTGGTGTCCATGGAGGCACTGCGCGCGATGTTGGTGATCGCTTCCTTGTCGGCGCCGAACAAGATCTCCTTGGCCTTTTCGAGCGCCAGCGCGTCGGTCTCTTCGGTGATGACGGTAACCAGCGCCAGCGTTCCGACGTTGCGGCCCAATTTTCGCGACTCCTCGATCACGGGCTGGGCGATCCGCCGCAACTTCTCGCGGCCGCCGAAGACGAAATTGAATTCGGCATGGCGGGCGGTGAAAAGCTGTCCGCGCGGCGATTGCCCGGCGCAAACGATCGGGATTTCCCGACCGGGCGTCGGATAACAGGTGCAGTCGGTGAGATTGAAAAATTCGCCCTTGAACGTCATGCGGCCTTCGCGCCACAGCGTGCGCAGTATGTTGATATACTCTTCGGTGTATTCGTAACGGCGGTCGTGATAATTGTCGCCGGGCCACAGACCCATTTGCTGATATTCCGGCCGGTTCCAGCCGGTGACGATGTTGACGCCGGCGCGGCCTTTGCTGATGTCGTTGAACGTGGAAATCTGCCGCGCTGCCACGGCCGGGTGGATGCCCAGCACCGGAACGGTGGCGTAAATGTCGATGGTGCTGGTTTCCGCGGCTAGTCCGCAGGCCAGCGTGATCGAGTCGAGGCAGGAATCCCAGTAGCCGGATGGGCCGCCGAAGCCGCGATATTTGATCATCGAGAGGATGAAATCGAGGCCGATGCGCTCGCACTCTTTGGTGATGTCCAGCATATGCTGGTAGGTCGGCACGTATTGCGGGCTCGTTGTCGAGACGATGTAGCCGTTTTGCCCGTTGGGCAGAAAAACACCGAGTTTCATAGCTTCCTCGCAAGTGGCAGCGAAATTGGGAACGCCTTCTGGCAGGCTTGCACCAATACTGCCACGAGCGTCTTTGTTTGAGAACGAATTTTGCGTGGTTATGCAGCGGGTTGCAAAACTATGTGCGCATTTCGTCAAGGTGCGGGGCGCCGGCGGGGCGCATACCGGCCGCCTATGCCTTGGCCGCATGGGTTCGGCAATTCGTTGCAGCGGCGGTAGCGGGCGGCAAGGCGGGCATCCGGCCCCGTTCTTGGCCGCGGCGGAGCGTTGTTCGGGCCGAAATCAATTCCGCAAAATCGTCTCGACCGGCTCGCACGGCAATCCGAATGCCTCGGCCACGGCGGAGTGGGTAACCCTGCCATCGTGCACATTGAGGCCGGCGCGCAAATGCGCGTCCTCCCGCAGCGCCTTCCGCCAACCCTTGTCGGCGAGCGCGAGCACAAAGGACGTGGTGACGTTGCTCAACGCAAAGGTCGACGTGCGCGCGACCGCCCCAGGCATGTTGGCGACACAATAATGCACAATACCGTCGACGATATAGGTCGGATCGGAATGCGTTGTCGCCCGTGAGGTTTCGGCGCAGCCGCCTTGGTCGATGGCGACGTCGACGATCACCGAGCCGGGCTTCATCGCCGAGACCGTCCGCCGTGAGATCAATTTCGGCGCCATGGCGCCCGGTACGAGAACGGTGCCGATAACCAAATCCGCGCGCCGGCAAAGAACCTCGACCACATCCCGCGTCGAGAACAGCGTGCGCACGCGACCGCCGAATTGCGTGGCAAGGCGGCGCAGCGCCTCCGGATTGCGGTCCAGCACCACGACGTCAGCGCCCATGCCGGACGCAATCAGCGCCGCGTTTGTTCCGGCGACACCGCCGCCAAGGATAACGACGCTCGCCGGCGATACGCCAGGCACCCCGCCGAGGAGAACGCCACGTCCGCCGTTTTCTTTTTCCAGGCAGCGCGCGCCCACGTGAGCCGCCATGCGTCCAGCGACTTCCGACATCGGTGTAAGCAAGGGCAACGAACCGTTCGGACCGGTGACCGTCTCGTAGGCGATCGCGGTGACGCCCGAACGCATCAGGTCGTCGGTCTGCCCACGATCTGGCGCCAGGTGCAGATAGGCGAACAGGACCTGATTCCTGCGCAGCTTCTTGCGCTCTACCGCGAGCGGCTCCTTGACCTTCACGACCAGCTCGGCCTTGCCGTAGACGGCATCGGCGTCGGCGACAATCGCCGCGCCGGCGCCTTCATAATCTTCGTCGGGCAGGCCCGCTTCCTCGCCCGCTCCGGTCTCCACGATGACCTTGTGGCCCTTGTCGGTGAGTTCGCGCACCGTTGATGGGACGATGCCGACGCGGTATTCGTTGTCCTTGATTTCTTTTGGCACGCCGACGAGCATGAAAGCTTCTCCTGAACCGCGGTCTGCACTGCACGAGAACCACAAACTCCAGCGGTGGCTCTCGAACGGCTTAGACCGCTTCTGCGCTATACGTTAGCGCTCGCCTAGCATTCAATCTTTGTCAATTCCCAGGGCTTTCGCTGGCGCCGCAGCGAGCGAACACCGCGTCAGCCCCAACTACAAGAAGCAGAACCGCCCGCGCAGCGGGCAAGTTATGTTATCAGACGAGCGTGGAATCCCGCCGGACATCGGCGGTCAGTGATAACGCCGGCGGCCACCGGCAACGGATAAGAACCTTCAGGCCCTGGAGAATGCAATGAGAGTTCACGGCAATTCAGCGGCAAGCCGCGACATAGCGACCCTCCTGCACCCTTACACAAATCTCAAGACGCACCAGTCGAAGGGGCCTTTGATCATTACACACGGCCGTGGCGTGAACGTTTATGACGACCAGGGCAAGGAATACATCGAAGGTTTGGCGGGACTCTGGTGCGTGTCGCTGGGGTTTAGCGAACCGCGGCTAGTGGAAGCAGCGCGGCGGCAGCTGGAGACATTGCCCTACTATCATGCATTCGCCTCCAAATCGCATGGGCCCGCGATTGATCTGGCGGAGCGTCTCCTCGATCTGCTTCCCGACACGATGTCTAAAGTGTTCTTCAACAATTCCGGCTCGGAAGCCAACGATACCGCCATCAAGCTGGTCTGGTACTATAACAACGCGCTTGGCCGATCGGGCAAGAAAAAGATCGTCTCGCGCATCAAGGCCTATCACGGCGTTACCATCGCCAGCGCCAGCCTGACGGGCCTGCCCAACAATCATCGCGACTTCGACTTGCCGATTGCCGGCATCTTACATGCGGGTTGTCCGCACCATTATCGATTCGCGCGGCCAGACGAAAGCGACGAAGCATTCGCTTCCCGCCTGGCCGAAGAACTCGACGCATTGATCGAGAAGGAGGGGCCGGAGACGATCGCTGCTTTCATCGCCGAGCCAATCATGGGCGCCGCTGGCGTCCTCGTCCCGCCACGGACTTACTTTGACAAGATCCAGCCGGTCCTCAAAAAGCATGACGTGTTGCTGATCGCCGACGAAGTGATCTGCGGCTTCGGACGGCTCGGGACGATGTTCGGCTTGGAAACTTTCGACATCAAGCCGGACATGGTCGTCATGGCCAAGCAACTGACGTCTGCCTACCAGCCGATGTCGGCGACCGTAATCTCGGAAGCCATCTATGACGCACTGGTGCGCGAAAGTGAAAAGATCGGCGTGTTCGCGCATGGCTTCACCTACTCCGGCCATCCGGTCGCCGCCGCCGTCGGCCTGGAAACCTTGAAAATCTACGAAGAGCGCCGCATCCTCGAGCATGTGCGCTCGGTCATGCCGTACTTTCAACAGCGGCTGCGACAACTGGGTGCGCATCCGCTGGTGGGAGAAGCGCGCGGTATGGGGTTGATTGGTGCGCTTGAGTTGGTTCAAGACAAGCCGTCGAAGATGCCGTTCGACACAGCCGTTGCGGCTGGTGCGCTGGCAGCGGAACTGGCGCTCGAGAACGGCCTCATTATACGTGCCGCAGGCGATGCACTCGCGCTATGCCCGCCGTTGATCATCGAGACGGCACAAATCGACCAATTGTTCGATCGGTTGGCGTTGACGCTCGATCAGACCCGCGCAGAGCTTAAGCAGCGCGGTGCGCTCTGAGAATCTCACTTAAGGAATCGTTCGATGCGACTCAAAGGCAAAGTAGCGATTGTCACGGGCGGATCGCAGGGAATTGGCGAGGCGATCGCGGTTCGCTATGCGACCGAAGGCGCCCGGGTCGCTGTGGTCTATCATCACAACGATGCCACCGCGCAAGCCGTGGCCGAACGGATCGCCCATGCCGGCGGCGAGGCGCGTCCGGTCAAGGCCGATTGCGCGAAGGTCCCGGAGATCGAACGCATGGTCGCCGAGGTGATCAAGCATTTCGGAACGGTCGACATATTGGTCAACAATGCCGGTGTGTTCCGCACCGTTCCAGTCGTGGAGACGACCGAGGCCATCTGGGACGAGCAGCTCAATCTCAATCTTCGCGGCGCATTCTTCTGCGTCAAGGCGGTGCTGCCGCAGTTTCTCAAAAGCGGCGGTGGCAAGGTCATCAACATCACCTCGATCGCCGGCGTCGGCGCTTTTCCCAACTGTCCGGCCTATTGCGCTTCCAAAGGCGGGCTCGAGATTTTGACCAAGGCCCTAGCGGCCGAATTGGGCAAGCAGAATATCAATGTGAATTCGCTCGCGCCCGGCAATGTTGCGACGCCGCTCAACGCTCACTTGCGCGGCCCCGGCAACGAGAGCTACATCAACCTGATGCGAACGCTTACGCCAACCGGCCGCGACTTCCTCTCAGTCGAGGAAATGACCGGCGCCGCCGTGTTTCTGGCGTCGGACGACGCCGCGGCGGTTCATGGCGCCACGCTGATGGTGGACGCGGGCTGGTCGGCGATCTAGGACGCGGGGCAGATCCGGCGCTGCGCCATCACAGCGTCTTGCCGATTGCGGTGTCTTTGAGCTCGATCTCGATGAAAACCATCTCGTCCGCGCTGTTATTGATCACATCGTGTTCGACGCCGGCATTGCGGAAATAGGACTTTCCCAGCTGTAGCTGGGCGACGGAAACCTCGCCTTTCGGGCCGATGAGTTTGAGTTCGCCGTCACGCGCCGGCACGACCACGTAGTCATGCCCATGGCGATGATATCCTGTTGCGGCGCCAGGTGCGAAGCGCCACTCCGTCACCCGCAGGTGGTTGTTGTCGATCTGAACGGTTGGAACGGCCAGCGCCTTGCTCATTTTCCTCTCCTTTTGCCGTTTTGCGGATACGGGCCTCGACTGCGGCTGAACCGCAATCGGCGTCTCTATTTTCGGGTGATCACATAAGAGCCGCTGGGATCGAGCCTAGCCGACCATTTCGGCTCGATGACAACCGTCGTCGTCACCTCCTCTATGATGGCTGGCCCTTTTATCGTGGCGCCGGCGCCAAGCACCGACCCGTTATAGACCGGGGTGTTCACTAGCTTGCCGCTCGCGGCGAAGATCGCCTTGCGGAGGCCGAGCAACGCTTTTGCGGGAAGGGCGCCCTTTTTTACGCGCGCCGGTCGCGGCTTGTCGACGTGTCCGTAGAGGGTGCTTTCGATGTTCACGACTTCGACGGCGTTATGCGGCTCGGAGTATGTGTATAGCTCTTCATGACGCTTGTGGAATGCGCGCTTTAGCTCCTTGAGTGCTTTGGCGTCGTTCGTCAGGTTGCCGATCTCGACGGTACATTCGTGGACTTGACCGACATAACGCATGTCGAGACTCCGCTCGATGCGGATGGCGGATTTCGCAAAACCGTCGGCAAGAAGATGCTTCACCCCCTGCGCCTCGATCTGCTCGAACAGGTTGTTGATCGTCGTGTATGCCGAGCCTTCAAGACGCAAGGGGCTCGTCGCCATGTAGTTGTATTTGACGTCCGAGATGATTTGACCGAAGGCGCACAACCCTGACGCAAGCTTCGGCAGGACAATGGTGTCGATCCCCATCTCGTTGGCGAGATAAGTGATATGCGCGGCGGTGGCGCCTCCGGCGCCAACCAGCACGAAGTCGCGGGGATCGTAACCGCGCTCCACCGATACGCGGCGGATGCCGTTGACCATGTTGCTGTTAACGATGGTGAAAATCCCGTACGCCGCGCGCTCGATCGATATGCTGAGCGGATCGGCGACGGACTTGATCGCGCTACGCGCCTTGTCAAGATCAAGCGGCAGGCGTCCACCAAGGAGGCCCTTCGGATTGAGGTAGCCCAAGACGAGATTGGCGTCGGTGACGGTCGGCTGGGTGCCACCCTGTCCGTAACAGGCCGGACCCGGCCGCGCGCCAGCGCTTTCCGGTCCGACTTGCAGCAGCCCCATGCTATCGATCCAGCAGATAGAGCCGCCGCCAGCGCCGAGCGTCTCGACCTGAATCATCGGAATGCCGATCCGATACCTCAGCATGTCGATGTTCTTGCTGATATTAGTGATGCCGTTGCGTGTCAGGGTAATGTCGAAAGACGTTCCGCCCATGTCGATGGTGATAACATTCTTCTTCTTGAACGGCGCCGTTACGAACAAACCGGCCTGCGGCGCCGATGCCGGCCCCGAATTGATCGCGTAAACCGATCGCTCCGAGATTGCTTGACCAAGCCCCAACCCCCCGTTTGACTGAAAGTAGCGAACCGGATTCTTCGCTCCGAGGCGCCAGAAATATTCGTCGACCGCGGCCACGTAGCGGCTGAGAATCGGTGCGAGATAGGCGTTGACGACGGCGGTTGAGGTCCGTGTGTATTCGCGTATCTGGGGATAGAGCTCACTGCCGACGGTGAGCGCAACACCGGGCATCATCTCACGGACGATCGCCGCCGCGCGCTGCTCGTGAGCGGTATTAAGCACTGACCATAAAAACGAGATGGCGACAGCCTCAACTCCTTCGTCGAGAAAAAAAAGACAAGCTGCGCGCACGTCGTCCTCGTGCAATGGCGTCTTGATCGATGCGTTCGAAATCACCCGCTCGCGCACACCTTTGCGCAGATAGCGCGGAACGAGCATAACCGCCGCAGGATACTCGGGATCATAGCGACACCCGTCCTCTTTGTGCCCCAGCCTGATCTCTATCGAATCCTCATGCCCGGCGGTGCAGATTAAACCGGTCTTGCCGCCCTTGTGTTGGATCAGCGCGTTGAGGCCGACGGTTGTGCCGTTGATGCACAGATCGGAATTCGAGACGATCTCAGCCGGAGATTCGCCGAGGTCCTCGGCGATCAATTTCATACCTTCTTCGATCGCGCGAGTCGGATCGTCCGGAGTCGAAAGCGCCTTGTACAGGCGAACGTCCCCCGATCTCGCTGCCAGGACCAAATCTGTGAATGTTCCCCCGGCGTCGATGCCTAACCGATACTTTGTGCGCATCATCAATCTCGAACACTTGCGCGGGGTGCGCGAGCAGGGGAAGTGCCGCGCAATTTATCCGTCTCGGTCCTATCGACAGCAAGCGTCTTGGAGTCGGCGATGACCACGCCGTAATCGTCACGCGCACCTTTGACGGATACGAGACCGTTCTTCATGTCCCACACGATCTTGTCGATCGGGCGCTCGAAAGGATTGCCGTAGCCGCCGCCGCCCGGGTTAAGGTTTGTCACCGTCTCGCCCGGCTTTAAATTCTCGATCACATTCTTGCGGATCGTCTCTACCTTTCCCCCGCGCTTGACCTCAATGCGGCCGACCTTGCTATCGACCATTTGCGAAAATGCGCCTGCCGCCCCAACCGCGGGGATGCGTCGCCCCTCGCCAAAGGTGACGAAGGTCATTTCGCGGTCGAGCGGTTCGACCTCCCAGGCGGTGCCCGATCCGCCGCGATACTTGCCTGCGCCGCCGGAATCCTCGATGAGCGAGTAGCGATGAATGACAATCGGGTAGGAGTATTCCAACAGCTCGACATCGCCGGATGTGAGGGCGCCGAAACAGCACTCGGGACCGCATGCGTGCCAGCCATCCTGCTGCGGCGTCGCGCCGGCGCCCGAGATGATCGTGGCCAGCACCATCGTCACATATTCCTCACTCGTGCGCGTGTCCCAACCCGCAATATTAAAACCGTTGGCATGTCCCCAGGATGCCGAAACCTTGGACGGGACCGCCTTTTCGAATGCGAGGCGAACCGCATCGGTCAGCGTTTCCATCGGTGTCGTTGTACAGTTCATGTGCGGAGCCGGTTCGACCGCGTTGCACAGCGTTCCCTTGGGACCGAAATCGAGTGAGACGCACCGGTAGAGACCTTCGTTATAGGGTGGCGGCAATTGTGCGAACATCATGAGCCCGAGATAGACGCCTGAGTGCGAATTTCCCTCATACGAATTGATGAAGTAGGGAATTTGCGGCGGGCTCTTGATGGCGATGTGGCAGGTGTCTTTCTTGATTGTCACCGTCGCGGCAATTTCGAAATCGCCATAGCCGTGTCCCGCATCCTCGAGGATGGCGTTGCCCTCGTAGACACCATCGGGCACCGCGGCGATGAGGCCGCGCATGTGCCGATCTGCCATGTTCAGAAGTTCGCCGATGCAGGCGTCGACCTGCGCCATCCCGTATTTTTCGATCATGCCCAGGAGGTTGCGTTCACCGACCTGACAGGCGCCGATCAGGGCGTTGAAGTCGCCCTCCTGATCGCGGCGCGCGCGCATGTTCGTGAAGATGAGGTTCGTGACGTCGGTACGCGGTTTGCCGCGATCCCAGATCTTGAGCGGCGGAATCCGCAAACACTCGGCATAAATCTCCGTCGCATTCGGATTGTAGCCGGCGGGTACCGGACCACCGATGTCGGTCAGATGACCCTTGCAGACGGTCCAGTACCGTAACTTGCCCTTATAAAAGACCGGCTTGTACATGCACACGTCAATGGCGTGGCTGCCGCCGAAGGCGGGATCGTTATGCAGGATCAAGTCCCCTTCATGGATGTCGCCACCGAAATAACGCGCCACCGACTTCATCGCCGGGATCAGTGAACCGAGGTGGATGGGGATGTCCTGCCCCTGCAGGATCATCTCTGGCACATGATTGAACAAGGCCGTCGAGTAATCGTGCGCCAGATTAAACACGCTCGATCGCGCCGTTTTCTCAAGCGACAACGTCATCTCACGTTGCGTCGTCTCAAGAATTCCCCGTATGACCGAAAGGGTAATTGGATCGACTCCCGAGCTGGCTTTTCTCGTGCGCTTTGTCTTGCCTGACATGATGTGCCCCATCGCCAACGCGCGCGCCGTCGCTGCGGTCGTGTCGGTTGCCATCGACCCGTTTGATCTAAGGTATCGCGTCGGCTCTAGATTGCAAAGGATGCGCGCCTTCACGTCACGCGGGCAAGAACAGCTCGCACGTCCTTTGCGAGACTTCCACCATTCGGCGCCATAGATTTAGCTTGCGATATGCGGATCAGCCGGCAGGTCGCACATCATCGGACCAATGATGCTGATCCATGTTGCACGCTTTGAACCCTCGGAGGTAGCAGATGCCATTTATTCGCGTTGACTGGTTTCCGGATCGTACGCTGGAGCAGAAGCGGGAGCTCGCCGAAGTACTGACTAGGGAATTCTCTCGCATCGCCGACCGTTAACTTTGTCTGCCGCGAGACTGGGGCGAAACGGAAAGCTCTTTTCGATGCGTACGAATATGAAAACAAAAGTGACGGCTGACCCTACCCCACCCGCCGCGCAAGCCAGCCACGCGAACCCCGTCGCTTGGTGCGAACCGGCGCGAAACGAGGCAGGCGGTTAACTCCGTCCCATGCAGCGCAGCACCGTGTTAGAGTGTCGAAGTTATTTCGGTGGCCGAGGGTCGGGGTTAGGCTATCGTTGGCCGGAGGAGGTTCGAGACAATGAACGCGATCAGACCAAATAGAAAGGTTACCATCAACTGCGACATGGGTGAAAGCTTCGGCCTTTACAAAATCGGCGACGATGAGGGCTTGATGCCTCACATCTCGATCGCCAACGTAGCGTGCGGTTTCCACGCCTCCGATCCCACCGTCATGGCGCACACCGTGCAGTTAGCGAAGCGGCACAATGTCCGGGTCGGCGCCCATCCCTCATTGCCCGACCTGCAGGGATTTGGCCGGCGCGAGATGAAGATGCAGCCGGAGGAGCTGACCGATTGCATCATCTATCAGGTCGGAGCGTTAAAAGGCTTTCTTGAACGCGAAGGCATGCAGCTATTCCACGTCAAGCCGCACGGTTCTCTCTACGGTATGGCGGCTAAATCGCAGGAGATCGCCAAGGCGATTGCCGATGCGGTCAAGGTGTTCAAAGTACCGGTGATGGGCATGGTCGGCACAGTACATGAACGCGTTTATCCCTCCGAAGGACTCGAGTTCATTTCAGAATACTATGCTGATCTAGATTATGCTGATGATGGCATGGTCATCATCACGCGCGAGCACCAGGCGTTCGATCCGCAACGCGCGGCCGAGCGGGCGTTACGCGCCGTAAACGAAGGTGTCGCGCTATCAGTCAACGGCAAGGAAGTGCAAGTGCGCGCTGATAGCATCTGCGTTCACTCCGACACGCCCAATGCCACCGTCCTTGCCCAGGCCGTTAAGACCGCCGTCGCGGATTATCTTAGTTAGACCGACGGTTAAGAGAGGGTTGAAAAGAATGGCGCTGCATGAGGTCTTAAGTCCGCTTCCCGGAATTTTTTATCGGCGGCCGGCGCCAGAAAAGCCGCCGTACAAGGAGGACGGCGATCCGGTCGCAGACGGCGACGTCATCGGTTTGATCGAGGTGATGAAACAATTCACTGAAGTCCATGCTGACGCCGGCGGCAAGATCGTGCGCTTTCTCGTTGAGGATGAGGCACCGATCGAGCCGGGACAACCGATCCTGCTCATCGAGGCCGCATGAGCCGCACGCGTGTTTGACAAGCTTCTCGTCGCCAATCGAGGCGAAATCGCGGTGCGCGTCGTCCGTGCGGCGAAAGAGCTAGGCTTGCGTACCGTCGCCGTCTTCAGCGATGCAGACAAGGACAGTCTCGTTGTCCGAATGGCCGACGAAGCCGTCAACATCGGTCCCCCGCAAGCCGCGAAAAGCTATTTGAATATCGATGCCATCATTGACGCGGCGGGCAAGACCGGCGCCGACGCCATCCATCCAGGCTATGGATTTCTTTCTGAGAACGCGCGCTTCGCCGAGGCCGTTGACGCCGCCGGCCTTGTCTTCGTCGGGCCGACGCCGGAAGCCATCCGCACTATGGGCGACAAAGCCGCGGCGCGGGAAGCGGCCAAGGCCGCCGGCGTGCCGATCGTTCCCGGCAGTGAGGGGGAGGTCGGCGATCTCGACCAGGCTCTGGCTGCCGCGCGCTGCATCGGCTTTCCGGTGATGCTGAAGGCGAGCGCCGGCGGAGGCGGCCGTGGCATTCGCGTCGCGCTCGACGAGCCGTCCTTCGAGCATCAGTTTCACATGGCACAGGCGGAAGCGAAAGCAGCCTTCGGCAGCGGCGCCCTTTACCTCGAACGTTTCCTCAGTCGCGCACGCCATCTGGAGGTCCAGGTGCTGGGCGACGGCAACAGTGTCGTGCACTGCTTCGAACGCGAATGCTCCTTACAGCGGCGGCGTCAGAAGATTTGGGAGGAAGCACCCTCGCCAGCGATCAATGCCGCCACACGGCATGCTCTTTGCGAGTCAGCGGTACGACTTGCGCAACGGGTGCGCTATCGCGGCGCGGGGACTCTCGAATATCTCTACGACGACGCGACCCGAGAGTTCTTTTTTATTGAGATGAACACGCGGATCCAAGTCGAGCATCCGATTACCGAAATGATTACCGGCATCGATTTGGTGCGCGAAATGATACGGATCGCGCAAGGAGAGCCGCTCGGTCTTTTACAAGCCGATATCCAGACGAGGGGGGCCGCCATCGAAGTGCGGATCAATGCCGAGGATCCGGATCGAAACTTCCTGCCCGCGCCGGGCCGTATTGCCGCCATCACCTGGCCGGCTGGGCCCGGCGTGCGCGTCGACTCGATGCTCTATCCGGGCTACACCGTGCCGCCTTTCTATGACTCGCTGCTTGCCAAAATCATCGTCCACGCGGAAACTCGGGACTTGGCTCTGGCACGATTGCGCCGGGCGCTCGACGAGTTCGCAGTCGACGGCGTCGTTACCACGGCCGGCTTGCATAAACGCCTCGCCCGATTGGCCGAGGTGCAAGAAGCCCGATTTGACACCGGATTTCTGGAACGACTGCTGACGGCGCAAACATCGTCGGCGTCGGCTCACGGGAACCAGGGGCAGAAACAGGCATGAGCGGTATCCGTTATTCCTTCGGCGCGGACGAGCATATCTCCGCTGAAATCGGCGAAGAAATGTCGCTAGAGGCCTTCTTCAAGGGCATGGCAATCTGCAAGGAGCTGGAGAAGCGGCGCATCGGCGGAGTGACGGAGATCTGTCCATCGAACGCCTCGTATCTGGTCCGGTTCGATCCGGACGTAATTCACCCCGACAAAATGATGGCCACGCTTAAGGAAATCGAGGCGCAGGTCGGCGATGCCGATCTCGAATTGGCCACGCGGATTGTAGAGCTGCCGGTGCTCTATAACGACCCCTGGACCAACGAAACGGGACAGCGGTTCCGCGATCGCCATCAGGACTCGAACAGCAGCGACATCGAATATTCGGCGCGGATCAACGGCTACAAATCAGTCGAGGACTTCATCGCCGCACATTCGGG
>Ga0302326_10006542_pt1 | contig 26119 bp, 16 predicted proteins | sample Palsa_T0_3_FD_202264 | JGI IMG/M metagenome (GOLD analysis project Ga0302326, IMG submission 202264) | Peat permafrost microbial communities from Stordalen Mire near Abisko, Sweden - Palsa_T0_3 | ecosystem: Environmental > Terrestrial > Soil > Palsa > Peat permafrost | place: Sweden: Abisko... | reverse complement strand
GTAAGCGCACTGTTTCCGATCGTGGATCCGATCGGCGGCAGTCCCATCTTTCTTTCACTCACCAGAGATTACTCCACCGAGACGCGGAAAGTTCTTTCTCGCCGCATTGCGGTAAACAGTTTCATCCTGCTGATCGGCTCCTTCGCCATCGGATCGCACGTGCTCTCCTTCTTCGGCATTTCTCTCCCCGTGGTGCAGGTGGGTGGCGGGCTTATCGTAATTTCCACAGGCTGGGCTATGCTGAATCAGAAAGATGCGAATGATCGGAGTGCAGTCCGCCGAAACGTCGACTGTACCGACGCTCTTAACGAGGCCTTTTACCCGCTCACTCTGCCGCTGACCGTGGGCCCCGGCTCAATCTCGGTTGCGATCACCCTGGGGGCAAACGACACACACCACCTCGGGGCAAATCTGCTGGCCCTTCTCGCTGCGGCAATCGGCTCTGCGTTCATCGCGGCAACCATCTACCTTTGCTATGCCTTCTCCGACCGGTTGGCGGGAGCCATGGGCCCCACCGGGACGAACGTAATTCTAAGACTCACATCATTCCTGCTGGTGTGCATCGGCGTGCAGATTCTGTGGAACGGCGCCAGCAAGCTGCTCAGTTCTTTGCCTCACATTGCCGGTTTTCTTGCGCCCTTTTGAGAAAAACGGCTCGGCGGATCGAAACCGAAAGCCGGAATATATGCCAGAACTTAAAATGCGAAAGATGGAACCTTCGTCGATGCCTGGGACTCCAATGGGTGGGTCTATACACCAGTAGATCGGGAAAGGATAACGGATTATGCCAGCCACGATCGAAGCCATCACCAAGCGCCCCACAGTCAAACGTCAGGCATGGAAAGATCTGCAAGCCCACTATAAGAAAGTCAAGGATCTGCACCTCCGCCAGTTCTTTGCAGAGGATCCCCAGCGCGGCACGCGTTTGACAGCCGAGGCGGCCGGTCTTTTTCTCGACTACTCGAAGAATCGCATCAACAGCCAAACCCTCGAACTGCTGATCGCGCTCGCCGAGGAATCCGGCCTGCGAGGCCGAATCGACGCGATGTTTCACGGAGACAAAATCAACCTCACAGAGAAGCGGGCAGTCTTGCACACCGCGTTGCGGGCACCCCGCGACGCCTCCATCGTGGTGGATGGTGAAAATGTGGTGCCCGAGGTGCATGCCGTGCTCGACCGGATGGCGGCTTTTTCCGACCGAATCCGAAGTGGCGAATGGAAGGGTCACACCGGCAAACGTATTCGTAATGTCATCAACGTCGGCATCGGTGGCTCCGACCTGGGCCCGGTAATGGCCTATGAAGCCCTCAAGTTCTATTCCGATAGAGCGATGACGTTTCGCTTCGTTTCGAACGTCGACGGCACCGATTTCGCCGAAGCCGTCCGCGATCTCGATCCGTCGGAGACGCTCTTCGTCATCTCCTCGAAAACATTCACCACACTGGAGACGATGACGAACGCTCAAACCGCCCGTGCCTGGTCGCTCGCCGGCTTGGGGGGTGACGAGAAGTCGGTGGCGAAGCATTTTGTCGCAGTGTCGACGAATGCGGCCGCGGTCGCGAAATTCGGCATCGATACCGCCAACATGTTCGAGTTCTGGGACTGGGTCGGCGGCCGCTACTCCATGGACTCGGCCATTGGACTTTCCACGATGGTCGCCATCGGTCCAGAGAATTTCCGCGCCATGCTGAACGGCTTCCACCAAATGGACGAGCACTTCCGCACCGCTCCCTTCGAACGCAATCTGCCCGTGCTCATGGGCCTTCTTTCCATCTGGTACAACGATTTCTTCGGTGCGCAAACCGTGGCAGTTCTGCCCTACGAACAATACCTCAAGCGTTTCCCGGCGTACCTCCAGCAACTCACGATGGAGAGCAATGGCAAGCATGTCACGCTCGCCGGCAAGGCTGTGGCGCACGATACCAGTCCAATTTACTGGGGCGAACCCGGAACCAACGGTCAACACTCGTTCTACCAGCTGATTCATCAGGGTACCCGGCTCATCCCATGCGACTTCATCGCTTTCTCGAAGCCGCTCAATCGCCTTGGCCGTCACCACGATATGCTGATTGCCAACGTCTGCGCGCAGACCGAGGCGCTCGCCTTCGGCAAGACTCCCGAACAGGTCGAAGCCGAAGGCACGCCCAAGTGGCTGGTTCCTCACCGCGTGTTCGAGGGCAATCGTCCGTCGAATACGCTCATGGCAAACCAACTGACACCTGAAACCTTGGGCAAATTGGTTGCGCTATACGAACACTCCGTCTTTACGCAAGGCACAATCTGGAACATCGATTCCTTTGACCAGTGGGGCGTTGAGTTGGGCAAGGTGCTGGCGCAGCGCATCATCCCCGAACTCGAGAGCAACGAGGAGCCCAAGCTCGCACATGATAGCTCCACCAACAACCTGATCACTTATTACCGGAAAACCAAGGAGACGGCGTAACGAATCTCCGTTGGGACACGCCTCTAACATTTCTGCTTTCACATTAAGGAGACAGCATGCAACTCGGCATGGTCGGTTTAGGGAGAATGGGAGCCAACATGGTGCGGCGGCTGATCCGCAAGGGTCACAACTGCGTGGTGTTCGACAGGTCGCCACAAGTGGTCAATGATCTGGTCAAGGAAAAAGCGACGGGCAGCGCGTCGCTCGCAGACTTCGTGAAGAAACTCGAGAAGCCGCGAGCCATCTGGCTTATGGTTCCAGCGGCGGTTGTCGACTCTACTATCGCTGATCTCTTGCCCAACTTGGAAGCGGGAGACATTCTCATCGACGGCGGCAACTCCTATTATATCGACGATATCCGGCGCGCAAAAGAACTCGCCCCGAAACTTCACTACGTTGACGTCGGCACCAGCGGTGGAGTATGGGGCTTGGAGCGCGGTTACTGCATGATGATTGGCGGAGAGCCCGAGATCGTAAAACGTCTCGATCCGATTTTCGCCGCGCTCGCGCCTGGAATAGGCGACATTCCGCGCACTGCGGGTCGGGACAAAATCGATGGAACCGCCGAGCAGGGATATCTGCACTGCGGCCCCAATGGCGCCGGCCACTTCGTCAAGATGGTTCACAACGGAATGGAGTACGGAATTATGGCGGCATACGCGGAAGGGCTCGCAATTCTCCGCTCCGCCAACATCGGCAAGCAGACGAACAGCGCAGCCGATGCTGAAACTACCCCGTTGCGCGATCCAGAACAGTACCAGTATGACCTCAACCTGCGTGACATTTCGGAAGTTTGGCGTCGCGGAAGCGTGATCGCCTCCTGGCTGCTGGACCTGACAGCCGATGCACTGCTGCAAGATCCAAATCTTTCAAAGTTTGCCGGCCGCGTCTCCGACTCTGGCGAAGGGCGCTGGACCATCAAAGCCGCGATCGACGAAGCCGTGCCAGCGCCGGTACTCACCTGCGCCCTTTACGAGCGCTTCAGTTCGCGGGGCGAGGCCGATTTCGCCAACAAGCTTTTGTCCGCAATGCGATACGAATTCGGCGGACATCTGGAAAAATCCGACGACAAGTCCAAAGTGGCTTAAGGAGACGGACCATGAACGATTCTCATTCAGATGCCCTGGTCTTCTTTGGCGCAACCGGGGACCTGGCTTATAAAAAGATCTTCCCCGCGTTGCAAGCCATGATCAAGCGCGGTCACCTCGATGTGCCCATCATCGGCGTCGCCAAAGCCGGATGGACCCTCGACCAACTCAAGGCGCGGGCCCAGGATAGCCTCGAGAAACATGGCGGGGGAGTTGATTCCGCAGCCTTTGCGAAGCTCTGTTCCTTGCTCCGCTATATCGATGGAGACTACAACGATCCCGCCACCTTTCAGGCACTCGGCAAAGAACTGAAAGGATCTCAGCGGCCGGCATACTATCTCGCGATTCCGCCAGCGCTGTTCGAACCCGTCCTCGAAGAACTTGAGAATCGCTGCTCCGTGGAGAACGCCCGGATTATCGTAGAAAAACCGTTCGGGCATGATCTGGAATCGGCACAGCATCTCAACCAGATTCTTCTGCGAAAGTTCGATGAATCCTCCATCTTTCGCATCGACCATTACCTGGGCAAGCGGCCGGTGCATGGCATGGTTGTCTTTCGTTTCACCAACGAATTCATGGAAGCGTTCTGGAACCGCAATTATGTCGAGAGCGTCCAGATCACAATGGCTGAGAACTTCGGCGTCCAGGGCCGCGGCGCGTTCTACGATCAGACCGGTACGATCCGCGACGTCGTCCAGAATCACCTGTTTCAAGTTCTTTGCAATCTTGCCATGGAATCGCCGGTAAGAATGGATAGCGAATCGGTTCGCGACGAGAAGGTCAAGGTTCTGAAGGCGATTCCCGCGCTGGAAGAAAAAAACGTTGTGCGCGGGCAGTTTCGCGGTTACCTCCAGGAGAAAGGTGTGGCGCCGGATTCGAAAGTCGAAACCTTCGCCGCGCTTAAGCTGGAGGTTAACTCCTGGCGCTGGCAGGGAGTTCCTTTCTATATCCGCGCCGGCAAGTGTTTGCCCGTCACCTCCACGGAGGTCGTCTGCCGGCTGCGAAAGCCGCCAAGCGTAATTCCGATAGATAACCTGCACTCGAATTATCTCCGCTTCCGCATCAGTCCCGATGTGACGATTGCGATAGGCATGAATGTCCTGGGCCCGGACGAGAAAATGGTCGCTGAGCCTGCGGAGATGATCGCGAGCGAACACCGCAGCGCGGAAGAAATGGACGCCTACGAACGTGTCCTCGGCGATGCCATGGCCGGAGACGCTACGCTGTTCGCCCGCGAAGACTACGTGGAAGAAGCTTGGCGAATTGTCGATCCTATGCTGAAGGAAACCACGCCGGTCTATCCCTACGATCCAGGCACGTGGGGCCCGGCGGAGATTGATCGAGTCACGCCGCCGGGAGGCTGGCAGAACCCGACCGTCGCCAGCGAGAAAACGACAGCAGCCAACAAGGCCGCTTGAGACTACCGTGATGAACCTTGAAGTATTTGCCGACGACCAATCCACCGCCGAAGCGGCGGCAAAGTTCATTGTCGCGGAAGCCCGGGCCGCCATCGCTTCACGCGGTCAGTTCGTAATGGCCGTCAGCGGCGGCCATACTCCGTGGATCATGCTGCGCGCGCTCGCCAATGATGACGTTCCTTGGAAGCAGATACACATGGTGCAAGTGGACGAACGCGTGGCGCCGGCAGGGGACCCGGATAGGAATCTTACCCATCTTCGCGAGAGCCTGCTCGATCATTCGCCGATTCCCCCGGAGAACATCCACGCCATGCCGGTGGAATCGCCCAACCTGGAAGCTGCGGCCGCTGAGTATGCCTCAACCCTTTCCAAGATCGCCGGCTCACCGCCAACCCTCGACTTGGTGCACCTCGGCCTCGGGCCGGATGGACACACCGCCTCTCTCGTTCCCGCGGACCCGGTGCTCAACGTTACCAATGCTGATGTAGCGGTGACCGGGAGCTACCAGGGAAGGCGGCGAATGACGTTGACTTATCCGGCCATCAACCGCGCCCGGCGCATCCTTTGGCTGGCGACGGGTAAAGAAAAAGTTGTCATGCTGGCGCGACTTCGCGAAGGTGATGCGTCCATTCCTGCGGGACGGGTTCGACAGGATCGCGCCGTGATTTTCGCCGATTGCTCCGCAGCCGGAGCTCCCTCGAAATAAAGTTACCGTAACCAACGCGTTAGCATTGAGAGAGGCGAAGTGAAGAGTTCATCCCCCGAAGTGCTCGCTCCCGCGGTCCCCCCTGCCGAGGCAGTCTCCGTTCCGTCTGCGCTCGCGAAGCGTCCAACATGGGAGCAGTCGGAAGGAAGCCCTTTGCCCCTTGGAGTCTCATGGATCGAAGACGAACAGTCCTTCAACTTCGCCCTTCACTCCGAGCACGCGGAAAGCGTCACTCTCTTACTCTATTCGGCCACCGATTTGCTGAATCCTCTCCTGACGTTTGTCTTCGATTTTCTCCACAACAAGTCAGGGCGAATCTGGCATTGCCGGATTCCTATCGCAAAGATGGGCGAGGCTTGCTATTACGCATACTCCGTATCGGGAGAGACCATTCCTCAACTTCATAGCTTCGACCCGCAGAAGATTCTTCTCGACCCCTACGCGCAAGGCATTTTCTTTCCTCTGGGGTTTGATCGCGGTTTGGCTATGCGGGAAGGGTCAAATGCCGGCCGGGCTCCTGTGGGAGTGTTGATCGCTCACCATCCCAGGTTTGACTGGGCAGGGGATCGGTCGCAGCATCATGAATCCGATGCGATCGTCTACGAACTTCACGTGAGGGGTTTCACCAGGAACTCGAACTCGGGCGTAGACCCATCAAGAGCCGGAACCTTCGCCGGGCTGGTGGAAAAGATTCCCTATCTGAAAGAGCTTGGGATAACGGTCGTCGAACTGATGCCCGTCTTTCAGCGTGATCCGCAAGAGCACGACTATTGGGGCTACATGCCTCTCAACTTCTTCGCACCGCACGGCCAGTACGCGAGCACCCGCGCTAATCACGAGCAGCATATCGAATTTAGAACCATGGTGAAGGCTTTTCACGAAGCTGGCATCGGTCTCGTGCTCGATGTCGTATACAACCACACCTGCGAAGGCGATCACCGTGGACCGATCTACAGCTACAAAGGAATCGACAGCGCCGGCTATTACATGTTGACATCCGATCCGGTAAACCCGTACGCCAACTACTCAGGTACCGGCAACACTTTGAACTTTGGCGAGCCCCACGTGCGCAAGATGGTGATGGACAGCTTGCGCCACTGGAACCGGGACATGCATATCGACGGATTTCGCTTCGATCTGGCGTCGGTCTTCAGCCGTAATGCCGACGGATCGCTCAACTGGGGCGAAGCCCCCATCTTCAGTCAAATCTCTGCTGATCCGGAATTGAGCCGCTTGCGTTTGATTGCAGAACCCTGGGACACCGGCGCCGACCAACTCGGCCGTGGGTTCCCGGGCATAACCTGGCTGCAATGGAACGGAAGGTTTCGCGACGACATTCGCCGTTTCGTGAAGGGCGATCCAGGCATGGTCCCCGACCTGATGCGTCGCCTTTATGGCAGCGACGATTTGTTTCCCGACAGCCGCTCCGACGCCTATCACGCCTACCAGAGTGTGAACTTTGTAACTTCCCACGACGGCTTCACTTTGTACGATCTCGTCGCTTACGACCGCAAGCACAACTTGGCAAATGGGAATAACAACCAGGATGGCACCGATGACAACCATAGTTGGAACTGCGGCTACGAGGGCGACGAAGGTGCGCCCGAAGCAGTGCGTGCGCTTCGCCGAAGGCAAGTGAAGAATTTCTGCTGCCTGCTCTTTCTCTCGAACGGCACTCCAATGTTTCGCGCCGGCGACGAATTCCTCAACACGCAGTTCGGCAACAACAATCCCTACAACCAGGACAACGAAACAGGCTGGCTCGACTGGAGCCAGCTCCGCGCGAACGCCGATATCTTCCGCTTTTTCCAGGGCATGATTGCCTTCCGCAAAAATCATCCTGCCCTCGGCCGCAGCCGCTTCTGGCGCGAGGATGTCTCCTGGTACGGCGCCGGTCCCACCGTCGATCTTTCCTACGATTCGCATAGCCTGGCGTTCTGCCTGCATGGGGCCTCTCAAGGCGATGACGATATCTACGCCATGATCAACGCCTATTGGGAAGAGATGGAGTTCAATATTCAGGAAGGGACTGCACAGGAGTGGAAAAGAATTGTGGATACAGCTTTGCCCAGTCCCGATGATTTTTCGAACGACGGAGTCCCTCTCGAGCACACGAATTACCGGCTGGCTCCGAGATCGGTAGTGGTCTTGCGCCGACTCAGGAGGAGTTCATGAGCGGTCGATGGAAGGTTGTTATCGTCGGCGGTGGTTTTGGAGGTCTATGCGCGGCGCAGGCGCTGAAGTCGGCGCCCGTCGACGTGACGCTCATCGATCGGCGCAACTATCATCTGTTTCAGCCGCTCCTCTATCAAGTGGCAACTGGCTCTCTCTCGCCCGGCGACATTGCGGCGCCGTTGCGCGGCGTCTTGAGCCGCCAGAAAAATACTCGCGTATTCCTGGGCAACGTGCAGGATGTCGATCCCGCATCGAAGCGCGTGTTGCTCGCCGACGGCGCCAGCCTGGAATACGACTCGCTCATTGTCGCTGCGGGTTCGCAAAGTTCTTACTACGGTCACGAAGCCTGGCGAGAGTGGGCTCCCAGCCTGAAGAGCGTGGAAGAAGCCACCAATGTCCGGCACAAGATTCTGTACGCATTCGAGGTCGCTGAACGACTGGAGGATGAGGCTCAGCGGCGCGCATGGCTCACGTTCGTCATTGTGGGCGCAGGTGCAACCGGCGTAGAGCTTGCCGGCGCCATTGCCGAGATCTCCCGGCAGACCCTCAAGAACGATTTCCGCTCGATCGATCCCAAAGAAGCCCAGATCATCCTGATTGACGGCGCGCCGCGTATTCTTCCAACCTTTCCGGAAGACTTGTCAGAGAAGGCGGCCGGCTTGCTTGCGAAACTTAAAGTGCAGATCAGGACTGGCCTGATGGTGAAAGATATCGACAAGGAAGGCGTGACTATCGAGGGGCATGACGGCACAGTTCGTTTACAAGCGAGGACCGTAATTTGGGCAGGGGGCGTCGCAGTTGGAGGACTGGCAAAGACTCTGGCGCAGCGGACCAAGGCCGAAACCAACAAGAACGGACAGATCAAAGTGGCTCCGGACCTCACGATCGCCGGATACCCGGATATCTACGTCGTCGGCGACCTCGCTTTCTCCATCGATTCTGATGGAAAGCCGTTGCCGGGCGTGGCTCAAGTGGCGATGCAGGAGGGAACCTACGCCGCTAAGGCAATCGTTCAGAAAGTAAAAGGCGGAAAGCACCTTCCTCCCTTCAAGTATTTCGATAAGGGCAGCCTGGCCGTGATAGGCCGTTGGGCCGCCGTCGCCGATGCTTTTGGCGTACACCTCTCTGGATTCCCGGCCTGGTTCATATGGGCGTTCATCCATCTGACCTACATCGTCGAGTTCCGCAGCCGCATTCTGGTTCTTATTCAGTGGGCAATCCAGGATCTCACTTTCAGCCGCTCGGCTCGGCTCATTACCGGAGAAGCAGCCAGCGACTTCAACGTCAACAGAGAAATGGCTTCGGCTGTGAACCAACCTTCGAACGCCGACAAAGTCGCGTGAACGGCATCGCTCGCTCTTCTTGTGCCAATCGTAGGCAGCGGTGCGACGCTCATTCTGGATGCTTTCACGCCAGTTGTGGATCGACCACCGCCGGCCGAGTGTCAAAGCCATAGCAAGTGCCAAACGCTTGGCAGGACGTTTGGAAGGAACATCACCTCCATGTAAGGAAGCCGCCCCGCACAAATCCGCCCTGCAGCCCCTTCGACTCCAGTGTTTTAGCCCCTTTTTCGGCTCCCGCATCTGTGCGCTTCCTCACCATTGCCGCTCTGGTAAGAAACGTGCTTTGCAAAGATGAAATCATGGAGGCATTTTATGCACTTTCCAGAAACCTCGCTTACCGGCGGAGTGGAAGTTCGCAATTCGGCATTAATCGAGCGCGCAAGAGAACTTGACGATGTGATCTCGCGAAACCTGCGGGGGCTTTACAAGAGTGCTTTTCGTTACCTGGGAAACGCACCCGATGCCGAGGACGCTGTGCAGGATGCTCTTCTCTCTGCCTACAAACACCTCGAGCAGTTCAGAGGGCAGGCACGGATCTCAACCTGGTTGACCGCAATCGTCATCAACGCGGCTCGCATGAAATTACGCCGCCGCACAGCCATCTTCGTCTCGCTGGAACAAAAGCAGGGGGAAGACGGTCTCGCATTGTCAGAGCGAATCCCTGACTTAAAGCCCAGTCCGGAAGAAATCTGCTCCAGCTCCGAAGCTCACGGCAAACTGCTTGAAGTTGCCAAGCAGCTCTCCCCGCCGCTGCGTCGAACTTTTCTTTTGCGCGATATCGACGGCTTAAGCACCAGAGAAACTGCCCAGCGGTTGGGAGTGCCTGAGGGGACGGTGAAGGCGCAGGTTGCACGCGCGCGCACCAAGCTCGCCCGGATCATGGGAGTGAGGCATCGCAAACAGCGCTCGCGGACTTTCTCCCGTTCTGCGTCCGCGTTTCGGCCGGACCCAATCTGCCCGTAAGGTCTAACTCAGACGAACCTTGGCGACACGGATCTGCAAACTTCGGCCACCGATCCGGTCGCTGCTTGGAAAGCGAATGCCACGCGCCGCGGCCGCCTATCCCACTCTAGCGTTTTCCCTTCAATTCCCGCGACTCGTAACTCGATGGTGGTACCTCGGCATGAGCCCTTAGAAGTAGCCAAAAAACCCTCAATTCAGTGATGCATTTCTCCTTCACAGGCTGCATCATTTGTGCAAGACGACGAAAACTAGCGACGCAACGCAGTGCCTGACGGGTCGCCAGCTTTTGCTCGCCTCAGACCATTCGTCCCCCCAGAGAGCGAGGAATCCAGCATGAGCGTTGCCGACGTTGCACTGCCGCCGCAGACATCTTTCATGAGTACGCTACCCCGCATGCGATTAGAGCGGCCGTTGATCGGCCCCGAAACTCTGGATAGGTCTCTCCGCGCGCAGCTGGAATTAGAGGCAAAGACTGCCCGTCTCAGGCTCGTGCTTGATCTGACAAAGAGCGTAGCTGCCGATCTCAAACTTGATGACCTATTGAGAAGAATGGCGGCAGGCGCCAGGGGCGTCATTCGTTCCGATTTTGCGTTCGCCGGGCTGCTGGATTCGCCAAGTGGGCGATTGCAGGTGAGCGCATTCGACTTGTCGAACCAGATCCTCCTCAGCGACGACGCGGTGAGTTCCTTTGGAGATGGCCTGGGGCAACGCGTCCTCTCGTCAGGGAAGCCGTGGGCAGGCAAGACAGAAGACTTCGCCCAGATGGATACGGAAGACGATCCCAAGTGGGCGCCAGGTTTCGAGAATGTGTGTGCCGTGCCGCTTCTGAGCCGGGAGCGCGTGTTGGGCATTCTAGCGCTCGGCAGGCGAGAAGAGACGCCGTACACCCACGACGAAGTGGATTTCCTGATGCAAGTGTGCAGCCTGGTTGCGGTAGCAATCGAGAACGCGCTTGTAAATGTGGAATTGCGAAAACTCAGGCAAAATCTCGGCGCAGAAAAAGTATGCTTCGAGTCTGAGATCCGCAGCCAGCCGAACTTTGACGAGGTCGTTGGAAGAAGCGCTGCCCTCGAGCGCGTGCTCCGAGAAGTTGAGGTCGTGGCACCCACCGGTTCCGGCGTCTTGATCCAGGGAGAGACCGGCACTGGAAAAGAACTGGTCGCTCGCGCCATTCATAATATGAGCCCACGGCGCGATCGGCCTTTTATCAAGCTCAACTGCGCTGCCATCCCCTCCGGCTTACTGGAGAGTGAGCTTTTCGGCCATGAGAAGGGGGCCTTCACCGGCGCGATCATGCGAAAAGCCGGACGATTCGAAGCCGCGGATAAGGGCACTCTTTTTCTGGACGAGGTCGGAGACATTCCCCTCGAAGTCCAATCGAAGTTGCTGCGCGTCTTGCAGGAGCAGGAATTCGAGAGGTTGGGTAGCACGCGCACCCAGCAGGTCGACGTTCGCGTGATCGCAGCCACGCATCGGGATTTAAGGCAGATGGTCGAAGACGGCGAGTTCAGAGGCGACTTGTTTTACCGCTTGCACGTCTTTCCGCTGAACGTACCTGCCCTGCGGGATCGTCGCGAAGATATACCGATTTTGGTCCGCCATTACGTGGAGAAGTACGCCCGCCGAATGAACCGGAGTATTGAAACCATACCCTCCCGTGCCATGGAGGTTCTTGTGAACTACTCCTGGCCGGGCAATGTGCGCGAGTTGCAGAATTTCATCGAACGGTCGGTGATCCTCTCCCCCGGAAGTGCCCTCCGTCCTCCGCTCGACGAGTTGAAAGAAGCAAGCGTTTCAACTCCAAGTGCGAAGCTCAGCACTCTCGAGGAGGTGGAACGCGAACACGTCCTGCGAGCGATTCGAGAATGTAACTGGGTCATTGGAGGGCCGAACGGGGCCGCGGCACGCCTCGGCATAAAGCGTACGACCTTGACCTACCGCATTCGTAAGCTGAAGATCCCCTGCCGCCCGCTGTGACGGCTCGTTCTGCAGCGATTTGAGCGTATGACCCATACCGGGAAAGTGGTATCAAAAGATCCCGACAGCGAGGGATTCGGCGGCTGGTCTGCGCCGCTAGTCTATCCTCCGGGCGATAGCACCAGGCTCTAGGCTGCACTCGGCGAAGGCCGATGAAAATGCACGCCGTTGCTTCTTCTCATGGACTATAAGATTAACACCGGTTTCCACAGTCGCCGCGTTTCTATAACATCGCGTTCTCCCCTCTCTTCGATCATCCGAGGCTTATTTCCCGAACTCTCGACTCGTCATCTTCGCATCGCCCTGCTGACTCTGGCTTGCATTCCGTGGAGCGCTTGTCATGCGCGTCATGTTGATAACAGTGTTGTCGCTCCCAGCATAGATTTCACTGAGGTTCCGTTGGCAGCCGCTGGCAACGCTCAGAAGCTGAGCCCTATCCGAGGCCGCGTCACCGGTGAACATAGCGGGCAGCAGGTCGTTTTATACGCCAGGGCCGGAAACACCTGGTGGGTGCAGCCGTTTACGAACCTCCCTTTCACGAAGATCCAGCCCAATTCCAAATGGAGCAATTCGACTCACCCCGGAGTAGATTACGCGGCATTGCTGGTAGGGGCCGACTTTCAACCGCCCTTCAAAACCAATGTGCTGCCCACCGCGGGCGTGGCGGCCGTCGCCATTATTCACGGCGAACCGGTATTCTGGCAGAGGTGGTGGTTTCCGTTCGTCTGTGTCATCGCTGGCGTACTCGCCATATTTGGCTACCATCGTCTGCGTCTTCACCAGGCCACAAGAAAGCTCAGACTCAGTTTTGAAGAACGCCTTGCGGAACGAATGCGGGTTGCGCAGGAATTGCACGATACGTTCTTGCAAGGTGTGCTCAGCGCATCCATGCAACTCCACGTCGCAGTGGATCAGATGCCCGCCGAATCTCCTTCGCGGCCCGCGCTCGACCATGTTATCCAGTTGATGGAGCAGGTAGCGGAAGAAGGCCGCAACACGCTGCAAGGGATGCGCTCCTCCATCGGCAGTGCTCACGATTTGGAGCACTCCTTCCTAAAAATTCCGCAGGAACTCAGTATTCCCCGCGACATTCGTTTTCGCATCATCGTGGAAGGTCCGCCCGTGCCACTGCAACCGGCCGTCCGCAACGATGTCTACAGAATCGGCCGCGAGGCTCTGGTCAATGCATTCCGCCATTCCCGGGCGAGCAACATTGAATTGGAGCTGGAATATGCGGTGAACCAGTTGCGGCTTCTCGTGCGCGACAACGGCCGCGGCATCGGTCCCGAAGCGCTGCGCTCAGGGCGCAACGGACATTCGGGTCTTTCCGGCATGCGCGAGCGGGCGGAGCGAATCGGCGGCACACTGAAGGTCTCGAGCGGCGGCACCTGCGGGACAGAGGTTGAACTAAACGTCCCCAGCCCTCTTGCTTTCGAATCTTATCGTTTGAGCCGCACGTCTAAATGGTTTACGGTGCTCCGGTCGCGGGACAAATCAGAGTCTGCCCCGGAGACTGGGGAGCGGGTGATTAAATGAGCGAAGCCACAAAAATCCGCGTCTTCAGCGTGGATGATCATCCTCTGATGCATGAAGGCCTGGCCACGGTCATCAAGAATCAGCCCGATATGGTGCTGGTCGCAGAGGCATCCAACGGGCGGGAGGCAGTGCAACGCTTCTCTGAACACAAGCCCGATGTGACCCTCATGGATCTTCGTCTGCCCGATATCAGTGGTGTCGAAGCGATGATCGCGATCCGTGCGGAGTTTCCGGAAGCCCGCGTGATCATCCTGACCACCTTCGCCGGCGATGTCGAAATTCAACATGCTCTCGAAGCCGGGGCTCGCGCCTACATATTGAAAAGCATGCCTCCCAAAGAGCTGGTCGAGGTCATTCGTCAGGTCCACGCCGGCAAACGGCGCATTCCGCCCGAAATCGCCGCAAATTTGGCCGAGCATTACAGCGACGAAGCTCTCACCGGTCGCGAGGTCGAAGTGCTCTGTCAAATCGCGGGAGGAAATCGCAATCGGGATATCGCCGAGAAGCTCTTCATCACTGAAGAAACGGTGAAGGTCCACATCAAGCACATCATGGAAAAGCTCGGAGCCAGCGATCGCACCCAGGCAGTCGCCATCGGTGTCCGCCGCGGCATCATCCAACTCTAACCGGTTCCGAGTTCGTGTCTTAGCCATACCTCAAAAGTAGTACGAAAAAATTCCACGCACTGGGGATTCATCCACCAGTCGAACCCTCTAGCCTGAACAACGGTTCTAAGGAGGCCTCCACTGCAGAGGGCATTTTCCACCTTCCCGGACGGCTCACCCGGGGCAGGCCTCCTGCTATTGCGCTCCGCGGTGGGAGTTTCTCTTGTTATCCAGGGTCTTGCGTACCTCGTCGATGGGCATGATTTGGGCTTCGTGACCTTGGTCATCGCAGTACTTGAGGTCGCGAGTGGCGCATTGCTCCTGGTGGGATATCTCACTCCGTTCGCCGCCGTTCTCGCCGGACTCTTCTTCATAGGAAGCGCTCTCTCCTGGTTTCCAGCACCGAACACGGAGTGGTTTGAAGCCGGGCTGACGACCGCTCTGGCCACCATAATTGCAATCGCCGTGGTTTGCCTCGGCCCCGGGGCGTTTTCACTGGATGCCCGCCTGTTCGGACGACGCGAGATTATCGTACGTGACGCTTCTCACCCATCCTAAACGAAATCTGCTGGTTCTCTGCGAGGACTGAGTCGCCCGCGCCAGACCGACATGCTCGTGGCGATGGCCGCGCTGCGCAGACCTGTGTAAAATCAACCCGCAGGAAGTTAGGGAGTCGCGGAAGGGCTTTCTCAACGCGCACGTTTCCGCCTCAGACTCCGCAGTCGCACTGTCAAACAGGGATTCGAATTTAAGACGTGCTGGGGTTTACCTCGCATGCTCCCCATCCGTTGGTGGTGCGATTGGCTGTCAGCTCGTAAAGATCATATGAGGTCGCATCCCCCGATCATCGCAAGTCAGATCATTGCCAGTCAGATCGTCGTAAGTCAGAGCGCCGCAGGTCAGATCATCGCAACTCAGATCGTCGCAAGACGAAAGAGAGTATTCCTGCTGTTTGTCTGTCTCCTGCTCGCCGGTTGCCGCATAGACAACTCGCCTCCTGCCATTTCGTTCAGCAAAGTCCCTGTTGCGGACTTAGGTGGACCAGACAAAACCGATACAATCGAAGGTCGCGTGACTGGGGTTAAACCGGGCCAGCAGATCGTTCTCTATGCCAAGAGCGATGGATTGTGGTGGGTACAGCCTTTCTCAGATCATCCGTTTACTACGATTCAAAACGGTTCCAGATGGCACGCTTCAACCCATTTAGGTACGGAGTATGCCGCTCTGCTCGTCAATGCGGGATTCACTCCGCCGGAAACAGCCGAGATCCTTCCTTCTCCAAGTGCCGGCGTGGTAACGGTCGCGGTTATCAAAGGTCAAGGCCCGCAGCCGGTACCGATCCCGCTTAGGACGATTCACTTTAGCGGCTACGACTGGACCGTGCGCAGCGCGGCAAGTTTTCGCGGCGGCTCGCTCAACTGGTTCGATCCTGCAAACGCCTGGACTGACGAACGCGGAGCCCTGCACCTCCGTATCGCCAGAAGCCAGAATAGCCAGAATGGATGGACCTGCGCAGAAGTCAGGCTCACTCGCAGCCTCGGATACGGAACCTATGTGTTTGTCGTCCGCGATTCCTCCCAGCTCGAACCCTCCGCCGTTCTAACCCTCTTTACCTGGGATGAGCAGGGAACGGAGCAGAGTCGCCGCGAACTGGACATTGAAATCAGCCGTTGGGGCTACCGCCAGAACGAGAACGCCCACTATGTCGTCCAACCTTATTACGTACCGGCAAATGTTGATCGCTTTGTTGCGCCGGCCGGCGTCCTCACGCACTCCTTTCGTTGGAAGCTAGGGGAGGCGACTTTCTCGACCTACAAGGGATCTGGCGCTTCCGCGGGTCACCTCGTTAACCAGCACGTCTTCAGTTCGGGCGTCCCTCCCGCGGGCAGGGACTCGGTGCATTTGAATCTGTATATTTTCGGCAAAGGCGAGATCCCTCTCAAGGACGAAACCGAAGTCGTAATCGAGAAATTCGAGTATCTCCCGTGAAATGCGCGCTGCATCAATTCCGACTGTTTCTGGCTGGCCTGGCCGCATTGTTCTTTGTCAGTCATGCCAGCGGCCTCGATCCGAATCGCATGACCTCGCAGTACGTTCGGGAACAGTGGAGTTCTGAGAGAGGTTTTCCCGGCGGCCGCGTCCGCACCATCGCGCAGACTGCCGATGGCTATCTCTGGATAGGCGCTGACGACGGCCTGGTCCGCTTTGACGGCTTTAATTTTCGTCTTGTTCCTCTCTCGTCTTCCGGATCGTTTTCGAATACTCCCCTGCTGGGACTGACTACGGATGCCGATGGCAACCTGCTGGTGCGGGTGCAAGGCGCGGACGTCTTGCGCCAGAAGAACGGAATCTTTCAGAGCATCGTTTCTGGATCTGGTCCGAGTGCAAATCATGTCACCGCCATGGGGACCGAAACAAAGGGCGGCGTACTCCTTTCGGATATAACGGACGGCGTGCTTCGCTTTCGTGGAGGGACACTTGAAGTGCTGGCGCCCATGGGCATCGTCCCAAGATCCCTACTCGTAATCTCCCTGGCGGAGACGCCCGACGGCAAAATCTGGATGGGCACGCTGGGCGCGGGTCTCTCCTATCTGTCCGAGGGCCGAGTCACCGCCGTCACTGGGCTGCCCTACAAAAAAATCAACTGTCTCTTGCCGGTTAGCTCTACCGAGTTGTTTGTCGGCACCGACGAGGGTCTGTTTGATTGGAACGGAACCTCATTTAATCGCGTTCGCTTGCCGCCGTCCCTGGACAATGTTCAAGTCCTGACTATGCTGCGAGACCGCGATTCAAACGTCTGGGTGGGGACGGCGAAAGGTCTCTTGCGCATCAACGATGGAGGCATTTCGTTATTGGACGAAAAGGATCTTCGCGGCGACGGCGGCATCAACGCGCTGCTGGAAGACCGGGAAGGGAACATCTGGGTCGGAGCTGCGCGCGGCGTGGAGCGTATCCGCGACAGTGCATTTGTCACCTATTCTGAAGTGGCTGGTCTGCCCTCTGAAAGCAATGGACCCGTCTACGCGGACGCGGAAAACAGACTCTGGTTCGCTCCCGGTACCGGTGGGCTCTATCAGTTGAAAAATGGCCGGGCCGAACCCATTCACGAAGCCGGGCTGGCTAACGATGTGGTCTATTCGATTACTGGCCGGAGAGGGCAGATTTGGCTCGGCCGACAACACGGCGGGCTGACCCGCCTCCAATACGAGAATGGGTCCCTTACTTCGCAGACCTACACCGAGGCAAACGGACTGGCTCAAAACAGCGTTTACGCCGTCTATCAGAGTTCTTCCGGGGCGGTATGGGCCGCGACTGTGAACGGTGGCGTCAGCAGGTTCAAAGACGGAGGATTCGTCACCTACACCAGCGCGAGCGGCATCTCATCGAATACCGTTAACTCGATCCTGGAGACGCGCGATCGCACCACCTGGTTCGGAACTGCAAACGGCCTCAGTTCCTGGTCCGCAGGTCAATGGAGAACTTATTCATCGCGCGACGGATTGCCCTCCGACAATGTGAACTGCATCTTCGAAGATTCTTCCGGCGTGCTCTGGGTTGGAACTACCGAGGGCCTCGCCTCGGTGCATTCCGGACACATTCGAGTCTTTCGCCAAGCTCCCGCCGCACTGCGAGAAGAAATCCTCGGACTAGCCGAGGACAAGAACGGTTGGCTTTGGATCGCAACCGCGAAGCACATTTTGCGGGTGCAGCCCGGCAAGCTTTCGCCGGCCGCGCTGGAAGACGGCGCGCCGGAAGAACGCAGGCTGCAAGAAGGTGATGTTCGCGTGTATGGGATCGAGGATGGTCTTCTTAGTACCGAGGGAGTAAAGCGGAGCAGTTCGGTGGCTGCGGATTCGCTGGGCAGAATCTGGTTTTCCACGAGTCATGGGCTCTCCGTGGTGAACCCGTCTCATCTGGGAAACAATTCTCCGGCGGCACTGGTTCACTTGGAGGCCATTTCGGCGGATGGCGGGCAGATCGACATAGGCAACTCCATCCGCATTCCGGCGTCGCAGAAGAGAATCACATTTCACTACACCGGCCTGAGTCTGGCGGTGCCTGAGCGCATTCGCTTCCGGTATTTCATGGAAGGCTTCGATCGCGGCTGGAGCGAGCCGGTTGCCGCGCGCGAGGCGGTTTATACCAATCTCGGCCCCGGCTCCTACAAGTTTCACGTGATTGCAAGCAACAGTGACGGAATATGGAACAGTGTCGAGGATACGACTGCCTTCGCAGTCGAGCCGGCACTCTGGCAGACGTGGTGGTTTCGCTCCGCCTGTGTGGTCACCGTCGGCTTGATCATGCTCCTCGTGTACCGCCTCCGGTTGCATCAATTGAAGCACCGCCTGAATGTTCTCTTCGAAGAAAGGCTGGCGGAGCGGACGCGAATCGCACAGGAGTTGCACGATACATTGTTACAGGGATTTCTGAGTGCATCCATGCAACTGCATGTCGCCAACGATCAGTTGCCTGACGACTGGAAGGCCAAACCGCTGGTCAACCGCGTTCTCGATCTTATGGGGAAGGTGATCGACGATGGCCGGAACGCAGTGCGAGGTTTGCGCTCGGCCAATGCGGAAGACGATCTCGAAAAAGCGCTCTCCTGGGTTCCACAGGAATTCGTTCTGCAGCAGCCCGTCGATTTTCGCATGATCGTCGAAGGCCGAACTCGCCCATTGCACCCCATTATCCGCGATGAAGTCTACCGTATCAGCCACGAAGCCCTGGCCAATGCCTTCCGCCATTCGCGCGCCAGCGGCATCGAAGTCGAACTTGAATACGCTGACAGTCAGTTCCGAGTGGTAGTCCGCGATAATGGCTGTGGCATCGATCCTGAGGTGCTCCGGTCCGGACGAGACGGACATTGGGGTCTTTCCGGCATCCGGGAGCGGGCCGAGAGAATTGGCGCGAAAGTCAAAGTCTGGAGCCGTCCCGCGGGAGGAACGGAAGTTGAACTGAGCGTCCCACGAAATGTGGCGTTCCAGCACTACTCTTCGAATCGCAGCTGGTTCAATCGCAGCTGGTTCAATCGGTTGCGATCGCCAAAGGCAGGAGAGATCCAGCAGCCCGGCAACAAACCACGAAAATAAGAGCCGCCCCCGGCGATACCACAAAAGTGGTAGGAAAAGATTCCAACACCTAGGGATTCGCTGTCCGATTACAACCGTTACTTTAAGCGAAGGTGTCGTCGGGACGACTCCGAAGAATACCGGGGAGGTATCCGCTGCAAAGGATGTTTCCGACGTTTCCCAGCGGTTGGCCCGGCATTGGACTGTTGCTGTTGCGCGTCGCCTTGGGCCTCACGGTACTTGCCTACGGCTCTGCTTACATGGCGGACTGGCGTCATCTCGGATTGGTGACGTGGACAGTCGCTTTGGCGGCGGTGGCCAGCGGGGTTTCACTTCTTATCGGCTATCTCACTCCGGTTACCGGGGTGCTTGCCGGCCTCACGAGTATCAGCAGCGTCCTGTCGTGGTTTCCGGCGCCAAATTCGAATCTATTCGATACCGGGCTCGCCACGGCCCTGGCCACGACAATCGCCGTCGCCATCGTCTGCCTCGGCCCCGGAGCATTTTCGCTCGATGCCCGTCTTTTCGGAAGGCGTGAGATCGTCATTCCGAGCAGTTCGTCTTCATCGAGATCCTGACCTGATCCGCTTTGTCGGTGCCGTTCCGCTCCGCCGTCCTTTCGCATCGGCTGTAACTCGGCCGCTACCACAAACGGGTTATACCCTCATCCGCCTTGTGAGGTAGCAAGAAAGCACTGCATCTCGTGATGCGCCCTTGCCTGGCATGCTTCACCATAAACACGGCAAGATGCCTTTTTCTATAGCCGATCCAAATTCTATGGCCGATCCAGTACGTCGCGACCTTTGCTGATCGGCGGCTGCGAAATTTCTGGACCCAACACGCTGTCTGCCATCTCTGTTAGCTCTGGGGCGGCGTCAGAATTTTCACGATCCACGGACAATTCAAGCACACAAGGAGCATTCCATGGCGACAATCACCACCAAAGACGGCACCACAATCTTCTACAAAGACTGGGGCTCAGGGCAGCCCATCGTATTCAGCCACGGCTGGCCGCTCACCGCGGACGACTGGGACGGACAGATGATGTACTTCGGACAGCGCGGCTATCGCGTCATTGCGCACGACCGGCGCGGCCACGGCCGCTCCAGCCAGACGTGGGACGGCAACGAGATGGATACCTATGCCGACGATCTCGCAACTCTCACTGAAAAGCTCGACCTGAAGAACGCAATCCATGTGGGCCACTCCACCGGCGGCGGAGAAGTTGCTCGCTATATAGGCCGGCACGGGTCGAAGAGAGTCGGTGGGGCCGTGCTCATCAGCGCCGTACCTCCGCTCATGGTGAAGACGGACAAGAATCCCACGGGCGCGCCCATCTCGGTCTTCGACGGCCTCCGCGCCGCGTACCTGGCAAATCGATCGCAGTTCTACAAGGACATTACGCTCCCGTTCTATGGCTACAACCGCCCGGGCGCGAAGATTTCCGAAGGCATCAGGGAGCACTGGTGGTTGCAAGGCATGCTGGGAGGCGTAAAAGCGGGCTACGACTGCATCAAGGCCTTCTCCGAAACGGATTTCACCGAGGATCTAAAGAAGTTCGACGTTCCGACTCTCATCATGCATGGCGACGACGATCAGATCGTGCCCATCGTAGCCTCGGGTCCGCTCTCCGCCAAGCTGGTGAAGGGTTCCGTGCTAAAGGTGTATCCCGGCTTTCCCCACGGCATGCCTACCACCAATGCCGATCAGATTAACTCCGACCTGCTGGCCTTTATCCAGCAGAGTCAGAAAAAGGCCGCATAGAAAAGGCCGGGGGCGTCGGTCAGGAGCATTGTTCTGGGGTCTCGGCGCCTGCCTTCGCGCATGAATGCTTGAGCTGGCGCCGACCCCGGAACGTTGGAAAAACGTTACTGAAAATTGAGGGAGTACATCATGGTTTTCGGCATGTCGCTCGCCACCTACACCTTATTGCACGTATTGATCAGCCTGATCGGAATCGGTTCAGGCCTCGTCGTGATGTATGGATTCCTCGCTGGAAAGCGGCTCAACGGCATAACCGCGATCTTTCTGGTCACCACGGCGCTGACGAGCGTGAGCGGCTTTGGTTTTCCGTTCGATCACCTCCTGCCCTCCCACATCGTCGGCATCATCTCGCTTGTGGTGTTGGCGGTCGCAATCCCGGCGCGCTACGTTTTTCACCTCGCCGGCTCATGGCGCTGGATCTACGTGGTGGGCGGCGCAGTAGCGCTCTACCTCAACGTCTTCGTTCTGGTAGCGCAGCTTTTCATGAAAGTACCGGCACTCAAAGCCCTGGCTCCGACCGGAAAAGAGCCGCCATTCCTGGTTGCGCAGCTCGTTGTGATGGTGGCTTTCGTTGTACTAACGATAGCTTCGGCAAAGAGGTTCCGCATCGCAGCGCCGCATTCGGCGTAGAAGTATCGGGCATCTGAGGAAATTGTCTGGGAAAACGGTTTGGAAGGGCACGGCGTTCAGAGGCTGGGGAAAAACCCAAGTTCGACCAGGTTCGGGAAGGGCACGACGTTCAGTCGTGCCATCCAGAACCGACAAAGACGTCGGTTCTAGCCGCTGGGGGACTGAACGCGGATCCACGCGCCCGTCGCTGAAACGTAAGCCTGACTTCCCTCAGTCGGCGGCCATGGATTGCGTCTCTTCAAACTGCCCGCGAAGCTGTTCTTCCAGCGCCGCCAATTGCGCTTCGATCTCGTCGTTCGCCTTGCGCTTCTTGATGACCTCCTCGCGATAGCGCCGCAGGAAGTAATCGATGGTCTCCACGCGAATCCTGATCGAGCCCGTCGGCTTGTTCTCATCCAGATCTTTGAAGCAGAAATACGGCGTTCCCGACTGCTCGATAATTCCTTCGATCACGCCGTAGATCGGAGCATCGTGCCCGCATTTAAAGCTCGAAATTTCGAGCGCCACCAGGTTCGGATGCCGGGCCGTAAACTTCGCCGCCCAGACCTTGTGGTTCGTGCTGCAAGAGTAAGAGTTCTTCCACGCGTCCGTAATATCGAGCGGGTGAGTGATAATTCCGGCGCGAACTTCTTCGCCGAACAACCGCTCCAGCATGTCCTCATCGAGCGGCAAGGTATTCTGCGAGAAAATAGGATAGCCCAGCTTCTGAAACTCCTCCATGATTTCGTGATTCAAGCCGGGATCGTGATGATACGGCCGCCCCAGCATCACGATGCCGATGCGATCTTCGCGTTCCAGTTGATCCAGTACCTCCCGCGCGCGCCTGCGAATGCTCGCCTCATAATCCTCCAGCGCCTTGTAGCCGACTTCGACCGCGCGGTCATTCTCTTCCTGCGACAGACCCATGATGGGCTGCCAAGCCTGCAGCATCTGGTGCGCGAATAGTTTGCGATCGGCAAAGTTCAGCACCGGATCCAGGTATTTAACATTGTGCTCGGCAAATACGTCGTTCTCTTTCGTGAATGCAGCCTTCACCGTCTCCGGCGTCGCCGTAACCGTCGGGCACGCGTTCGCGCCCACGATCTTCACTAGCGGCGAAGTCAGCACATCGTACATGGGAAAGAAAATCACATTCAGCGGCTTCTTCCGGTGCTTCTCCTGGATCAGGTTGTACACATGCGAAATGCCAATCTTCGCCGGGAAGCAAGGATCGATCGCCCCGCGGCTCGCACCCGCGCGATACAGATCGGAACTCGTGTAATCCGAATAAATAATGTTCTCCGGCTGCACGCCCAGGCTCTCCAGATATCCGTTGAACAGGGGCGCGTAAGTGTAGATGTTAAGCACCCGCGGAATGCCCACACGAAGTTTCTTGCGACTCTCCATCAGCGGAATGCGTTCTTTCCCTGCCTTGCTCCAGAATTTCGTCACCGGGACCGGATCAGCTACATTCTTCGCATTGACCGGCCGGAACACTTCATGAGCGGCAAAGTCGACGAAGTTCGGATACTTATCCTTGATCTCGTCGATTCCCGCCTTTATGTCCTTCATATCGTTGACATCTTCCACCAAACCTTTTTCGCAAGTGGCGATAATCAGACGCTGCTCGCCGTGCATCAGCGGAACCTTGGTGACTTTCTGAATCGGCACAAAGGCCAAGTCGTCCTTGGGCGCGGTACGAATGTCGATAAACGTGCGCAGGCAGTTATTCTTGCAGAAGTTGCAGCGCGTGCTCTCGTTGCGTGTGGTGCGGTATTCGATCTTGCGCACCGCTTCCAGTCCCACAAACGACGTCGACAATCCATTGCGCCACAAACGCAACGACTCAACCGCGGCGCCGATCGCACCCGACTCGCCGCAGAACTCGTGCACGATGATTTCCGGCTTCTTGCCCGACGCCCGAAAGCTGTTATTGATGAAGTCCACTTCCGCCTTCACCACCGCCATATTGTTCTGCGTTCCACCCTGCAGAACGAAGCGCGTACCCAGCGCCGCGAGATTCGGAATGCTGGCCACATAAAGAAACACATTCTTCGGCAGCACCGTCGCCAAGCCTGCCAGGATTTCTTCGGCACGCCAGCCTTGACGCTGGAAGTTCACAATATCCGACTGCATGAAGACAGCACAGCCATAGCCGAAAATCGGCATCGACGTGGCCGAGAAAGCCAGATCGGCATATTGCTCAACGCTCAACCCAAACCCCTCGGCAGTCGATTGCAAGAAATATCCATTGCCCGCAGAGCATTGCGTATTGAGCTTGAAATCTTTCACGCGTCCGTTGTGCAGGATGATGATCTTGATATCCTGCCCGCCCACGTCGACGATCACATGCGGATCCTCATAAAACTTCAGCGCCGATTCGGTGTGAGCTACGGTCTCAACCAGCGCCACATCCGCGTGCAGAACGTCTTTCAGAATATCTTTTGCGTAGCCGGTGGTCGCGACTCCGAGAACTTCCAGCTTCGCCTTCTGCGCCTCCACCTGCCCGCGCAGGTTTTCGAACATCTCAATTGTGTCCTGAATCGGATTTCCGTTCGAAAGCTGGTAGGCCCTGCAAAGAATGTCTCCCTTTTCGTCGAGCAGCACCGCCTTGGTTGAAGTCGAACCACCATCAATGCCAATAAACCCGCCCACCGTCTGGTTGGTGTGGAAGACCGCCGGCGTGAACTTCTTCTTGCGGTAAGAATCCTTGAACTCGTCGAGCTCCCCTTCGCGGCTGGTCAACCCCTTCGCACCGGACTTGGCCTTCTCTTCCTGACGCCCATACTCGATGTAGTGCACCAGCTTTTCGTACCCAAGGTAGCAACCCACGCTATCTTCTTCGCTCTTGCCGAATTCAATCGCGCCCATGGCCGCAAAATATTGCGCGTTTTGCGGGACTTTAATCAGGTCCTCGGGCTTCGCGCCATCAGGAATCTCAACCTTACGCTCCTGCCACATGCGCGGAATATTTGCCTGCCACGCCTCGCGCATCCCGCGAATGAAGCTGTTGGGACCGCCGAGCAGAAGAACATGCGGACGCAACGTATGCCCGCGCGTGAGCACACTCAGGTTTTGCAAAACGATGGCTTCAAACAACGACGCCATCAATTCATCCGGCGGGGTTCCGACCTTCTGCAAGCTGTTGATATCGGTCTCGGCAAACACGCCGCACTTGCCGGCAACTTTATGCAACTTGATCCCGTGATACCTTTGCTCGCACAGTTCCGGCGCGGGAATCTTTAACTTTGCGTTGATCTTGTCGATGACCGCGCCCGTTCCGCCCGCGCACTTATCGTTCATCGACGGAATTTTCTTTTTCCGTCCGGTTTCGTCGTCGTCTTTAAAAACAATGATCTTCGCATCCTGACCACCCAGCTCAATCACCGAATACACTTCCGGATGCATCTTCTCCACGGCCAGTGAAACCGCGGTGACCTCCTGCACAAACTTCGCCCCGATCTGGTCCGCGATCGCGCCGCCGCCCGAGCCGGTCATAAACATGCGCGTGTTATGCGAGTTGATGCCGACCTCAGCTTCGATGCGCCGCAGAAATTCCAGCGTCTTTTCCGGCTGCTTAGTCTCGTGGCGCTGGTAGTCCTGCCAAAGAACCTTGTCGGTTGCCGCATCCACCACCGTCGCCTTCACGGTCGTCGAGCCCACATCCAGCCCCACCATGAACTCAGTGTGATGGTCGTGCGGTTTTTGTGGAGGCGCGGGAGCTATGGTGAGTAACTGCGGCTTCTTTGATTGGTCGAGATGGTCGTGCATCGTCTCTCCGATGATGGCCAGAAGTTGTTGTAGCGTCCTGGATATTGGCACCGCCATCCGGTCGGGAATAGCCCCAGCCAGATGGCGGCGCTTCCACTCTTACGCGGCGTTAGGCAATGCCACGCCCGGAACGCGTGACCGCTTCCGCCACAGCCGGGTCTTATCCATGCGGTCGCTCACGTGCAAAATGAACTGCGCCGCCGTTCCAGCGACGCCTTCGCGATGCGGCACGTGGTAGAAAGGCCGCCGCAGCTCAGGATGCTCGGCAATGTAATCCCTGATCTCGTCCAGGCTCTTTCCGGTCGATTTCAGGCATTGCTCGAACTCTGTCTTCGCCTTCACCTTCGCCTCGCCCAGCGCCATCTGCACGCGGCTGTGCGCGTTCACTTCGCCCTCGCCGGAAGTTTCAATCGGCAGGAAGATCATGTCTTTAAACTTGTTGATCACCGCAGATTGCACTCCATCGGACTGCGAAGAGGGCATGCAGCCAAATGGCTTCAGCGCCAGCACCATGTGGCAAAGCTTCTGCACGGTGTAGTAAACGTTCTTGCCCACTTCGAGGTGCCCTTCGCCGCCGCGGGCAAACTGGTTGTAGAAAGGATGAGCCATCTCCGCCAGTTCCGTCTGTGGCACGAGGTGGTGCGTAATGCCG
>Ga0302326_10006541_pt1 | contig 26125 bp, 24 predicted proteins | sample Palsa_T0_3_FD_202264 | JGI IMG/M metagenome (GOLD analysis project Ga0302326, IMG submission 202264) | Peat permafrost microbial communities from Stordalen Mire near Abisko, Sweden - Palsa_T0_3 | ecosystem: Environmental > Terrestrial > Soil > Palsa > Peat permafrost | place: Sweden: Abisko... | reverse complement strand
TCGACCGGCTTGAGCGTGCGATCAGCCACATCGCCGCGCAGACGGCGGCCGGCGCCGACCCGGTCTTCCTGCCCCGTGACGAGTCGAGCGCCTGGGCCTGGCTCCCGCTCGGGATCAGGGACCGGTTCGACGCCGCCGCCAGCACAGCCGACCTCGACGGCGACCTCCACGTCGCGTTCGGCGACGTGGTCAAGGGCGTCGCCGGGTTCCGCCTCACCCACCAGCAGGCCCTCGCCGCCCAGGCGGTCGCGCTGGCCGGCGGATCACCGCCCCGGGTGGTGACCTACGCCGAGGTCGCGCCGGTGGCGATGATGCTCGGATCCGGGGGGCTACTCGGATCCGGGGAGCTACTGCGGCCCTGGGTGCTCAGCACCCTCGGGCGGCTGGCGACCGACGACGAGCAGCACGCCCGGCTGCGCGAGACCCTGCTGGCGTTCCTCGACACCGGCGGGAGCTATAAGGCGACCGCTGAACGGCTGACGCTGCACAAGAACTCCGTCCAGTACCGAATCCGCCGGGCGGAGGAGAGTCTCGGCCATCCGGTCGGCGACAGCCGCCACGACGTCGAGCTGGCCCTTCAGGCCGGCCGCTGGCTCGGCTCGTCGGTGCTCAGGCCGCCGGCCGCCGCCCACGGGGCCACCCCGCGCGGCGTCAGCAGGTAGTACAGGCCGCCCGCGACCAGGAAACCGACCAGCCAGGAGATGTCGGCGCCGCTGAGCGCGCTGGCGGCCGGCCCTTCGAACTGCGGGTAGCTGGCGTTCATGAACGGGATCTCGACCGCGATGCCGACCAGGAACACCGCCACGGTGCGCCAGTTGACCCGCCCGTAGCGTCCGTTCGGCTCGAAGATCGCCCCGATGTCGTAGTTGCCGCGGCGGACGAAGTAGTAGTCGACCAGGTTGATCGCGGACCACGGGATCACGATGTAGAGCAGGAACGAGATGAAGTCGGACACGTCGAGGACGAAGTTGGCGGAGACGACGGTCGCCAGGTAGCCGGTGACCGCCATGATCACGCCGGTGCCGGCCCCGCGGACCAGCACGCTCGGGGCGGCGCCGCCGTCCTTGCTGGCGATGGCGACGCCGGTCAGCAGCGGGCTGTAGAGGTTGATCGCGTTGCCCGCGACGATCGACAGCAGCAGCACGATCGTGACCAGCCAGATCGCCCCCGGCACGAGCCCGGCCAGGTAGCCGACGGTGTTCGACTCGATGTCGGTCAGCGCGACCGAGCCGGCCAGCACGCCGAGGCTGGCGAAGATCACCGCCGACAGCACGCTGCCGCCGTAGGTGTACCAGAACGACGCCCGCAGGCTGGTCGTCGACGGCAGGTAGCGCGAGTAGTCCGACACGTACGGCGCCCAGCCGACCTGGCCGCTCACGTTGATGGAGAAGAACAGCAGCCAGGTCGGGAAGCTGAACGACGTCACGTCGACGTGGGCCGCCCCGGTCGCGTGCTGGATCAGGCGGACGAGCAGGATGACGAAGAAGATCAGCGACAGCACCGCCACGACCTTGTTGAGGTCGTGCATGATCCGGTAGCCGAAGAGCACCACCAGCCAGGTGATGAACGCCGTCACCGCCACGCCCTCGGCGTAGGTGATGTGCGCCAGCCCGGCGAACGCGTCCCCCGCGAGCACGTTCTCGCCGACGACGTAGCCGAGGAAGATGAGCCAGATGACGACGTTCGGCAGCAGCGCGCCGAAGAAGCCGAACTGCGCGCGGCTCTGGACGAGCTGGGTCAGGCCCAGCTTCGGGCCCTGGGCCGAGTGGTAGGCCATGAACACGCCGCCGACCGCGCCGCCGAGCACGATCGCGATGATGCACGGCACGATGCCGAGGCCGAGCTCGATCCCGACCGCGCCGAGCACGACCGTGAAGGCCGAGGAGTTGGCGGTGAACCAGAACGGGAACAGCGAGCGGGCGGTGCCGTGGCGTTGATCGTCGGGGATGGGCCTGATCGTGTACTGCTCGACGACGTCGCTCACTGCGGCTCGCTCCCTGTGCTCTCGGCGCGGTCTCGTCCCCCAAGGTCGTCCCCGTCATCCCAGGCGGCCAGCGCCGCTTCCACCCCGGCGCCGATGTCGGCCGCCGCCCCGACCCGGCGCAGCGCGCGGCCGAGCGCGGTCAGCCCGATGACCGGGCTCAGCGGGTACGCGGCCGGCCCCATGTGCCCGATCTGCAGCACCCGTCCCCTGAGCGCGCCCTGTCCCCCGGCCAGCATCACCCCCGACTCGGCCCTGGCCAGCGCGCGGACCTCGGCCTCGTCCACGCCGGCTGGCATCTCGACCGCGGTCACCGTGTCGGCCCTGATGGCGTCCTCGGCCGCCCATAGGTTCAGGCCGAGGGCCTGCGCGCCGGCCCGGACCGCGCGGGCCGCCCGCCGATGGCGGCGGACGACGTTCTCGGGGCCCTCGGCCAGGTACTGCTGCAGCACCGAGCGCAGGGCGTAGATCTCGGAGACGGGCGGCGTGAACGGGAACGCCCGGTCCGGCTGGCGCGCGTCCCGCCAGTCGAGGATCGACAGCGCCGATCCTCTCGGCGCGTTCGGGTTGGCCGCGATGTGCCGCCAGGCGTCCTCGCTGACGTGCAGCAGCGAGAGGCCGGGGGTGCCGCCGAGCGCCTTCTGCGGGGCCGCGATCGCGATACCGGGCCAGTTCGCGACGTCGGTCCGCATCCCGCCGAAGCTGGAGACGACGTCGACGATCAGCAGCGCCCCGCGGGCCGCCGCCAGCCGGCCGATCGCGTCGAGGTCGTTCATCGTGCCCGATGGCGTCTCGCAGTGCACCGCGGCGACGATCGTCACGTCCCCCCGCCGGCCAAGCGCCTCGCTCACGGCGGCGGGCGCGATCGAGGCGTTGTAAGCGGTCTCGACCTCGATGACGTCGCGCGCGAATCGGCCCGCGAGCTGACCGAACGCCTTGCCGTAGATCCCCGAGACCAGGTTCAGCACCACGTCATCGGGCCCGATCAGGGCGGCGGCGGCCGCCTCGATTCCCGCCACCGCCTCGCCGGGGAAGATGACCGGATCGACGGAGGCGCCGAACGCGTACCGCAGCAGCCCGACGGCCTCCGCGTACAGCGCGCGGAAGGCGGGGTCGGTGTGGTGCAGCACCGGCTGCCCGAGCGCCGCCAGCGTCGCCGGGGTACTGCCGACCGGACCGGTCGCCAGCGTGAACACCGGCCCGCCATCGGGGGTGCTCATGCCTCACTCCCCCCTCGGCCGTAACGATTGGTACAACGCTATCCCTGTTAATCCCATCCGTAAAGTATGAAATAGGCCTCTATGCCCGGCCGCGGCGGCGTTGTAAGCTGGTCAACTTTGCTTCTTCAGGAGGTCGAGTTGGCTGATTACCCGAAGGAAGTCACGCAGCGCTTCCTTGGCACCCCCGAGCAGAACGCGGTCGCGCTGGTCGGCGAGCGCCCGGCCCGGTGGGACCACATCGTCATCGAGGACCACGACCCGGCCTGGGCCGGTCAGTTCGCCGCCGCCGCGGCAGTGCTGAGCGACGCCCTGGGCGGCCTGATCGTCGCCATCGAGCATGTCGGGTCGACCTCGGTGCCCGGCCTGCCGGCCAAGCCCGTCATCGACATCGACCTGCTGATCGAGGACACGGCGGACGAGTCCGGCTACGTCCCCGCCCTCGAAGAGCGCGGGTACCGCCTGGTGCTGCGCGAGCCGTGGTGGTACGGGCACCGGCTGCTCGTCAGCCCGGCCGAGGACGTCCATCTGCACCTGTGGCCGCGGGATGCGCCCGAGCCGATCAGGCACCGGCTCTTCCGCGACTGGCTGCGCTCGCATCGGCCGGACCGGGAGCTCTACGCCGCCGCCAAGCGGTGCCTCGCGCACGAGACGGCGCAGAGCCCCGATCGCTACAACCTGGCCAAGAACGATGTCATCGACGATATTTACACGCGTATCTTCGCCGCGGGCCCTGAGGCAGGCGACGTTGGAGAAGGCCAAGGGTGACGCCCGCCGGAGCCCGACCGACCCGGGGGCGGGCGGGCGGGCCCACCCGGGGGCGGGCGGCGGGCCGGCCGGTCAGGCGCGGCCTGACCGGACGACAAGGCCGACCGCCCACGGGCCGATCGTGAGAGCGAGAAAGATCGGGTTGACCGTGGTCCTGCCGTTCGCTATCTGAAATCCGGCGGTGAGAAGCAGCAGGGCGATGACCGACCGCCGCTGATCAGCCTGGGTCCCCAGCGAGTAGGCCAGCAGGAAGGCGGGCACCGCGATCAGGCCGCCCAGTTCGCTCGGTATCGTGGCCAGCGATCCCAGGGCGGCGGATGCCGCGAACAGGATCGCCGCCGCGATGGCCGACAGCTGTGGATCCGCCCGCCGCGGGATGAGGCAGCAGAAGGCGCCGACCGCGCAGGCCGTTTCCAGCAGGTTGTCCGCGCCGCTCAGCAGATCCTCCGCTGCCAGGAATATCACCAGCGTCGCGCTGAGCCCGATGGCAATGAGCAGGTCACTGCTCACGCCGCCTGATCTACGGGACGGGCGCTCAGGATCGCTCACGGGAGCTCCCTCCGCCGACGACTCATTATCGCGCAGGCAATCGGTGGCCGGGCGCCGGCGTCCCCCGGCGCATCACAAGTCAAAGTCATGGAGAGCCATCAGCATTCCGAACGGACCGTTGCTTCGCCTCTGCCGTTCGCCGACTCGGAAACTCCGCGCGGTCCCCTGTTAGTCTCGGCTCCTGTGGCCCTCGATACCTCTGCGACCCCTGCCGCGCCTGTGCCCGGGCTTGAGCCTGCGTTCGAGGTTGCGGCCGCCCTCGGGCCGCTTGAAGATCATGGCACGACCCGGGTCGGCCACCGCCGCGTGGTGCCGATCGCCGGCGGCCGGGTCACTGGCCTGATCGACGCGGTGATCCTCCCCGGCGGCGCGGACTGGCAGGTCATCCGGCCCGACGGCACGATCGAGATCGACACCCGCTACTCCGCCAGGACCGGTGCAGGCGAGTACGTCCACTTCCGGACCTCCGGTGTCCGCAGCGGGCGGCCGGAGATCCTCGACGCGCTGCTGCGCGGCGAGCCGGTGGACCCGTCCGCGTACTACTTCCGGGTCGCGGTCTACCTGGAGACGTCGGCGCCGCGACTGGCCGCCGTCGAGCGGTCGATCTTCGTCGCGTCCGCGATCCGGGGAGCGGATAGCGTCCGCTACACGGCCTATCGGGTTACCTGATCGCGCCGGAAAAGGTTCAGGCAAGCTAAGGCTTTCACGGCGGGCCGACGTGACCTGGGGCGCGAGTCCGCGAATACTCGTGATATGAGATTTATCCCGCTTTCCGATCACGCCGGGGAGATGCTGCGACGGGCCCGCCGCGGCCGAGCCGGCGCCGGGAAGCGGGACGAGGAACGGTACCGGCAGAACGTCGCGGCCTACGACCGGTCCGTCGGCGAGGCCCGTGAGCGGCGGGATCAGGCAGTGGCGCGCTGGCGGCTGCTGTCCGCGCTGCGCTGGGGACTGGCCCTCTGGAGGCGCAGGCGGTCCGGCCCGCCCGCGCCCCCCGCCGACCGTGGGCCGTCACGCAACGAGGCGGCGCTGGAGGCCGGGGCCGAGGGCGAACGGGAAGTGCACGCCGCCCTCGCCGACGCCCTGGACGATTCCTGGGCGCTGTTCAAGGGCTACCGTAACCGCGCCGGGGAGATCGACTACCTGCTGATCGGGCCCGAGGGGCTGTTCGCGATCGAGGTCAAGCACGTCAACGGGGCGTTCCGGATCACCCCGGGGCAGTGGCTGTACCGGCGGTCCGACGGCTACGGCAACGAGGTCGGCGACGTGACGCTGCTGGCTGACCGGGGCGGCCGTCCGCCCCAGGTGCAGCTGGCCGAGCCGCTCGAGCAGCTTGAGCGCTTCCTGGCCAAGCGCGGGCAGCCGGTGCCGTGGCGGTCGGTCGTCCTGCTCAACCATCCCCGGGCGAAGATCATCAGCTGCGCCGACGGCCTCGGGGCGGAGGTCCTCACGTCCACCCGCCAGCTGCTTGACCTCATTACCAGGGCCGACGGGGACGTTGGCTCGGGCCAGATCGGCGAGATCGCGCGGCTCATCGAGCGCGACCACCGGTTTCAGGCCGAACGGCGACGTTCGGGGACCCGGTGACCTGGTGACCTGGTGACCTGGTGACCAAGGACTCTCGAAGCGCGAGCGCCAGGTGGTGGGCGCAGAGACGTCAGTTCAATAACTCGGTGACGGCGGAGACGGAGACTGCCCACTCGGTTCGGATGTCGCAACGCGTACCGTGGCGCCGACCGAGTGCCCGAGCACGGACGCGCCCGCGCTCGCTCTTCTTGCTGTTATCTGCCTCGTGCCCGAGTCGGCCGAAGAGCGCGGATCGGTTGGCGGTTCGCTCTTTGGCCACTTTTTGCTGTTATCAACAGGCGGTGTGGTCCCTATGCGTGCCGCGGCCTGTCGGCTACGCCATTGACAGGATCGGCGACCTGTCGGCTACGCCAACGACATTGCCTATTAGTGTCGGTGGCGTAGCCGACAGGTCGCGTTAGGGGTCAGATACGTAGGCGGCAGGTCGCGGGGGCGCGGGCTTGGGTGATGCGGGGGCCTGTGGGGCCTGTGGGGCGTAGGGGCCGAGGGGTGGGATGGGAAAGGTTTGGCCGGGTGAGTGGTCTACTGGGCGGGCAGGTAGCGACCGCGCCAGAAGATGAGCGGGGCGGCGTCGTCGCCGCTGGTCTCTACTTCCCTGACCCGGCCGACGATGATCTCGTGGTCGCCGCCTTCGAGCTGGTGCTCGACGGTGCACTCGAGGGTGGCGATCACCCCGTCGAGGCGCGGGCTGCCGGTCCGGCCGCGGCGGTGCCTGACCCCCTCCCAGGCGGCGGCGAGGCCGCGGCGGGCGAAGTTGGCCGACAGGTGCTGCTGCCGGGCGCCGAGGACGTTCACCGCGAATGCGCCGTGCGCGCGGACCGACTCCAGGGTCTTGCTCGATAGCTCGAAGCAGACCAGGATCAGCGGCGGGTCGAGCGAGAGCGAGCTGACCGCGTTGGCGGTGGTGCCGACGGGCTGGCCGTCGGCGTCGAGCGTGGTGACCACGGTGACGCCGGTGGCGAAGTGGCCGATCGCGTGCCGGAAGTCGGCCGCCGACACGTCGCTCTGCCGCACCGGGTTGGCATCGCCGCGCCGTGGGTCGGTAACGGTCATCTCAGAGCTGCCCGTGGTTCGGGGGGAGGGCGTCGTTGAGCAGGTAGTTGCCGACATGGTGATACTTCCAATCGACGGGGTCGTGGCTAGCGTGCGTCCGGGCGTTCCGCCAGTGTCTGGACAGGTCGTAACGCTCATCGGCGGCGCTCGCCCCCGCCAGCGCGAACAGATCGCTGGCCACCTCGACAGCGGTGTCGCTGGCGAACGCCTTGGCCTGGGCGACGGCAATCGAGCCGCGCGCCGCTTCCTCGGCGTTGCGGGGAAAGCGGGTCACCTCGGCCAGCGTGGCCGCCGCCGAGGCGAGCAGTGCCTCGGCCGCCGCCACCTGGGTGGCGAGCCGGCCGAAGCGGTGCATCGTGTGCGGGTCGGACGCGGCCGCGTCCGCCCAGCCGGACCTGGTGGCCTCGAAGAAGGGGCGCGCCTTGGTCGTGACGAACGCGCGGGCGTCGCGCAGCGCGCCGCCCGCGATCCCAACCTGGATCGCGGTGTGCACCAGCTGGGACCGGGCGCCGAACTGCTGCGGCACCTCGAACGCGTCGGCGTAGGTGACCACCAGGCCGGGCTCGACCTGCACGTGGTCGAAGGTCGCGGTGCCGCTGACGGTGGCGCGCTGGCCCATCACGTCCCAGTCCTCGTCGACGGTGACGCCGGGGGCGTTCCGGTCGACGAAGGCCAGCACCAGCCGGTCGTCCTCGTCGAGCGCGGTGACGCCGATCCAGCGGGCCGAGATCGCGCCGGTGCAGTAGTACTTCCGCCCGTCCAGCCGCAGCGCCGAGGCGGTCGGCCCCGCGTTCGAGCTCGTGGAGCGCAACCGGGTCTTCAGGTCCTGGGCGTGCTTGCCGCCGCGCTCGGCCACTCCGTTGCCAAGCCGGGCGCCCGCCAGCACGTCCGCGAACAGCCGCTGCTGCTGCTGGGGGCGGCCGTGCACCGCGAGCACGTCGACGAAGAGGAAGTGGGCCTGCGGGATCTGCGCGATCGCCGGGTCCACGGCGGCGATGGTCCTGATCACCTCGGCCAGCACGACCGGCGACAGATCCGGCCCGCCGTAGGCGGCCGGGACCGTGATCCCGAGCAGGCCGCTGGCGTCCAGCGCGGCCAGCTCGGGATAAGGCACCTTGCCCGCCCGGTCACGGGTGATCGCGCCGTCGGCTATCGACGCCGCGTAGCCGCGGGCCGCCGTGATCGCATCCGCCGCCGAAGACAGGACCGCGACGCGCGCGGCCGTGGCAGTCGGGGTACCGGTCACCGTGAGCCCGCCTGGTTAGCGCGACGGAGCGACTCGGTGGTCGGCTGTGTGATCATGGCAACCCTCCGGTGATCAATCAGTGAGCGTCCGCGGCGCCATCAGGCCGCGGCGTCGCAGTACGGGGATGAGGCCCTCGCCGACCTGGTATGCCTCTTCCAGGTGGGGGTAGCCGGACAGGATGAACTCGTCGACGCCGAGCGCGTAGTACTCGGCCATCCGCTCCGCCACCTCGTCGTGGCTGCCGACCAGGGCGGTGCCGGCCCCGCCGCGGACCAGGCCGACCCCGGCCCACAGGTTGGGCGACACCTCGAGGGAATCGGTCCGCCCGCCGTGCAGGGCCGACATCCGGCGCTGGCCCTCGGACTGCGAGGCGCGCTGGATGGCCTGGGCCCGCTCGATCGCGGCCGGGTCAAGGCCGGCCAGCAGCCGGTTGGCCTGGTCCCAGGCCTCGGCGGCCGTGTTCCTGGTGATCACGTGCAGCCGTATCCCGAAGCGGAGCTCGCGGCCGGCCGCCTTGGCCCTGGTCCGCACCGCGTCCAGCTTCTCGGCGACCGCCTGCGGCGGCTCGCCCCAGGTCAGGTACACGTCGGCGTAGCGCGCGGCGACGTCGAGGGCGGGGGCCGACGATCCCCCGAGGTAGATCTCCGGCCAGGTCGGGGCCGGGATGATCTGCCCGCCGCGCACGTCGTAGTGACGGCCCGCGAACGTCACCGGGTCGCCGCTCCAGAGCTCGCGGACGATATGCAGGAACTCGCCCGCGCGTTCGTACCTGGCTTCCTTGCCGAGGTGGTCGCCGAACCGGAGCTGCTCGACGTCGTCTCCCCCGGTGACCACGTTGAGCAGCAGCCGCCCGCCGGAGACGCGCTGGTAGGTCGCGGCCATGTGGGCCGCCAGGGTGGGCGACATCAGGCCCGGGCGGAACGCGACGAGGAACTTGAACCGCTGGGTGACCTGGGTCAGCGCCGCCGTCATGACCCACGCGTCCTCGCACCAGGAGCTGGTCGGGGTCAGCGCCCCGGTGAAGCCGAGCTGCTCGGCCGACCGGGCGATCTGGCCCATGTAGCCGATGTCGGGCACCCGCTCGGTGCCGCCCTCGGCGGCCCTGCTGCCGGCCACGCCGACCGCGTTGCCGAGGCTGAGGTCGGTCCGCGAATCGCCGTTGGTGGGCAGGAACCAGTGCAGCACCACGCCCATCACGGCCTCCGAACGATCGAAGTATGCATTTACCTAATTCCCGATCGATTTTATATGAAGTTCGGCAAACTGGCTAGAGCCGCCTCCGTGACGGCCTGGCGACGGCCCTGCCGCCCGGCCAGGAACGACTAGGCGGCGGCGGTCCGTCACCTCCAGCTTGCGTCCGGCCGACGCAGTGTGTCCAATACCGATCGGCGGGGGCGTGATAAGTTTTTCCTATCAAAGCGATCGATATTTGGTACTTGGCGGCCGGGCGGAGGGTCGGCGCCCGAGAGGCGGCGGGATGCGGATCGAGCAGCTTGAGTACGTGGCCGTCGTCGCCCGGCTCGGCTCGTTCCGGCGGGCGGCCGCCGAGCTGCACATCTCCCAGCCCGCGCTGAGCGGCTCGGTGCGGAGCCTGGAGCGGGAACTCGGGGTCGACCTGCTCGACCGGGGCCGCCACGGGGCGCGGATGAGCGACTCGGGCCGTGAGCTCTTCCCGCACATCCTCACCCTGCTCGACTCGTTCGACCGGCTCAGGAACGCGGCCGACGAGCAGCACCGGAGCGTCCGGCAGGTGCGCCTGGGCACGGTCAACGCCGCGACGGTGCCGCTGCTGGCGCCCGCCATCAGGCAGTTCCGGCTGACCCACCAGCAGACGCAGGTCGAGGTGATCACCGCCCAGCAGGCCGAGATCCGCCTCGGCATCCTCGAGGGCAGCCTCGACCTCGGCCTGGTGAACTACCTCGACGGCGACGACCTGCCGCCCGATCTGGAGAACACCCCGCTGCTGCACGGGCGGCCCGTGGTCGTGCTGCGGGCGGACAGCCCGCTTGCGGCGCGGGCGGCCGTGACCACCGCCGACCTGCTGGCCGAGCCGCTGATCGTGATGCGATCGGGCTACCTCATGCACCGCTACCTGCACCGGCTGCTGGGGGGCAGGCCGCCGGCCATCTCCTTCTCGACCGACGGGGCCGAGATGGGCAAGCTGATGGTGGCCGAGGGGCTCGGCATCACCGTGCTGCCCGATTACAGCGTGCTCGGCGACCCGCTCGAACAGCACGGGGTGATCACCTGGCGGCCCCTGGCGGACGACGACACGGGCGTCCAGCTGGTCATCCAGCGGACCCGGGTCGGCTCTCCGCCGGTGGCGGCCAGGGATCTGCACCGGATCTTCGTCGAACGGGCCGGGTCGGATCAGCGGGCGGGATAAGAGCCGGGCGGGTCCGTTCGATCCCATGGAATTTAAGATCTTGTACTCGCGGAGCAGCCCCCGGCTGATGATCATCTTCTGGATCTCGCTGGTGCCCTCGCCGATCAGCAGGAACGGGGCCTCGCGCATGAGCCGCTCGATCTCGTACTCGGTCGAGTAGCCGTAGCCGCCGTGGATGCGGAACGCGTCCTGGGTCACCTCGGCGCAGTACTCGCTGGCGATCAGCTTGGCCATGCCCGCGGCGACGTCGTTGCGCTCGCCCGAGTCCTTCAGCCGGGCGGCGTTGACCATCATCAGGTGGGCGGCTTCGACCTTGGTCGCCATCTCGGCCAGCTTGAACGCGATCGCCTGGTGATCCGCGATGGCCTTTCCGAACGTCTTTCTGGACTGGGCGTACCCGATGGCCAGCTCGAACGCGCGGATCGCGATCCCGCAGGCGCGGGCGGAGACGTTGACCCGGCCGACCTCGATGCCGTCCATCATGTGGGCGAAGCCTCGGCCGGGCTGGCCGCCGAGGACGCTGTCGGCCGGCAGCTCGACGTTGTCGAACAGCGCCTCGGTGGTGTCGACGCCCTTGTAGCCCATCTTGTCGATCTTGCCGGGGATGGTCAGGCCGGGCAGTACCTCGCCGAAGCCGGTCGGCTTCTCGACCAGGAACGCGGTGAGGTTCTGGTGCGACTTGGCGGCGCCCTCGTCGGTGCGCGCGAGCAGCGCGACCAGATTGGAGCTGCCGCCGTTGGTCAGCCACATCTTGGCGCCGTTGACTGTGTACGCGCTGCCGTCGGGGGTGCGCACTGCCCTGGTCTTGATCGCGGCGACGTCCGAGCCGAGGTCGGGCTCGGACATCGAGAACGAGCCGCGGACCTCGCCGGCCGCCATTTTGGGCAGGAACTTCAGTTTCTGCTCGGGGGTGCCGTGCTGCTTGATCATGTGGGCGACGATGAAGTGGGTGTTGATGATGCCGGAGACGCTCATCCAGCCGCGCGCGATCTGCTCGACGACCAGGGCGTAGGTGAGCAGGGACTCGCCCAGGCCGCCGTATTCCTCGGGGATGGTGAGGCCGAACAGGCCCATCTCGCGCATGCCCGCGACGATGTCGGCCGGGTACTCGTCGGCGTGCTCGAGCGCCTGGGCGTGCGGGATGATCTCCTTGTCGACGAACTGCTTGACCGTGGCGAGGATTTCCTGCTGGACGTCGGTCAGGCCGGCGGTCTGGGCGAGACGGGGCATGTTCTGGTCTCCTTGTTTAAATGACGCCGCGGTCGTGCAGGCCGGCCAGCTCGGGGGCGGTGAGGCCGAGCACCTCGGTCAGGACCTGGCCGGTGTCGCGGCCGAGGACCGGGCTCTCCCCCGGTTCACCGTAGACGCCGTTCCAGCGCAGCGGCGAGCGGGCGGTGATCGACGTGTCGGGCGGTCCGGGGTCTGCGAGCTCTCCGACCTCTCCCGGCTCTCCGAGCTCGATGTCGGCTAGGACCGGGTGCGCGCCGCGGCGGTGGGCGGCGGCGACGTCGGCCATGCCGCGGTAGGGGCCCCAGAGGACGCGGGCGCGGTCGAGCTCGGCGCTGGCCTGGTCGAGGTCGCGGCCGGCGAACCAGGGGCGGAGGATGGCGGCGATCGTCTCCCGGTGGCGGTAGCGCGCCTCCTCTTGGTGCAGGTCGGTGCCGAGGGCGGCTTCGAGTGCCTCGAAGACCTTGGCCGTCCCGGTCGCCTGCTTGAGACCCTTCCACTGGCCTTCGGTGAGGGCGACCACCATGACCCGCTGGCCGTCGGCTGTCGCGAAGTCGGAGGCGAAGCTGCCGTACAAGTGGTTGCCGTGCCGGGGCCGGTCGCCGCTGCGGAGCTCCGCCTCTGATAGCCAGCCGAGGTTGGACACCCCGGCCAGCGCCACGTCGGACAGGGCGAGCTCGATGAACGCGCCGTTTCCGGTCCGCTCGCGGTCGTGCAGCGCGGCCAGCAGGCCCGCGGCCACGCTGACGCCGGTGATCAGGTCCCAGGCGGGGAGGACGTGGTTGACCGGGGTGGTTGCCCCGTCGGTCCCTTCCGGGCCGGTGATCCGGGGGACGCCAACGGCGGCGTTGACCGTGTAGTCAACGGCCGGACGGCCGTCGGGGTGACCCTGGACGCGCAGGTGGATGAGGTCTTGTCTGCTGATTTTTAGTGCGTCGTGGGCTAGCCAGGAACGGCCGACCACGTTGTCGATCAGCAGTCCCCGGTCGGGTCCGGGGGCGGTGATGAGCGCGACGACTAGGTCCTGGCCCTCGGGTGAGCGGAGGTCGATCGCGACCGAGCGCTTGCCCTTGTTCAGCGACGACCAGTAGTAGCTCTCGCCGCTCGGCGCGAGCGGCCAGCGCCGGTGATCGTGGCCGCCGCCGAGCGGATCGATCCGCACGACCTCGGCGCCGAGCTGGGCCAGGGTCAGGCCGCCGGTCGGGCCGGCGACGTAGCTGGCGCACTCGACGACCTGCATTCCGGTCAGCGGCAACCGGGGGGTGGAGTCCATAGGGGTATTCAAGCCGAAGGCGGGGCGCTGGGACACGCCGGTGGTTCTCGTGGTGCTCGTGGTGCGTTGACGCGCCTGCGTGACACCTGGTCAGATCGTGTGACGCGGGCCACCGCCATGATCACGAAGGGTTTTATCCTGGCGAAGGATCCGTCGCTTATAGCTGCGAAAATCCTTCGTGATCACAGCTGAATCCCGGTTCGGCGCCGGCCGCCGTCGGTGCCGCCAAGGAGCGCCTAGCGGAGGGCGAGACGGAGGCCGACCTGGATCAGCGCCCAGCCCGCCCGCTGCGTGATCGACTGGGCCGGTTCTTCGCTGACCCTGGCGGCGGCCGTGGCGCTGGACGCGACGGCGGCACGGCGCCGGGCCGCCGCCGCGGCCTGCAGTCGGGCGGCGTGCTGGGTGGCCACATCCTCTGTCCACGCGGGGTGCATCGCCGGGACTCCTCTCGGTGTGCGCGGTTAGGCCGGTGTCGCCTCGGGACGGGTGAATGCCAGCTGGGTCTCGAAGACCTGCTCGGCTACCTGGGAGACGTCGTCGATCTCGTGGATCCAGATGTCGCGGCCGGGGCCGGAGGTCGGGAAGCCGTGCGCGTTGGCCCAGTTCACCAGGTCGTGGTAGACGGCCGGGTAGATACTCCTGGCCGGGCCGCTGCGGACCGCGGTCGCTGCCTCGATGGCGGGCAGGACCATGTACCGCGCGGGCGGCGGGAGCTCGGCGGGCGGCTCGGCCACCGGCAGCGCCAGGTAGATCGTGGCTTCATCGGTGTCGTGGTCCTCGAAGAAGACCATGAACGGCCCCGTCACCGTGACCAGCGCGGGGATGTCGAGCTCATCGAACTGCACGCGCGCGCGGTTGACGACGGGGACCGCGTGCTCGGGGCCGATGCCGGGGGCGGTGCCGCCGATGGCCACCACGCCCATCGCCGGGATCTTCTTGACGGTGATGTCGTCCGCTGGCATGGCGTTCTCTCCTTCGATGTAGTGGAGCCGGGCCTCGACCTCTCGCAGCCGGGTCGTGTACTCGTCGAGTTCCTGTTCCAGCTGGACGCGCCTGAGCGCGAGCATGCCGCGGAGCTCTTCCACGGTGATCTCCCCCAGCAGCTTGCCGGCCTGGGTGAGGGAGAACCCGAGATCCTTGAGCGCGATGATCCGGTTGAGCTGGCCCAGTTGACTGGCTGAGTAGCTGCGGTAGCCGGTCTCCGGATCCACCTTGGCGGGCACCAGCAGCCCGATCTCGTCGTAATGCCGCAGCGTGCGAACGGACACCGTTCCCAGCCGGGCGAACTCGCCGATGCTGAACATGAGAAGAGCTTGGACCCTGACGTTGCGTGAGAGTCAAGGGCCGTCGGAGCGCTGACAAGCGTCGGTTCATGGGGATACTGGTCACCGTGCTGGATGATGCCCGCCTCGCTGACTGGTGCGACCGCCATCTCGAGGCCCGTCTCTCCCGCGTGCTGTTCCGTTCCGGGCACCTGTCAGAGGTCGTTGCCGTCGAGCTCGCCGACGGCAGGCGGGTGGTCATCAAGGCCCGCCCGTCCGATCCGCGGATCGTCGGCTGCACCGCGGTCCAGGAGCACCTGGCCCGAGCCGATTTTCCCTGCCCCGAGCCGCTGACAGTTCCGGTGCAGGACGGCGGGCTCACGGTCACCGCCGAGGCATTCGTATCCGGCGGCAGCCAGCTTCCCGCAGATGGCGGCGCGGGGCCGTTCGCGGCGCTTCTCGCCCGCCTCATCAGCTCCGCGCCCAGCCCGGCTGACATTCTCTCTCTTGCGCCGTCGCCGCCGTGGGCCGGCTGGGACCATCCGGGGGCACGCTTGTGGCCGGACCGCGACGACCACGGCCGCGACCTTAACAGCACGCCTGGACCCGCCTGGGTCGACGACGCAGCCCGGTGTGTCAGGGAGCGTCTGCGAGCCCTCGCCGCTCCCGCGCGCATCGGCCACGGCGACTGGGAATCCCAGAACATCAGCTGGATGGCCGGCCGGCCGCTGGCCGTGCATGACTGGGACAGCGTCATCGCCCAGCCCGAGGCGGCCGTCGTAGGCCTGGCGGCCGCCGTTTGGCCGGCCACCGGGGCACCTGGCGAGGCCGCCAGCGTCGGGCAGACCGAGGATTTCATCGTCAGCTACCAGCGAGCGGCGGGGCGTCGGTGGACGGCACCCGAGATCCAGGACGCCTGGGCGGCCGGCCTGTGGGTCCGCCTGTTCAACGCGAAGAAGGACGCTGCCGAGGGCGGCGGACCGCAGCTCGACCGCCTGTTTGGCGAGGTTGACGAGAGGCTCGTCCGGGCGGCGATCGCGGACCAGGCTCATCATCGCTGAGCCCAGGAGAGAATGAATCCATGACGGGCACGGCAGGGCCGATCGGATACCACCGGCTCGGCCCCAGGGAATACGCCCCTCGCGTATGGATCGCCGGCCTGGACCTGACCTACCACGAGGATCCCGACTTCTGGGCGCGCGTCATCCTCGACAGACTGGCGAAGCGCAGCAGCCCTGAAAGACCCTTGATCAGGCCCATCCGGCATATTCGTCATCCGGTCGGTGGCGGGACTGGGCCGTTGGCGGGAACCACGCGACCGTTCGATATGACGAGTTTGAATTTTTACTCTTGCTCGCGGCGCTTCGGGGTGACCAGGCCGGCCTGGTAGGCGAAGACGACGAGCTGGGCTCGGTCGCGGGCGCCGAGTTTGATCATCGCCCGGCTGACGTGGGTCTTGGCGGTGGCGGGGCTGAGCACCATCGCCTCGGCGATCTCGTCGTTGGAGAGGCCGTGCGCGACCAGGGCCGCCACCTCGCGTTCGCGGTTGGTGAGGCGCTCCATCCCCGCGGCGGCGACCGCGTCGGGCGGCCGGGCGACGAACTCGCTGATCAGGCGGCGGGTGATCGCGGGCGACAGCAGCGAGTCGCCGCGCATGACGACCTGGAGCGCCTCGAGCAGCCCGGCCGGCTCAGTCTCCTTGAGCAGGAACCCGGCCGCGCCGGCCCGCAGCGCGCGGAAGATGTACTCGTCGAGCCCGAAGTTGGTGAGGATCACGACGCGCACTTCTTTGAGGCGCTCGTCGGCGACGATCTGCCTGGTGGCCTCGATGCCGTCGAGGACCGGCATCTGGATGTCCATCAGGGCGATGTCCGGCCGGTGCTCGACCGCCAGCGCCACCGCCTGCCGCCCGTCGGCGGCCTCGGCCACCACCTCGATGTCGTCTTCCGCCTCGAGCAGCGACCGGATGCCGCTGCGGATCAGCGACTGGTCGTCGGCCAGCAGGATCCTGATCAATTCACAGTGCCAGGGCGGGGAATTCGGCGCGGACCTGGAAGCCGCCGCCGTCTCTGGGCCCGGCCTGCAGTCGGCCGCCGAGCGCGGTCACCCGTTCGCGCATGCCGATGAGGCCCAGGCCGCGGCCGGTGTCAGCGCCGATGTTTGGGCTGTGGAGGTTGCCGTTGCTTGGGTTGTGGTCGTTGCTTGGGTTGTGGTCGTTGCTTGCGTCGTGGCCGTTGCTGTTGCCGTTGCCGTTGGGTTTGCTGAGGCCGGCGCCGTCGTCGTCGACCTGGATCTCTAGCGCGTCCGATGTGTAGCAGAGGTGAACCCAGGCGGAAGCCTGGCCGGCGTGCCGGCTGACGTTGGTGAGCGCTTCCTGGACGATGCGGTAGGCGGCCTGGTCCACCTCCGGCGGCAGCGTCCGCTCGGCGCCGGTGACGGTCACCGTCACCGGCAGCCCGGCGGCGCGCGTCCGTGCCGCCAGCCGGTCTAGGTGGCCGAGGCCACTACTGTCGTCGTCCTCGCTGCGCAGCACGCCCAGCGTCGTGCGCAGTTCCCGCGCGGCGTCCGCGCTCGCCTCCTGGATCGCCAGCAGCGCGGGCGACACCTCCTCGCCGCGCTTGCGCGCCAGGTGCACCGCCACCCCGGACTGAACGCAGATGACGGAGATGTTGTGGGTCAGGGAATCGTGCAGCTCGCGGGCGATCCGCAGCCGCTCCTCGACCGCTCTCCTTCGGGCGACTTCGTCCCTGGTCCGCTCCGCTTCCTCGGCCCGCTGCTCCACCTCGCGCAGGTGCAGCCGCCAGACGCGGGACGCCACGACCATGACCCCGGCCGAGATGACCCATCCGGCCGCGTAGAACCTCTGCCGACCGCGATCCGTGCGCATTCTCCGAGCCTACGCGTATGGCATCTTCGGCCGTATCCGCCTGGCGGACCCATTTTCATCTACTCCCCCGGGAGTAGTAGGGCCGGTCACCGCACCCGAGCTGAGCAGGTGGAAGACGGTTCGCTGGCAGGACGACGGCGGGCCGACCAGTCGGCAGCATCGGTGGCATGACAACGACACTTTCCACCGCCGGCCAGACCGGCACCGAGAGCAGCCGCCGCCATCTCGGTGTGGCGCTGTTCGTCATCGCGACCGCGCAACTCATGATCGTGCTCGACGCGACCATCGTGTACGTCGCGCTGCCGCACATTCAGGCGGCGCTTGGATTCTCCGGCAGCGGGCTTGAGTGGGTCGCCAACGCCTACGCCCTGACCTTCGGCGGCCTGCTGCTGCTCGGCGGGCGGGCGGGTGACCTGCTCGGCCGGCGCCGGATGTTCATCATCGGGCTGCTGCTGTTCTCGGCCGCGTCGCTCGCGGGCGGGCTCGCCACCTCCCCCGCGTGGCTGCTGGCGGCCCGCGCGGTTCAGGGAGCGGGCGGCGCGATCGTCGCGCCGACCGCGCTGGCGCTGATCGCGACCACCTTCCCTGAAGGCCCGCCGCGCAGCCGGGCGATGGGCGTGTACGCCGCGATGAGCGTGGCCGGGAGTTCGGTCGGGCTGCTGGCCGGGGGGCTGCTGGTCGCGTACGCGGACTGGCGCTGGGTGCTGTTCGTGAACGTGCCGATCGGCATCGCGGTCGCGGTCGCCGCCCGGTTCGTGCTGGTGCCAGGGACCGCGCGGCGGCCGGGCCGTCAGGGTGGGCTCGACCTGCCGGGCACGTTCACCGGAACGGCGGGGGTGGCGGCGCTCGTCTACGGCCTCGCCAACGCCGCCACCAGTCCGGACGGGACGTCGCACTGGGGTGACACCCGGGTGGTGGCCGCGCTGACGGCGTCGGCGGTCCTGCTGGCGGCGTTCGCGGTGATCGAGGCGCGCAGCCGTCATGCGCTGCTGCCGGCCCGACTGCTGCGCAGCCGGGACCGGGTCGGCGCGTACCTGATGATGCTGGGCGTGGGGACCGCGATCGCCGGGGTGTTCTTCTTCCTCACCCTGTTCGTGCAGGAGGTGTGGGGTTACTCCGCGCTCCGGACCGGGATCGCGTTCCTGCCGGTGACCGCGGCGATGCTGGTCGGGGCGGTCGGCGCCGCCGCGCTGGTGCCGCGGATCGGGGCGCGCCCGCTGCTGGTGGGCGGCAGCGTGGTCACCACGGGCGGTCTGTACTGGCTGTCGCGGATGACCGAGCACGGGACGTACGCGGGTGATCTGCTTGGCGCGGGCCTGGTGCTCGGCATCGGGTTCGGGCTGCTGATCGTGCCGTTGCAGCTGCTGTCACTGACCCGCGTCGACGAGGCGGACTCCGGGGCGGCCGCCAGCCTGCTCAACGCGGGACGGCAGGTGGGCGGCGCGATCGGCCTGGCGGTGCTGGGAACGGTGGGCTGGACGGTGGTCGCCGACAACGCCCGCGGTCACGCCGTCGGCTCGGTCGGCTCGGTCGGCTCGGTCGGCTCGGTCGGCTCGGTCGGCTCGGTCGGCTCGGTTGCTTCGGCGGTGTACCGGCACGCGCTGGTGGTCGGCTTCGACCGGGCGTTCCTGGTCGGAGCGGGGATCGCGGTGCTGATTCTGGTGGTCGCGGTCACCATGATCCGGATCCGCCGGGCCGACCTGGCCGGGAGCTGACGTCTCGGCGACGGGGGCCGGGACGACGGCGACCGCGGCGGCGCGTGCGTGCCTGCCGGCTAACTGCCGGCAGGCACGCACGCTTGCGTTCCGCGCCGTTGAGCGTCGGTCATTGGCTCATCCTGCGCGCCCAGAACATCCCGTTCTGAGTAGTGTGGCGGCATGGACTGGGTGCAGGACATGACGCCGCGCTGGATGCGGATTATGAGCGCGGCCGACAGCGGCAGGACGCCGCTTGACGAGGCCGTGCGGCAGATCAACGCGATCGCGGACCCGCCTGCGAAGAAGGGCCGGGCCGGCCTGTTTCGACGAAATTCCCCCGCTGCCGAGGACCCGTCCGCGGTCACCGCGCTGTGCCGTCTGCTGATCGCCGGCGTGCTCGTCAGTGACAGCGCGATCGCACGGCTGTGCGCGCTCGAGAGCCGGAGCCGGGACCAGGTCCTGGCCGAGCTGGCCGCCGACGCGCCCGAGCAGCTGCGGGATCAGCAGCTGCGCGCCCTGCAAGCTGAGCTATCTGGAAGCTGCGAGCTGCTGAAGGACCCGGAGCGCGCGACGTATAACGGGCTCGGCGCCCGCATCGAGCAGCTGCTCAGGCTGGCCGAGGAGCAGGCTTCCGAGCTTGTCGACGCGGCCCGCGCTGAGGCGGCCAGGATCACCGAGTCAGCCGGCGCACCACCATCGGCGCCCGCTTTGGGTTCCGGTCAGGACAACCCCGACCGCTAGCGCAATAGCGAAATCGAAGCCGAGGTGGCGGACGTGGATCTCTCCAGCCTCACTGATGCCGAACGTCTGCTCTGGGATGCATTTCCGCGCAGCGGATGGGTGGATCTGCGAGACGGCGACGCGACGGTCCCGGATAGCGCGAATGCGGGCAGCGGCCGGGTTATCAGAGCGGAGGTCATCCGCGCGCTACTGCTCGGAGCCGCCGAGGCGAAGCCGGGATGGGCACCGGGAGTGCGGCTGCGGGGCGCGGTGGTCAAGGGCTGCCTTGATCTGATGGGCGCTGCCGTTGCGTGGCCGCTGATCTGCGAGCACTGCTCCTTCGAGGACGAGGTCCGCTTGGCCGAGTCCTCGACCAAGACGGTCAGCATCGTGGCGAGCAGGCTCCCCGGATTCGACGGAACCAGGATGCGGCTCGACGGCATCTTGAACCTGCGGGCTTCGATGATCAGCGGGATGGTACGGCTGGAGCAGGCCAGGGTCGCGGGGCAAGTCTGCTTGAGCGAAGCGAGCATCGGCGGGGCGGGCGGGGCGGGCGGGGCGGGCGGGGCGGCCGGCGCGGGCGGGGCGGCCGGCGCGGGCGGGGCGGAAGCCATGGCCGCACATGGGCTGGTGGTTGACGGCAGCGTGGAGTGCGCCCGGCTGGATGCGCGCGGATCAGTTTCCCTGCAGGCTTCCGCCATAACCGGATCGGTTGACCTGACCGACGCCCGCATCGTCTTCCCGGGCGGCCGGGCCCTGGTCATGAGTTACGCGGCGATCGGCGGGAAGCTCGAATGCCGCCGAATCGTCGTCGAAGGCGAGACCCGGATCCATAATCTCCGGATCACGGCCAGCCTGTCGATGACAGGCGCGCGGCTCGACAACCCGACGGGATTCGCGCTCAGCGCCGGCGGCGTGACCGTGGGCGGAGGCGTATTCCTTAACGAGCCGTTTACGGCGCGGGGCGAAGTCACACTGATCGGCGCCCAGCTAGGCGCGAACCTGTCGCTCACCGGAGCCCGTCTGGAGAATCCCGACGGCCGGGCCCTGAACCTTGACGGCGCCAGCGTCGGGGTCATCCACGGGGAGAAGCTCACCAGCCTGGGCCAGCTCAGCCTGGTCGGCGCCCGCATCGCCGGAGACCTGAACCTCACGCGGGCAACGGCGGAAGTTCAGGACGACCGACCGGCGATGACGGCGGAAAGAGCGACGATCGACGGCACGCTCATCCTCCTCGGCATGAGCACGGTGGGCGAGATGAACCTGCCCACCGTGCAGGTCGGCGTGCGAGTGGTCCTGACGGACTCGTCGTTCAGGAGCCCGACGGGAACAGCCTGCCGACTGTCGAGAGCGCAGATCGCCGCGGACATCTACGGCGACGGCATGACCGCGGTCGGCAGCCTGCGGCTGGCGGGGACCTCGGTCGGCGGTGCCCTCACCCTCAGGCGGGTCACGCTTGTCTGCCCGGCCGGCCTGGCGCTCGACGCGCCCGCGCTTGCGGCGAGCGAGCTGATCCTGCTGCCTGCCGCCCCCATCCAAGGCGGGGTGAACCTCAGCCATGGCGTGATCGGGGTGCTGCGCGACGCTCCCAGCTCGTGGCCGGAACAGGTCAGCCTTGAAGGTCTCGCCTACCGCGCGCTTGACCCTCAGCTGCCCGCGAGGCAGCGGCTGCAGTGGCTGGCGCGCGATCCTCGAGGGCACCAGCCGCAGCCCTATGAGCAGCTTGCGTCGGTCTACAACACCATCGGCGAACCGGCCCAGGCCCGCGCGGTCCTGTACGCGAGACAGCAAATCGAGCGATCGGGAAAAGCGCTGCCCTTCCGGATCTGGAGCCTGCTGCAGGACATCACGGTCGGCTACGGGTACCGGCCCCGCCGGGCCCTGGCCTGGCTCGCCCTGCTGCTCGGAACCGGAAGCATCATCTTCTCGCTGGCGCCCCCGCCGGCACTGCAGCCAGGAGCAGCCCCGCACTTCAACGGCATCGTCTACACGCTCGACCTGCTCCTGCCGGTGGTGAACCTCGGTCAGAGGTACGCGTTCAATCCGGGGGGCGCCGAGCAGTGGCTGTCCTACCTGCTGATCGCGGCCGGCTGGACGCTCGCCACCACCGTCGCCGCCGGCGCGGCCCGTGTCCTGCGACGCAGCTAGCAGTGTCCGTCAGGTGGCCGCCAGGTGGCCGACGGCCGTTACGGGCGGATCACCCGGTTCTCGGTCACGATCGCGGTGACCAGGTCGGCCGGGGTGACGTCGAAGGCGTAGTTGAGCGCGCGGGTGCCCTCCGGCGCTGCCCGCACGCCCTGGAAGGACGTGACCTCCTCGTCCGCCCGGAGCTCGAGGGGGATGTCCGCTCCGCTGGCAGTCGCCTCGTCGATGGTGGACTCCGGCGCGGCGACCACGAACGGGATGCCGGCCCGACGTGCGGCCAGCGCGAGAGGGTAGGTGCCGATCTTGTTGGCCACGTCTCCGTTGGCCGCCACTCGGTCCGCCCCGACGACGACCGCGTCGGAGTGTCCCCGGCTAATCAGGAACGGCCCGGCCCCATCGGCCGCGAGGTAGTGCTCGATGCCGAGCTGGCCCAGCTCCCAGGCGGTGAGGCGTGACCCCTGCAGCAGCGGGCGGGTCTCATCGGCGATCACGTGGGCGAGAGCGCCGCGGTCCCGGAGCGCCCGGATCACGCCGAGCGCGGTCCCCGACCCCAGGCAGGCGAGCGCGCCGGTGTTGCAGTGCGTGTGGACCTTCAGCGGGCCCGTCCCGCATTCCTCGATCAGGAGCCCGGCCCCGCGCTCGCTGAGGCGCCGGCTGACCTCGATCGCCGTGTCGCGGACACCGAGGGCGGCGGCCTCCACCGCATCGGGGCCGTCGGGGAGCACAGACGCGACCGCGAGTACCTCGCGGCGCAGGTTGACCGCGGTCGGGCGAGCGTCGGCGATCCGCTTGACCTCGGCGTTCAGCCTCGCAGCATCCCAGCCTTCGCGCTCCGCCTGTCGGACCGCGAGCGCCACGCCAAGCGCGCCGGCCACCCCGAGCAGCGGCGCGCCCCGCACGACGAGCCGGACAATCGCGTCGACGAGCTGGTCCACGGTGGTGATGTGGAGGATGGACAGCTGATGCGGGAGGACTGTTTGATCAATAGCGGTGATGTGGCCGTCTTGCCAGCCGATAACGTCATCCAACACGCCGTTGCCCACGGTGACGACGCTACACCCGGAGGCTGTGATGCTGCTCCCCGCCGCCCGCGAGGCGATCGTGACCACCTGCCAGGAACTGTCCCGCTCCGGACTCGTGGTGGGCACGGCGGGCAATGTGAGCGTTCGGGACGGCGATCTGGTGGCGGTCAGCCCGAGCGGACTGCGGTACGCCGATCTGACCCCGGAACTGGTGGGCGTGCACCGGCTTGATGGCGCGGCGGTTGAGGGTGTGCTCGCGCCCACGAGCGAACTGCCCCTGCACCTGGCGATCTACGCGGCCCGGCCCGAGGTGGGCGCGGTCGTGCACACGCACTCCCCCGCCGCGACGGCGTTGTCCACCCTGGTAGATGAGATTCCGCCGGTGCACTACTACGTGGCGATGTTCGGCGGTCCGGTGATTGTGGCCCCGGTACGCCACGTACGGCACGGACGAGCTGGCGCGCAATGTGGTGGATGCGCTCCGAGGCCGGACCGGGTGCCTGATGGGCAACCACGGCGCGGTCACCGTCGGGCCTGACCTGGTCAGCGCGCATGACAAGAGCGTGTACCTGGAGTGGCTGTGCGATGTGTACTTGCGCGCTTCGTCTGCCGGGTCCCCGCGCCTGCTGCCAGGTGCGGAGATCGATGCCGTCGGCGTGAAAATGGGGGGATACGGCCAGCAGCCGCCGTCAACCCATCGCCTCGATGGCGGTTCCTGAGCTCGTGATCGTAGAGTTGCCTGTGTGAGTGAGCTAAAGAACCGTGTCCACGACATCCTCCCCGGCCTGATCGGCGACCTAGAGGATCTCGTCAGAATCCAGTCCGTCAGCGCCGACCCCGAGCGCCTGGCCGAGGTGGACAAATCGGCGCAGAAGACTGCCCAGTTGCTGGCCGCCGAAGGCGTCGAGGCTGAGATCGTCCGAGCCTACGACGGCGCGCCGCCGGCCGTGATCGGCGAGCGGAAGGGACCCGCGGGCGCTCCGGTCGTCCTGCTCTACGCCCACCACGATGTCCAGCCGGAGAACGACCCGGCCGACTGGGACAGCCCGCCGTTCGAGCCCACCGTCCGCGGCGACCGCCTCTACGGCCGGGGCGCGGCCGACGACAAGGCCGGGATCGCCGTGCACGTGGGCGCGCTCCGCGCCCTGGGCGACGATCTGCCGGTCACCGTGCGGTTCTTCATCGAGGGTGAGGAGGAGGTCTCCTCCGAGACCCTCCCCGAGTTGCTGCGCCAGTACCGCGACCGCCTCGCGGCCGACGTCATCGTGATCGCGGACGCGGGCAACTGGGACATCGGCGTGCCGTCGCTGACAACCAGCCTGCGCGGCCTGATTCGGGTGGACGTGGAGGTGCGCACGCTGACGCACGCGGTCCACTCCGGCATGTGGGGCGGCCTCGTCCCGGACGCCATCATGGCGCTCACGAAGCTGCTGTCGACGCTGTGGACCGAGGACGGCAGCCCGGCCGTCGAAGGCCTCGCCTGGGCCGAAGCCGCCGACGTGGACTACCCCGAGGATCGGCTGCGGGCCGAGTCCGGCGCCGCCGCCGGGACGCACTGGATCGGGACCGGCTCCGCCGTCGAGAAGTTGTGGACCCGGCCCGCCATCACGGTCACCGGCTTCGACGCCCCGAAGGTGACCGGCGCCTCCAACACCCTCACTCCGGTCGCCCGGGCCCGCGTCACGGTCCGCCTGGCGCCCGGCGACACCAGCGCGAACGCCATCGGCCGGCTACAGGAGCATCTGGAGAAGCACGTCCCGTGGGGCGCCCAGCTCACGACTACGGTGGTCGACGCGGGCGAGCCGACCGTGCTGCCGACGACCGGGCCGGCCTACGCCGCCGCCCGTTCCGCGCTGGCCGAGGCCTGGGGCGGCGTGGCGCCGGTCGACATGGGCACCGGCGGCTCGATCCCGTTCATCGCCGAGTTCCAGGAGACGTTCCCTGGCGCGAGCATCCTCGTCACCGGCGTTGAGGACCCCGACACCCGCGCGCACGGGCCGAACGAGGGGCTCCACCTGCCGGAGTTCGAGCGCGCGGTTCTCGCGGAGGCGCTACTGCTCGAGCGCCTGGGCGACGCCTAGTCAGGCTGGATATCGCTTGGGTTCTTGGGTGTAGGTGCGGCCGGACGGGGTTTCCCACTGGTGCCAGCCGGGTTTGGGCTGGGTGACCTTCCAGCCGGATGATTGCTTGACTTGGTGGCAGGCGCGGCTGCGGGCTCCGGCGTTGCAGCCGCAGGTCCGTCCGCCCTGGTCATAGGGGATGGCATGTTCGAAGTCAGACTCTTTAGCGGGGCGGGAGCAGGTCGGGAGGGTGCACTCGCGGTCGCGGATCTGGACGAGGTGACGGAGCGCGTCGTTGGGCTCGTAGGCGTGTGACTCTCGTCGGTGGTCGCAGGAGTGGGTGGGGACGGGCTCGAGGGCGGCGGTGTACTGCAGGCCGCTGGGCAGGGCAATCGCCCAGGCGCCGCACCAGTCCGGGTCCTCGGGCGGTCCAGGCGGCGCGTGGGGGGCCGCGGTTTTCTCCAGCGCCCAGCCGGACCGGGTTGCGGCGCCGGGCGGGCGTGGTTGCCGGCCTGATGGGAGGAGCTTGGCCAGCCGGGTGGCGGTGATGGTGAGGTTGAGGGCGGCGGGCAGGGCGGTCAGGGGCGGGGAAGGCGCGCCGGGGAGCTGTGCTCTGCGGCGTCCGGCCTTGAGGCAGCCGTGCCCGATGGCGTAGCCGTCGTGGTCGGTGACGGTGATGCAGGCGGTGGTGTGGGGGCTGGCAGCGGCGAGCGCGGCCAGGGCCCGGCATAGGGCGGGATCGAGCGGCCCGAAGCCGTGGCTCTCGCCGGGCCGACTGGCCTGGCTGAGCAGGTCGGCTAGGGGGATGGTCAGGTCTGTCAGCTTCGGCGGGGCCGGGGAGCCGGGCGGCGACGACCACGGCGACGACGGCTGCAGGGACGACCGCTGCGGGGGCGACGCCGGTGACGGCGGGGGCACTGCCGGCGATCGCCGTGCCGACGGGCCGGAGCCAGAGCCGCCGTCGTCTGGGCCGCTGCCGTCAGGCCCGCACCCTCCAGGCCCGCACCCTCCAGCCCCCCTGTCGTCAGGGCCGTCGTCCTCAGGG
>Ga0302326_10006540_pt1 | contig 26127 bp, 19 predicted proteins | sample Palsa_T0_3_FD_202264 | JGI IMG/M metagenome (GOLD analysis project Ga0302326, IMG submission 202264) | Peat permafrost microbial communities from Stordalen Mire near Abisko, Sweden - Palsa_T0_3 | ecosystem: Environmental > Terrestrial > Soil > Palsa > Peat permafrost | place: Sweden: Abisko... | reverse complement strand
CAAATCCGGATGGGCCCTCCAGGACGCCGCCGTCCAAACCGGCGGCGCGGTGTCCATCACCAGGCCGAGCACAGGCGCCAGGGCGAGCGCGAGCCCTTGAGATGGCGCAATTCCGGGAGCATCGCCGCGCGGCCGGGTCAGCCTGGCTGCTGATCGTGGCTGTCGTGCTGGCAGGGTGCGGTAGCGCTGTCTCCCGGCAGGCCGCCGGCGGGCGCCCGCCTGCCGCGCCTGTGACCACGCCCATGCCGCCGGCCGGCCCGGTGCGCTCCCGGGTGGCGCTGGAGTCCCTGCGGATGGTTACCCGGCGGACCGGGTGGGCAGTCTCGGCCGGCCAGGACGGCTATCCGCTGGCTGTCGTCCGGACCGCGGACGGCGGGCTAACGTGGCACGACGCCGGGCCGCCGGGCCCGACCGGACAGGTACTGCCCGCCGCGTTCTACAGCGCGCGCGACGCGTGGGTGACGTGGAGCAGGCCCTTCCACCCGGCATGGCCGGTCACCTACAAAACCACTGACGCCGGGCGCACCTGGACGCGGATGGGCTCGATCGGCATCCGGGCGATCGGCGCCTCGGCGCCTGACATGGTGACCGGGCGGCTCGGCTGGGTGACTGCGGGCCTAGGCGCTGCTGCCGGGAGCAGCGGCATGGCTCTGTTCCGTACCGTCGACGGGGGCGCCCGCTGGCAGCTCGCCGAGCTGACCACCGGCCATGGCCGCCTGGCGCGGGGCGCGATCCCGTTCGGATGCGACAAGGGCGATGCGGTGTTTTCCGGGCCCGAGACTGGCTGGGTCGCCGGGTCGTGCGCGGGCGGCCGTCCCGCGTTCTGGGTCACCCGCGACGGCGGCCGGGCCTGGCAATACCAGTCCCTGCCGCGACCATCCGGCACCGAACCCCTGGCCAGCTGCCAGTGCCTCCTGACGCCGCCGGTCTTCGTCTCGCCCAGCGACGGCGCGCTGTGGATCCTCGGGGAGCCTGCGTTCACGGCCGCCGCGTACCTGACCCGCAACGGCGGCCGGACCTGGACGCCCATCCGCCTGCCCGGCTCCGCCGTGCCAGTCCAGACTCCCGACTTCGCCAACAGCCAGGACGGGTTCGTGATCGGCGGCCAGATGGCCCGCGACGGACAGCCAGCCGCGCCGGAGCGGCTCTACGCCACCACCGACGGCGGCGCTGCCTGGGCAGTCCGGTCCGCCAGCCCGATCCCTGCCCAGCCGGCCCTGGACTTCCTCACGCCTTCGGTCGGGTTCGCCACCTCGATCAGGTACGGCCCGCTCCGGCCGTACCTGCTGGAAACCACCAACGGAGGCGCAACCTGGACCAGCCTGCCCGCCAGCCGCACGGGATAAGGATTCTGGTCCCCTTTCGCGACCAATACCGGGCTGACGAACACCGCCATTCCGGTGCCGACTTCCCGGCAGGCCCCAATCCCGTGGCTGCGGACCGGCCGGATGCCTGTTCCGCCGGGTGCACGGAGCAGCCTGCTCAGCGAGAGCAGCCATGGACGCGACCTGAGCCGGATCGGGCACGGGCCGATCCCACGATGAAGGCGGGGCAGAGGGGTGGTCGGCCTGCGGGGTGAGGCTAGCTCTCGGACAGCCACTGGTCATCGAATGCCTGGCCTCCGTACAGCGCACCAGGAGCGTCCAGTGCTTTGGTCCCGGCCGTGTTCACCTGGACGATCTGGGCATACTTCCAGTTGCTGTCTGTGAACCCGCCGACCTGATGGCTGCGGTCTGAGATCGTGACATTGTCGAAGTTCTCCATGCCGAAGTCGGTCAGCGGCAGGATGCTCGTAACGGACGCCGGCTCGCTGATCACTTCGGCCGACGAGTTCATGCACGTGTATCCGGCCGGGCAGGCCGAATTGTAGGTCTGCTGGAGGCCGGTGGTGATGTCGGTCAGCGTCAGCGTGTAGCTGCCCGAGGCGTAGGCCACGGACGCCTGCATGGCGTCGCCTGGGCTTACAGTCATCGTCGAGAACACCTCGTCAAGCGGGGACATATCAAACCATCCGTAGTACACGGGCGTGGTGCCTTCGCAATCGGATGAGATGCCGTCCGCCTCAATTGTCCCGTCAGTCCAGCCGTCCAGGCCGACCCATTGCGAGGCGTCGGTGCCATCTGGCGACGGTCCAGGCGTGATAGCGCAATTGGCAGAGGGTACGTTGAACGTCGCGTCCACGTTCGGGAAGGTCCCGTGCGCTGTCTTCGGCAGGGCAATGTAACCGGCCCAGCTTGTGGAGCCGTACTGCGTTACCTTGCCCGGGTCGGCGGCTACCCCGCCATTCAGGCTGACGTGCACGGCGGGTTGAATGTGCAAGTGCTGATATGTCGTTGCGCTAGCGGATCCTCCCGCCGTCACCACGAGCGCAGCGGCGGATGCCGTTACTCCCAGCCATAGTCTGAGCTTCATTACTTTCTCGCCCTCTGTTAATCGCTTGAGTTGCGTGTCCGCCGGGATGGCAGGCGCAGTAGCGGCAGGCGAGGCGCTGGGGACCGACGAGGCCTGCGGGTTCGCCCGTGCTCTTGTGACCGCAGATGTTGGCAAATGATGACATAGAGCAACTACTCGGGCAAGGCCTGGGCGGGCAGGTGGCGGACCAAGCCGGGGCAACGCCTCGGCGAGGGCCCTGCGGCCGGATCAAGATCGGACGCCGCACCCGTCGGCACCATACGAGAGGACCTCGGCCTGCAGTGCAACCGCTTCGCTCGCGGTAGCGTCCAACGGGTATGAACGTCAGGCGCGGCGCGGCGAGGATGAGATCCCCCGCTCTGCTGGTCGTCGTGACGGTGTCCGTCTTCTCGGCGCTCCTGGCCAGTTGCACCTCGGCGGTTGCCCTCCTGGCGCGTCTTGCCGCCGCCCGGTGGGCCGAACGTGGCGTTCACTACGACCCTCAGCGGGCGGTGCACTCCGATCTCCCAGGGCGGCCATGTCCCGCGCCTCTGGGTCCGCCCGGGCACCTAACTGGTGATGAAGGTCGCGGTGACCGTGCCCAGGCACGCCACGGTCACGGCGCTAACGCTGGGTATCTCCACCGGGCTCTGCGGCGGCAGTCCGCAGCGCCCAGGTGACATGCACCCGGTCCTGGCCCGGTACCGCCAGCTCACAGCAGGAGTGCACATGTTCGCGCTTCCCGGAAGATCACTCCGGAGCCGGGCTTCACCTGGCCTCTATCTGGTCCACCAGCCAGCCGCCTGAGAGCGTCGCGCAGCCCATCGCAACGCTGGCGCTGAGGTGACTCCGCACATCATCCATCTTGGAAGATCATTCCGCGATGAGCCCCTGTAGCACAGCATGATCGACGCACATGTTGCTATGCTCGCCGTTACTGCAGCCGGTTCCCGGGCCAGGCCTTCCGGCTTCCTGACTGTGCGACTGTGTTGTCGTTGCCGCTCATACGAACCGGCCAGACCCTATTGTGGGTCCACCAATCTCAGCGGGTCGCATCTGGAAGCACGAGGCGTTGACCGGTACTTTCGGCCAAGCCTGGGTCGATGAATGCGTTGGTCGCGGTCAAGAGATCGTTGGCTGTCTCGAAACTGGACCAGTCGATCCTGGCAGTCCAGCGCTGAGCGAACTGCAGGACTGCGATGAGGCTTTCTCCCGCGCCAGCCTGATTGCTGAGACCGGAGAGAGCTGCCAGGTAGTTGTTCCGGTAGACCGTGGGAATAATGATCCGTACCTGACCCCCGGAAGTGAGCTCGGCATTGGAAAATACCCGGCCGATTCGGCCGTTGCCGTCGTCGAAAGGGTGACATTCAGTCAGCAGGAACATCATGGCGACGGCCCTCTGGAACGGGTCGGTCAGCGGGTCCAGGGCTGCGAAGCCCCGCCGAAGAGTGCCCTGCAGCAAGTCAGGAGTGACGAACTCGTAGCCGCCAGCGTAGTTTGGCCTCTCCTTGAACAGCCCAGGTCGTTTGTCGGGCCGGGCGGCCAGCAAGATGGCATGGTGTTCGCGCAGCATGTCCAGCAGATCGTCTGCGGTCGCTGGAATTCGAGAGCGCAGCGCGGGGTCTGAGACCAGCCGGTAGGTAGCAGCGACGTCATGCGCATCAGCCGGCCGTTCGGCGGGCACGAAGCCATCGACAGCGATGCTGCGAGCTTCTTCAACCCCAAACTCGGTTCCCTCGATGAAGTTGGAGAAGTATGCCTCGAAGAAAGCCAGCCATTGCCAGCGTTGCGCCGCCCCCAACTCGGGGACCGGGATCGGGGCAGTATGGTCCAGCGTCTTGACGAGAGCGTTGAGCAACTGCATCCGGTGCTCGTCGTAGGGCTGACCGGCCAGCCGCGCTTTCAGGCGCGCCGAAGCCGGGGCGTCACCAGATACTGTGCCCAGCACGGCGACCAACCGCCGACGGACGAGGTCAACGGCCCGGGAATCAAAATGAGCAGCGATGATGTCCAGTTCGCTGAGGATGTTACGGATGCGACCTGCTCCGCCGTTCCGCGCGATCTCATCAATGCGGTCTTCGACCGCGCTGGTTCCGGCCTGGCGCGCTGGGCGCCCCGCCGGAGGACGTCCCGACCTTGTCACGTTCTCCACGAGCGATCGGGAAATCCCAGCTTGGAACAGCCCGCCGGGCAACGGGATGTCGCCAGGGCACTGCCCGGGACCCACACGCGGGCTGATAATGAGGCCTGGCAAGACGAGATCGGCGGTACGAGATAGATGCGGTTGGCAGATGAAGAGCCAGCCGCCGACCGGCACTGGGCCGGAGAATCCTGAGCGATCGCACAGGACGGCACCTGGCCACACAGAAACGGCAACCGCCAGAGCATGGTGCCGCGCCAGTGCCTCAGGCGGCAGCGCAGCATCGATAACGTAGATGCCTGCCGCCATCCGCACAGCACGTCCGGTCTTGGCCAACCGGCTGAGGTGCGCCCTGGTCGTTGGCGTGGCAAGCTGGAGTCGTCCGGCAGGATGCGACGGAGCAACTTTTTCACTCAAACTAGATATCTCCCGGGGTTTCTAGGCAACTCATCAGTCGATATTATTAGCTTCACGCAACAAATTCAGCTTAAAGCTTCGTCGCAGACTAGTAGCCGATCACCTGGCCAGGCGGCACCTAAGTCCATCGCTATCGAAGAAGTTGCGATCTTGCCTAGGACTCTGGGCACCCGCGAAGCCGAGCCGACTGTGCCGTCCTCTCCCGACCCCACCCGCCCGGTGCCGCGCTCCGGGGCCCCATCCCGCCAACGAACCGCCAACGAACAGGCAGAAGGCCCGACCGCCACACTGGCGATCAGGCCTCTGACCTGCACTTCCTCGTAGCGGGGGCAGGATTTGAACCTGCGACCTCTGGGTTATGAGCCCAGCGAGCTACCGAACTGCTCCACCCCGCGTCGATGTGTCTTTACTTTAAGGGCCCGCACGGCCCGAGGCAAATCGCCGCAGCGCCGTCAGGCCCCGAGCGACGGCGCGGCGGGCACGGCAAGCCAGATCACGTAGCGGGCCGGCCAGGGCGCCGTCGGCGGCTGGGTCAGCTCGTGCGGATCCTGCGTGGTCCGCAGGTCGAGCACCCGGATGGCGCGCGAGCCGTAGGGCGTCAGTTCCGAGCGGTGGCGGGCCAGCAGCACGGGCCGCCGCCCCGCGCTCGAGATCCCGTGAAGAACGCCCTGCACGTCGGCGGCGGACGCGTCCGACATCCAGCCGGCCGGCACGCCGCACATCCCCCGGATCACCTCAGTGAACTGCTGCGCGACGTGCCGGTCGAGTATCACCACGGACGCGTCGGCACCGATCGCCGCGCACAGCCCCCGCACGGCGCCCGCCTCGCCCGCGCTGGTCCGCTTCGTGGCCAGGCCGTCAGCAACCAGCCGCAGCGAGCCGGCCTTCCCCGAGTGAGTCAGCCCGATGCCGAACGTCGTCACCGCGGTGGGGACGAGCAACGCCGCTACGCAGCACGCTCCGACAAAGGACCAGGCCGCGGTCCCGGCGCCGCGCTCCCTGGCCCGGCCGACCAGCCACGCCGACGCCCAGATCGCGCACAGCGCCAGGCCGGGCAGCACCAGCGGCACCAGCCGGCGGCTCGCCCAGGGCTGATCGGGCACGGTGCCGGGCCGCCACAGCACGGCCGCCGCGCCCCAGCCGATGATCGCCAGCGGGAACGCCCAATTGCGCGCCGCCCTCGTCACGTCCTGCCAGGTCAGCAAGGAGCGAACGGTCCGGCGCGCGAGCAGCGCCAGGCCAAGGCCGCCGAGCAGGACCGCAGGCGTGCCGACGTACCAGATGACCCAGTACAGAGTGTCCTCGGCGTACTGCCTGGTCGGATCGACCGGCAGGTGCTCGAGCCGCTGCAGCCTGCTGACGAAGGCGGCGGCCGCGGGACTCGTGTGCCTGCGCACGGTCTGCACGTACGGACGGACCGCGAGGCCGATCAGGGCCGCGACGCACGCCACGCCCCCCGCCACAGGCAGCCACCGCAGCGGCCGAGCCCCGGCAACCTTCCTCAGGCGGCGGCGTAGCCGCTGCTGGCGCACGAGCAGGACGCCGGCCGCGGTGAGCACGGCCAGCCCGGCCGCGATCAAGCCGACCAGCCGCAGCGGCCAGGCCAGGACATCCATGTACGGCCTGGCCCCCAGGTACCCGCCGGCAATACCGTAGCCGACACCGACGACAAGACCCAGCAGGAACGGAGGGGCCTGGCGCCGGTGCCCAGCCAGCAGCACGCCCACGAGCGGGATCGCCGGAAGCAGGTACAGGAGCGCCGCCACCCCCGCGAGGACGCTCAGTCCGAGCGCCAGTCCGGCCAGCCCGGCCAGCGCGCGGCCCGGTGTGAGCCAGCCCGGCCAGCCCCGGGGCATCGCCGTCGTGTGGACGTCCTTGCCCGCGCTCTGCAGGGTGAGCGAATCGATCAGCAGGCAGAGCCCGCCGATCAGCAGCAGCTGCATCAGCGTCTCGCTGAACGCGGACCTGCTCGCGTACTGCTCGGGCAAGGTGAACGCCAGGACGAGTGCTCCGGCAGGGGCCCATTGCAGGCCGGCCAGCCGGCCGACCAGCCCGCCGAACGCGACGATGGCCAGAGCCCCCAGGACCGGGCTCATCACCGCGGCGGCGGACAGCCCGTGAATCCAGAACCCCCCGGCGATCAGCATGGGCAGGCCGGACATGCCCGACGGCACCACCGCGGTGCCGTGCGGGAAGAAGCCGATGCTGGAAAAGGAGAGCCCGGCGTGCGCGCCGCCGAATGCGGCCGGCGATTCCGGGATCGCCAGCGCGGCGTGCTGGGCGATCCAGTAACCGGACTGCAGGTAGGCCCCTGTGTCGCGACCGACGATGACCGACTCGGAGTTGACGAGCAACTGCCAGGCAGCAAAGCCTGCGGCCACCATGATTGTTCCGGCCAGCCCCCACCAGGCCGTCCAGCGGCGCTCAGGGCGTGCTCCGGGCAGCGCTAGCGGCCAGCGGCCGGGAACCCGGCTCAAGCCGTAGACGACGAAAGCTACGGCCAGCGGAACGGAGATCAGCAGCATCGCCGCGGGCAGGAAAGAGCCGGCCAGCAGCAGCGGCAGCCCGGGCAGCAGCCAGGCCATCACCAGAATGACGGGCAGCACCGTGAACTGGGCAAACGCGCCACCGGCGGCCGGCGGACGCAGGCCGACGGCAGCGCGGCCGAGGCGGCGGCCTGTTGCTGCGATACCGGAACCGGCCTTTTTAGCCCTGCTTGGCGATCTATGACCATTCGCGGGCTCCTTTCCCGCGACCTTGAGATCCCCCGGATGCTCCCCCGTCTCTCCCGCCCGGCCTGCCCCGGGACCGTCATCCGCCGCAGTGGCTTGATACGTCCCGCCGCTGTCGGCCGTCCCGCCGCTGGCAGCTGCCTCGCCGCCGTCATCCGTCCCGGCGCTGCCGGCCGCCCCGGCGCCGTCATCCGTCCAGGGACTGTCATCCGTCCAGGGACTGTCATCCGTCCAGGGACTGTCGTCCGTCCAGGGACTGTCCGCCTCCCCGGCGCTGCCGGCCGTCGCGGCGGCGTCGTCCGCCCCGGCGCTGTCGGCCTGACCGTCTCCAGAGCGCACGGACCCACTGTAGATGGGGCCGGGTCGCAGATCCCGCGAGCACGGCGGCAATGTCATCCGCGAAGCGGGCCATTCCTCCCGGTAACGGAAGCACATCATTGCCTGATTGGGTTGGCGGCAGGTTGCTCGCGCCGGACGGCTAAGATCGGTGCCGGAGGAGCGATGAGTAGCCCATACGACGACGTGGATGATACCGGGGGAAAAGCATCGCGCCGCGGCCCGCGCAGTGGGTCTCGCGCGCGTCTCCGGCGACGCGTCGCGGCCTGGCTCTCGATCAGCCTCACCGCCGTCCTGGTCGTCGCGGCGCTGGGCGCCTACGCGGAATACCGGAACGTGGTCGACAGCATCCACCGCGTCAGTATCACCGGCCTCGGAAAGCGGCCCCCGAAGTACACCAACGCACTGAACATCCTGCTGATCGGCTCGGACAGCCGGGCGGGCGCGAACAAGAGGTTCGGCGCGAGCCTGACGGACGCCGGCCAGCGCTCGGACACGGTGATCGTGCTGCACATCTCCCCCGGCCGGCACCGCGCCACCGTGATCAGCTTCCCGCGTGATTCCATGGTGCCTACTTACTCCTGCGCGGCCCACGGGACAGGTGTCCCCGGCCAGCTGGAAGATCTCGCCTCGTACGAGCGGATCAACGCCACTTTCGCCGACGGCGGCCCGGCCTGCCTGTGGAAGACCATCGAGCAGCAGACCGGCATCCGCATCGATCACTTCATCGAGCTCAACTTCACCGGCTTCATCCATGTCATCAACGACATCGGCGGCGTTAACGTCTGCTTGCCCTTCGCGGTGGACAACGTGAACTCCGGGCTGAACCTGTCGGCCGGCGAGCACCACGTGCGGGGCGATGAAGCGCTGGCCTTCTGGCGGACCCGCGAGGACATCGGCGAGGGCTCCGACCTGCAGCGGATCCAGCGCGACCAGTACCTGATGGCCTCCCTGCTGCAGGGCGTCGAGCACTCCGACATACTCGGCGACCCGGCTCGGCTACTGTCGGTGGTCAAGGACGTCGCTGACGCGATGACGACCGACATGTACCCGGCGAGCCTGCTGCAGATCGCCGACAGCATGAAGGACGTGGCTACGAAGTCGGTGCAGTTCATCGAGGTGCCCACCGTTCCCTACCCTGGCGATCCGGAGGCGGAGGTACAGTTCGAGCAGCCGCAGTCGGCCAGGCTGTTCACCGCGGTCGCGCACGACAGGACCTTGCCCAAGACGAAGAAGGCCACGAGCACCAAGACAACCCCTGTCCTTGACGCCAGCCCCTCCAAGGTCAACGTGCAAGTGCTGAACGGGTCCGGCGTGGAAGGCGTCGCCGGCTCGGCGGCGGAGGCACTGAGCAGCCGCGGCTTCCATGTGGTCGGCACCGGCGACGACCCCCCGTTCGACCACATCAGCTCCGTGATCGAGTACGCGGGCGCCGCCGACATGCCAGCGGTCAAGACACTGCAGCAACAGCTCAGCGACGTAACCGTGCAGCTGGTCCCCAGCCTGACCCCGGGCACCGTGGTGCTGGTAATCGGCTCCAGCTACCAGGGCCTGCTCGCGTCGCCGTCAACCTCACACAAGCACCACCGCGCCGGGATCGGCGATCTCGCGAAGACCTACGGTGGCATCACGGGTAACGCGAGCTGCAGTAGCGACGGGGCGGCGTTCGCCGGACCAGACAGCCCGTAGGCGGCCACGACGGCGAGGCCCTGCAAGCGAGGGCCCGTCAACCGCGCAGACGCGGTGCCCTTCAACCGCGCGCAGACGCGGTGCCCGTCAACGTGCGGACTCTGCGGACCCCGCCATCGGCCCCGCCATCGGAGCGGACCCCGCCATCGGACGCCCGGGCGGTTCCGCGGGCTCGGGCTCGGGCTCGGGCCCGGCAGCGCCGGCCGCGGGCACGTCCTCGGCCAGCGCCGCGGACCCGTCCTCGGCCAGTAGCGACACTTCCAGCCAGATGAGCAGCGCGGCCGGATAGATGAAGTAGCCGAACCGGGTCGCGGGCGCCAGCACGAACATCAGCGTGAGGCCTATCACGAGCCGCCACGTCGCGGACGGGACGTCGCGCGGCGGCCGGACCACCAGCGAGACCGCGATGGCCACCCCGGCAAGCACGAGCAGCGCGATGGCGATCACATGACCGACGTGACCGGTCTGGGCGATCGCGTGTCCGAGCAGCGGGCTAGCCGCGGCCGACTTGATGCTGGCCAGGCCCAGCGGGAACATGATCGTGTTGGCGACCAGGGCCGACGGCCAGAGGATGGCCACCGGGCCGATGAGCGCCGCGCACGCCGCGATCGTCGCGCCGAGGAAACGCAGCATCGGCCCCCTGCCGTCGCGGACCCCTATCAGCACGGCGGCGACCACGACCGCGGGCCAGGCAGTCGCCTTCGCCGCGGCGGCGACGCCGATGGCGAGCCCGGCGAGGACGTACCGGGGGCGCCGCCACAACAGCGCAAGGCCGAGACACATGAGGGCCAGAATGGGCACGTCGGTGCCGCCGACGGCGAGCTCGAACGCGATCACTGGTGTCGCGGCGACGAACAGCGTCCAGCGCACGACGTCTTTGGCGCCAGCCGCCGCCAGCGCCAGGCCGAAGAACACCAGGAACGCCAGGCCGAACCAGATCCTCGGATCGGTGATCATCCCGGGGCCGAACAGGGCGCGCGGAATCCCGAAAAGCGACATGACCGGCAAGTACGGGTTGTACGCGTTCGGATCGTGGATCGCAGCGAGGGCCGCGGCGCTCTGATAGGGCGAGTGGTGGTGAACGAGCTGGCCAGCCGACCGCTGGATGACGCTCACCTCGGGCTGGCGCTTGCCCGTGGCGACGTTCCAGTACAGTGGCGCGACGAGGGCGCCACCGACGCTCACCAGCAGGGCGAGGTCGATACCATGCGAGCGCCAGGCCAGCACCGCCGCAGCGGCCGCGAGGTAGGAGCAGGCAGCGATCACTCCCCAGCGCTCGTGCAGGTCGTTGCTGCTGAACAGCGCGACTCCGGTAGCGTAGATCGCGCACCCGGCGAAGACGGCGGCATACCACCGCCGGGGGTTCGCCGCGGGGATCATCCGCCGGGCCCACCGGCCAGGTCGGTTACGCTCCGCTAGGGCGAACCTCAGCGAGAGCATGGCCATTGACGATCCTCCACCGGACAGATTCTAGCGCCCGCCGACCTGCCCGCCCGACTCGTGTTGCCGGACTGGCACCGCCCGGTCGGCTCGTCTGGCCTGCCCGGCTCGTCCCATCATGCCCGACTTGGCGCAGACCTGCGCGGGCATGGCCCAAATCACCGGCGAGGCTCAGATAACCGGCGGTCGCCCTGCCCGGGTCATCCGCCATGCCGTCCGGACCGAGATCGGATGGCGCCGTCCCGGATCGATCCGCCAGCCCTCGGCGAACCCGGACAGCCACGCCCGCACCCCGCTGGCCGACCTCACCCGGACGAGGGTCATCGCAAGCCAGTCCAGCAAATAGGCGCCGGCCAGCGGCCAGGGCAGGTTCCTGCGGGCAAGCAGCACCCGGTTCCGCCCGTCCAGGCGGTGGAACTCCGCGTGCCGCGCGTTCGGCATCGCGTGATGGCACATCCGCGCCGCGGCGTCGTACTCGAGCCGGTAGCCGCGGTCCATCAGCCGCCAGGCCAGGTCGGTCTCCTCGTGCGCGTAAAAGAACCGCGCGGGCAGTCCGCCGGCCGCCAGGTACGCCGACCGCCGGATCGCGCACGCGCCGCCGGCGAAGGTCGTCACCGCCGACGACCGCTCCGGATCACCGGCCCGCAGCCGCGGCACGTGCCACCGCGCCCCGGGACCGCCGGCCGGATCGACCACCCGGAACGAGACCACGGCGAGCATCGGATCGGCGGCGAAACGCCCGGCGACGTACTCCCCCAGGCCCGCGTCGGGATACCAGCCGTCGTCGTCAAGGAACAGCACGACGTCGCCCACCGTGGCGTCCACGCCCGTGTTACGGCCCGCGGCCACGCCCACGTTCTCCGGCAGCCGGATGGTGGTTACTCCGTCTGGCACCGGCGGCACGTCCGCGCCGTTGCCCACCACGACGAGGTCACACCCGTCGCGCCGCAGCGGTGCCGTGCTGGCGATCGCCCGGTCGAGCTCGGCCGGGCGATTCCCCATGGTCAGGATGACGCAGGACAGCTTCACCGAACCGCCTCGACTTTCACCGCAGCCGTCTCGACCCGACGATCGCCGCCAGGTGCGCGACGACCATCAGCGCGCTGACCACGAGGCAGGCCAGCACCAGGACCCGGGTGGCGAGCAGCCCGCCGCGGATCTGGTCGGCGACCGCTGCCAGCAGGATCAGCAGGGACAGCTCCACCGCGTGGGTGATCCGGTGTACGCGCAGCACGCTGGCCAGCCGGCGGGCCAGGGCCAGGCCCGACCCGGTCGGCCGCAGCGCCTCGTCCCCGTGCGCGGCGGGCAGCCCTTCCTTGGCCCGGGCTACGACCACGTTGTCGGTCTCGGCCTTGACGATGACGGCCAGCACCGCGGCCGCCAGGCCCGCGCTGACGTACCGGCCGGAGTCCGTGAGGTGCCCCTGCGCGCGCAGGCCAAGGCCGATGAGCAGCGCCGCTTCGCCCAGGTAGTGACCGATCAGGTCCAGGTACACGCCGGTCGCCGAGGTCCGGCCGCTCCACCGGGCCAGTTCACCGTCGGAGCAGTCGAACAGCAGGTAGCCCTGGATCAGCACCGCAGCCACTACCGCCGTGACCAGTCCGCCGAACGCCGTCACCACCCCGGCCGCGATGCCGCAGCCGATGAACGCCAGGGTGACCGCGTTCGGCGACCAGCCGAGCCGGGCGAAGACCCAGGTCGCCCGCGGCGAGAGCCTGCGCATGTAGAGCCGACCGGCCCAGTGCTCGTCGTTCAGCCGGTCGATCACCGCCTGCGGCTGGCCCCGCGCCCTGAGCTCAGCCAGCGATGGCCCGGGCATAGTCCTCCACTCGGTCGGCTATCTCCACCTCGGACATGCCGAGGCGCTCCAGGATCGTGTACCGGCCCGGACGGGTGGCGGGAGCGTGGGCGACCGCCTTGGCGAAGTCGCCGTGGGACAGGCCGAGGTCCTCCGGAGTCCTCGGCAGTCCGTGGCGGCTCAGGCATGCGGAGAGCATCGCGGCCTGGTCAGGGTCGTCCCGTAGGTAAGCGCAGAACAGCGCGCCCACGCCGGCCAGCTCACCGTGGCTGCCGGTGCCGGGGTACAGCTGATCGATGGCGTGCATGATCTCGTGATCGCCGCCGCTGGCCGGGCGGCTGGAGCCTGCCACCGACATCGCCAGGCCGGACAGGATGAGCGCCTCGGCGAGGACCGTGAGGAACTCGTCCGAGCGGGCAGGCCCTGGCTGGTGCAGCACGGCCTGGGCCGCGGACCGGGACATCGCCGCGGCCAGTCCGTCCACTAGCTCGCCGGTGTCTGCGGCGGACAGTTCCCAGTCCGCGACGGCCGACAGGTTGCAGATCACGTCGCCGATCCCGGCGATGGCGAACGGCTCGGGAGCGCTGCGTACCCGGTCCAGGTCCACCACTATGGCGACCGGCATGACGACGCCGTAGGAGCCCTTCCCCGATTCGTGCTCCAGCGAGCTGACCGGCGAGGCGATGCCGTCGTGCGCGAGGTTCGTCGCGACGGCGACCATCGGGATCCCGGCCATGTTTGCGGCGAACTTGGTGACGTCGATGGTCTTGCCGCCGCCGATGCCCGCCACCGCCTCGTAGGCCCCCGCCCGGAGCCGCTTGCCGAGGGTGACGGCGCTGCCATGGGTGCCGTCACCGATCCGGAAGACTTCCGCGGCGTCGATGTCGAGCTCGGCAGCGATGCTGTCCCCCTGGCCGGGCCCGACCGCGACCGCGACTCGCCCCTCCGTCGCGATCCGCCGGTCAGCGAGCAGCGAGCCAAGGCCGGCGACCGCCCCGCGCCGGACGTCGACGATCAGCGGTGCGGCCAGCATCCGGGCTAGCAGTGGCATGGGCCTCCTCCGGGCGAACGCCGGGCCACAGCCGTGACCACCCGCGGGAGATTACCGTGACCACCCGCGAGACTAGCAGCGGACGGCGATCTCGCGTGCCCTGCGCAGGTCGTCGTGGTTGTCGACCTCGACCCATTCCACCGCGCCGATCGGAGCGACCGCGATCTCGCCGCCGCGGTCCGCGAACTCCTGGTAGCCGTCCTCGTAGTACAGGCCCGGATCCCGCCGCCAGGTTGCCTCCAGCGCGCTGGCCAGCGCCGTGGCGGCAGCCGCGTCGATCAGCGTCGCGCCGATGTACTCGCCGTATGCCTGGGCAGGATCCATCTGCTTGGTGATCCTGGCCAGCAGCCGCCGCGGATCGAGGACGACCTTCATCTCCTCGTCACCGAGCTGCTTGACGTCATCGACCGCGAGAATCACCCCCGGGCCGCCGGGGCCGCTCTGGCCGCTGGCGCCTGCCGCCGCGAGCAGCGTCTTCTCGACGCTCACCGGATGCACGGTGTCGCCGTTGACCAGCAGCACGCCGCCGCCGAAGTACTCGCGGGCGAGCCAGAGCGAGTAGGCGTTGTTCCATTCCAGCGCGCGTTCGTTAGGCACGAGGTGCATCTTCACCCCGTGCCTGCGCTGCATGTCGCCGGCCCGGTCACTGATCATGCCGGCCGCATGGCCGACCACCACGACGACGTCGCGCAGCCCGACCGCGGCCAGGTTGCGCAGCGCGATGTCCAGGATCGTGGTCTCGCCCGCCACCGGCAGCAGCGCCTTCGGCAGCGCGTCGGTGTCCGGACGGAGCCGGCGCGAGGCGCCGGCCGCTAGCACCATGCCGATCACCGGCGGTCTCCCTCCACGGCGGCCGGCCAGCCTGTCATGACTTCCCGGCAGATGAGCACACCAAGATACGCCGCGAGCAGCAGGTAGGCGAACGTCGCCAGGCCAAGGGCCGCGCCGGCCCCGGCCGCTATCATCCGGCCGTCCCAGCCCAGCGCCGTGTGCAGCGGGGCATGACCAGCGAGATCCGCATAGTGCACCGCGATCAGCGCGCACAACGCGAAGACCACGGGCGCCGGTACGGCGCAGGCGAAGCCGATAGCGGCGACGTAGGCGTACTGGCCTGCCTGCAGCACGACGGGCACGATCCAGTCGAGCCGCCCGTCGTGCCGGTGGCTGGAGCCGACCGCGGCGAGCAGCATGGCGACGACGGGAGCGAGCAACAGCATGCCGGGAACGTGACGCAGCCCGAGAGCGGCGAGCACGCACACGGCGGCCAGGCCGGTCAGCGCGGGCGGCAGCGGCACGAGCTGGCCCCGGACCGGACGGCCGAGCCAGCTCGCGACCGGCCCGTCGTCGCGGCAGGCCACGACGGGCCGCGCGCCGGTGCTCCCGGCCCGCTGCGGCCGGCCCGCGACGACCGCATAGCCGGTGCCGATGACCGCCCAGCCGAGCAGGCCGAAGAGCGCGGCGCGAGTTCCCCAGATCGGCGCCGCGACGGCGATCAGCAGCACCTGGCCGCCGTAGGGGAAGCCGAGCGCCCGCCACGCCAGGCCGCCGGGCGGCGTCTCCCGCTGCGGGACGGCCTGCGACGACTGACCGCACGCTCGCGCCAGCTGGCTGACCGCCACCAGGACCACCACGGTCGTCGCCAGCTGCCACCCGCCGATCCGGCTTGCCGCGAGGCTCCCAGCGGCGAGGCTGCCAGCGGCGAGGCCCGCGTAGACCCCGCACCCGGTCACCACGGCGCAGGCGCGAGCAAGCCGGCCTGCGCGGACGGCCGGAGTCGCCGCAGCGCCACCGGGCGCCGGGCGTCCAAGCCGTCGCGCGGAACGGCCGGACAGGTAGCTGCCGCACAGGGCGAGCGCACCGACCACGTTTCCCGGTCTGGTGCCCGCGCTGAACCACACGGCCGCGCACAGGCCCAGGGCAACCGAGATGGCTGTCGCCGAGTTGGGGGGCGGCGACAGCGCCGCCGACCAGGTGGTCATGCGGCGAGGCAGCCCGTCGACGGCCTCCGCCACGGTCATGCCCAACCTCCCGTCGGCCCGGACCGCTGCCGCGGCGCCCTCACCGCCAGCGACCCCAGCCTGGCGCCACGCCAGCCTGGCGCCACGCGGGCCCGGCGCCACGCGGGCCCGGCGCCACGCAGGCCCGGCGCCACGCGGGCCCGGCGCCAGCAGACCGGTGGCACTCAGGCCACACCAGGCCCGGTGCCATCAGCCCGAGCAATACCCAGCCGGCCGGACGCCCATTCCCCGCCGCGACCAGCCGCCCAGATCGACGCGCCACTGCGGGCGGCTGGGCAGGGCGGCCAGCCAGCCGAGCGGGCGGCCGGGCGGGGCGGACTGCCAGCCGGCCGGGCGGGGCGGCCAGCCAGCCAGGCAGGCGGCGGGGCCGGGCGGGGCGGCCAGCCAGCCGGGCGGGCTGCCGGGCGGGGCGGGCTGCCAGCCGGGCGGGCTGCCGGGCGGGGCGGGCTGCCACCCGCGCGGGTGGCCGGGCGTACAGTCCGCTCATGCGGACGGTCGCGGTGGTGCTCGCCGCCGGATCCGGCCAGCGATTCGGCGGCGACCTGCCCAAGCAGCTGCGCACTCTCGCGGGCCGGACGCTGATCGAGCACTCGGTCGCGGCCTTCGATGACGCTCCGGGCGTCGACGCGATCCTCGTCGTGACGAATCCCGGCCTCGCCGCGCAGGTACGCGCGCTGCTGGCCGGCGGCCAGTACCGCAAGGTGACAGGCGTGATCGAGGGCGGAGTGACCCGCACCGACTCGACCCGGCTTGCGATCGCGGCGCTTGGCGACGCCGAGTGCGACGTACTCTTCCACGACGCGGCCCGGCCGCTGGTCGATCAGCAGACCATCGCGGGCTGCGTGAGCGCGCTGGTGACGAACCGCGCCGTCGGCGTCACCATCCCGTCGTCCGACACGATCGTCGAGGCCCGTGCTGGCGTCCTGACTGGCATGCCACGCCGTGACCACCTGCTGCGCTGCCAGACGCCGCAAGGGTTCCGGCTGTCGGTGATCAGCAGGGCACACCAGCTCGCACAGGCAGATCCGGGCTTCGCCGCGTCCGCGTCGACCGACGACTGCGGCGTCGTACTCCGCTATCTGCCGGAGGTTCCCGTCCGCGCCGTGCCGGGCAGCGAGCGCAACATCAAGATCACCTATCCAAGTGATCTTGATGTTGCCGAGGTGCTGCTCAGGAGCTGACCGGCCGGCCGCCCGGGCGGCCGCTCCCCAGGCTCGCCGGGCTGGTCAGGAAGCCGACCCCCCAGCACATGTGCATGGTCGTGAGCACCAGCGGGAGCCGTACGGTCGCGCGGGCCCGCAGTCCGCGCGCCGCCATCGCGGTGACCGCCAGGATCCCGGCCAGGTACAGCAGCGGCACCGCGAACCCTGCGGTCGCGATGGCCGGCCAGCTGCCGGCCGCGCCGCTGGCCAGGCCGGCCACCCCGGCCAGCCCGGCGAGCGTTCCCGCCGCGATCACCACGACCGCCGCGGGCGGCGCCAGATAGCGCCGGTTGATCGTCCCCGCATGCTGCCGGGCCACCACCCGGCGCCACCGCCCGTAGCAGAAGTACTGCACCGCGAGCGCCCGGATGCTGGCTCGCGGCCGGTAGGTGACCCGCAGGTCCGGCAGGAACCAGATCAGCCCCCCGGCGCGGCGGATCCGGTGGTTCATCTCCCAGTCCTCGGCCCGCAGGTACGCCTCGTCGTAGCCGCCTACCCGCTCGATCGCCGCGCGGCGGTACACCCCCAGGTACACCGTGTCCGCGGGGCCGGGCTGGCCACCGGTGTGGAACTGTGCCGCGCCCACCCCGGCCGGGGAGGTCATCGCCCAGGCCACCGCCTGCTGGAACGGGGTCACCCCTTCCGCAGCCATGACGCCGCCGACGTTGTCGGCCCCGGTCTCCGCCAGCGCCCGCACGGCGCTCCGCAGGTAGCCGGGCGGAAGCAGGCAGTGCCCGTCCACCCGCGCCACCACCGAGTGCCTGGATGCCTTGATCGCCGCGTTGACGGCGCTCGGGATCCGCCCCGAGGGGTTGGGTACCACGGTGACACGGGAGTCACCCGCAGCGATCCGTTCGGCAATCTCCTGAGTCCGGTCGCGGGAGGGGCCGACGGCCAGCACCAGTTCCATGTCGCCCTGGTAGTCCTGGCTGAGCACCTGGCGGACGGAATCCGCCAGGTGCCGTTCCTCGTTCCTGACCGGCATCACCACGGAGACGCCGGGCGCCGCGGCAGCGCCTGGGCCGGGCGCCAGCTTGCGCGGCGCGACGGCGCCGGGGGGGGCGGGCGAGTCACTCATGACGCTGGTCACCGTACCGCCACCGGAGCGGTGCCGTCACCAGCAGCCGCGCGGGCAGCCTAGGCGGGGCCAGCCCCCGCACGGGCGTCACGCCGGGCTCGGCGCGGCGGGCTCAGAGCGCGGCGTCCTCCAGCATCTCGGTGACCAGCGCGGCGATCGGCGACCGCTCCGAGCGAACCAGCGTGACGTGCGCGAAGAGCGGATGGCCCTTGAGCTTCTCGATCACGGCGACCACCCCGTCGTGCCTGCCGACCCGCAGGTTGTCGCGCTGCGCGATGTCGTGCGTGAGCACCACCCGCGAGCCCGCGCCGATCCGCGAAAGCACCGTGAGCAGGACTCCGCGTTCCAGCGACTGCGCCTCGTCCACGATCACGAAGGAGTCGTGCAGGGACCGGCCGCGGATATGGGTCAGCGGCAGGATCTCCAGCATGTTCCGGGCCAGCACCTCCTCGATGACCTGCTTCGACGCGACCGCGGACAGCGTGTCGAACACCGCCTGCGCCCACGGGTTCATCTTGTCCGACTCCGAGCCCGGCAGGTAGCCGAGCTCCTGGCCGCCGACGGCGTACAGCGGGCGGAACACCACCAGCTTGCGGTGCTGACTGCGCTCCATCACCGCCTCCAGCCCGGCGCAGAGCGCGAGCGCCGACTTGCCGGTGCCCGCGCGGCCGCCGAGCGAGACGATGCCGACCTCCTGGTCGAGCAGCAGGTCCAGCGCGACCCGCTGCTCGGCACTGCGGCCGCGCAGGCCGAAAGCCTCGCGGTCGCCGCGGACCAGCCGCACCGACTTGTCCGGCTGCACCCGGCCGAGCGCGCTGCCCGCACCGGAGACGCCCGAGATCAGCACCAGCCCGGTGTGGCAGGGCAGCCCGCGCGCCGCCTCGCACTCCAGCCGGCCGGACTCGTACAGCTCGCCGATCTCGGCCGCGGTGACGTCGATCTCGGTCATCCCGGTCCAGCCCGACTCGGCGGGCAGCTCGGCCCGGTACTCCTGAGCGGTCAGGCCGATGGCAGCCGCCTTCACCCGCAGCGGCAGGTCCTTGCTGACCAGCACGACGGCGGCGCCCTCGGCGGCCAGGCTGCGCGCCACCGACAGGATCCGGGTGTCGTTGTCACCGAGCCGGAACCCGGGCGGCAGCACCGCGGATTCGGCGTGGTTCAGTTCGACCCGGACCGTCCCGCCGTGCTCCCCGATCGGCAGCTCCGCGTCCAGCCGGCCAAACTCCACCCGCAGGTCGTCCAGCAGCCGGAGCGCCTGCCGGGCGAAGTAGCCGAGCTCCGGATGGTGCCGCTTGGCCTCGAGCTCGGTGATGACGACGATCGGCAGCACCACCTGGTGCTCGGCGAACCTGCCGATCGCCGCCGGGTCCGCCAGCAGGACGCTGGTGTCGAGGACGTACGTGCGCCGTCCGGCGACGGCCGGCGCCGACCGCGAGCCTGCTGGCTCGCGGGCCCGGCCGCCGGTGTCGCTGCGGGTGCTGCTCGGCCGCTGCTGGCGGCCCGCTGGGGTACTGGCCACTCGCTCTCCCCTGGGCGCCTTGGGCGGCGCCGTGTTCGGACACAGGCGTGTCGGCGGGACCGGGACCGGCCAGCGATGGGCCGGGCGCCGGCCCTTCGCTCATCTCGCCTGCGTGCCAGGACGCGAAGCTCGAAGATCTCGAGGGCCTTCCCGTCGGGCGGCTACGCACCGCCCGTCAGTTCTGACGGTACTCTCGATCAGCTGCCGCCCGGAAGTACCGCGGCGCGGCCGGTGGCGGGCGGGGCCGGGCATTGGCGGGGGACAGCTGGAGGCAGCCGGCGGCCAGGAGCCGGCCAGGAGCCAGCCAGGAGCGCGGCCAGGAGCCGGTCAGGAGCCAGCCAGGGCCGGTCAGGAGCCGAACCGGCGGTGCCTGGCCGCGTAAGAGCGCAGCGCGCGGAGGAAGTCCACCCGGCGGAAGGCCGGCCAGTACGCGTCGCAGAAGTAGAACTCCGAGTGCGTGCTCTGCCAGAGCAGGAAGCCGCCCAGCCGCTGCTCTCCCGACGTCCTGATGACAAGGTCCGGGTCGGGCTGCCCGGCGGTATAGAGGTGCTCGGCGATGTGCTCGACGTCGAGGATCTCGGCCAGTTCCTCGATCGTGGTGCCCTTGGTCGCGTGCATCTGAAGCAGCGACCTGACCGCGTCCGCGATCTCGCGGCGGCCACCGTAGCCGACCGCCACGTTGACGAGCAGCCCGGTGCGGCTGGCCGTCACCTCGCCGGCGTCCTTCAGCGTGCGGGCCGTGTCGGCGGGCAGCAGGTCGAGCGCGCCCATCGGGTTCAGGTGCCAATTCTGCGTGGCGAGCTCGCGCACGGTGCCTTCGATGATCCGCAGCAGCGGGTCGAGCTCACTGGCCGGGCGGGCCAGGTTGTCGGTGGACAGCAGCCAGAGCGTGACGACCTCGACGCCGCTTTCCTGGCACCACTGCAGCAGCTCGAAGATCTTGTCGGCGCCCTTCTGGTGCCCGCCGCTGACGTCGGCGAGGCCGGCCGACCTTGCCCACCGGCGGTTGCCGTCGCACATCACTCCCACGTGCCTCGGGATCGTCTGAGGCGACAGGGACGCTTCGAGCCGGCGCTCGTAGAGCCGGTAGGCGAGATCACGCAATCCCATCCGGCACCCTTCCTCACTGCCCGCTCAGTTTCCTCAGCAACGTATCCAAGCATGTCACCAGTTCGGCTGGGGTCAGGACGGCTCGCCCGCCGGTCGCCGGGGCCGCCGGGACCGCCGGGGCCGCCCGGACCGCCGGGGCCGCCCGCATCGATGCGGCCGCCCGGATCGATGACGGCCGCCCGGGCCGCCCGGATCGATGACGGGACGCGGGTGAGCAGACGGGCAGTGCGGAGCCCGCGGATCAGCGGATCGACTTGGTGATCGCCTCGTCGAGCCCGGCAAAGGAGCGGAGGTACTCTTTGCGCTCCCGCTTCAGGCGCGCCACCATCGCGTCGTATTCCGCTAGCCGGCCCTGCCGCTGGTAAAGCCTGCGCGGCTGCAGGATCTCGGCGTCGTCGAGCCCCGGCAGCAGCGAAGCGACCTCGTAGCCGAAGTCCGGGTCGGTGACCCACTCGATCGTGTCCTGCACGATGGCCTGGACGATCGCCGAGGAATAAGGAATCGTCACCTTCTTCGACTCCGCCGCGTCCGTGCCGCCGACCCGGCCGGTGTTGAGCACGAAGACCTTCAGCTCGTGGCTGTCCAGCAGCTCCAGCATCCGGTTGCCCATGTCGGCCATGTCCCGCGGGAAGAACGGGTTGGTGCCGGGGACGCGGAGGAACTTTCCTTCCTCGTCCTTGCCGCCGGCCGACGTGCCGGTGGTCTCGCCGAGCATGAAGTACGCAGCCGCCTGCGCGCGGTCGAGCCTCGCCACGCCGGGGACGATGTTCTCGTTCTTGTTCAGGATCAGCAGGAACTCGGCCGGCGGCACCTCGTTGCCCGGCCACGGGTCGACGTAGGAGAACGGCCACGTGGTACGGCCGTTCTTGGTGTAGGAGGTGTCGAAGAAGTCCACCTTGCCGTCGGCGCCGACCGAGACGTTCTCCAGGTAGGCGTCCGGCTTCGTGGTCGCGTTGTAGATGGCAGGTTCGAGGTCCGGGTCGAGCCCGAATGTCTTCGCGAAGCAGCCGTTCTCCGTCGTGTAGACCCGGCCGCCCGGCATCAGCGCGATGAAGTCGTCCTGCGCGGGCTTGCTGCCGAGCTGCGTGGTGAAGGTCGTGGTGGTCTTGCCGGTGCCGGACAGGCCGACGATGACCACCGCGGTGGGCTTCCCGTTCACCGGGACCACCTTGCAGCCGGCGTGCAGCGACAGGCCGCCGCGGTTGTAGACGATGTTGTTCCACATCCGCAGCCCGCCCTTCTTGGACTCACCGAAGTAGTCCGAGTTGAGCACGCGGGTGATGTTGGCGCTCAGGTCGACCGCGATGACCCTGTCGTCCGGGTAGCCGGGCGCCGCGAGGTTCGGCGTGTAGATGACGGTGGTGTCCGGTGCCCATGTCGCCTGGTCGTAGTCCTCCTCGACCGGGTAGTAGAGCTGCTTCTGCATGCCAGCCACGTTGGCGTTCGCCGCTTCCATGACCAGGCGCGCCCTGGTGCGGAACTCCGGGTTCGACCCGATGTAGCCGTCGACGACGACCACGTCGGTGCCGGCCACGTAGGCGTCCTGCACCGCGGCGATGCGGTCGTACTCCTCGCGGGTGATGGTCTGCCTGGTGGCGTTGGTGGAGTCAGCCACGACGAACGTCGATCGGGTGCTGCGGGAGTCCACCCTCGCCTTGACCGCCACGTTGCCGAATTCCGTGACCTTGCTGTTCGGCATCTTCTCCGTCAGCACGCGGAGCCGCTCGGTGCTCGGATTCCACTCGACCGACGCGGCCCTCACCTCGTACACCACCGCTGCTCCTCCTCCGGACGCCTGCGCTCGCTCCGCTCCGGGCCTGCCCACCGCGGCGCAGGGCGAAATGCGCACCCTGTACCCAGGGGATTTGGGGAGTGTACCCGGCAAGGGACGGGCAGATGCGCTCGGCAGCTGCGGATTGGCCGGCTTGGTCCGGTGCGCTAGCCAGTACGCGGCCAGCCGATGCACCCCGGCCGGCCTGCCGCCAGCTGCGCGGGACGACCACGTTCGTGGCCGCGTGACGCGCCCAGCCGGCCTACCGCCAGCGGGGCGCACTGCCCGGACGCTGACGTCGGTGATGCCGCGGCTAAGCCTTGGTCAGGACGCCGGCCCCCCGGCCCGCACCTGCTCGACCTTGCGCAGCGCTTCCCTGAGCTCCGTCAGCCAGGCGTCCTCGTGCTCCCCCACCAGGCGGACGCACCACGCCAGCGCGTCGCTCCGGCTGCGCGCGACGCCGGCATCGACGAGGGTGTCAAGAACGAGTCGCTCCGGCTGGCGAAGCCGGGTCATCACCGGCACGGAGAAGGTGGTGAACATCATCGTGGTGCCACCGCAAGTCGCGCCCCAGGAGACCTTCCGGCCGAAGCTGTGCTCCGCCTCCCGGGCGATCTCCATTCGCTGCTGCCGGGTCTCCTCGCGGAATCTGCGAGCGCGGCCATCCGCGGCGGCCGCGCGCTCGGCGTCCGGGGATCCCGGCGCCGTCTCGGGATCGGCCAGGACGCCGGTCACCGTGATCTCTTCACGATCGATCCTGATCTCTGGCGCGACGACGAACCAGTCGCTGGGCAGACGGCCCGCGAACCAGCCGCGAAGCCTCTCCACGGGCGAGGTGCCCGCGCCTTCCTTGTCTGTACTCATGTAATCATAATTACACGAGTCATGGCGCAGTGCAACCGCCGCCGATGCCCGCACCGCGGGACTCACGATTCAGCCGGCCACGCAGCTCAGCTGGGGGTGACGGCCGCCACCGCGGCGGCGAGCCTCGGATAGACGCGCACCGCGCCAGCGAAACCGCCGCCGACGACCAGCGGCACGATCTCGACGTCGAGGCCGGGCGCCGGAGCCTGCAGCATCAGATCGCCGCCTAGGTAGATGGCGACGTGCGAGATGTACGTCGGCGCGGTGGGATCGGTGTGGTAGAAGAGCAGGTCGCCTGGCTGCAGCTGGGCCACCGGCACCGGTGGGCCGGCCAGCGCCTGGTCGACGGCCACCCGCGGCATCAGCACGCCGGCCTGGGCAAGCGACCACTTCACCAGGCCGGAGCAGTCGAACTCCCGGGGGCCGGCCGCGCCCCAGACGTAGGGCATACCGAGCCTGCTCTCCGCGGCGTCCAGGAACCTGACAGTCTCAGCCCGGGTAAGCGCGGGCCCGTAGGCCGCTAGCGATCCAGCTACCCCCGCCGCTCCCGTGCTGACGGCAGTACCAGCTCCCACCGCCTGGCTCACCAGCGCCTCTGCCACCATGTGCCGTGGGCGCGGAATCAGCTTCTTGACCTCGGAGACGAGCCTGCCAAGGCGCGCGTGCGGCGCGCTCACCACCATCGCGTTGCCGGCTGGCAGGCCAAGCGAACGCGCCGTGGCTTGGGAGACGACCGCGTCCACGCCGGCAATCCCCACCGTGCCGAACCCGCCGACCCGCAGCCGCTCGGAGCGCTGGCCGACGACCCGCACGTAACCGCCGAGCGGCAGCTTGTCCAGGCGGCCCATCGTGTACGACACGGCCACGCCTCCGCCGGCCACGCTGCGCCATAGCCCGCTGGATGCCGCGGTCGGCCGCGCGGCGAAGCCGCGGAACGCCGACGGGTCGACGCCGAGCATGGCCACGTACTTGCCGTTGACCTGGATCCTCGCGGCATCGACCGACGCCGCGGCGACCACGCCGGGCAGCTTGCGCACCAGCGCGACGGCCCGGCGCGGCAGCGAGGTAGGCGCGACGACAAAGACGTCCGCCTGCAGCAGCCGGCGGAGCGGCGCGACGGCTGTCGCCCGCGACCCGGGCGACAGGTGAGCGACGGGAACTGCCACAGATGCCGAACGAGCATATTCGGGCACCTGCAGCACGCCGACGCTGCCGCCTTCGTCGGCGCGGATGTACGTAGCGGTGAGCACCGCGTGCACTGGCCTGGGCGAGACCGCTGGCCAGCTGACCGCCGTTGCCATCAGCGCCAGCGCTGGCACCAGCACGAGCCGCAGGCGTCGCGCCAATCCGCGCACTGCTCTCCCCTCGGTCGGGGGCGCTCCCGCCCCGTCGCAGCTCGCCCCGTCAGGCCCAGCCCGTCAGACCTAACCCGTCACGGCTAGCCCGTCAGCACAGCTAGCCCGTCACGGCGGCTCGCTCCGCTGATGCACCAAGCCCCGCGCCGTTCCCTACCCGCGATGCCCAGGTCTCACCCGGCCATTCCCCGGCCGCCGTCGCCAGCAGTCCGGCAACCCTCGCACATGCGTGGATCATTGAAGACTATATCCTACCTGATAGCCGGAAATGTGGAAATCGTACTCTACCCGGCAGCCGGAAACGCCGATGCCGGGGCTGCCAGCACCGAGCGCAACTGGGCAGGCTCGGTGACCGGAGCCCGGCAGGCGAAGTCCCGGCAAACGTAGGCGGCCGGCCGTCCGTCGACCAGGCCACGGCCAGCCAGCAGCGGAATCTGCTGCGGGCCCGGCCCGGTGACCGCGATCACGGCGCCCGGCGGCGCGGCAAGCAGCGCGGTCCGGTGCAGCTCCGCCGTGCGCTCGTCGTCCGGCGGCCCGACGACCGCGATCTCGGCCGGGCCGCAGAGCAGTGCCTCGGCCGCGGCCAGCCCGGAGCCCGCCGCCCGCGGGTACCGCGCGGCGATGGCGCCGAGCGGGCCGAGCGCGGCGGCCGCGGCCTCCCGGTGGCGCGCCGAGCCGGTCAGGGCGGCGTAGCTGAGCAGCGCGCCGGCCAGGGCAAAGGTGCCGGAAGGGCTGGGGCCGTCCGCGGCGTCGGCCGGGCGGTAGAGCAGCGGCTCGCCGTCGTCCGCCGTGTCGTAGAAGCCGCCGGAAGAGTCACGGAACCGCTCTAGCGAGGTCGCCAGCAGCTCCCCGGCGAGGTCGAGCCAGCGGGCTTCCCCGGTGACGCCGGCCAGCGCGATGAACCCGTCCGCCACGCAGGCGTAATCCTCCAGAACGCCAGCACTCCGGCCGGCCACGCCGTCCCTGGACGTCCTGGTGAGCCGCCCGCCGGCGAGGTGGGTCCCGGCCAGCAGGCCGGCCGCGCCGCGCGCCGCCTCGACGAACTCCGGCCGGGCGAGCAGCAGGCCCGCCTCTGCGAGAGCGGCGATCGCCAGGCCGTTCCAGGCGGCCACGACCTTGTCGTCCCTGGCCGGCCTGACCCGCCCGGCCCGTGCCGCGAGCAGCGCGTCCGTTACCCGGGCGAGGCGCTCGGAGTCCGCCGGATCGGCGCGGAGCT
>Ga0302326_10006539_pt1 | contig 26128 bp, 20 predicted proteins | sample Palsa_T0_3_FD_202264 | JGI IMG/M metagenome (GOLD analysis project Ga0302326, IMG submission 202264) | Peat permafrost microbial communities from Stordalen Mire near Abisko, Sweden - Palsa_T0_3 | ecosystem: Environmental > Terrestrial > Soil > Palsa > Peat permafrost | place: Sweden: Abisko... | reverse complement strand
AAATCCCGCAGCGCCTTATGGTTATACTTTGGCACCGGGGAAAGCGGTTGCCACGGAAACACTGGCGCAACGGCGTACCTGGCGCGGTTCAACTGATACGGCAGAATCCACGGCTTTCCGAATACGCGCGCATTATAGTAAGCCATGCCGCCGGCGGTAAGTACTACGATTGTGCCAAGCGGCAGAAACAAACATAGCATCAGAATTCGCATAGGCCACGCTGTTCTGGCTCTTTTCCAGATCATGAGAGAGACAGCCACCGTAGCGCCCAGCACGCAGCCTTCGTAGGGTCTTGTGTTGGCCAGCAGGGCCATGCCCAGCCCCATAAGAACCGCGTCGCGACTACGGCAAAACCGCTTTATGCGCGGCAGGGCTCCAATCAATAGGGCGCCCCCGAGGGCGGCGGGCGCTCCACCCCAGTAGCTGTTTGCAAAATAGCTGAGAATACCTAACCGAACCGCGACCAATAAGCCTCCCAGCAACGCCCAGCGAGGGGGTAGCCAGCCTTGGAGCGCCCAGCAGATGGCGGCGCACATCAGGCCCGCACTGAGCCATACGCCTATCCAGGGATTGCCGGCCAACCTGATCCCGATCGCCAGGAAGAAGCCCTGGCCGGGAGGATACATAGACATGTACGTCGGTTGTTGGTCGATGTGGAAGCTCTCGAAGAACATCCAGAGCGGATGGGTGGGGTTGGCAAGTCTTCCGGAGGCGAAAGTCTCGCCTGCAAGCAAGTACGAGAATTCGTCGTGCGTTCTGGGCGTGGGAACCGGAAAAATCGGAAGCAGCGCCGCCCGCCCGGCGAGCGCCACAGTTCCAACTAGCCATACCGAGTAGTGAGGCTTCCGTGCGATACGCCCGAGTAGCGCGTCGATACTGTGAAACGCGCGGGCGCCGAGTTTGGGCCGCACGAGCGCCGCCAGCACAGAAGTGAGCACGAGCAGTCCCTCTATTATCGCGATCCGATCTCCGGAGACGATGACCCAGAGCAAAGCTACGATAGTGGTCAGCAATGACGCTAAAACACAAAGGCCGGATAGTGCGGAACGCATTCCTTGCTTTACCTGTATTGGTTGCTTGCGCGCTCAGCCGCCTGGAAGATCGGGCTGCGCTTTAAATACCTGCTTCGCCCCGAGGAAGACAAGGTACGAGAGCGAAATCAGAATCATCGGAAGCTCGTCCTTACGATTGTAAAGATAGGGCCAGGGCAAAAGAAAAGCCACCAGCGCCGCCGGGCTGGTCCCCAGCATGGCGATGACGGCAGCTAAAGAGTAATCCTGCCAGTATGTGTGCGGGCTGATGAGGAGAGCAGCCAAAAGCGAAGCTGAGACTGCGTCGGGAATAAAGCCTTGGCGCACCACGATGTAAAGACAAACGATTGTCAGCGCCAGGGCTATAATCGCGCATAACAAACCGAAGTGTATATTTAGCGCTCTGATATTTCCCATTAAAGAAGGAGTAATATCGGAAGACGGCGCTTGCACAAGCTGAACCCACTGACGAAATCCCTGCACACCCACGAGGCCCAAGGACAAAGTCAAAACAACGGCGCCTGCAGCCAGATCGTATAGCGCCATTTCCCGTCTCCGGGCGAAAAGAGCAACAGGGAGCAGCCCTGTCAGGTTAGGCTTCCACGAAGACAGACCCAGTATGACTCCAGGCCCTCGATCGCTTCCGCGCTTGCTCCGGGAGAGAGCATAACCAACCAGCAGCGTGAGGAGGAGCGTATCCTGTCCCAGGACGACGGACCAGAGGAAGGGGTAGAAGACCGCCAGTGCAATCCGTACTGCGGGACGAATAGGCCAAGGTACGCCGAACCAGATGGGAAGCTTCCAAACCAGGATTCCGAGCAGCCCGAGATTTCCCATGAGCGCGAGAGTCGAGGCTTGGCGGTATGAAAACCATGTGAAAGGAATGTAGAAGAAAGCCTCGAATGCAGGGCGTATGAAGTAATGCGCATCGAAAGGGCTCATGCGCTCGCCCTCGTTCCGCAACTGTGCGATCAGGGGCTGATATGCCGCCACCTCGTAGATGTGCGCGATTTGTCCGGAAGCAGCCAGCCTGCCGCCCAGGTAAAATGCCATGAAATCGTGCTGACCCCGTTGCTGCACGCGCTGGAACATCCATGTTCCAATCAGCAGAAGCAACACCGCAACTACGATGTTCGCAGCCTTTCCTGCAAAGTGTCTGTTCACGTTCGCCAAGTCCCAGTCCGGATCCGCCGTCACAACAGGGCCGCGCCCTGGAAACTTATTGGATTATCCTTTTAGTAACCAAAATCAAACAATAATCCCCGCCGCTCGTCGTATGTGGTCAAAGTTGCTCAGTTTTGTCCATCTTTCAAGGCGGTTTCAGGGCGCCGCATGGTGGATGTGTCCGGTTGAATACCAACAGTCACGTCGCTCCCTTTGGTATTAAGCCGCACCAAATTGCCTAGGGCGATTGAAAAAACCCGGAGACAATATGAAACGTGAGCATATTTGACCACACTCTTACCTAATTCCAGGCTTAACATTTAATTGTCGGATTAACGCTGAAAGAAATGCCAATAGCATTACAAACACCGGGCATTTCCTAGAGGAATCTTCCGATGGAGCTGGCGGAGCGATCCATTTGCCGAATGTTCGAATCTCCTATGATCGGAAATCTCGTTCCTCAGTATCGCGTCACTCAGCCGGCAGGTAAGATTCGCAGAGTTTATGGGAACCGGGGGCTCTGAATGGTTCGAATCCTACTGTATTCACAGGACGTCAATCTACAATCGCTCCTTGGGCCGACGCTCGGCGCCGAGTTCTCCGTCTGCCTCGAACGGCGCATGGATGGAATAAGGGATATCATTTCGCGAGCGCAGTGCGACGTGCTCGTCCTGGACCTTGATTCCAGCTCCTACCCGATTCAGCAGCAACTTCGGTTTTTCGACGAAATCCGCGATTTCGGCGTACCGGTGGTAGTGATGACGGACGACGATGGCAGAGCATCGGCAATGGATTTGGTTCAGCGCGGCGTCTACAACTACATCCGCAAGCCGCCTGCCCTGCCGGAGCTGAGAATTGTCGTCCGCCGCGCACATGAATACGCCGTCCTCAAGCAGGAGCTTGAGAATATACGCCAACTGTTGCCCCCTCCCGGCTGCGATCAGCTGATCGGTTCAAGCGCGCGCTCCCAAGTGGTCTACGATCTGATCCGGCGCGTTGCCAACCTGGACGCTTCCGTGCTGATCACCGGCGAGAGCGGGACCGGCAAGGAATTGATCGCCCGTTCGATTCACAACCTGGGCAATCGAAAGGATCGCCCATTCGTGGCGGTGTCCTGCGGGGCGATTCCAGACACGCTGATCGAGGCTGAGTTATTCGGCGCCGAAAAGGGAGCGTTCACGGGCTCGGCTTGCAGGCGCAAGGGCTACCTGGAAGAGGCCGGCAACGGAACGCTCTTCTTTGACGAGATCGGCGAGTTCAGCGCGCACACGCAGGTCAAGCTGCTACGGGTGCTGCAGGAGAGAGAATTCGGCCGCCTGGGAAGCAGCCAGCCGATCCCACTACAGGCCCGGTTGCTATTCGCCACGCACAGAAGCCTTCTTGAAATGGTAGAGGAAGGAAGATTTCGCCAGGATCTCTATTATAGAGTCAACGTCATGGGTATCAAGTCCCCTCCGCTCCGCGACCACACGGAAGACATTCCGCAGTTGGCGCAACATTTTCTGGAGCAGTACTCGCGGCTGTACCACAGGTCGATGAGCAGAATAACGCCGAATGCGATGACCCTGCTGCTTGAATACGAGTGGCCGGGAAATGTCCGGGAACTGGAGAATGTCGTCCAGAGCGCCATCATCCTGAGCGACGACGACACCATTCAACCTAAGGATCTGCCGAAAGCGATGCAGCATCCGGACCTGCTGGGCGTCGGAGACTCCTTGCCTGGAGCTTCCTTCGAAGAACAGATGCAGGACTACAAGATCAAACTCGCAAACAGGGCCGTTCAAGAGTGCAAAGGGAACAAAACGCTTGCCGCCCGCAGCCTGCACATTTCCCGGACCTATCTGCATCGGCTCATCAAGGACTCGGAAGACGACGACGATTCGTTGTCGGCGGCGGGATGACCTGAACGCTACGTCCGCTTCTTGAAGGGCCAATCCGTCGTTTCGATTACGTCTACGATTCTTTCGCAGCGCCCTTGACATCGTCCCCGGAAGGGTTCATACTAAGTTGTCTTACTGAGATACCTTATTATGTCCAAGCAGGACGCGCTCCAGGGTTCGCTTCCGCTGTTGGTCCTCAAGATCCTTGACCGGCGCGGTCCGCTGCATGGCTATGGCATCACCGCGCAAATCGAAGCCATCTCCGATCTGCTGCGTGTTGAGGAGGGATCGCTTTATCCTGCGCTGCACCGGCTGGAAGAAAGCAGTTGGATCCTCGCGCAGTGGACCACCACCGAAAATAACCGTCGCGCCCGAGTTTACAAACTCACCCCGGCCGGCCGCAAACAACTCATGGACGAGGAACGCCGCTGGACTTCGATTTCCGCCGCCATCGGCCAGGTTCTTGAGGAGGCTTGAACAAAGGATCTCCCCATGTCGTGGATTTCACGTGTCGCCAATGCTTTCCGGCCCGGACGCACGGCCGCCGGCCTGGATGACGAACTCCAGTTCCACATCGACCAGCGCGCCGACGATCTGGTGCGCGGCGGAATGCCCCGGCGCGACGCCGAGCTGCTGGCCCGCCGCCAGCTCGGGAACCGGCTGGCGCTACGCGATTCCAGCTACGACGTGAAGTCCGCCGCCCGGCTCGACTCCTTCCTTCGCGATTTCCGTTTCGGTCTGCGCATGCTGGCCAAACACCGCACCGCGAGCCTGGCGGCGATTGTGTCCTTAACCCTCGCAATTGGTGCTTCGACGGCCGCGTTCACTCTCATCGACGCGCTGATCTTCCGGCCACTCCCGCTCCCCGCGCCTAGCCAGCTCATCGATCTCGCCCGCGTGGTGCCGGCATTCCTCAGCCCCGACAACCAGCCCAGTGAATCGGACTCCTTCAGTTACCCGCAATATGAACTTCTCCGTCGTGCCGCCAGCGATCGAGCCGACCTTTTCGCTATGCGCCTTTCCGGCGGCCTCCAGCCGGCGCTGTTCGATGACGCCGGAGCCGTGAGTGAGAACCTCCGCGCCGAATCCATCTCCGGCCGCGGCTTTCAGATCCTCGGGGTCAAGCCTGCCCTCGGGCGCCTCATCCAACCTACCGACGATTCCGCCGCCGCGCATCCCGTCGCCGTCCTGAGCGATGCCTTCTGGAGGCGCCGCTTCGGCGCCAGCCCCTCCGCCATCGAACGCTGGGTGACGGTCCGCCGCAAACAATTCCGGATCGTGGGCATCGCCGCCGGTCCGTTCGCGGGCGTCCAGCCCGGCTATCTGACGGATCTCTGGCTGCCGCTTTCGGCCGCGGAAGATCCCCTGAACCTTGCCGCTCCGGACCTTGGCGGCATCGCCGTCTGGGGCCGCCTGCATCCGGGAGAGTCACCCGCGAAGCTGCGCGAACCCCTCCAAGCCGTGACCACGAACTTCCTTCGCGACCGTTTCCGTATCAATCCGCCGCTCAGTCTGCACGGCGACCAACTCCGCCAGGTCTCCGATGCGCCCCTCCGAATCCGCGACATGTCCACCGGCCGCGACTCGTTGTTCCGGCGCCAGTTCCGCCGTCCCCTTGCGATCCTCGCGTTGATCTGCGCGCTCCTCCTGCTGGTGGCCTGTTCGAACGTGGCGAACCTGGCGATCGCGCGCGCCTCCGCCCGCGCCGCTGAGATGGCACTGCGCATGTCGCTCGGCGCGGCCCGCTCCCGGCTTATCCAGCAGATGCTGATCGAGAGCGTACAACTCGCCGCGGCGGCCTGCGCGCTTGGACTTCTGTTCGCCGCCCTCGTCGCGCCGTCCATCGTTGTGCACCTCGGACCCACGGAACTTCCAGCCTGGCTCGATGTCGGTCCTGGCTCCCGCACTCTCCTGTTCGCCATCGCCCTGAGCCTTCTGACGGCGCTGCTGTTCGGCGTCGTACCCGCGCTGCGCGCGTCTTCGGTCTCGCCTGGCGAGGCGCTCAAGGCTGGCGGAACGCAGAACTCCGGCCGCATCGGATCGCTCCGTTGGATGCTGGCCGCCCAAGTGGGCTTCAGCGTCGCGGTGCTGTTCCTCTCGGGACTCCTGCTGCTCTCGTTCCGCAAGCTGATCGCAGTCGATCTCGGCTTCGCCCGCGACAACGTCGTCCTGTTCGACCTCGCGCCCCGCGCATCGTTGCAAAGCTGGCGCATAGACTCCGGCGCGACGCTGCTCGAACACCTCCGCCATCTCCCCGCCGTCCAAGCCGCGAGCCTGTCGCAACAGCGCCCCATGGGTGGTAACTTGGTTTGGATCGCCACGCCTATCGTTCGCTTCCCCGGCCGCGCCAACGAAACCATCCGGCCGGTTGAAGCACAAGTCTCCGCGGGATTCTTTAGCGCCATGCGCATACGCTGGATCGCCGGCCGCGATTTCCTCCCCGAAGAGACCGGCTGCGGCCGTTGCAACCGGACATCGGCCTCGCCTTCGGTGATTGTGAACCAAGCCTTCATTGACAAATTCATGCCCGGGCGCAATCCGATCGGCCAAGGTTTCGACAAGGTTGGTGACGATCCCGATCCTGTCCCTCAACGAATCGTCGGAGTGGTTGCCAATGCCCGCTATAACAACCTCCGGGAACCCGAAGGGCCGACCATCTACGCGCCGCTCGCCGACGCGACCACCGCCACGCTCAACATCCGGACCGCCTCCCGGCCCGCTTCCCTGGTCCCCTGGTTGCGCAGGGAAATCGAAGCCGCCGATCCCACGCTGACCGTTCGCGGCAGTATCCTGCTGGCGTCCCAAATCGATAACACGATGATCTCGGAACGGCTGCTCGCACTGTTGGCGGGATTCTTCTCGGTGGTCGCGCTGCTGCTGGCCGGCGTGGGAATTTACGGCGTAGTCAACTACGCCACGGTGCGCCGAACTCGCGAAATCGGCATCCGTATCGCACTGGGGGCGAGCCGTGCCGCGGTAGTACGTCTGATCGTCTCCGGCGCCGCTATGCCTGTGGTTGCCGGCATCGCCCTGGGAATGGCCGCCGGCCTCGGCTTGGCCCGCTACCTCGCCGCGCAACTATTCGGCGTCAAGCCGGCCGATTTCTGGAGCCTCGCCGCCCCGCTCGCTTGCATCCTGATCGCCGCCGTCGCCGCCGTGCTGCAACCGGCCCTGCGCGCCGCGAGCTCCGACCCCCTCATCGCGTTGCGATACGAGTGACACGCGCGCCGCATCTGGTACCCTCACTTGTCCAGCATCGGCGAACAGCACGGCTTCTGGACCGGCTTCGGCTCCATCAACTCCACGCGCGTGCCATTCGGATCGTAAAGGTTCAGTTGCCATTTTCCGTCGCGTCCGATCTTAGGTTTTTCGGGATTGATCCCGCGCTCGACCACCGTCTCGTAACCGACCTGCACGCTTGGCACGCCCAGCGCCAGGTGATGCATCACGCCCAGCGAGCGCGGAGACGGATTGTGCACGTTCAGCATGTACTCCAGCCAGTCGGTGCCGTCGGGCACGCGCATGTCCACCCAGTCCGTGCGGTCGTCGGTCATGCCCCCGTGCCAGATGTCGTGAAATCCGAGAATGTCCTTGTAGAAGCGGTCGGCAGCCGCCTGGTCCGCCACGGTAATGCCCACATGGATGATGCGCTGGGAGACGCGCGTGTCCGGCAGGAACTTGCCGAAGTTCTTCGTATGCAGCGAACCGGGACGGTATTCGACAAATTCCACATTGTGGCCGTCGGGATCTTTCAGCATCATGCTGAGGTTGCCGTCCTGGCCCTTGTGCGGCGTATCCGGTACCTGCACGCCCTTGCTGGCCAGATAGTCCCGCAGTTGCTGGATGTTGGTAGTTTCGAAGGCAATGTGCGAGAGGCGGTCTTCGGTGGGGCTCTTCAACTCGGGAAAGACCTCGATGTACTGATGATCGTTGACTTTGAAATACGTCAGCATCAACCCGCCCGTGGGCTTATCGACGGTGAAAGGCTCCTGAAAGCCAAGCACGTGGCCATAGAACTGGCGGGCAGCGGCCAGGTCGTCGGTCTTCAGCCCGATATGCGCGACTCCGACGATCGGCGGGCGCTCCTGCGCGCAGCCCGGCAGTGCCGCCGCCACGATTAACGGAACGATTAACGGAACTCGCATGAAGCCAGCAGTACCACCTTTCGCGGCTGGATGCCACTCCGGTTCTCCGGCTCCGCCTGACGATTGAAAACGAGTCAGCTTCTTATGAATGTGAGTAGGTCGGCGTTCAGGCGGTCCATGTGTGTGATCGGCAAACCATGCGCCGCCCCCTCGTAAACCTTGAGCTGACTACCTCGGATCAAGCTGGCCGTCTTTCGCCCTGTGAGGTCAATTGGAGTAGAGGTATCGTTATCGCCGTGAACGATGAGCGCCGGCAACGCGATCGTTTGCAACTCGTCGCGAAAGTCGGTTTCGGTGAATGCCCGTTGCAGCTCGATCAGCACTTTCAACGAGCATTCGAGGAGCATGTTCGTCCACCACTGCATCGTCTCGACCGATACCGCGTTCTTCGGCGCACCGAAGAAAGCCGGTGCAGCGGCGGCGATAGCGTGCGGACGGTCCCTGCTCAGCGCCTGGCGCACTTGTTCCAGAGCGGCGGGTTCAATACCATCGGGATTGTCCGCGGTCTTTACGGATTGAGGCGTGATCGGGGCTACCATCACGATCCGCGCGATGCGGCGAGCGCCGCGCCGCGACAAAAAGCGGACCACCTCGCCACAACCCATCGAGTGACCGACCAGCGTGACGTCTCGCAGATCGAGTTCCTCGACCACGGTATTGAGATCGTCGGCCAGCCGATCGAATTCGTAGCCGCCTACGGGCTCGGACGAACGGCCGTGGCCGCGCCGGTCACAAGCGATGCAGCGCACACCTTGGCCGGCCAGGTATGCCATCTGGCGCTCCCACCAGCCGGAGTGCAGGCCCCAAGGAGCGAGGAAAACGACGGGTCTGCCCGCTCCCCACTCCCTATAGAACAACCAGGTGCCATCGCTGGTCGCGATGAACGGTATCTGCCGGACCTTGGTCCCGGAGATGCCAGGCTTCTCTCCCTTCGCGATCGACGCACTACTGCTCGCGGCGGCCAGCCCTCCGAAGGCGGCCGCCACCGACTTGAAAACATTTCGCCGGTTCATGATTAGCTCCTTGGAATTTTCGCGATATGCAATTATTAGCCGCCATCCGGGCCGCCGTCAATTACCTGCGACGTAAGTTGGCTGAGAAGAAGTCGCCGCTTTCCGCAGGGCCTCCGCGGTTGCGCTGTCCGATCGATAGAAGGACTCGAGCGAAAGCTCCGATAGGTCACATCGACGGGCGTTCCGAAGATCGTGGTGGCGCTAAAGAACGAAAGGATGCCCGTCTCCGTAAGAAGCTGAAATGGGACGACGAAGCGCTGATATGCCCGATCGAGCGCCATTCCTGGTAATAGGCCAGCCGCGGCGCCAGACCTCCCGGATGCAGAGTAAGCCTCAGAACGTCGACTGGTGGCCGTAATAGGCCGGGTTCTATTCCGCTGAGGAAGGGCGTGAAAGCGCCGTTGGACGCGACCAGCGCCCAGTGGCGATCGACGGCGAAGGCCGGGTATGGCTCGTTCGCCACCCGCAACAGAAGGTTACGCTCCCGGAGGGGGATCTGCAGACGCTCGGCGAGATGCGGCAGCATTTCCCGGCTCCGCTGCGAACGGCCTGTCTCGAGAAAACACAGATGTTTAGGCGAAATGTCGGCGTCGGACGCCAGGGCTAGCTGGCTCACACGCCGGTGCCTGCGCCACTCGCGCAAATGATCGCCCGCCGCACACAGGGTCTCCATCACGATGACAATAGCATTTTCTGTTCACATGAATGCTTACATCGCGGAGGGACAATTCGTGAGAGAATACGCCGAAAGGAGAACCGCATGTCACGACTGCGATACGCCGTCTTCCTGGCGGCCGCCGCGCTACCGTTGTTTGCCCAAAGGCCGCCCGCCGCGGAATCGCCGGCGGCTCCGGCCGCCGAAGAGAAGCCGGCCCCCATTCCGCCCGAGACCACATCCGTCACGGATCACGAATTGCAACTCGATGGCAAGACGATCCACTACAAGGCCACGGCCGGGACACTGCTGATTGACGGCGACGACGAGAAGCCATACGGCATCGTTTTCTTCGTGGCGTACACCGGGAGCGGCGTCAGCGATCCGCGTACCAGGCCGGTCACGTTCCTCTACAACGGGGGACCGGGCTCGGCGAGTCTGTGGCTGCACATGGGTTCCATCGGCCCGGTGCGCGTGGCCACCGCGAGTCCGGAAGCCACGGGCGCTGCTCCCTACCAGGTTTCGCCAAACCAGTACTCGCTGCTGGACAAGACCGACCTGGTGTTCGTGGACGCGGTGGGGACGGGCTATTCACGGCCGGTCGGAAAAGCCACTATCAAGAACTTCGCGGGGACCGATCAGGACGTGCAGGCGTTTGCCAAGTTCATCCAGCGCTATGTCGAGGTGAACCACCGCTGGAACTCGCCCAAGTTCCTGTTCGGAGAATCGTACGGCACCACGCGTTCGGCGGCGCTGGTAGATGCGCTGGAAAATGGCGGGATGTCGTGCAACGGCGTGATTCTGATGTCGACGATCCTCAATTATTTCGCGCTCGCGCCGGGAAGCGATGCGGTCTACATCGGCAACCTGCCCTCCTATGCGGCCATCGCCTGGCATTACGAGAAGATCGCGCACAAGGGGCGCGACGAAAAGGCGTTCCTCGACGAAGTGCGGGCCTTCGCGCGCGGTGCTTACGCGGAAGCCCTGGCACAAGGACAAAACTTGCCGCATGCGCAGGTGGACGCGATGGCGGCCAAGCTGGCGGGTTACACCGGATTGAGCGCTCAGTACATCAAGGAAGCCAATCTGCGCGTGGGTCCGAGCCGTTTTCGCAAGGAGCTGCTGCGGGACCAGCGCATGATACTGGGACGATACGATGCGCGGTTTGAAGGCACCGATGCCGATGCGGCCGGCGAGAATCCCGGCTACGATCCGTCCAGCTCCGGCATCACCGGGGCGTTTGTGTCTGCGTTCCACGATTATCTGGACCGCGAGCTGAAATACACGACCAAGGAGACTTACTTTCCCAGGGGTCCTAAGATAAACGAGGAATGGGATGAGACGCACCACCCGCCGGGCGCCGGCGGGCCCGGCGGCCCGCAAGGGCGGGGGCTCCGGGAGCCGTACGTCGCGGGAGATCTGGCGGATGCCATGCGGAAGAATCCGCGCCTGAAGGTATTCTCCGCAAACGGTTTGTTCGATCTGGCGACGCCATTTTTCATTACTGAGTACGATCTGGCGCATATGGAGTTGGAGCCGAAGCTGCGCGGGAATATCGAGTTCGCGTACTACCACTCGGGCCACATGATTTATTTGAATGTAGATGCGTTGAAGCAGTTGAAGACGGACTTGGCGGGGTTCTATTCGCGCGCGGCGTCTGGGGATTGATGTGCCGTGTGGCGCTCGCACTCCTGCGTGCCGTGTCCAGATGCATCGGGACGGGGCGTAACCGAAATGTCGAGTTCTTCTTCGTCGGACAGACCGGGATGAGCGCCGGCTGGGTGAAGTAGGCGGAAGAAGCCTCGCACTCGTTCAGGGCTCCGGGGAAAAACGGCGGCGTTTGATTCGCTGGTCCGAAGTTCCAGGCGTTTTTGCGGCTGGATAACTCTCTTGGTGGCGGCCACAGCGGAAAACGGCTAGCGCCAGGCACTAGGGCAGAAGGGTGAAATTGAGCATACTGGTGAGCTTGCACCAGCGCAGTCACCTTCGCGAACCGCACTGGCGCAACAACCGGCTATCGCTTCCTTTTACCGGATGAATCAACGCGGGGCGTCGGAGCGTGCGAAATGGCATCTAGTCGATAGCCGAAATCTTCCATGGTCTTTTCAAGGTTCCCGGAGGACCTGGACAACTTCTCGATCTGCGCTTCAATATCTCGTCGGTTCCCGGGTATGGATGGCGCTATAAACCGCGCCGTCATTGCTGCAAGTACCACGAGGAAAACGTATAGCAGCAGTGTGCGCCATCGCCGGACGCCTAGAAACATGAGGCCCAGAGACTCCGACCGAACGAGGGAATTCAAAATGGCGGGACCCGTATATTTCGTCGTTTCGCTTCTGAGAAAACTTTCGATCTCTCGAACCCTAGATTCGGCATTTATTTCAGTTGCTCCGTATACTCCCTCTAGGACGACGAACACCAAGCAGATCCCCATACAGGCAAAAAGGTACTGCCAAGACGACAGGGTCACCTGACCTGACAAATACCCGACCGACACCGCAGTGAACAAGGTGACGGCCAGGTTCTTGGTCTTATCCTTGAATCCATCCTGCCGCGCAATGACCTCTTGAAGCATTTTCAGTTCGGGCCAGCGCAAGGTCTTCGTCTCTTGTCAAAGGCATACCGCAGAACCTCTTCGTGAATTGGTTGTCATTTCTCGATGGCGCTGTCCCCGATCTTACAGGAACACTCCCCCGTGCAATTGGGGATCCGGTTCATTGTGGTGCGCTGTGGCACGCCGAACGGCTCTGGCTGGGTATGCGTCCGCACGCTCGTTCAGCCCACCACCCGAAACGACGTAGCGGTTCAATCGTATCACGGCTTAGTAGCCGCCGAACTGATATGATCGCCTGCTTCGAGCGGAGCGTCGGCCACTCCGGGAAGCGATGGGCCGTCAGCAGGATATGCCGGATTACGAACGATAAGTCGGTCCGGCAACCGTAATGGAGCGGCTTGGCTGCGGATGCCAAATACCCGCGAAGTTCTACGATATATGCACTCGCCCCCTGTTTGAAGCACTAGCCGGACTTCGATCACCCGCCAAGGCCTCCCCGGATCTTACTGAAAATAGGCTACAACCGTCAACTAACCTGTAGAAACTGCTGGACCGCCGTGGTACTCTCGGACGTGGTCCCTTCGAGCCAAGCAGTGCAAGAACGCAGCACGGTGCAACGCGAATCGAGAAAATCGGTAGCCGTTACGAGCGGAAAAGGGGGTCGGCGCGACGGGCGCAGATCAATCCGCACCGGTCACAGCTAAACATCTTATGATTAATCGGTTGGGCTTTGTTCGTTCGAATTTCCCGCCATCGGAAACCGGGCGCTTGCCGTACCAAGTGTTACGCGATGCAACACAAAATCGAAAATAACGTTGCAGCCGTCAACCCATACGGGCGCCCGGGCTTCTGGCCAAGGGACGGTAGAATGGTAGAATCTCGGAGGTCTTACAGAAACACCGGACACGAAATCCCTCAACATCAAAGACCCGGAAGCTCATCGGCTCGCGGCGGCCCTCGCTCAGGAGACAGGCGAAACCATGACCCGTGTCGTAACCGAAGCTCTCCGGGAGCGCTTTCAGCGCCTGCCAGGTCGCCCCGGCGAGGCTGGCACGGAGGAACTCAGAACCATTGCCAGGCGTGCCGCTGCCCATCTCAAACGCCCATACCTGGACCGTCCGCCCTGGCAGCTATCTTCTTTGGAGAGCCCGAACTGGAACTGCATATCCGGATGATTCATGACGCAGAACGTTGCCGCATCAGCGCTGCCAATTTTGTGGAACTCTCACTGGTGGAGCACGCGCACCTGGCGCGGCAAGCCTTCCTCGATTTCGGCAAAGGCCGCCATCCGGCAAAGTTGAACTTCGGCGATTGTTTCGCCCATGCGCTCGCCAAAGCGACTGGCGAGCCTCTACTCTTTTAGGGAGAAGATTTCAGTAAGATGTCAAAGCGGCAGTGACCACCCACGGACAGTCCGCTGCAAGCTCACTTACTAACTGCATGCCAGACACTCCGGCCATCGCCGTCCACGACCTGCGCAAACTTTACGGCGACAAAGCCGCGGTGGATTCGCTCGACCTGGTAGTGCCGCGCGGCTGCTTCTTCGGATTTCTGGGCCCCAACGGCGCGGGCAAATCCACCACCATCCGCATGCTGACAGGCCTGGTCCCGCCCACCTCCGGCTCCATCGAGCTGCTGGGCATGCGCCTGCCGGATCGCGAACTGGAGATCAAGCAGCGCATCGGACTGGTGCCCGACGAATCGCTGCTTTTCGACCGCTTGACGGGCGCCGAGTTCCTGGAGTTCGTGGGCCGGATGTACGGCCTGCCCCGCCCCGTGGCCGTCGAGCGCGCGCAGTCTCTGCTGGATCTGTTCGAGCTGCGCGAAAGACGCAAACTCATCGCCGAGTATTCCAAGGGCATGCGCAAGCGCCTGGCTATGGCCGCGTCTCTTATCCATCACCCGGACCTGTTCCTGATGGACGAGCCGTTCGAGGGCGTGGATGCCGTAGGCGCCCGCCTGATGAAGGACATCCTGCTCGACCAGGTCCGCCGCGGCGCCACCATCTTCCTCACGTCGCACGTGCTGGAAGTCGTCGAGCGCCTGTGCGACCGCGTCGCCATCATCGATAAAGGCAAGATCGTGCGCGAAGGTTCCATGGACGAGTTGCGCGGCGGAACAGAATCGCTCGAAGATGTTTTCGTCCGCGTGGTGGGAGCCGGGCACGAGTTTCACGAGCTGGAGTGGCTCAAATGATCCGGGCCATCCTGCGCGCGCAATGGCTCAGCATGCGCCTCTTCCGCATGGCGTCCAGCCGGGGAGCCGTCTTTCAGTTGTCGATCTCGGTGCTTTGGTACGGCTTCTGGACCGCGCTCGCGGTGGTCGCCGAGGCACTCGCGGCGGCTCCCGGACTGCGCACGCAGATCGAAAGGTGGCTGCCCCTCGGCCTGTTGGCAGTTTTCGCTTATTGGCAGTTGGCGCCGCTGGCCTCCGCGACTCTGGGCGCGTCGCTCGATCTGCGCAAGCTGCTGGCTTATCCCGTGCCGCGGCGCTCTTTATTTCTGGTTGAGATCCTGCTGCGCATCACCACCTGCGCGGAATTGTTGCTGCTGCTGGCGGGCGCCGGCATCGGTTTGCTGCGCAATCCCGCATTCGGCGGGTGGAGTCTGCTGGCGCGCGTGCCCCTCGCCATGGCGCTTTTCGCCGCGTTCAACTTAATGCTGGCGGCCGGACTGCGCAACCTGATCGAGCGCCTGCTCACGCGCAAAGGCATCCGCGAAGCGCTGGCCCTCCTGATGATGCTTATCGGTGTGCTGCCCCGATTGCTGTTGGTCACCGGCGTCCGCTCGCAAAGGTTCGAGCGTATCTTCCCCACGGCTTCGAACCCGATCTGGCCTTGGGGCGCAGCCGCGCGCTGCATGCTTGCGCCGTCCGCCGGGACGTTCCCCGAGGCCGTTGCCGTGCTTCTGTCGTGGACGTTGGCGGCTTATCTGTTTGGCCGCTGGCAGTTCAACCGCAGCTTGCGATACGATTTTCAGGAAGCCCTGGCTACCGTGGCATCCGCCAAGGGTCGTCCCTTTGCCGAAGGGGTGTACCGCCTGCCGGCGCTGCTGCTGCCCGATCCGCTGTGCGCCATCGTGGAAAAGGAGCTCCGCTCGCTGGTGCGCACGCCGCGCTTCCGGCTGGTGTTCGTGATGGGTTTCTCCTTCGGCCTGGTCGTCTGGCTGCCGATGATGCTGCGCGGGCGCGTGGCGCACTCGGCGGTTTCCGGCAATTTTCTGACGGTGGTCAGCCTGTACGCGTTGTTCCTGCTCGCCCAGGTCACCTACGGCAACGCGTTCGGCTTCGATCGATCCGCCGCGCAGCTCTATTTCTCGGCGCCCGTGGCCATCTCGCGCGCGCTGGGCGGCAAAAACATCGCCGCTGCGATCTTCATCTTCCTGGAGATCGCAGCGGTGGCGGCCGCCTGTTCCTTGCTGCGGCTGGGCGTCTCTGCCGGCCAGATCGCCGAGGCATTTCTAGTTACCGGCATTGCCGCCTTATACCTGCTGGGCATCGGCAATCTGAGCTCGGTGAATTACCCGCATCCCATGAGCGCGCAAAGGGTCTCGGGCGGCGGTGGCGGCGGCCGCGCGCAAGGCGCGCTGTTTCTGCTTTATCCGATTGCGCTGCTGCCGGTCTTTCTGGCCTACCTGGCGCGTTACGCTTTCGACAACCAGACGGTCTTCTATGGAGTCCTGGCATTCGCCGCGGCGCTGGGCGTGGCGGTTTACTGGATGGCCATGGAATCGGCGGTATCGGCGGCGCACAACCGCCGTGAGACAATACTGGCGGAGCTATCGCGCGGCGAGGGTCCGATGGTGGCTGAATGAGCATTGATTTGCAACGTGAGTTAACAACGCAGGAAGGCAAAGCTGCAAACGAGATTAAGGCCCTGAAACCGAGCTGGCGGAGCAACCGCGCCGACAGGATGACGATTCAGCTCTGGTATGATGTTGCCGAGGGCACAGGAGCGCTGCTAAGGCAGCCGTCACGTACCGACCGTGAGAGCGTGGAGTGTGGACCATGACGAACACTCAGCTTTAGCTGGCCATCGGCCTGCCAATGCTGGCCGTTGTTACCAGCTTGGTCATCAGCTTGGTGCAGATCAGTGGAATCCGCGAAGACATCCGCGAGTTGCGCTCGGACATGAAGCTGCTGACTGGGAAGGTATATGGGTTGATGGCCCAAAAATGAGGTTTGCCAAGCCAGCCCGTCACTCGCACCGCAGGGCGACCACCGGATCGACCGCCATGGCCCGCCGTGCGGGGATATAACACGCCGCGAGCGCAATGCCTCCCAGCAGCAGTGCTACGGCCGCAAGCGTCGCCGGATCGGCTGGGCGGACGCCGTACAGCAAGCCGGCCATCAATCGGGTGAGCGCCACGGCCGCCACCAGCCCCCCAGCAAGACCGATCGCGGCCAGCCGCATACCTTGCCGCAAAACGAGTGAGACGATCTCCCGGCGGGACGATCCTAAAGCGACACGAATGCCGAGTTCGCGGGTACGCCGCGTGACCGCATAAGACATGACGCCGTAGATTCCGACCGCGGCCAGCAGCAGGGCGGTCGTCGCGAAGATGATCAGCACCAGCATGGTAAAGCGGCGCTCGGCGAGCGATCCCGAAACGATCTGCTCCATCGTTCGGACCGCGTAGATGGGTTGATCCTGGGTGGGACCGGAGACCTGTGCGCGCACGGCGGAGACCAGGCTCAGCGGCTCGGGCCCGGTGCGCACCAGCAGCGTTAATCCCACCGCACCTACGGACATGAACTTGTCGGGCACTTGCTGCAAAGGGAAGTAAATCTGGTCGCGTATCTTGGCGGTATCGTCGGAATCCAGACCCCATTGCTTCACGTGCCCGACCACGCCGGCGATCCGGACCGGGCCCATCACCATAAGGCTGATCTGCCGGCCGATGGGGTCCTGGCCCGGAAAAACGTGCTTTGCCAGCACGTCGTCGATCGCCACCACCGGGGGAGAAGCCAGGTTGTCCCGTTCCGTGAAAAACCGGCCGCGCCGCAAAGGGATTTGCATAACGCTGGGGTAATCGGGAGTGACGACATAGAACACCGCCGCCGTCGTCCGGTCCTGAGGAGGCTGGGGTCCGGCGCCCGGCCAGAAGGCGATTTCGCTGTCACTCTCGCCAAGAGGAACCAGCGACGTGATGGCCGCCGACCGGACCTCTGGGATCGCCGCCACACGCCCGAGCATTTGCTGGTACGCAAGCCGAATGGCCGGCGCCCTCGCCATCACAGTGGGCGAGAGCGCGACTTGCGTCCTCAGGAGGCTGCGCGTGTTGAACCCCGGATCGACCTGCAAGAGCCGCCAGACGCTCTGCATCATCAGTCCCGCGCCGGCCAGCAAGATAACCGCCAGGCCGATTTCCACGGCTACGAAGACGCTCTCTGCGCGATGCCGTCCGCCTCCCGCGCCGCGCGCGCCTTCCTTCAGGGATTCCTGCGGGTTGGCATTCGCGCCGTGAAAGGCCGGGGCGAGGCCGAAGAGTATGCCGGTAACGATCGAGACCGCCAGCGTGAACAGCAGAACGTACGGGTCGATGCCGATTTCCGTGGAGCGCGGCAGGCTGTTGGGCGCGGCGGCCAGGACCAGGCTAGTCCCCCAGCGGGCGAGCAGCAAGCCGAGCGCGGCGCCGCCCAGGGACAGCAGGACGCTTTCCGTCAACAATTGGCGCACGATGCGTCCGCGTTCGGCGCCCAGCGCGGTGCGAATGGCGAACTCACGCCTTCGAGCCGTGGAGCGCGCCAGCAGCAGATTGGCGACGTTGGCGCAGGCGATGATCAGCACGAAACCGACCGCGCCCACCAGCAGCAGCAGCGTGGATCGAATGTACCCCACCATGTCGTCCTTCATAGGGACGAGCTTGGCCCCAGCCCCCGCATTCGTCTTCGGGTACTGGCGGGCCAGGACGCTACAGATGGACGCAATCTCCGCCTGCGCCGCTTCGATAGTCACGCCCGGTTTGAGGCGGCCAATGACCGCGATTCCCGGCCGCGACTCCCGCGTGCGCAGCTCGACCGAGTTATATTGCTCGATCGGAACGTAGACCTGAGCGCTCTCTGCCAACCGAAGGTCCCGCGGCAAGACGCCAATCACGGCGCAGTTCATGGCGTTCAGGGTCAGGGCCTTGCCCAGGATGTTCGGGTCGGCTGCTAGCCGCACTTTCCAGAACCCGTAGTTGAGCATCACCGCGCAGGCAGCGCCCTGGCGGTCTTCCTGAGGCAGGAAATTGCGTCCCATGAACGGCGTGATGCCAAGGGTAGGGAAAAGGCTCGCCGAGACGTATTCGCCCGCGAGGTGCTCGGGTTCGCCGGTTCCGGTGAAGTTGAAGTCGTCGCTGCGGCCGGCGCCCATGTCGGTGAAGGAGCGGCTTTCGCGGCGCCAATCGAGGAAACTCGGGTACGCGACGGACGCCTGGCTGAACTCCGGGGTCGTCTCGAAAATCCTCATCAGCCGGCCAGGATCGGGATACGCCAGCGGCCGCAGGAGCACGCCGTTCACTACGCTGAAAATGGCCGTATTCGCGCCGATGCCCAGCGCCAGCGCCAGCATCGCAACGGCGGTGAAGCCGGAATTTTTCCGCACCGTCCGAAAACCGTAGCGCAGGTCCTGTCCGAGGCTGGCCATGAATTTGCCACGCCCTTTGCTTACGGCGCCCAAGACGATGGGCGGCGGCGCATTAGTACGCTCGACGGCGCGCAGTTCGCTGGCCAGCAATTCGTGGCCTTCGATCTCGTCGAGCGCTATGCGGCGGGCTTCCGCCTCCGTAGCCCCGCCGCTCTGGAGTTCGCGGTAACGATCCTCGGCGTGCTGGGCCAGTTCCTCGACAATCTCCGCCTCGCGCGCGGGAGCTAGGTTCAAGTCCGCCAGCTGCTTGCGAATTTGTTCATTCCAGTCAGGCATTTTCGACTCCTGTGATACGGCTGATGGCCTCGACGAAGGCCTGCCAGCCCTGCCGCTGGGAGGCCAGGACTTTCCGCCCCTGCGCCGTGATCCGGTAGTAGCGCCGCCGGCGCTGGCCGCTCTTCTCCACCCATCGGCCTTGAATCCAGCCGCGCTTCTCCAGGCGATATAACAGCGGGTATAGCGACGCCGCGTGAAAGCGGAGCGCGCCCTGGGAACGCTGTTCGATCAGCTTGCCGATTTCATAGCCGTGCCGCGGCAAAGTTTCGACCAGCGAGAGCAGCAGCAGCTCGGCGCTGCCTTTCTTCCATTCCCGGTTATCGATAGATTGATCTTCCCTATATATCACTGCCACATATTATCACGATTGCCTGCGTGGCGCACGCACCCTGCGTGCCGTGTCGAGACTCGTCTCGACACATTCTCGCGCCACGTTGACATTCCATAGGAGAGCCATATAGAATCTCTATATGACCAGACCCGCCAAACAAACCAATCTTCTGCAGGGCACGCTGGACCTTTTGATTTTCAAAGCCCTGGCGCTGGGGCAGATGCACGGCCTGGGAATCTCCAATCGCATCGGCCAGATCACCAACGGCACGTTTCAGGTGAAACCAGGATCGCTGTTTCCGGCGCTGCACCGCCTGGAAGAGGCGGGATGGCTGGCTTCCTCCTGGGGAGAATCGGAAAACAACCGGCGCGCCAAGTACTATACGATGACACCCGCTGGCAAGCGCCGGTTTCAGACGGAGACCCGCGAGTGGGAAAAGATCTCGCTAGCCATGGCCGCCGCCTTGCAAGCCAGCTAGAGGATTCAGCGAATGCCTCTGCCAGCGCACCTCTCCAGCTTGTTCCGCAACCTCTTTCGCAAGTCCGGTAAGGAGCGCGAACTGAATGACGAAGTGCACGCTTACGTGCGGGAATTGACCGGTGAGAAGGTGCGATCCGGCATGCACTACGAAGAGGCTAGACGGGCCGCCGCAATCGAACTGGGCGGCGTCGAGCAGGTGAAAGAGGCGGTTCGAGACGTCAGGCGAGGCCACATGCTGGAACAATTGCTGCAAGACATTCGCTACGCCGCGCGCGCGCTGCGCAAAAACCCCGGCTTTACAGCCGTCGCCATGCTGGCGCTGGCGCTGGGGGTAGGCGCCAATACGGCCATGTTTAGCGTGGTATATGGCATCCTGCTGCGCCCGCTCCCCTATCCCGATGCCGACCGCATCGCGGTGGTCTACATGCACTGGCTGCCCTGGGATAATCCGCGCGCCAACATGTCCATGGCCGACTTCCTGGATTGGAAGAGCCAGACCACATCCTTCGAGGAGTCCTCGCTCTACGCTTCCGTGGGGCGCCGCTTCGATCTCACCGGCGCCGGCGATCCCGAACAGGTTTCCGGCGCCTCAGCTACATCCGGTTTCTTCGGTGTACTGCGCGCGCGTCCCATTGTGGGCCGCACATTCCTGGCGGGCGACGATCAGCCTGCCAGCGCCCGGGTAGCGGTGATCGGCGCATCGCTGTGGCAGCGCCGCTTCGCGGGCCGTGCCGACGCGCTGGGGCAGCCCATCATCCTGAATGGAGTTCCCTGCACCGTGGTGGGGGTGATGCCTGAGAGCTTCCACTTCCCTCTCGCCAACAGCGAGGTCTGGACCAATCTGCCGGTGGTCCCGCCTAAGCGCCGCGGACCGTTCTTCTACCGCGCCTTCGGCCGCCTCAAGCCGGGCGTCACCCTGCAACAGGCGCAGGCGGAAGCCAACGCCATCGGCCGGCGCATCGAACAGGCCAACCCTACCGTCTATTCCCATCTGGACCTGCCCGTAATTTCCATGCGCGACGCCATGGTTGGCGATATCGGAACGCCGCTGATCGTGATGCTCTGCGCCGTATGCCTGGTGCTGCTCATCGCGGTGGTCAACGTTGCGAACCTGATGCTGGCGCGCGCCACCGTGCGCGAGCGCGAGATGGCGCTGCGGCTGAGCCTGGGTGCGGGCCGCGGGCGCCTGGTGCGCCAGTTGCTAACCGAAAGTGTGCTGCTCTCCGGTTTGGGCGGCATCGGCGGTCTCGCCCTCGCATACCTGGGAATCGTGTTCTTGCGCGCCGCCAATCCCGGCAACCTGCCCCGCATTACCGATATCCACGTGGATGGCACGGTGCTCGCGTTCCTCCTGCTCATTTCGTTGCTGACCGGAATTCTGTTCGGCCTGGCGCCGGCACTGCAGAGCGCGCGCGCGGACCTCAGTTCTACGCTGAAAGAGGGTGGCCGCGGCACTACGGGCGGGCTCAGGCAACGCACCCGGTCGGTCTTGATTGTTTCCGAGATCGCGCTCTCCCTAATGCTTCTTGTGGGAGCCGGCCTGCTGCTGCGCAGTCTGCTGCGTCTGCAGCGCGTGGATGCCGGTTTTCACGGCGCGCCCGAGCATATTCTTGCCATGACCGTCTCGCCCGCCAACCGGCGCTACGCCGACGAGGCCACCGGCATCGCGTTCTACGGCCGGCTGCTCGACCGCGTACGGCAACTGCCCGGCATCCGGTACGCTTCCCTCTCGGATGGCCTGCCGCCGGACCAGGAAGGCGACGCCGATACATTCGTGATTCAGGACGCCGCGCCCCGCACGAGCGGCAATCCCGTGGTGACGGTGGATACCGTGAGCCCGGATTATTTCCGCACCATGGGGATCGGGCTGGTGCGCGGCCGCGCCTTCGAAGCGCGCGACGGCCGCGAATCTGTGCCGGTGGCAATGGTCAGCGAGAGCTTCGCGCGTCGCTTCCTTCCCGGCGAAGACCCTCTGGGCAAGCGCATCAAGGAGAGCGGTCCGGAGTTGACGTTCCTGCCGTTCCGCGAAATCGTGGGTGTGGTCGCCGACGTCAAATACACCGGGTTGGATGCCAATCGCCAAGCCGCTTACTATCTTCCCTACACGCAGAACTATACGCGCCGCACGTTCCTTGTGGTGAACTCGTCTTCGGATTCAGCGGGGGATGCCGCCAATCTGGCGCCCATGCTGCGCCGCGAAATTCAGGCCGTCGATAAGGATGTGGTGGTCGCCTGGGTCAGCACGCTGCAGCAGGCCATGCGCGATTCGGTGGCGCGCCCGCGCTTCGACGCCATCCTGCTGATGCTCTTCGCGGGCGTGGCGCTGCTCCTGGCGGTCATCGGAATCTACGGCGTGATTGCTTACGCAGTGGCCCAGCGCACGCACGAAATCGGTGTTCGCATGGCTCTGGGCGCGTGCCGCGCGGACGTCTTGCACCTGGTGCTGCGGCAGGGTGCGCGGCTCGCTGCGATGGGGATTGCGGTGGGATTGGGCGGCGCCTTCATGTTCACGCGCCTGATGCGAACGTTATTGTTCGACACTTCCGTGCAGGATACTTTTACTTTTGCCGCGGCCGCCGTGGGGTTATTTGCGGTGGCGCTGCTCGCCAGTATCATTCCGGCGCATCGCGCCACGCGAATCGATCCGCTGAGCGCGTTGCGAAATTAAGCGATCAGCCGCTACACCTGGAGGATCCAATGACGAACCACGCTGCGCCGGGTTAAAGGTGCGGCTACGGCTTAAGGCATTCCCACATTCTCTATAAGCCGCACCACCCGGAGCCTTCTGTTACAATACATACCAACAATGCCTGACAAGAGGGAAATTGATAATTTCTATCCCTCCCATTCATGTTTTGTTTGGACGCAGAGGCGCGCCGGGTGGCGGGAGCGAGGGGTGGGCTAGCGCATGGACTTCGACCAACTGCACACGTTCCTCGAAATCGTCAGGCTGAAAAGCTTCTCGAAAGCCGCCCAGACGTGCTACCGCACGCAGCCGGCCATCAGCGCGCAAGTACGCCAGCTCGAGCAGGAGCTGAACACCGCGCTTTTCGAGCGCTTCGGCAGCCGCATTTCCCTGACCACCGCCGGCAAGATCTTCGCCGATTATGCCGCCCAAATGCTGGACCAGCGCCGCCAGGCGCAGGACGCCATCAACGAGCTGGAGCGCAACCCGCGCGGCGAGCTGGTGATCGCCGCCAACGAGGCGACCTGCATCTACGTGCTGCCGCAGGTGTTCTCCGAATACCAGAGCCAGTTCCCCGCGGTGCAGCTTCAGGTGAACCGTTCCTATGGCGGGCGGGTGGTGGATGCGGTGATGGAGAATATCGCCGACTTCGGCCTCACGCAATTGCCGGTCGAGGAGCGGCGCCTGCAAGTGGCGGACATCTACAGGGACGAAATCCGTTTGATCGTGCCGGCGCGCCATCCCTTCGCCGACCGCAAGAGCGTGCAGGCGTCGGACCTGCCGCAGATCCAATTGTTGCTGCCCAAATCCGGAACCACGCGCGCGCGGCTCAACTCCTGGTTCGAGCTGGTGGAAGACGACCTGCATGTCTCGATGGAGCTGGATTCCACCGAGATGATGAAACGCTTCGTGATGGCCGGCCTGGGCGCATCGTTCCTGGCGGTTTCCAATTGCCGCGAGGAAGTGGCGGCGGGAAAACTGCGCGCCATCTCGCTGGCGCCCGAGCCGATGATGCGGCGGTTGGGCTTGATTTACCGCAAAGACAAAGCGCTCTCCAAGGCCGCGCTGGGCTTCATTCAAGTGGTGCTGGACAACTTGGGCGATCGGCAACCGGCGTGCGACAAGCGCCCGAAGGTGATGGTGGGATGAGATGAATTGCCGGCGGTGCGGAAAGCAATTCGACGCGGCGGAGGGGCTGATTTGCCCCTATTGCGGCGCGGCGCACGCGGCGGCCAAATCGGGCGTGATGAAGAGTTCCACGATCCTGATCTCGGCGGGTGAGACGGATGCCGTCTACCGGTCGGTGAAGGAAGTGCCGGCGCCGTTGCGCCGCAAGCTGCTGAAATCCACCAACGGGCTGAACGCCGCGACCATCCTGATCGCCGACCGCAGGGGCCGGGAAGAGATCGCGCGCGCGATACGAAACCTGCCATCCAGCTTGCAGCGCCGCTTCATGAAACCGTTGCGCGAGGAACCGGAGGGTGTGCGCGCCTGGCTGTTGCGGCCCACGGTGAAAGCGGCCATCGCCTGGCTGCTGGGTGCGGGCAGCGCGCTGGCAATCTGGTTCCTGTTCACGCATAAGTGGTCCTGACCGCGAGGTGTTTGAGATGGATCGACGCAGCTTTTTGGAAAAGGCAGCCGGCACCGCCGCTGCATTCACTATTCTTCCCCGCCATGTGCTGGGCGGACCGCAGTTCGTGGCTCCCAGCGACAAGCTCAATGTGGCCTATATCGGCTGTGGAACGCAGGGGCTTCGCGAACTGATAGAGCTGCTGCCCAGCAGTGATATACAGGTGGTCGCCGTCTGCGACCCGAACAAAGACAGCAGCGATTACGTGGACTGGTCGAAGAACGGGCTGCCTAACGGAATCCGCAAGTTCCTCGACAAACCCGACTGGCGCGCAGGCGTGGACGGCATCCCGGGCGGCCGCGAAGTAGGCCGCGAGATCGTGGAAACGTATTATGCGAGCAAGCGGCCCGCGGGCAATTTCAAAGGCTGCGCTTCGTACGGCGACTTCCGCGAGCTGCTCGAAAACCAGAAGGGTCTGGACGGGGTCAAGATCATGACCCCGGATCATCTGCATGCCACCATTTCGATTGCCGCCATGAAAAAGGGCAAGCATGTGGTGATGCATAAACCCATTGCCAACCGGGTGTACGAGGCCCGCCAGGTGATCGAGACGGCGCGCGCCAGCAAGGTCGCGACGCACTTCATTCCCTGGGACACGCACGGTTCGATGGACCTGGTAATGGCGTGGATCAAGGATGGCGCGATCGGCACGTTGCGCGAAGTCCATAACTGGTCGAACCGGCCGGTCTGGCCGCAGTACCTGACGCTGCCGGCCGATCAGCCGCCCGTGCCGGCGGGCTTCGATTGGGACTTGTGGCTGGGTCCGGCGGCCGACCGGCCCTATCATCCGAACTACACGCACAACGTGTTTCGCGGCTGGTACGATTTCGGCGGCGGCTCCATTGCGGACATGGGTCACTACAGCCTGTGGGTGGTCTTCCGGACATTGAAGCTGGGCGCTCCGGTGAGCGTGGAAGCGCGGCCCAGCGCGGCGTGCGCCATCGCCGATCATGTCAGCCGCAAGATCCGGAACGACTATTCATTCCCGCTGGCATCCACCATCCGCTTCAAGTTTGCGGCCCGCGAAGACATGGGGCCGCTGGATCTTTACTGGTACGACGGCGGCATGCGGCCACCCACTCCCGAGGAATTGGAGGCGGATAACAAGGAACTGGACGCCGAGGGAATGATGTTTGTGGGCGACAAGGGAAAGATCCTGACCGGCTTCCTGATTGAGGATCCGCGGATTATTCCGGAGAAGAAGATGCGCGAGTATCAGGGGCCGAAACCGCCCTTCCAACACGTGGAGAGGGACCCTCTCAGGGGTCCCACGGAATGGGTGGCGGCCTGCCGCGGCGGCGCGCGTTCGTCGGCGGACTTCATGTATGCCGGGCCGATTGCGGAGGCGTTCAATCTGGCTGCCGTCGCCTTGCGGGCAGGCCGGCGGCTCGACTGGGATGCCGCCTCTATGAAGGTCACGAATGTTCCGGACGCCAACCAATACCTGGTCCGCGAATGCCGCAAAGGCTGGGAGCTGTAGCTCTTTGTGCTACCGCCCCCCGGCGCTCCCCAAGTAATTCCCGTACCCAACAATTACCGTGGAAGCCACCAGCACAAACAGGCTGAGCGCGACTAGCGACTTGGTGCGCCTGCCGACGCCCTTCCACTCATGTAGCGCGATGCCCCACAGCGTACTGAAGATGATGATGCTGGCC
>Ga0302326_10006533_pt1 | contig 26139 bp, 27 predicted proteins | sample Palsa_T0_3_FD_202264 | JGI IMG/M metagenome (GOLD analysis project Ga0302326, IMG submission 202264) | Peat permafrost microbial communities from Stordalen Mire near Abisko, Sweden - Palsa_T0_3 | ecosystem: Environmental > Terrestrial > Soil > Palsa > Peat permafrost | place: Sweden: Abisko... | reverse complement strand
GCCAGGTCGGTCACCGCGTTGCCGGGCAGCACCCGGAACAGGAAGAAGTTGATCGTGATCGCGACGAAGACAGTCACGAGCGCGAAGAACGCCCGCTTGACGACGTAGTCGGCGCCGCGCACTCCGCTACCCGGCCTGGTGCACGGTCTCGAACGGGATCTTGGACCCGGACGTCCAGGACGCGCCGCCCACCTCCGGCAGGTCGGTCCAGGCCTTGCTGTGCGCCTCGATCTCGTCCGCGTAGTCGAGCACCAGGTACGGCCGCGCCGCCGCGATCATCTGCTGCATCTGGTAGACGATGCGCTGCCGCTGTACCGGGTTCATCGCGGCGCTCTGCGCGGAGTAGAGGCTGTCGTAGGCCTTGCTGCAGTACCCGGAGTCGTTCCAGACGTTCCAGGAGCCGCAGGTCAGCACCGAGAGCATGAAGTCCGGGTCGGTCAGCGGCGACCAGTCCCACATCGACATCTCGAAGCTGCGGTAGTCGTTGGCGGTGATCGCGGCGTAGGCCGCCGAGTTGTCGAGGTTCTGCGGGGTCAGCTGGACGCCGATCTCCTTGAAGTCCGCCTGGATGATCGAGAACGACCGGTTGCCGTACCCGTTTCCGGTGGTGTCGGCGGGCATGATCACGGTGTAGGACATCGGGTGACCGTCCGCGGTCCGCACCCCGTTCGGGCCCATCGTGTAGCCGGCCTGGTTCAGCAGCTGGTTCGCCGCGGCGACGTCGAACGGCGCCGGCTTGATCGCCGGGTCGTACCAGTGCCCGGTGGCCGGCGGGATGATGGACGACCCCGGCGCCCCGTAGCCGAGCAGCGAGGTCTTGACGATGGCCTGCCGGTCGACCGCGTCGTCGAACGCCTCCCGGAGCAGCGGGTTCAGCAGCTCCCGGTGGCTGGCGTCCTGCTTCGGGTCGTCGTTGATGATGAAGTCGTCGAAGTAGTCGCCCGGGGCCTCCCGCACGACGAAGCCGGCGGCCTTGAGCGTCGCTACCGAGGTAGGCGGAACCGACTCGACGCCGTCCAGCTGCCCGCTCTTCAGCGCGGTGACCATGGCGTCGTCGGTGCCGAAGAACTGCAGGCCGAGCCCGTCGACGTGCGGCCTGGGGCCGTAGAAGTCCGGGTTGCGCTTGAACAGGGCGATCTGCCCTGGCGTGTATTTGACCAGCGTGAACGGGCCGCCGGAGACGATCGGCGCCGGGTTGGTGAACCTGGTCAGCCCCTTGCCGTTGCCGGTGGCGTACCTGGCCCAGATGTGCTCGGGCAGGATCGGCACCTGCTGGACCTGGGACAGCACGTTGGCCACCGGGCGGACGTAGCTGAGCACCACGGTGGTCGCGTTCGGCGCGGTCACGCTCTTCATGTGCGCGACGTACCCGGCCGAGTTGGCGGTGGGGCCGTTCTGGAACTTCATGATGGTGCTGAACGTCCACGCGACGTCGGCGGCGGTCAGCGGCTTTCCGTCGGACCACCGGGCGCCTGGCTGTGTGTGGAAGGTCCACACCCGCCCGTTCGCGGACTCCCGCCAGCTGCGGGCGAAGTCGGGCACGAACTGCAGCCGCGGGTTGTACTGGACGAGCTCGGGATAGATGTACTCGAACGCCGAGTAAGCGTCGGCCTGGAAGGCGACGAACGGGTTGAGGGAGTCGATGCTGGACGCGCTGCCGAGCCGGAACACCCCGCCCTCCTTGACCTGGCCGGCGCCGCTCGTGCCGCAGCCGGCCAGCGCCAGCGCAAGCACCGCGGCAGCGGCGACCGGGAAGGCGGCACGGCGACCGGCGAGGCGACCTGCGCTGCGACCGGCGCGGCCCGGCCGGGGCAAGCTGGCTGGCTGGTCAGGTCGAGAGATCACGCTGCGTCACCTTCGTTCTCTGCTGCGACCGGCGTAACGGGGGGCCTCCGCGAAGCTTCAGTGCGGCAGCTCCGCTTGCCGCGGAGCTGCCAGTTAAGCTCGTTCATCCATGATTGCGGCCAGTATCCCGCTACGTGATGAAAATGCACAAGATCATCACCCGATCCGCCCGGCCGCCGCGAGGAGCCGGCGCACGTCGGCGATGGGCAAGGCTGCCGAGGTGTTACCGTCCCGGCCGGTCACCGTGGTCGCCGCCAGCAGGCTGTTGAGCACGGCTTCCTCGGTCGCCTCCACGACCGCGTCGAAGAACGGGTCGAGGGCGGTGCCGGTGACCGGCGCGCCCGGCGGCGCGGCCTGGCCAGCGGCGGCACTGCTAGCGGCGGCACCGCCGGGAGCGGCCCGGTGGCTTCCCCGGAGCCCGGTGGCGAGGGCAAGGAAGATCTCGCCGCTGCCGTGGTGCGCGGTCGATCCCGTCCTGGCCAGGCCGAGGCCCGCCCGGCGGGCCAGCCGCGCGCAGGCCGCGGCGTCCAGCGGCGCGTCGGTGACCACGACCGTGATGCACGAGCCGGCCGGCCGCCGGGCCGGAGGCGGCCCGGAGCCGGGCGCCGCTGCCGGGGGGAGCAGCCGCCCGGCCGGCACGCCGTCGACGGTAAGCCGCTCGCGGACGCCGAAGTTGGTCAGCACCAGCACCCCGACCGTGTGCCCGGCGGGCACCAGCCGCGACGCGGTGCCGATGCCGCCCTTGAACCCCAGGCAGCTCATCCCGGTGCCGGCGCCGACCGCGCCCTCGGTCGGCCCGCGCCGGTGCGCCGACGCCCCGGCGGCGCGCGCGGCCTGCAGCGCGGCGGCCACGTCGGCGGCGGTGACCTGCATCCGGCGGGCGTCGGACAGGAAGCTGTCGTCGCACTCGGCCACGATGGGGATGATCACGTCCTCGGAGCCGATGCCCGCGTCGCGGGCGACGAGCAGCTCGCAGGCGGCGTCGTAGACGCGGCCGACCTGCATCGTGGAGGTCAGGAAGACCGGCGTCTCGGCCAGCCCCCACTCCGCGGCGGCCAGGAACCCGGTGCACTCGCCCGCCCCGTTGAGCACCGCGCCGCCGGCCGGCACCGGGCTGCGGAACAGGTTCCCGCCGGGATCGATCACGGTCACCCCGGTCCTGGCCACTCCCCGGCCGTCCGGCGGCGGCGGCTCGTCCCGCCAGACCGTGGCGTGCCCGACGCCGACGCCAGGGACGTCGGCGATCGACGCCGTCGGCCCGCTGGGCAGCACGCCGATCCTGATGCCCAGCTCACGGGCCCTGCTGCGGCGATCATGCGCTAGCCTCACCCGGCGAGCATGCCACGGAAAGGCCCGGCCATGACACCTGCAGGCGGCGAGCTGACCATCCCGGTGGTCTGGAGCGCGGACTGCCTGCTGCACGAGCCGGACGGCGAGGTGTGGCTGGGCGTCTGGGAGCAGGGCACAGAGATACCAGAACGAGCCGTCGTGCTCCTTGCCGCGCTCAGCGCGGCCGGCGCCGTGCTGACTCCGGCCGCGGCGCACGGGGACGAGGTGCTCCGCGCGGTGCACGACGGCGAGCTGCTCGACCACCTGGCCACGATCTGGGCCGAGTGGGAGAGCGGCGGCTACGTGTCCGAACACGGCAGGCGCCGGGTGGTGCCGTACGTGTTCCCCACCGAGGGGCTGCTGGCCGGCCTGCCGCTGCGCTCGCCCGCCGCCGCGCACGGGCGGGCGGGCCGGTTCTGCTACGACACCATGACGCTGGTCGGGCCGGGCAGCTGGCAGGCGATCCGCGCGGCCGCCGACGCGGCGCTGACCGCCGCGGACCTGGTGGCCGCGGGCAAACGGGCGGCCTACGCGCTGTGCCGGCCGCCCGGCCACCACGCGGGACCGGCCGCCTACGGCGGCTCCTGCTACCTGAACAACGCGGCCATCGCGGCCCAGGCGCTCCGCCAGGCCGGCCCGGAGCGGGTGGCGGTCATCGACGTCGACGCGCACCACGGCAACGGCACCCAGGCGATCTTCTACCACCGCGCCGACGTCTATTACGGCAGCCTGCACGTCGATCCGGGCGCGGGCTGGTTCCCGCACTACGCCGGCTACGCCGACGAGACCGGCGCCGGCGCCGGGCAGGGCGCCAACCGCAACCTGCCGCTGCGGCCCGGCGCCGGTGACGCCGAATGGCTTGAGGCGCTGGCCGTGCTGTGCGCCGAGGTTCGCGACCGGGGCGCGGACGCGCTGGTGGTCTCACTCGGCGTGGACGCCGCGGCGGCCGACCCGGAGAGCCCGCTGCAGGTGACCAGCGACGGGTACCGCCGGGCAGGCGAGCGGATCGGCGGCCTCGGCCCGGCCGTCCTGGTCCAGGAGGGCGGCTACGACCTGGCCTCGCTCGGCGCGTACGTGGTAGCCGCGCTGGCCGGAGTGCAGTCGGCCGCGCCCTGACCTGCCCGGCCCGCCGTCCCGCCTTCCCGGCCCTTGCGGGTTCATGAAAGCCTCTTACTACTGAAGATTGGCTTAGATCGTCAACGCTCGGTCAAGGGGAGGACATATGCCGGTAAACGCTGTTCCGGATTTCCGCGCGGCCCCGTCCGCGGCCACCGTCCTGGCGGAACTCGGACCTCTCGGCGATCTGCCGGGGACCTGGTCTGGTCACGGATTCAACTGGCCGGCGCTCGCGGATCCGCTCTTGCCGGTGTTCCGCTTCCCCTCGCCCCGGCCTTTCCTGCCATAACGAGCCTCGCGTGCTCATGCCAGGCGCCGCTCGGTCGCCCACCGGGTCAGCTGGTGACGGGTCGAGAGCTGGAGCTTGCGCAACACCGAGGAAACGTGACTCTCTACCGTCTTGACGGAGATGTACAGCTCCCGCGCGATCTCCTTATACGTGTAGCCGCGGGCGATCAGGCGGAGGACCTCCCGCTCGCGGGGCGTCAGCTGGTCGAGTTCAGGATCGAAGGACGGGCGGCCCGGGTCGGCCGGTGCCTGGGCGGCGAAGGCGTCCAGGACGAACCCGGCCAGCCTGGGCGAGAAGACCGAGTCGCCAGAGGCGACCCGCAGCACCGCATCCACGAGCTCGGCACCGGAGATCGTCTTCGTCACGTATCCCCGCGCGCCTGCCCGGATGACGGCGATCACGTCCTGCGGAGCGTCTGACGCGGACAGGGCGAGGAAACGCACCTGCGGGTGCGTGGCCTTCACCGCCGTGACGACGGCCTGCCCGCCGCCGCCCGGCAGGTGCACGTCGAGCAGCACGACATCAGGCAGGCACTCGCCGATCAGCGCGATCGCCGGCTCGACGTCGTCCGCCTCGCCCACGACCTCGACCTGGTCGCCGAGCTCGGACCGGACCCCGGCACGGAACAGGCCGTGATCGTCGACGATGAAGACCCTCGGCCTGCCGCTGCCAGGAAGGCTGCTGCCTGAGGCGCCGGCACCTGGCGTGCCGCTGCCGGGGGCGCCACTGCCAGGGGCACCGCTGCCAGGGGCGCCGGCACCTGGCGTGTTCACGCCCGGCTCGGCTGGCGTTCCCCGGCGGCGCGGGGCATCGTCAAGGTCACCTCGGTGCCCTCGCCCCGGACGCTGCGGACGGTCGCTGAACCACCGCGGCGGGCCATTCTCGCGTGCACGGACTCGGCCAGCCCTTTCCGGTCAGCGGACACCGCGGCTGGGTCGAAGCCCCGGCCGCGATCCCGCACGAAAAGCGATACCTCGGCTGGCTCGACCTCGGCGAAGAGCGAGACGACCTGGGCGCCGGACCACTTCACCGCATTGACCGTCGCCTCACGCCCGGCCGCCAGCAGGGCGCTGAGATTGTCGTCGAGCTCGCAGTCTCCGACGGTGACGGCCTCGACGGCCACGCCGTGCTGAGCCTCCACCTCCTGCTGGATCAACCGCACCCCGGCGGCGACAGTCAGGCCAGCCTCGCCCATCGAGCCGGGTGCCCGGCCGTCGAACAACCACGAGCGCAGCTCGCGTTCCTGCGCCCGGGCCAGCTGGACAACCTGCTGGGGCTCGTCGGCTCGGCGCTGGATCAGGGCAAGGGTCTGCAGGACCGAGTCGTGCACCCGGGCGGCCATGTCTGCCCGCTCTTCGGCCCGGACCCGGGCCTGGCGCTCGGTGACGAGGTCACGGGCGATGCGCAGCCACCAGGGGCCGAGCACCACCACGATGGCCGCAAGCACGAGGGCCACCCCGCCCAGCGGCTGCAGCAGGTGCCCGGGGTGCCCGGTCAGCAGTGCGATCAGGCCGCAGGCCAGCAGCACGCATGCGATCGACGCGCGTACAGCGATCTGAGATTGCGCGCTCTCGCCGGTCAGGCCCGACAGCGGAGCGGTCAGGCGCCGGAGTATCGCCTGCTCGTCCGCAGGGGCGTTTCTCCAGATCAGCACGATGCCGGCCACGCTGATGAGCAACGGCCAGCCCAGCGTGGAGCCGAGCCAGCCGGCGCCCAGCGCGGAAGCGATGATCAGCACCACGGCGAGCAGCGACGCCAGGCCAGCCGCGAGCGCGATGCCGCGCCGGTCGGCCTGGGCCTTGCTCGCGATGCTGCCGTCTGCGCCGTCGGCAGGCACCAGCAACCAGGCGAGGACGTAGGCGGGCGCAACGATGCCGCCGCTCAGCAGGGTGGCCAGCACGAACACGATCCGTACCGCAGTGACGTCGAAGCCCGTCCGTGCGGCCAGGCCGGCCGCCACCCCGCCGACGAGGCGGTCCTCCCGCGCGCGCCGCAGCGGCCCGCTGCTTGCTGGCCCCCGCCGCCACTGGCCGGGTCCGCGGCGCCGGAAGCGCCAGCGGCCCGGTCGGCGGGCTGCGCGCCAGTCCGGCGCGGAGCCGTTTGGTCTCTGCACACGTCCATCATCGCGCCTTGACGCCCACCCGGCTATCCGGGCAAACCCTGATCTCTGCCAGTGCGGCGTCAGGGTCACACCGGTGCGGCGTCAGGGTCAGATGGGGGGTCTTCCCGATGGCCTAGCCGGGTTCGCCGCAGCAGGCTGGAGGCATGAACACAACAACCACGAATCCAGAACCCGTCGACGACGCCACGACGAATGCCGAAGGCGCCAACGACACCGCCACGAACCCAGAATTCGGCAACCAGGGCGGGCCGCAGCCGCTGTGCCGCCCGATCCAGAATCGGATGCTGGCCGGAGTCGCCGCAGGCGTTGCCAGCTACCTCGGCGTGGACGTGACCGTCGTACGGATCGTCCTCGCCGTGCTTGCCGTCGTAGGCGGCGCCGGTGTGCCCATCTACCTCGCCGGCTGGCTGCTGATCCCGGAGGAGGGTGCCGAGCAGTCCATCGCGAGCGAATTCATCCAGTCCATGCCGGCCCGGCTGCACGCCAAGTCGCACTGACCAAGCCGCACAGACCAAGCCGCACAGACCAAGCCGCACAGACCAAGCCGCACAGACCAAGCCGCACAGACCGATGGAGGCCGTATCAACATGTCAGCGCCGTGGAGTCCGCCACCGACGCCTGGATCGCAGCCCCGCCGCCGCGCCAGTTATGCCAATCCCGGCCTGCGGATCTCTGACGCCGAGCGCGCCGAGGTTGCTGATCGCCTGTCCAGGCACTACGCCGACGGGCGGCTGGACCAAGCCGAGTTCAACGACCGCCTCGATCGGGCGATGAGAGCCACCACCCGGGAAGACCTGACCTGGTTGTTCGCCGACCTGCCAGGTAGCGCTGGCCTACCGGACAGCGAGGCGTCCGAAGATGCGGCGCGCAAGCAGCACGGGCACCCCGAGCGGCACGGGCACCCCGAGCGGCGCTGGCACCCCGAGCGGCACGGGCACCCCGAGCGACTCCCGTCCGCTGGGCGGCGCGGGCACCCACACCCCCTGCACCGCATCCTCTTCCTCGTACTCGTCATCGCACTAAGCGCCGCCGTCGGGCAAGCCCTGGTGCGGTCTTACATCCCTTGGCTGCTGGTCGGGCTGCTCGCGTTCCTCTGGTTGCGCTACGGCCCCTGGCAGCACCGCCGCCCTTAGGCTAGTAACTTCACTACTCCGCTCCAAGGATTCCCCCTTGCGGTGCCGGCCAAGGTCGCGCAACACTGACCACATGCCCAGGGCCAACCAAAACCATCCGCAAGGTCGCTTCCTGGCGGATGAACGGCTGCTGCGGGTCCTCCGCCCGCGCACGAGACGTGTCGCCATTGTCCCCTGGCCCTACGCCGCGGTGAAACGAGACACGGTGGTTATCGTTTCCAGTATCGGCGTGGGAGCTAAAGGCTAGCGGGGGAGCAAAGTGCGCGTTGGCGTTCTGGAGATATTGTCGCTTCCCTCGCAGAATATCGCGAACTCTGCGTACAACTCGACTTTTGTGAAACAGTACGCGAGCATCATGCCGCAGGTGGTGGCAGTGTGGTGCAGGAGACGTGGTCATAATGTGTACTACGCCAGTTACCACGGTACGGGGAGTGTCTTTTCCCGGCTTCCCGAGGACTTGGACATTCTGTTTATCTCGTGCCACACGCAGACCAGCCCCCTCGCCTATGCGATATCGAGATTCTGCCGGAAACGGGGAATAAGGTCGGTCATAGGCGGACCCCACGCCAGAGCGTTTCCCGTCGATTGCCTTCGCTTCTTTGACGTAGTTGTGAAGTCATGTGACGATGTTGCAATTTCGAGCATTCTGGATAACGATTACCCGCCAGGATCCATTGTCACAGCTGACTCCGAGCTGAGCGAGTTGCCTCCGTTGGAGGAACGAATCCAGGAGGTCAAGGCGGCATCGTTCTACAGGCTAAGACGCCGTGGGCTAGTGACAATCATTCCACTATTGGCCAGCATGGGGTGCCCCTACTCGTGCGACTTCTGCGTCGATTGGTCTAGTCGATATCGACATGTGAGCCAGGATCAGCTTCAGGTTGACCTGGAGTATGTTAGTCGAAACTACCCAGGCGTCACCGTGGCTTTTCATGACCCCAACTTCGGTGTTCGATTCAATGAGTCGCTCGAAGCGATGGAGTCTCTTCCGATCGGGCGCCGGCCTCCCTATATGATGGAGTCGTCGCTGACCGTACTTCGTGGGGACCGACTGCGTCGCTTGAAGGACACGAATTGTGTCTATATAGCGCCCGGGGTTGAGTCGTGGTCGGACTACTCGAACAAGGCGAGCGCGGGTCGGTCCTCGGGGGAAGCAAAGTTGGCGAGAGTGCTAGAGCAGTTCGACAGAATTAAGGGAAACATCCCGTATATTCAGGCGAACTTCATATTTGGGCTGGATGCAGATTCCGGATATGGTCCCGTGGAATTGACAAAGGAGTTCATGATACGAGCACCCCACGTCTGGCCTGTCGTGAATGTGCCGGTTCCGTTCGGCGGAACGCCTATGCAGCGGCGCTTGGTGGAGGACGAACGCGTCCTATCGCAGATGCCATTCGCCTTCTATTACTCGCCGTTCCTGGTAATGCGGATGGCCAACTACACTGCCGTGGAGTTCTACGAGAAGATTATTGACCTCCTAGAGTTCACGTCATCGACAGGAATGTTGCGTAGGAGAGTGGCGGCTGCACCATCGGGTCGGGTTGCAGGGATTCAGGCGATGCGGTCCGCAGCGGTACGGGGCACGCTAGTGAAATTTCGAAGGATTCTCAAAGGTCTAAAGGAAGACCGAGCACTGCGCGACTTCCATGATTATGGGAAGGGGCGCCTACCGCAAGTGTATGAGGAGCTGTACGACCGGATGTTGGGTCCATATGCACGATTGTTGTCACCCGCGGACCGTACGCCTGAATTTGGTGTCGAATGATGGCCGCGCGGCGATCACACGGCTTGCGGCGGCGATCACGCGGGCTTGCGGGCGGCGGATCAGACGGGCTTTGCGCGGCGATAACACGGGCTTGCGGGCGGTGATCACACGGCTTGCGGGCGGCGGATCAGACGGGTTTGCGGGCCGCGATCACACGGCTTGCGGGCGGCCGTGACGGCCGGACGGGCTGATGTGGCGCCCGGTGTCGTCATCGCGCCGTCCATCCCTGGTCCATCGGGATCGCGACCCCCGTGATCGACCGGCCGTGCGGCCCGACCAGGAAGGCCGCCATCGCGGCGACCTCCTCGGGCTCGATCAGCCGCTTGACCGCATGCGGGGCCAGGATGACCTCCTGCAGTACGCGGTCCTCGGGCAGGCCGTGCGCTGCCGCTTGCGCGGTGATCTGCTTTTCCACCAGGGGAGTCCGCACGTAGGCCGGGCACAGGGCGGTGGCGGTGATGCCCACGTCGGCGCCCTCGAGGGCGAGCGTCTTCACCAGGCCGAGCACCCCGTGCTTGGCCGACACGTAGCCCGCCTTGAACGGCGAGGCCACCAGGGCGTGCGCGGACGCGACGGCGAGGAACCGGCCAGAACCAGATTCGACGAGCGCGGGCCAGGCGTACTTGGCGAGCAGGAACGGGCTCGTCAGCAGGATCGCGACGAGGGCGTCCCAGCGGTCCTCGGGGAAGTCGGCGATGGGCGAGACGTGCTGGAAACCGGCGTTGGCGACGACGACGTCAAGCCGGCCGAAGTGCTCAAGTGCCGCATCGACGGCGGCCCGGTTGCCCTCGCGGGTCGTCAGGTCTGCCTTGAACGCCGTCCCCGGACCGCTCTGCGCGGGCTGCAGGTCGACGGCGAGTACGTCAAGGCCGTCGTCCTGCAGCCGCGTTGCGATCGCCGCCCCGATGCCGCTGGCGGCCCCGGTCACGAGTGCCGCTCGCCTGTGCCCTGCCATGTCGCGTCCTTCCCGCCGCTCGCGGCGGCTCGGCCGAGCAGGTGCGGCGGCTCAGCTGAGCGGGTCGCGCGCTGCCTTCGTGTAAGCGGTGCTGACGTCGCGACGAACGTCGCGTACGTCCCGGCGAGGGCGGAGACCCAGTCAAGCTGGCTGGCGCTGGCCACCTTCTGCTCGAAGTCTACGAGGCTCTTCAGCGCCTTCTCGTAGGCGTCCTCGGAGGCGTCGAGGGTGGTGAGCCCGGCGGCCCTGGAAGCCTCGATGATGCGCTGGTTGAGGTCGCGGGTGGGCAGCTTTCTCACATGTCGAGGCCGCCGTTGACCCCCCACACCTGGCCGGTGATGTACCCGGCGGCGTCGGCGGCGAGGAAGTGGACGACGCGCGCGACCTCCTCGGGCTGGGCGAGCCGGCCCATCGGGATCTGGGCCTTGATCCTCTCTAGCAGCTTCTCCGGCACTGCCTGGAGCATCTCCGTGGCGACGTAACCGGGCGTGACCGTGTTGACCGTGACGCCGATGCTGTCGTCGCTGAGCTTTCCCGAGCGGGCGAGCTGGAACAGTGCCTCGCGCGCGAGTGTCTTCGTCAGGCCGAAGAGACCCGACTTCGACGCCGCGTAGTTCGCCTGGCCGATGTGGCCGGTCTCCCCGATGACGGACGAGACGTTGATGATCCGGCCGGTGCCCCGCTCGAGCATGTGCGCCAGCGCGGCCTGGGAGAGGTAGAACGCGCCGGAGAGGTTGACGGAAAGGACCTTGTTCCAGTCGTCGTCGGTCATCTTGGCGACCGTCTTGTCGATCGTGATGCCCGCGTTGTTGACGAGAATGTCGAGCCGCCCGTGCTGCTCGACGACCTCGGCGACAGCGCGCCGGCAGTCGTCGCCGGAGCCGACGTTGCCCCGGTGCAGGGTGACCTTGACGCCGTCGTCGGCGTGCGTGTGGCGGAATTCCTCGGCGAAGGCCTCTGCCTTGGCCACGTTGCCGGCATACCCGGCCGCGATCGCCGCGCCCTGGCGGGCCAGGCTCTGGGAGATCGCGGCGCCGATGCCGCGCGTGCCTCCGGTGACGAAGGCGACCCGGCCGATGAGCTTGCCCTCGGCCTGCTGGGTCGATAGCGGGGCGGCGATAGTGTCGGTGGCTGTCATCTGCGTGCTCCTGTCGTGAAGCTTGGGGAGTCGTGAAGCTTGGGGAGTCGTGAAGCTTGGGAGGGGGAGGGCCGGGGCCAGCGAGCCTGCCCGCCAGCCGCCGCCGGTCAGAATCGCTCGTAGATCGCGGCGATGCCCTGGCCGCCGCCGATGCACATGGTGACGAGCCCGTACCGCCCGCCGGTGCGGGCCAGCTCGTAGAGCACCTTGACGGTGAGGATCGCTCCGGTAGCGCCGATCGGGTGGCCAAGGCCGACCCCGCTGCCGTTCGGGTTCGTCTTCACCGCGGGCAGGCCGAGGTCGCGGGCCACGGCCAGCGCCTGGGCGGCGAAGGCCTCGTTGACCTCGAACACGTCGATGTCGGACAGCTCGAGCCCGGCCTTGGCGAGGACCGAGTGCACGGCCGGCACCGGCCCGATGCCCATGTACCGGGGTTCTACGCCGACGTGGCTGTAAGCGACGAGGCGGCCGAGCGGTGTCAGGCCCCGCTCCCTCGCCGTGCCGCCGTCGGCAAGGACCACCGCGGCGGCGGCGTCGTTGACCCCCGAGGCGTTGCCCGCCGTCACGCTGCCGTCGTCGGCGAACGCAGGGCGCAGCCTGGCGAGGTCCTCGAGCGTGATGCCGGGCCGCACGTGCTCGTCCTGCGCGAAAACCGTCGTGCCCTTACGGCCCTTGACCTGCACGGGCAGGATCTGGTCGGTGAAACGGCCGGCGGCGATCGCCGCTGCCGCGCGCTGGTGGCTCTGCACCGCGAGGGCGTCCTGGTCCTCCCGGGAGATCGACCACTTCTCGGCGATGTTCTCCGCGGTGACGCCCATGTGGCAGTCGTCGAAGGGATCGGTCAGCGCGGCGATCATGGCGTCGATGACGCCGCCGTCGCCCATCCGCTGGCCCCAGCGCAACCCGGGCAGCCAGTACTGCGCCCGGCTCATGGACTCCGCGCCGCCGGCCACGGCGACGTCCGCCTCGCCGAGCGCGATCGTCTGCGCTGCCGAGATGATCGCCTGGAGCCCGCTGCCGCACAGCCGGTTGACGGTCAGGGCGGGGGTCTCCACCGGCAGGCCGGCGTTGACTGCCGCCACCCGCGCCAGGTACATGTCGCGCTGCTCGGTGTGGATGACATGACCGAAGACGACGTGCCCGACGTCACTGGCGTCGACTCCGGACCTGGCCACCGCCTCGCGGGTCACCTGCGCCGCGAGGTCGGCGGGCGGGACGTCCTTGAGGCCGCCGCCGTACTTGCCGATCGCGGTCCGGACGCCGGAAAGGACCACGACCTCACGGGGCGGAGCGGGCGGGGTTGCGGACTGGACTACCATGCAATGCCTCCTGGATTGGCTCCACCCTCTAGCCGCTTTCCTATCCGCGCCAGAGTCAAAGGTCCCGACATGAGAACGCGGCAACCGGGGCCGGCCATTCAGCGCGGCGGAATGCTCTCGCGCGGAGCTGGTGACCACGTACGCCTTGTGCTTGGCCTTGACGACAGGAGGACCCATGACCGGGCCACGTACCCTGCTGATGATCCGGCACGGCGAGAAGCCCTGCCACGGCCACAAGGGCATCGATGCCCAGGGCGACGCCAATCCGGATGGGCTCATCACCAGGGGATGGCAGCGGGCGGGCGCGCTCGTCACGCTTTTCGCGGCGAACCGCGCCACCGTGAACGCCACGCTGCCCTCGCCGGGCGCCCTCGTCACCCCCAAGTACTCCGATCCGGTGCACCGCCCCGGCCTCACGCTGCTGCCGCTTTCGCAGCGGCTGGGCCTGCCGATCCGCTCTGAGCACCCGGTCGATGGCCATCCGGCAAAGATCGTGAAGTCCTTGCTCGCGATCCAGGCCGAGGTCGTGCTCCTGTGCTGGGAGCACGATCACCTGGTCAGCATCGCCGGCGCCGTGCCAGCCGCCGTCCCGGTGGCCAACCCGGCGGACGTGCCGCGGTCCTGGCCCGGTGACCGCTTCGACGTGATCTGGCGCTTCGACGCCGACGAGCGGGGGACGTGGACGTTCGGCTCACTTGATCAGCAACTGCTCGCCGGGGACATCTCTCCCGGTGAGCCAGGAACCTGAGACTGCCCCGGAGGCGCGCCCATGATCTCGAAGGATTTGGCGCCAAATACGACGCGAACTCTTCAGGATCATGAAAATTCCCCCTCGGGATCGGCAGAGCACGCGGCTTGCCCCCCGGGTCAGGAGAGCACGCGGCGCCGGAAGTTGCGCAGCCCGATCGCCAGGAACGCCACGCCGAAGGCGAACACCACCGGGTAGATGACGTACAGGTGCATGTGCGGCGCCGCGGTGAACGCGGCCCGCATCCCCTCGTTCACGTAGATGAGCGGGTTGATCAGCACGATCGTCTGCAGCCAGTGCCACCCGCCCACGGTGACCGGGGCGAGCCTGGTCCACGAGTAGTACGTGCCGCCGAGAAAGGTGATCGGCAGGATGATGAAGCCGAACATCAGCCCGATGTTCCGCGGCTCGAAGCTGGTGCCGAGGACAAGCCCGAGACCGGCCATCGCGATGCACGCGAGCGGCACCAGCGTCACGATGACCCACCAGTGCAGCGCCAGGTGCGCGTGCACCCCGGGCGCGTGCACGACCGAGGCCATCGGCAGCACGATGATCGCCGACAGCACTCCCTGGGCCGCGCCGGACAGCACCTTGGCGATGGCGACCAGCCAGATGGGGCAGGGCGCCTGCACCCGGTCCTCGATCTCGCGGGTGAAGCCGAACTCCTGGGCCATCGCCAGGGCGATCGACTGCACGCCCTGGAACATGATCGAGATCCCGACCACCCCGGGCACCAGGATGGTCGCGAAGCCGGACTCGGCCGCCGCGGCGTGCCCGCCGATGCCCTGCCCGATCTTCGGGAAGACGAAGAGGAAGACGAAGCAGAGCAGGAACGGCTGGATGATCGTGCGCAGCACGAACTCCCAGAGGTGCTTGCGCAGCACCACGAGGTCACGCAGCATCAGCGCGCCGAGCGCGGTCCAGCTCGCGGCTGCCACCGAGCGGGTGGGGCCGCCGCCGATCCGCTGCACCGGCGGGCGGGAGGCTACCGACGTGGCCATCAGTCCCGTAGCTCCTTGCCCGTGAGGTTGATGAACACCGTCTCCAGGCTGGGCTCGGAGATGGACAGGTCGACGAGATCGAACCCGCCGCGTTCCGCCGACAGGACGATCCGCGGCACGAGCCGGTCGTTGCCCTGCATGTGCAGTTCGACCCCGCCGTCCACCATGCGGGTCCTCCTCACGCCGCCGGCCTCCTTAGTGAGGAGCTCGGCGAGCCGGCCGGCGTCGCCAGTGGTCTTCACCGTGACGACGGTGTCGGCGCCGACGCTCTGCTTGAGCGCGGCCGGCGTGTCGAGGGCGAGGATGCGGCCGTGGTCCATGATGGCGACCCGCTGGCAGAGCTGGTCGGCCTCCTCCATGTAGTGGGTGGTGAGCAGGATGGTCTGGCCGGCCCGGTGCAGCTCGCCGAGCAGGTCCCACAACGCGAGCCTGCTCTGCGGATCGAGCCCGGCCGTCGGCTCGTCCAGGAACAGCACCGACGGACGGTGGAAGATGGCCCGGGCTACCATCAGCCGCTGCGCCATCCCGCCGGACAGCGCGTACACCGACGCCTTCGCCCACTTGGACAGCTGGAACTGCCCGAGCAGCTCGTCGGCGATCTGCCGCGATTCCTTCGACCCGATGCCGAACAGACGGCCGTGGAAGTAGAGGTTCTCCCAGACGGTGAGCTGGCGGTCGAGGGTGTTCTGCTGCGAGACGATCCCGCTCAGCTGCTTCGCCAGCGCCGGATGCGCCCCGACGTCGATTCCGCCCAGGAACGCCCGCCCGGAGGTCGGCACCACCCGGGTGGTCAGCATCCCCGCGGTGGTGGTCTTGCCCGCGCCGTTGGGTCCCAGCAAACCGAAGATCTCGCCGGCCTGGACGTCGAGGTTGAGCTGGTCGACCGCGGCGAAGTCTGCCCCCGGATAGACCTTGGTCAGGTCCTCCGTATGGATGACCGCGACCGGCCCGGCTGCGGGCAGATCGGTGGCGCTCGCGTGCGCCTGGGCGGTGCTCATGTCCCGCACATCGTATCGCCGGCCGTGTCCGGCACCGCGGGGCCTGGCACCCAGCCGGGCTTGACGGGCCCCGCTGGCCACGTTATAACTACTATACAGTTGTGCAATCTACAGGTTGTAAATAGCAGGGTCGTGACGCGCGGAGGAGGGCTTGTGGCCAGAGACCGGGTCGTGATCAGGGACTGGATCGCCGCGGAGCGCCGGGAGCTGGCGGCATTGCTTGACGGGCTCAGCGCGGAGCAGTGGGACGCGCCGTCGCTGTGCGCCGGCTGGACCGCGGCGCACGTGGTGGCTCACCTCACGATGCCGCTGCGGTACTCCAGGCCGGCGTTCCTGCTCAAGATCGCGGCGGCGGGCGGCAGCTTCCGGCGCATGTCCGACGCCGTCGCCCGCCGGGACGCCGCGCTGCCGGCGGCGCAGCTGGTCGCGGCGGTGCGCGACAACGCGGAGCACCCGTGGAAGCCGCCGGGCGGGGGCTACGCCGGGGCGCTGACCCATGACGTGATCCACACCCTCGACATCGCCCGCCCGCTGCGGATCGAGCCGCACCTCCCGGCCGAGTCCCTGCGGGCGGTGCTCGACACGGTCTGCGGCCCGAAGTCCCGGCGGTACTTCGGGGTGGACACCGGCGGCGTCGAACTGCGGGCCACCGACCTGGACTGGACCTACGGCAGCGGCGCGCCGCTGCTCGGGCGGGCGCAGGACCTGGCGCTGCTGCTTACCGGGCGCCAGGTGCCGGCCGGCGCGTTCAGCGGGGCAGGCGCCGGCCCGGATACGGGTAGTACGCGGCCATGACGGTCACTGACGATCGGCTGAGTTTCACCTTCGCGGCGCTGGCCGATCCGACCAGGCGGGCTATCCTGGCCCGGCTGGCCGGGGGCGAGGCGACGGTCGGCCAGCTGGCCGAGCCGTTCGCCATCACCCAGCAGGCGATCTCCAAGCACCTCAAGGTGCTGGAGCGGGCCGGCCTGATCTCCCGCTCCCGCAACGCCCAGTCCCGGCCCTGCCGGCTGGAACCGCAGCAGCTGGACACCGCCGCCGAATGGATCAGCCGCCACCGGCAGGTCTGGGCGCAGCGGTCCGACCGGCTGGACGACCACCTCGCCGCCCTCCGCCAGGGGCGCGCCGACCGAGAGAGCGCCGAGCAAGAGAGCGCCGAGCGAGAGAGAAGCACATGAGCGACAACAACGACAGCAGCAGTGGCGTCGGCGAGCTGACCTACCGGCGGATCCACTCAGCGCCCAGGGAACTGCTCTTCGACTGCATGACCAAGCCGGAGCACCTGACGCACTTCTGGGGCCCGGCCGGGACCACCACGCCGATCGGCAGGATCACCGTCGACCTGCGGCCCGGCGGGGTGTTCGAGACAGCCATGATCAGCGACGACGGCGAAGGCGAGGTCGCGATGCGTGCCGTCTACGTGGAGGTCGACCGGCCCGCCAGGCTGGTGTGGACCGAGCCCGGCGTCGAGGGCGGCATGACCACGACGATCACGTTCGCCGATCTCGGCGACGGCCGCACCGAGGTCGTCACGCACCAGAGCAACGTTCCTGCCGCGTACCGCACGCCGGAAGCCCGCGATGGCTTCGCGACCAGCCTGGACCGCTTCGACGCCTACCTGGCCACCTTTACCGCCCGGCCCCGCTGACCGCCCGGCCCCGCGCGGTCGGAGCCACGATCGAGGTCTGCTTAGCTTGACCGCGAGGAGGCTGGCGGGTGAAGACGGCGTTCGTGCTCGGCGGCGGGGGCGTGCTCGGCGCGCACGAGGTCGGCATGCTCCGGGCGTTGTCGCAGGCCGGCGTCCGGCCCGACGTGGTCGTGGGCACCTCGGTGGGCGCGATCAACGGCGCGTTCGTGGCGGCCGACCCGGCGGGCGCGGCGGCGCGGCTGGACCAGATCTGGCAGGGCGAAGCGCTGCAGGCCGCGTTCAGCGAGTCTGTCTGGGGCCGCGCGGCCCGGCTGGCGCGCTCGGGGACGCACCTGCATTCGATCGAGCCGCTGCGCCGCCTGCTGGCCGAGATGCTTCCCGGCGACGACTTCGCCGATCTTGAGCTGCCCTTTCAGTGCGTCGCCGCCAGCATCGAGCACGCCAGCGCGCGCTGGTTCAGCAGCGGGCCGGTCGTGCCCGCGGTGCTTGCCTCGTGTGCGGTACCCGGGCTGCTGCCACCCGTCGAGGTCGACGGCGAGCACTACTTCGACGGCGGCCTGGTCGACTCGATCCCGGTCGGGCGGGCCGTTGCCCTCGGTGCCCGCACCGTCTACGTGCTCCAGGTCGGCCGGATCGAGCGGCCGCTCGTCGTGCCCCGCCGGCCGTGGGAGGTGGGCCTGGTCGCCTTCGAGATCGCCCGCCGGCATCGGTTCCACGAGGAGATGTCGGCGCTGCCCGCCGACGTGCGGGTGCACGTGCTGCCTGCCGGGACGGATCAGCGGCCGCCAGACATGTCGCAACTGCGGTACCGCGACAAGACTAAGGTCGGAGCGAGTATCGAGCGTGCGTACACGGCGTCCGCGAGCTATCTCGCCGGGCTGGCCGGAAACTGACCGGTCATCGAGGACTTCAGGAGCCCGTCATGCTCCCACCCAGGCTGGTGCGCCGCCTCGTGCTTGCGCCGCTGGCGATCGTGGTCGCCGTCGCGGTGGTGGTCCTTTCGCCGCTGCTCGCCGTGGCGACCGCGGCGTTCGGGCTGGCCGGGCATGCGCGGCCGGGCCGCATGCGCGGCACCCGGCTGCTGTACTTCACGCTCGTCTGGCTGCTGGCGGAGACCGCGGCGCTGTTCATGTGCCTGGGCTTGTGGCTGGCGAGCGGATTCGGCGGCCGGCTGCGCACGGAGCCCTATCAGAGCCGCCACTACGCGATCATGCGATGGTTCCTTGACTTGCTCTACCGCGCCGGGACGTCGGCCTTCGGCGTGCGGGTCGAGGTCGACGAGCCAGAACTGACCGCCGACGAACGAGCATCGCGGCTCGCTCGCCCGGTCATCGTGCTCAGCCGTCACGCCGGGCCGGGCGACTCGTTTCTGCTCGTCCGCCAGCTGCTCAGCGTCTACGGGCGGCGGCCGCGGGTCGTGATGAAGGCGACGCTTCAGCTTGATCCCGGCCTGGACGTCATGGCCAACCGGCTGCCGAACGTCTTCATCTCCCACCGCCGGACCGGTGAGAAGATCTTCATCGAGCAGATCGAGCGGCTGGCCAGGGGACTCGATCAGGCCGGCGCGCTGGTGATCTTCCCGGAGGGCGGCAACTGGACGCCAGGCCGGTGGCAGCGCGGCATCAGCAGGCTGGAGCGGCTGGGCCGGCGTGACCTGGCCGCACGCGCGCGGCAGATGCCCAACCTGCTCGCGCCGCGGTCCGGCGGCGCGCTCGCGGCGATCGCCGCCTGCCCGGAGGCCGACGTGATCTTCGTGGCCCATGCCGGGCTGGACAGGCTGGTCAGCGTCGGCGACGTCTGGCGGAGCCTGCCGATGGACCAGGTGGTCAGGGCGAAGTGGTGGCGGGTGCCTTTCGGCGAGGTGCCGCGTTCCGCTGGTCACGAGGCTCAGGTGCAGTGGCTCTACGACTGGTGGGAGCGCATCGACACCTGGATCTCGCAGAACCGCCCGGGCGACGCCGAGGCTCGGGCCATGCCAGCGGACGGCGGGCCCGCCGGTACCCACCCCGGCGACCTCGCTTGACATGTGACTAATTAGTCACCTAATCTCGGGGCGTGGACGAAGTATTCAAGGCCCTGGCCGATCCGACCCGGCGAAGTCTGCTTGACGAACTCTTCCGCGAGGACGGGCAGACGCTGACCGCGCTGCAGGAGCGCTTCTCGATGACCCGCTTCGGCGTGATGAAGCACCTGAAGCAGCTCGAGGAGGCGGGCCTCGTCGTCACCAGGCGGCGCGGCCGGGAGAAGCTCCACTTCCTGAACCCGGTCCCGATCCGCCTGGTCCACGACCGCTGGGTGAGCAAGTACGCCGAACCCTGGACCGCTGGGCTCAGCGGCCTCAAGCAACGACTGGAGAGTCCCATGGAGAAGATCTTCGAGATCTACATCCGCACCACCCCGGAGCGCCTCTGGGAGGCGATCACCGACAGCGAGACCAGGAGCAAGTACCAGTTCGGCCTGCGGATCAGCTCGGACTGGACGCCGGGCTCGCGCTACGAGCTGGGGCACCCGGACGCCCCGGGACTGCCCGGGGGGACCCCCGGGCTGCTGGGCGAAGGAGAGAACCTCGTGATCGACCCGCCGCGCCGGCTCGTGCAGAGCATGGTTGCCCTCTGGGGCGAAGACGTGAAGAGCGAGGGGACCTCCAGGGTCACCTGGGAGATCGAGCCGGTCGGCGACTCCTGCCGCCTGACCGTCACCCACGACCAGCTTCGCGAGGGCGCGAACGACCAGCTCTACGGCGGCTGGCCGATGATCCTTTCCGGCCTGAAGACGTGGCTGGAGACGGGCACGCTGCTCACCACGCCGGGATCGCTGATGTACAGCTCAACCGGAAGCTAAGCCGGTGTCCTCGCGCGCCATTGATTTTCATGTGCACTTGCCCACCCCGGACTGGCTGGACGGCAGCATGGCCGGCTACGTCGAGGCGGCCGAGGCGTACTTCCGCTCACCAGTGCAGCGTCAGTCGCTGGACGAACTCGCGGCCAGGTACCGCGAGCTGGAGGTCATGGCGGTCCTGCTGGCCTGGGACGCGGAGACCGCGACCGGCCGGCCGCGGGTGCCGAACGAGACCGTGGCCGCCGCCTGCCGCGACTATCCGGACGTGTTCACCGGCCTGGGCTCGGTCGATCCGCACAAGGGCGAGGCCGCCGTCGCCGAGGTGGCGAACATCGCCGCCCTCGGGCTGCGGGGGGTGAAGTTCCACCCGTCGCTGCAGGCGTTCTGCCCCGACGACCCCGGCTACTGGCCGGTCTTCGCCGCCTGCGAGCGGCACGGCCTGCTCGCCTTGTTCCACACCGGGACCAGCGGGATCGGCGCCGGCCGGCCCGGCGGCCAGGGCATCCGGATCGACTACGCCCACCCGCTCAGGCTCGACGCGGTCGCCGCCGCCCACCCGGGGCTGACCGTGGTCGCCGCGCACTTCGGCTGGCCCTGGCAGATGGACCTGATCGCCATCGCCCTGCACAAGACCAACGTCTACATCGACATCTCCGGCTGGGCGCCGCGGCGGATCCCCCCGGAGGTGATCCGCGAGCTGCAAGGGCGGCTGTCCGGGCAATTCCTGTGGGGCAGCGACTACCCCTTCCTCACCCCCGAACGCTGCCTCGCCGAGGTCGCGGACCTCGGCTTGGCACCCGGCGTCCTGGACGAGGTGCTGTACGGCAACGCCGCCCGGATTCTCCGGCTCACCTGACCCGCGGCCACTGGCTCCGGGCGGCTGCCGGTGGGAGGATGCGATCGTGGGCGATGACGAGGACACCGAGCTCGCCGACGCCCTGGCCGAGGCGGGCCGGAGAGTCGGGCAGGCCATCACCGATGCGCTTGAGCGCATGCGGCCGGCCTTCGACGCGCTCGCGGAGGTGGCGAACCGTGCCGAGGTCCGGGCGGTGATCGAGCGCGCTGCGAAGGCCATGCGGCGCAGGCCCTGCCTCTGCTTCTGCGCCCGGGCTCATCCGGCTGACCGCGGCGTCTGCGAGGTGTTCGACGCGGTGATAACGGGCCAATACAGCTCGGACTTGCTGGGCGACGTCGACGTGCCGTTGTGCGCCCCGTGCGCGGCGGCCCGGGCCGCGCACGAATTCGCCGGGTGATCCGCTCGGGCCCGGTCAGGCTTCCTTGATCGTGGAGGATTCGGCATGGCGGGATTCAGTTGTCCTTCGCGCTGATCTGGCCGTAGCCGGTGCAGCGGCAGAGGTTACCCGCCAGCGCCTCGCGGATCGCCGGGTCGGATGGCCGCTCCTCGGGCTCCATCTTCCCCGCCGCCGGGGTCACCGATGCCACGTCCCCCTCCCTATCTCCTGCAGTTCCATCTCCTGCAGTTTGCCGCTGGCTGTGTCCCGGCATTCCCGGCCTTCCCCTGCAGGGCATGGCCAGCACTAGTGGCCGTTTTCTGCTCGCGTTATCCGCCCCGGGATCGCTGATGCGGCGCCGGGCCGGGGTCTCACCGCGCGGCGAGCAGCCCGCGTACCTCGCTGGCGATCTGCAGGTCTTCCCGCGCGGTGATCACCAGGGTCCGCACCGAAGCTCCGGCGGCCGTGACGTCGGTGTCGCCGGGACTGCGGCCGGCGTTGCCGGGACTGCGGCCGGTGTCGCCGGGACTGCGGCCGGTGTCGCCGGGACTGCCGCCGGTGTCGCCGTCGGCGTGCAGCACCTCGTTGCGATGGCGGTCGATCGCGACGCCGAGGAACGCCAGCCGCTCGGCCGCGCGCCGGCGGACGACGGCGGAGTGCTCGCCGACGCCGCCGGTGAAGGCGAGCACGTCCACCCCCCCGGTCGCCGCGGTCATCGCGGCGATGCCGCCGGCCAGCCGGTGGGTGTAGACGTCGATGGCGAGCCGGGCGTCCGGCTCGCCGCGCTGCGCGGCGGCCTCGACCTCGCGCATGTCGCCGGTCCCGGCCAGCCCGAGCAGCCCCGAGCGCGACTCCAGGGCGGTGGCGACCTCGTGCGGCGAGAGGTGCTCGTGCTCCTCCAGCCACAGCACCAGGCCCGGGTCGACGGTACCCGAGCGGGTGGCCATGACCAGGCCTTCCAGCGGGGTGAAGCCCATGGTGGTGTCGACGCTGCGGCCATCGAGGACGGCGGCGAGCGAGGCGCCGGCGCCGAGATGGCAGGTGATGATCCGCAGGCCCGCTGCTGGCTGGCCCGCTGCTGGCTGGCCCGCCGCTGGCTGGCCCGGCGCCGCCTGGCCCGCCGCCTCCCCGTCGGCCAGCTGGGCGGCCCGCCGCGAGCAGTACGCGTGCGACAGCCCGTGGAATCCGTACCGGCGGATGGCGTAGCGCCGCTGCCACTCGCGCGGCACCGCGTAGGTCGCCGCGGCGGGCGGGATGGTGGTATGGAACGCGGTGTCGAAGCAGGCCACCGCGGCCACCCCGGGCAGCTGCGCGGTGACCGCGTCGAGCGCGGCGAGGGACTTGGGCTGGTGCAGCGGGGCCAGGTCGGTCAGGTCGGCTAGCTGCCTGCGTACCGCGTCGTCCACCAGCACCGGGCCGGTGAAGATCGTCCCGCCGTGCACGACGCGGTGGCCGACCGCGTCGGGCCTTTCCCAGCCGCGCAGGACCTCGGCGAGGCCGGCCACGTCGAGCCCGGCCGGCCCAGCGGCCGGCCCGGCGGGCAGGTCGGCGCTGCGCCGGACCGCGTCGTCGTCGTCGAGCAGGCGCAGCTTGAGGCTCGACGAGCCGGCGTTGACGACAAGGACCCGCACCGTCAGTCCCGTACCGGCCAGGTCCAGCCGGTGATCGCCGGGTCGTCCTCGCCGTGTTCGCGCGTGTAGGCCCGTGCGGCCAGGCGGGCGTCGGACATCTGCTGCCGCAGTGTCGCGGCCCGGCTACCCAGGGACGGGACGCGGTCGATCACGTCCATCACGAGATGGAACCGGTCAAGATCGTTAAGCATGACCATGTCGAACGGGGTAGTCGTGGTGCCCTCCTCCTTGTAACCGCGAACGTGCAGGTTCTGATGGTTGTTACGCCGGTAGGTGAGCCGGTGTATCAGCCACGGATAGCCGTGGTAGGCGAAGATCACCGGCTTGTCGGAGGTGAACAGCGCATCGAAGTCGCTGTCGGGCAGCCCGTGCGGATGCTCGGTGGCCGGCTCGAGCCGCATGATGTCCACCACGTTGATCACCCGGACCTTCAGCCCGGGCAGATGCGTGCGCAGCAGGTCCGCGGCGGCCAGGGTCTCCAGCGTCGGGACGTCCCCGGCGCAGCCGAGCACCACGTCCGGCTCGCCGTCGGTGGAGCTCGCCCACGGCCAGATCCCCAGCCCGCGGGTGCAGTGCGCGATCGCCTGCTCCATGCTCAGGTAGTTCAGCGCTGGCTGCTTACCCGCGACGATCACGTTGACGTAGTTCCGGCTGCGCAGGCAGTGATCGGCCACCGACAGCAGGGTGTTGGTGTCCGGCGGCAGGTAGACCCGGACGATCTCGGCCTTCTTGTTGATCACGTGGTCGATGAATCCCGGGTCCTGGTGCGAGAAGCCGTTGTTGTCCTGGCGCCAGACGTGCGAGGAAAGCAGGTAGTTCAGTGACGCGATCGGCGCCCGCCACGGAATGCCCCGCGTCACCTTGAGCCACTTCGCGTGCTGGTTGAACATCGAGTCGACGATGTGGATGAACGCCTCGTAGCAGTTGAACAGGCCGTGCCGCCCGGTCAGCAGGTAGCCCTCCAGCCACCCCTGGCACAGGTGCTCGGACAGCACCTCCATTACCCGCCCGTCCGGAGCCAGGTGATCGTCGCCGGGCAGCGTGATCGCCTCCCAGGCACGGTTGGCCCGCTCGAACACCGCCGTCAGCCGGTTGGACACCGTCTCGTCCGGGCCCATCAGCCGGAACCGGTCGGGGTTGCGGACGATGACGTCCCGCAGGAACGAGCCGAGCACCCTGGTCGCCTCGCTGAACCCGGCGGCCGGGTGGTCCACCGGCACCGCGTAGTCGCGGAAGTCCGGCATGGCGAGATCGCGCAGCAGCAGGCCCCCGTTGGCGTGCGGGCTGGCGCTCATCCGCCGCGATCCCTGCGGCGCGAGCGCCCGCAGTTGCGGGATCAGCCGCCCGGCCTCGTCGAACAGCTCCTCGGGCCGGTAGCTGCGCATCCATTGCTCGAGCTGCTCGCGGTGCCCGGCGTTGCCGCGGGTGTCGGCGAGCGGAACCTGGTGGGCCCGCCAGGTGCCCTCGACCGGCAGGCCGTCGACCACTTTCGGCCCGGTCCAGCCCTTCGGCGTGCGCAGCACGATCATCGGCCACAGCGGGCGGGACGGCGCTGAGGAGTCCCGGCCGGGGCCAGCGCCGCCGCCGCCGCCGGGACCGCCGCCGCCGCCGGGACCGCCGCCGCCGCCGGTACCGTCGCCCCCGCCGTCACCGCGGGCGTCACGCTGGATGGCCGCGATGTCGTCGAGCACCTCGTCGAGCGTGGCGGCGAGTTCCTGATGGACCGCGGCGGGGTCGTTCCCGGAGACGAAACGCGGATCGTAGCCGTAGCCCCGCATCAGCGCGGTGAGCTCCAGCTCGGGGATGCGGGCCAGCACCGTCGGGTTGGCGATCTTGTAACCGTTCAGGTGCAGCACCGGTAGCACCGCGCCGTCGGTCACCGGGTTGAGGAACTTGTTCGAGTGCCAGCTCGCGGCCAGCGGGCCGGTCTCCGCCTCGCCGTCACCGACCACGCACAGCACCAGCAGGTCCGGGTTGTCGAAGGCGGCGCCATAGGCGTGCACCAGCGCGTAGCCGAGCTCGCCGCCCTCGTGGATGGACCCGGGCGTCTCCGGTGCCACGTGGCTGGGGATCCCGCCAGGGAACGAGAACTGCCGGAACAGCGCCCGCATCCCGTCCTCGTCCTGGCCGATCGAGGAGTAGACCTCGCTGTAGGTGCCCTCCAGGTACGCGTTCGCCACCAGGCCGGGGCCGCCGTGACCCGGACCGGTGACGTACAGCGCCGCCAGGTCCCGTTCGGAGATGACCCGGTTCATGTGCGCGTACAGCAGGTTGAGACCCGGCGTGGTGCCCCAGTGCCCGAGCAGCCGCGGCTTGACGTGCTCGGCCCGCAGCGGCTCTCGCAGCAGCGGATTGTCCAGCAGGTAGATCTGCCCCACCGACAGGTAGTTCGCCGCCCGCCAGTAGGCGTCGATCAGCTCCATGTCGTGCGGGCTGTAGGTCCGGTCCGGCGTCAGGTCGGTGCGTGTCATGGCGTGGCCATCCTGTCCGTCAAGGGAGCCGGCCGAGTGCCCGCGTCACCGGCCGGCCGGGCAGCGCCCGGGTTCCGGCCGGCCGGCCGGAGCGACGAAAAAAAAGGGCCCGGCCGCGCCACCGCGAAATCGCGCGTGCAGCTGCCTGGGTCCAGGGCGTTACGGGCCCATGGTACCGAACGGCGCAGCAGCCGCCGGCCGGAGCAGGGAGCTCGGCCTGCCCGCGATGGTGACGCTGGCGTCGATGCAGCCCGGCCAGACGGGCGCCTTGCCGGGCTGGCTAGCCGGGTTCTGTCTCAGGGAACGGTGACTCCCTGGATCACGACCGGGCCGAGGGTCGGGTCGAGCTCGGTGGCCTGGCTGACCCCCGGTGGCGTGATCACGTCCATCGCCTTCGGCACGGTGCTCGGGTCGACGGAGCAGATCGGGCTGGTGTTGCCGGCCGCGCAGACGCCGAACGTGTACGCCCCCGGGGTCGGCGTGAACACGCGGGCCAGGTCCGGCTGGTAGCCGTCCTGGCCGGTCAGCACGACCGCGAACGACCAGCCCGGTCCCGGGGTG
>Ga0302326_10006532_pt1 | contig 26140 bp, 20 predicted proteins | sample Palsa_T0_3_FD_202264 | JGI IMG/M metagenome (GOLD analysis project Ga0302326, IMG submission 202264) | Peat permafrost microbial communities from Stordalen Mire near Abisko, Sweden - Palsa_T0_3 | ecosystem: Environmental > Terrestrial > Soil > Palsa > Peat permafrost | place: Sweden: Abisko... | reverse complement strand
GCACGTCCCGTTCCGCGCCCCGGCCTTGCCCTAGAGTGGGGGGAGCTAGCTTGAACCTGGAACTCAGCGAAGAACAAAAACTCCTGCAGCAGATGGTCCGCGATTTCGCGCTCTCCGACGTGAAGCCTCGCGCGAAAGAGCTGGACGAATTCGGTCACTTTCCCCTCGATCTGTTCGCCAAGGCCGCCGCCATCGGCCTCACCGGCATCGCCATTCCCGAAAACGAAGGCGGCGCGGGAATGGATCACATCTCCTACGCCATCGTGATCGAAGAAATCGCCCGGGTCTGCGCCTCCACCAGCGTGATCCTCTCGGTGCAGAATTCACTCTACTGCGATCCGATCCACCGTTTCGGCAACGATCCGCAGAAAGCGAAATTCCTCGCGCCCTACGCGCGCGGCGAAAAAATCGGCTGTTACGCGCTTACCGAACCGCAAGCGGGTTCGAACGCCGCGGCCCTCACCACCAAAGCCGTTCTGTGCGGCGATCGCTACGTCGTGAATGGAACGAAAGCGTGGATCACCAACGGCGGCGCGGCCGATGCGGCCATCGTCTACGTCAATACCCATCCCGAGAAAGGTGAAAAAGGAATCACCGCGCTGGTGATCGAAAAAGGCACGCCCGGCTTTCGCGTCGGCAAAGAAGAAAAAAAACTGGGCATTAGCGCCACCGCTTGCACCGAACTGTCGTTCACCGATTGCAAAGTGCCGGTCGCCAACCGCATCGGCAACGAAGGCGAGGGCTACCGCGTCGCGCTCTCCACTCTCGATGGCGGTCGCATCGGTATCGCCGCGCAGGCCACCGGAATTGCGCAAGGCGCATTCGACGCATCGATTGCGTACGCCAGAGAGCGTCAAGCATTCGGCCATCCCATCGCCGATTTTCAAGCCATTCAGTTCATGCTCGCCGATATGTCCACCGACATCGCCGCCGCTCGCCTGCTGGTTCGCCGCGCCGCCTGGAAGCAGGACGCCGGCGCCCGTTTCACCATGGAAGCGTCCATCGCAAAATTGTTCGCCAGCGAAATGTCCACCCGCGTCGCACACAAAGCGATCCAGATCCACGGCGGCAACGGGTACAGCCGCGAGTACCCGGTAGAACGCAACTACCGCGACGCGCGCATCACCGAAATCTACGAAGGCACCAGCGAGATCCAGCGCCTGGTAATCGCATCCTGGGTCCTGAAAAGCTACTAGCCAGGTCGCTCACCGGCTCTTGGTTCTACGGTTTCGGTTCTACGATGTTCTCTTTTCCGGGCGCCCCACTCTTTCCCGGTTCTGGAAAGGGTGGGCGTTTTGACTTCGATGCGTGCGGGCTAGGACTAACACACACGACATGCTCGACCTCGAATCTTTTCGCCACTTCGATCCAGATCACGACGCTGATTTCTTCGCCGACATTCCCGCGCGGCCCGGCGTCTACCTACTCGAACCCACCGCGCCCAACGCCCAGCCCTACATTGCCCGCAGCGCCGATCTACGCCGCGCCGCCCAGCGGCTGCTCGGCCCTCCCGAACCGCAATCGCGCCGCCTGAATCTTCGCGATGTGATCGGCGGCATCCGCTATCGCGTCGCCGGATCGAAATTCGAACAGTTGCTCACGCTCTACGGTCAGGCGCGCTTCCATTTCCCTCGCCGCTATCGCGACTTCATGCGCTTGCGCCCGCCTGCACTGCTCAAAGTGAATTTGCGCAACGACTATCCCCGCTGCTACGTCACCCGCCGTATGCTCGCCGATGGCGGACTCTACGTCGGCCCCTTCGCTTCGCGCCGCTCCGCCGCGGCGTTCTCCGAAAGCCTTCTGGATCTTTTCAAAACGCGCCGCTGCCAAATCAAGATTCGCCGCGATCCGGCGTTTCCGGGCTGCATATATTCCGAGATGAAAATGTGCCTGGCGCCGTGCTTCGCCGGCTGCACCCACGAGGAGTATTCCGCCGAAGTGGCCCGCCTGGTTGCGACGCTCACCTCGGCGGGGTCGTCGCTGGAGCAATCGCTCGAACGAGAACGCGAAGCCGCCTCCGCATCGCTGGACTTCGAGCGCGCCGCCGCGGTACACAAAAAAATAGAGAAGGTCAGCGGCGTGCTGCGCGGGCTCCCCGAGCTGGCGCGCCCGATCGAGCAACTCGACGCTGTAATCCTGCAGCGCGGCGGCGAGGCAAACAGCGTCATGGTCATCTGGATTCAAGCCGGCACGATAGCCGGCGTGTTCCCGTTGCGCTTCGGCGAACTATCGAGCGAGCCGCGCTCGCTCGATGCGATCCTGCGAGCCAACCTCGAACCTACTGGCGGCGTGAGCGTCGCTGGCGCAGAATCTCGCGCTTCGGTGCCCACCGCTGAGCCTGCCAGCTCGGCGATCCCGCTATTTCCAGAACCGTCGGCGACATTAACCGGCGGAACGATAATCCCTACCGCAACGTCAGCCGCTACTCGTCCCACCGCAACATCATCCGAGCGCGCCGAGCATCTCGCCCTGATCGCGCGCTGGTTTTATTCCAAGCCTCGCGAAGGCGAAATTTTCTTCCGCGATAACACCTGGCCGTACCGCCGCATCGTTCGCGCATGCTCGCGCGTCCTAGCCGGTCCCCCGCCTCCAAAGCCCGCAGCCCCTCCCGCTCCCAAAAATTAATGGTCGTCGCGACCAAATTGTCCGCAACGCTCCAAAATATTCTTGTGCGCAACATCCGCATCCGCGCGCTTCTCAGCGTAAAATGAAACGATGGCCGCAAGTGACACAACTACGACCGCACCTCCCGAAGTTCTGGTCCCCGAAGAAGTCGGCCAGCGCTCTCGTTTGGCCATAGCATTTCGCGCGCTGGGACATCGCAACTTTCAATACTTTTTCAGCGGCCAAATGATTTCGCTGATCGGCACGTGGATGCAAACCATCGGCGAAGCGTGGCTGGTCTACCGCCTGACCCATTCCGGATTCTTGCTCGGTGCGGTCGCCTTCGTCGGGCGCTTCCCGATTTTCCTGTTCGCGCCGCTGGGAGGAATCGTCGCCGACCGCTGGAACCGCCGGCTCGTGGTGATCGCTACCCAAGCCTCTTCGATGATCCTCGCGTTCATTCTGGCCGCGCTGACGCTCACTCATCGTGTCACCGTTTGGGAAGTGATGGTGCTGGCCGCGCTGCTGGGCATCGTAAACGCGTTTGACATTCCCGCTCGCCAAACTTTCCTCATGGACATGGTCGGCCGCTCCGATCTGATGAACGCCATCGCTCTCAACTCTTCGATGTTCAACGGCGCGCGCGTGCTCGGTCCGGCGGTCGCCGGAGTCCTGGTAGCTTCGATCGGCGAAGGCTGGTGCTTTTTTGCCAACGCCGTCAGTTACATCGCGGTGATCATTGGCCTGCTGCTGATGAAGGTCACCCCTCCACCGCACGAAGAATCCACCGCCACACCGCTCGAGCGCATCATGGAAGGCTTCCGATTCGTTTATCACACCACACCGATCTTCGCGCTGCTTCTGCTCATCGGCCTGATCAGCTTAGTCGCCATGCCGTACACCGTGCTGATGCCCATCTTTGCCGACAAGATTCTGCACGGCAACGCTCGCACTCTCGGCGCGTTGATGGGCGCCACCGGTGTGGGCGCATTCCTCGGCGCTTTCACTCTGGCGCTGCGCACCGGCCTGCAAGGATTGAGCCGGGTGGTGGCGCTTTCCTGCGCGTCTTTCGGCGCCGCGCTGATTCTGTTTTCATTCTCCCGCTCGTTCTATCTCTCGGTGATCCTCCTGGTTCCCGTCGGTTATTCGATGATGCTGCAGATGGCTTGCTCCAACACGCTCATCCAATCGATGGCCCCCGATCGCCTGCGGGGCCGGGTCATGTCCGCGTACTCGATGATGTTCATGGGCATGGCCCCGCTGGGCGCGATGTATGGCGGCGCGCTCGCGGAGCGCATCGGCGCTCCATGGACGGTAGCGATCGGCGGGTTCGGCAGCCTGATCGGCGCCGCAATTTTCTGGCACTACGTGCCGCAAATCCGTGCCGAAGCGAGACGCCTGATCGAAGCGCAACAACGCGCCAGCGAAGCCCGACAGCAAACTGTCGCCGCTCACCGCTGATCGAGGCGCCCCGCCCGCTCCGCTCTTAGCCTTTGGCGGATGCTAACGGTATACTTCATTTCCTTCGCGCCAGGAGCGACTGAATGCCGAGTTACGCCACGCCGGACGGGACGCGCAAGTACGCTTCGCGTTTCTATTCCGCTAATTCCGATCCTGCCGACCAGAAAACCGCGCGCGGCCATTTCCGCGAACGCGACGGCCTTCATTTTTCCTCGATCGGCATCGGCACTTATCTCGGCGAGCCCGACGTAATCACCGACCGGGGCTACACCGAGTCGGTGGTCGCCGCGGTTGAGGGCGGCATCAACGTCATCGATACCGCGATCAACTATCGCTTTCAACGCAGCGAACGCTCCATCGGCGCCGCGCTCAAAAAACTCGCGGTCGCCGGTTACGGGCGCGAGGAAGTTTTTCTGTGTACCAAGGCCGGCTTCCTCACTCCTGACGGCAGCATGCCCGCCGACCCTGCCGATTATTTTTTCCGTGAGTACGCCGAGCGCGGCATCTTTGGCCCGCAAGACATCGCCGCCGGGTGCCACTGCATGGCTCCAAAATACCTGGCCGACCAGCTCGATCGCAGCCGCCGCAATTTGGACGTCGAGTGCGTCGACGTTTTCTACCTCCACAATCCGGAAACCCAGCTCGCCGAGGTTCCGCAAGACGAATTTCTGAGCCGCATCCGCGCCGCTTTTGAATTTTGCGAATCCGCGGCGGCGGACGGAAAACTTCAGTTCTACGGTGTGGCCACCTGGAACGGTTTTCGCCAGGACCCTGGCGCCAAGGATCACCTATCGCTGGAAGCGCTGGTGGGAATCGCCACCGAGGTGGGCGGCGAAAACCATCGCATGCGCTTCGTGCAGATGCCGTTCAATCTGGGGATGCCCGAAGCTTTGGTTCGTCCCACGCAGAAACTCGGTGCGCGATCCGTTTCAATGGTGCAGGCGGCACGCCCGCTCAACATCACCCTGATTACCAGCGCCCCCACGATGCAGGGCCAGCTGGCGCACAACCTGCCTTTATTCGTGGCGGAATCTCTCGGCCTGAACACCGATTTCGAGCGCGCCGTGCAGTTCGCCCGCTCCGCCCCTGGAATTACCACGGCACTGATCGGCATGAGCCGCGTCGAACACGTGCGCGCCAACCTGCCGCTTGCCGCCGTCCCGTCCGCCAACCGCGAACAGATCCTGCGCATTTTTCAGCAGACCCGCTAGCCGTCTATCCTCGCACTGATTTTCCGCAATTCGCCCGCTTTCGAAATATCTATATCCCGTAGAATCAGCTATTTCCGAATTCTAATCCCCACAGATGCCTGGATTAGAAATTCAAGCCAATTCGGGCAGGATTTGCTGGCTCTCCGGCCATGCGTCCTAAGGGCATTTCCGGAATTGAATCCCAAACAGAAATCTAAAACGCGCGCCCTTCCCGAGATCGCTCCGCGGCCGGCGGCCCTGTGCGGTCCAATCAAAAATCCGTGCCCGCATTCTCTGCAATTTGCCCGCTTTCGAAATATCTATATCCCGTAGAATCAGCTATTTCCGAATTCTAATCCCCACAGACGCCTGGATTGGAAATTCGAGCCAATTCGGGCGTGATTTCACGGGGTTTGTGGCCATACGTGAGTGGCGTGTTCGTTGATTCTGGTTCGCCCCTTTTTGGTGGAAAGCTAGCACCGCGCGGGGAGTGATGGAAGGGATCACTTCGGTGGACAAAGGGCAGTAGCGCTAAGCGCCGGTCGGGAACAAGCGCGGCGCCAACCACGACTCGATGGCCGCGCCGAGCTGATCGAGCTTGCCTTTCAGAAAATGGTCCGCGCCATCGACGATCACCAATTTCTTCGGTTCGGGTATGGTGGCAAACAACGCCTCAATGCTCTGCAGCGGACCAAACTCATCCTGGCTGCCCTGTACGATGAGTTTCGGCTTCTGGCAGCGGTGCAGAAAATGGCGGTCCAGTGCGTCGAGCACATCGCCGGTCGGGACTCCCACACCGATGAGTTCCTCGACCCGCTGATCCTCGCATCCCACCTTCAATCCCACTCGCGATCCGAAACTAAATCCTGCCAGCAGACTCGGTATGCCGGGAAATTCCTGCGCCAGATAGTCTAGCGCCGCGCGCACATCGTCTTGTTCGCCGATACCGCTGTCGTGCGTGCCTTCACTCAAGCCCGCGCCGCGAAAATTAAATCGCAGCACCGAAAGGCCAAGTTGATGCAGCGCCTTGGCGGCCTGAAACACCACTTTATTATGCATAGTGCCGCCGAAAAGCGGATGGGGATGGCAGACCACCGCCACGCGCGGCGGGTGGGCCAGCGGCGAAGTCCATAACATCGCTTCGAGTTTGCCCGCAGGCCCGTCCAGAAAAAACGCGCGATGGAAAATTTCGGCCATTCGAGGCGGCTAGCTGCGGAGGGGGCCAGCGCGGCGGAATTCCTTGCGGTAGTCCGGAGCGGACATTTCGATGGTGCGGCACATTTCATACAGCCGGGAACGAATGCGGGTGCCGATGCGATCGGCGAGCTTATCTTCCATGATGTTGGGCGAATTCCTCATCCCCGCTGCGCTGCTCTGCTCGCGCGGAGCGTCAGCATCCAGGAAATTGGTGGTGAGCAGCGTCGCGCGATTGGCGTTGTATCGGGTGTTCAGGATGTGTCCCACCGTTTCCAGCGCCCACGGCGAAGGCTTGCTCGAACCGAGGTCGTCCAGCATCAGCACTTCGACGCTGAGCACCGGATCGAGGATGCCCATCTCGGTCACCGGATTGTCCGCGCTATAGCTGGCCTGAATTTCTTTTAGCAGTTCGCGGTAATCGTAGAAGAGTCCGGAGTGCCCGCGCAGGACCACTTCCTGCAGCGCGGCCACCGCCAAATGCGTCTTGCCAACGCCGCACGGCCCTATCAGCAGCAAGCCGTGAGCGGTGCCCGCGGGAAAGTCGCGCGCGAAACCGTGCATATTTAATTTCGCTTGGGCCAAGCTGCGGTTCCAGGCTTCCATCTGCGCGGGCGACGCGCTCTCTTGCTCGTTGTCCGTTTCGTAATTTTCGAAGGTGCACTGGCGGTATCGCTGCGGGATGCGCGCGCGATCGAGGCTGCGTTCGGTGCGGTCGGTGGAAGTGCAATCGCACAGCACCGCGTAGCGGTACGGCTCTCGCGCCACGGCGGTGCCTTCGGCGGCGCCGTGGGCGTCACCGTTTCCAATCACCAACTTGGTGTCGACTGCAGGCGCAGAGCCAGCTGCGGCAGTACCGGCCGCCACCAACTTCCATCCATCTCCGTGACACACAGGACAATCCGGTCGCGCCATGAAAGAAGCATAAGCGGGCGCGGCGAACCGCGCAAGCGCACCGCCCTGTGCAAAGTCAGATTCCTGTGGAAAGAAAACATTTTACCAAGACCGCTTGAGCGCTGGACAGGACCGGTCACGTTCTTAACGGTAGAGCGTTAGGTTGGGAGTTTTTCCGCGCTAAGTGGCTGGGCCCACCCACAGCCAGATTGGCTGTGTCACGACACCGTTGGGGATTGCGGGTGTGGAGTTTTGGAAATCGGAGTTTTTTCCGCGGTGAGTGGCAGTGGTACAAACGCGCTACGTGGGGAGTCTCGCCTCAAAACGGTCTGATAACGTGACGTCGGCGAATTTTGGGCTCGCGACTCCGGGGAGCTATATTGGTAAGCGATCGCTGTGGTCCAACGAGCGAGCGAATGTGATAACGTAAACGCTTCAACCAGGAGGTTTCCCCCATGCTCAATCGCAGCGAAAAACTACGAGGACCCAAGCTGGTTTTCTGCGCCTCTCTTACTTTACTTCTGCTGGCCGCCGCCTGCGGCCCGACGCCACCGCCGGACACGCGCGCAGCGGACGTGAGTGCTCTTCGAGATTTGGACGCGCAATGGTCCAAGACCGCCGGGACCAGAGACCTGGACGCAACCGTTGCGTACTACAGTGACGACGCTTCGCTACTGCCTCCGAATGCCCCCATCGTTACCGGCAAGCAGGCCATCCGCGGCGCGTGGTCCGCGATGGTTGCTCCGGGCGTTTCTCTGTCCTGGCAGGCCGACAAAGTGGAAGCCGCACGATCCAGCGACCTAGGCTACATGACCGGCACCTACACGATGAGCACGAAACAATCCCTCAACTCGGCCCCGGTGACGGAGCAAGGCAAGTACGTGGAAGTGTGGAAGAAACAAGCGGACGGAAAGTGGAAGGTGGTGGCCGACATTTTCAACACCGACGCGCCGGCGTCGGCGCCCGCGCCTGCACCAACGCCGGCGAAAAAGACGAAGCATCAAGCCAAGCACGCGAAAAAACATCACCGATCTACGTAGAGTTCCGGCGTTGTAGCCAGATGTTGTGGCACAGCCACTCCTGGCGGTCGGTGTGAATGCGAACGCGATGGTGGAAGCTCTGGCTGACGGCAGGATTTAAATTCCTGAGTGGGGAAAGCTTCTGGTAAAGGCCGCCGCCAGGAGTGGCTGCGCCACAACGAGTGGCTGCTACTTCTCGACGCGGATCACGCGCGGCGGGGTGGCGCGAACGATGGCATTTTTCAGCTTGCGGTCGTCTACGCTGCGGAAACCTTGGGAGAGTTCTCCGCGGACGAAGCCGATGAATGCTTCCATCTGATTCTGCATCTCGCCCATTTTGTCGCGCATGTTCAAAATGATTTCGATTCCTGCCAGGTTCACGCCTAGCTCACGCGTCAGATTCAAAATCACTTCCAGGCGCTCGAGATCGCCGTCGGTGTACAGGCGGGTGTTGCCTTGCGATCGCGACGGCTTCAGCAGGCCGACGCGCTCGTACAGGCGCAGGGTCTGCGGGTGGATTTTGTAGAGCTCGGCTACCGCGGAAATCATGTAGCCGGCTTTCGCTCTTTTTCTAGGACGATTGCTCATTGGTTGCTTCCTACGCGCACCCACATATGTCTAGTTCTGGACGCCCATCCTTCGCGAAAACGGGGAAGAGTGGGGCACCGGGAAAAGATAAAAGCGGCGAACCGTACTCCAAAACACTCACCACCCGAAAGTGGCGCGGCTTACAACACCGCTTGTGCAAAAATCTCTTTCCGCGGGTCTTCCGGCGCGGCCTTCGCCAATTCCTTCAGCAAATTCCGCACGCGCTCATCTTCCGGCCGTGGCACTACTACCTGGACTTCTACAATTTGGTCGCCGCGCTTGCCGGGATGCCGCGCCGACGGGGCGCCCTTTTCCCGGAGCCGGAGCTTCTTGCCGCTGTCGGTGCCCGGCGGGATGCGCACCTGCGCCCGGCCGTCGATCGTCGGCACTTCCACCTTGGCGCCCAGCGACGCCTCGGTCACCGTGATCGGCACGTGAGTGTATAAATCATCGCCGCGGCGCTCGAAAAATGGATGGGTATCCACCTGGGTGATGATGTATAGATCGCCCGGAGGGCCGCCCATCACCCCCGCGTTGCCGCGCCCGGCCACCCGCACTCGCGAACCAGTTTGGGCGCCTGGCGGGAAGCGAACATCCAGCGTCTCGGTGCGGCGCACCCGCCCTTCTCCGCCGCAATTGCGGCAAATGGTGCGATTGTGGCCGGTGCCGCCGCAACGCGAACACGCCACCTGAAAGCGCATCTTTCCGCTGGTCTGGGTCACCCGTCCGCTGCCGCCGCACGCCGGGCACGTAGCCGGCTGGCTCGCGTCCTCCACTCCGCCGGTGCCGTGGCAAACCTGGCAACTATCCAGCCGCGCGTACGACACTTTTTTCACGGTGCCGCGCATCGCTTCCGCAAAACTGATATTCACCTGATATTCGAGGTCGTCCCCCGGCTCGGGCCCGTGCGCTTCCCGCGCCGCATTTGCTCCGCGAAAAATCTGGCTGAAGAGATCGCGGAAACTTCCGCCGCCTGCGCCGCCGGCCCCTTCTCCGCCACCAAAATCAAATCCGCCAAAATCGAAAGGAATATCCTGGCCCGGCGCTGGACCTCCCGCGCCGCGAGATGGTCCGGGTCCTTGCCCCGGTGTGTTGAATCCGAACTGATCGTAGGTCTGGCGCTTCTTGGTGTCGGAGACTACGTCGTAGGCTTCCTGGATTTGCTTGAATTTTTCTTCCGCCGATTTGTCGCCGGGATTCAGATCGGGGTGGTACTTGCGCGCAAGTTTGCGGTACGCCGCGCGGATATCTTTCAGCGGCGCCTTTCGCGGCACTCCCAGCAGCTCGTAATAATCCTGTTTGGCCATTTTGATTGGGTCCGATAAGTTTCGAGCGCCGGAAGAATCCGTGCTCGCTGCTCGCGTGGCTTGCTACGCTGCCTCGATTACTTCGCTGGTCCGCCCGGCGCGAGCTTCTTCCAATTCTCGTTCCACTGCGTCATTTCCTCGGCTTCGCGCGCCAGTTCTTCGCGATGCCGCTTCTGTTCTTCCGACCGCGCGCCCATGGTCGCTTCTTTTCCGGTCGCTCGCGCGATCCAGCGGTCGATCAATCCGATTTTGCGCTCGACCTCCGCCGGGTCTGACTTGAATCGCAGCAGCGTGCCGGTAATTTCCACGGATCTCGGCGGAAAATCGGGCGGTACCTCCTGCTGCATGTCGTAGAACAGCCGCCGCCAATCCGCCCGCGGCGAAGCGCTGAGCGCCACCTGCACCAGATAATAATTCTCGCGAATCTTTTGTACCGCTTGCGGCGTCCCTGCCCGGTGAATTCCGTCCGTCGCCAATTTCGCTCCTGCCCCACCGAATCGAAAACAAATCAAACAGGGGCAAGCCGCATGGCCTGCCCCTGCCGTTCCGGATGCTGCGCCCCCGGATTGGGTATTTAGCGTTAGTTCGGTTGCTTGGTTTCGTCCACGTCCACGAACTCGGCGTCCACGACGTCGCTTTGCTTCGCTCCGCCGGACCCGCTGTCCGCACCCGCCGCGCCGCCTCCATCTCGCGGTCCGGCGCCCGGGCCTCCGGGACCACCCGGCCCGCCTGCTCCGCCACCCGCCGCCGCTCCGGCTGCCGCCTGCGCCTTATAGAGCTGCTCGGCGATGGCATGCGATGCGCGGGTCAGCTTTTCAGCCGCACTGTTGATACCTTCCGCGCCACCGTCCGCCATCGCTTTCTTTACATCTTCCACCGCGGCTTCCGCCGATTTCACGTCGGCCTCCGCAAGCTTGTCGCGATTTTCGCGCAGCAGCTTCTCCACCTGGTAGACCAGATTGTCCGCTCGGTTGCGCGCTTCCGCTTCCACCACCCGCGACTTGTCTTCGTCCGCGTGGGATTCGGCTTCCTTGCGCATCCGCTCGGCTTCGTCTTTGCTCAAGCCGGTCGAGGCAGTGATGGTGATTTTCTGTTCCTTTTGCGTCGCCATGTCCTTCGCCGACACATTCAGGATGCCGTTGGCGTCGATGTCAAACGTCACTTCGACTTGCGGCGTTCCCCGCTGCGCGGGTGGAATCCCGAGCAGCTTGAATTTGCCCAGCGTGCGGTTTCCGCTGGCTACCGGTCGCTCGCCCTGTAGCACATGGATTTCCACTTCGGTCTGATTATCCGCCGCGGTCGAAAAGGTTTCCGACTTGCGCGTCGGGATGGTGGTGTTACGCGGAATCAAAACGGTCATTACCCCGCCCAGCGTTTCCACGCCAAGCGACAACGGGGTCACGTCCAGCAGCAGGATGTCCTTCACTTCGCCGCCGAGCACGCCGCCTTGAATCGCCGCTCCGATCGCCACCACTTCGTCCGGGTTCACTCCCTTGTGCGGTTCTTTCCCGTTGAAAAGCTTCTTGACGATATCCACCACGCGCGGAATTCGCGTGGAACCCCCGACCAAAACCACTTCGTCGATCTTTTCGGGCGGCAGACCTGCGTCGTGCAGAGCCTGCTTCACCGGCCCTACCGTCCGCTGCAGCGTTTCTTCCATCAGTTGTTCGAGTGTGGACCGCGACATCTTCATCTGCATGTGCTTCGGTCCGGAGGCATCCGCGGTAACGAACGGCAGATTGATCTCCGTCTCGCTCAACTGCGACAACTCGATCTTGGCCTTTTCCGCAGCTTCCTTCAGCCGTTGGATAGCCATGCGATCCTTGCTCAGGTCGATTCCCGACTCTTTCTTGAACTGCCCGACCATCCAGTCGATCACCAATTGGTCGATGTCGTCGCCGCCCAGGTGGGTGTCGCCGGCGGTGGACTTCACTTCCACTACGCCCTCGCCCACTTCCAGGATCGAGATATCGAAGGTGCCGCCGCCCAAGTCGTAAACCGCGATGGTCTCTTCTTTTTTCTTATCGAGCCCGTACGCCAGCGCCGCCGCCGTGGGCTCGTTGATGATTCGCAATACTTCCAATCCCGCGATCTCACCGGCCTGCTTGGTGGCTTGCCGCTGGCTGTCGTTGAAATACGCGGGGACCGTGATTACCGCTTTGGTAACCTTCTCCCCCAGAAAATTCTCCGCCGCGGTCTTCAATTTCTGCAGAATCATCGCGGAGATTTCCGGCGGGCTGTACACTTTGCCCAAAATTTCCACACGAGCGTCGCCATCGCTGCCGCGAACCACTTTGTACGGCACGCGCTTGGCTTCTTCGGTTACTTCGTCGAAGCGCCGGCCCATGAACCGCTTGATCGAATAGACGGTATTGTCGGGATTGGTGATCGCTTGGCGCTTGGCCACTTGCCCCACCAAGCGCTCCCCGCTCTTGGTAATACCCACCACCGAGGGCGTCGTTCGCGCCCCTTCCTGGTTGGGGATCACCACCGCCTCCCCGCCCTGCATCACTGACACCACCGAATTCGTCGTACCCAAGTCAATTCCAATAATTTTACTCATTCCCGAGACTCCTTCGAGGGCACTGCCCTTGGCAATTCCTTACGCTTGGCCAGTATACGCATTGAGTGTCCTGTTGTCAAGATTATTGAGAGTGGCTAAGCTTATTACTTTCAGCGGCCTATCCCAATTTCCTTACCGTCTACTCCTAATTATCCCCCCGAGCGCCGCCCCCTAACCCTAGCCCCTTCACCGCGAGAAACACCCCGTCCAGCGCGATCTATCCTCGGGTACCCTCCTTCTTCCCTGATTCTAGGAAGGTGGGCGTTTGGGCCTGCCGAACGCCAAACCGAGACGCGGCATCCAACCGTTAGCCTTCAGCGGGCTGGCAGGAGCAACCACCGAAAGGGGCGAGCGTCCGGCCTCTTGCGAACCCACGCTCCTGCAGGGGCAGAGTGTTCATCGCGTAAAGCGGGAGCGGATTTTGACAAAACAATGCCGGAAACCAATATAGAATGACCGAAAGCGCCAATTGTAAGTCGTTTGGGGAGGATTGCTTGAGGACGAAGCCGGTACGCGCGGGACGTGGGACGATTTGGGCCGCTTGCGGGGTCGTGTGCCTGCTGGGGCTCAGCGGTTTGCTGAATTCGGCACCCGCGCTAGGTCAAACCCATCCCGCTACCGCAAAATCCGGAGCGGCAAAAGCGGCGGCTAAGCCGGTGGTGCCGGCCGAGGTCGTCAAGGCTCTCGGCGACAAGAATGCTCCGGTGACCATGGAGATCTTCAGCGACTATCAGTGCCCGTCGTGCCGCATTCTTTACGAACAGACCTTGCGCCCGATGATCACCGATTACGTCGCCTCCGGGAAAGTCTATTTGGTGCACCATGATTCCCCACTGGGGATGCACAAGTACTCCGGCCAGGCGGCGCGCTGGGTGACTGCGGCGGCGGTGATCCGAAAGTATCCTGAGGTGGAAGCGGCGCTGTACGACAATCAAGATGCTTGGCAGGCCAACGGGGAGATGGAAAAATTCGTGGAAGCCGCGGTGGGGCAGGCGGATTTTAAGCGTATGCAAAAAATAATGGAAGGCTGCATGGCGCCCGACGCTCCGCAGATGGGCGGCCCTCCTGGCGCGCAAGGATGCGGCGTCGATCCCGCAATTGAAAAGGATATCGCGTTGGCCAAGCAAGTTCCGATAACTGCGACGCCCACCTACATTTTCATCTACAAGGGCAAGTCATATCCCGCAGCTTCCGGAATCGTCTCGTGGCCGCTACTGAAGCAATTCATCGATCAACTTCTGAGCCAATAACGATGTCCTCGGCAACTTCCGCGAAGAACCGGCGTGTGGCGCTGCTGATCGGCAGGGTTATTCTTGCGGGAATTTTTCTGTTCGCGGCTTACGCCAAGCTGCGGCCGCAGATTCCGGACACTCCCTGGTCGGCCGCCGCCATCAAAACCTCGCTCTCGTTTTTCGCCATGGAGGTAAATTCCTTCCAGCTTCTCTCGGATAGCCAGGTCAGTTTCGTGGCGCACACACTGCCGTTCGCGGAATTAATGCTCGGGCTATGGCTGCTGAGCGGATGGCAACTTCCATTTTCTGGCGCGGCCGCGTCGGCGCTGCTCGCTGGCTTATTCGGGGTGATGGTGCGCACGTACGTGCGCGGCTTAGAGATCAATTGCGGCTGTTTCGGCCCGGGAGAACGGCTGGGCATTGGATCGTTGTTGCGCGACGCGAGCATGTTGGCGTTTGCTCTGGCGGTTACCGCCGTCGCTTTTGTATCCAGACCCGAGAGCGGCAGCACCGCAGGCGCCGAGACCGAATCGCGCGAAACTGCGTAATCAATTCCTTCCGGTTCTTCCGGCAGCCCCTTCCGTCAGCGTGACCCGTCTACCTCAGAGCACAATCGGTACGCTATACAATTCCAGGCGATTCCCGTTACAGAGTAAGATGGCCCAGGTTTTTGGGAGGCTATGCATGGCTCGTGAATCGCGAACTCCTATTCTGATTTTCGCTGTGGTGTTTCTCGCCGCGGCGAGCACGAGCGGCAGCGGGGTGGCCCGCGCGCAAGGCGCGCCAGCCACGGTGAAGCAGTTGTCCGTTGAGCGAATCTACAGCGAGCCCGATCTCAACGGATACCTTCTCGAAGACCTGCAGTGGAGCCCGGACGGCAAACAAGCAACGTTTTTCCAAAACTCCGGAACCGCATTCGGAGCGAAGGCGGAGCTGTGGAGCGTCGCTGCGTCCGACGGTGTGAAGCATGTTCTGGTGGACGCCGCAAAAATCTCGCAGCTCCTGCCGCCGGACACCGAACCGGCCAGCCAGGCCACCGGGCTCGGCCGGGTGTCCGCGCACAAATATTATTGGTCCGCGGACAGCAACGAAATGGTGTTCCGCAGCGGCGGCAAACTTACCTGGCTCGATTTGCGCACCATGCAAACCAAGGCGCTGGCCGACGGCAAGGACGACGTCGCCGATCCGAAATTTTCACCCGACGGCAAATCGGTGACCTTCCTGCGCGATTCGAATATCTGGATCGCCAGCGTGATGAACGGCGAATCGCATCCATTGACCAAAGGTGGCTCCGAGGAACTCCGCAAAGGCGAACTCGATTGGCTGTACCCGGAGGAGCTCGACTGCGCCACCGCCTATTGGTGGTCGCCGGACTCCCAGCACGTCGCGTTCCTGGAAATGGATGAGCGGCCAGTCACCCGATATCCCATCGCCGATTTGACAACCGGCGGAATCCTAAACACACGCTACCCTCAGGCCGGCGAAGCGAATCCGGTGGTGCGAGTTGGCGTGATCGGCGTCGACGGCGGCGAAACCAAATGGATGGATACCAGCGCGGACACGGATATCTATCTTCCGCGCGTGCAGTGGCTGCCCGACGGTAAGAGCCTGTTCATTCAGCGGCTCAACCGCGCGCAGAACAGGCTGGACCTGCTGCTTGCCGACGCTGGGTCAGGAAAATCGCACGCGCTGCTTACCGAAACCGATCCCTACTGGATCAACCTGGGCGCTGCGAATATTGAATTTTTTGCCGACGGCCGGCGATTTGTGTGGCCGAGCGAGCGCAGCGGTTTTCGCCACCTCTACATTTACGATATCGACGGAAAAATGGAAACGCAATTGACCCAGGGAAGCTGGGCTGTGGAAGCCAACTCCGGATTTGGCCCTGGCGCCGACGCGCCGATGCGGCTCGATGAAAAGCACGGGTTCATTTATTTCAGTTCGAACAAGGACAACCCAGTCGAGCTGCATCTCTTCCGGCTGTCGCTCGCCGATAAAACCATTCGCCGCGTCACCACCGAAGCCGGTACGCACGAGGTTTCGATCGCGCCGGACTGCGGCGCATTCCTCGACACCTTTTCCAATGCTATGACTCCGGAACGCCAGGACCTCGAACGCATCGACGCCACGCCGGTGGCCATCCTCAACGAAGATCGAGTGCCCGAGCTGGCCACGTATCGCCTCTCGCCGGTGGAATTTCTCACCGTGAAGGCGGGCGACGGCGCGGAGTTGCAGGCTTACGCCATCAAGCCTCCGAATTTCGATCCGTCGAAGAAATATCCGGTACTGATCGAGGTGTACGGGGGCCCGGACGTGCAGAATGTGGTCAACAAATGGAACGACGCAACTTTCTTGTGGCATCAGATGATGGCTCAGAAGGGCTACGTTATTTTCGCGCTCGATAATCGCGGCTCGGTGGGACGCGGCCACAATTTCGAGACGCCCATCTTTCACCACCTGGGGCGTTTTGAATTGGCCGATCAGCTCTCCGGCGTGAGCTATTTGAAGTCGCTTCCTTACGTGGATCCCTCGCGCATCGGAATTTGGGGCTGGAGCTACGGCGGGTACATGACGCTCAACGCCATGTTCAACGCACCGACAGTTTTCAAGGTGGGGATTTCCGTTTCGCCGGTTTCCGACTGGCGCCTGTACGATACCGCTTACACGGAGCGGTATATGGGCCGGCCGCGGGATAATCCTGACGGCTACCGGGACTCTTCGGTAGCCGCTCGCGCCCAACAGATGCGCGGGAAGCTGCTGATCGCCGCCAGCACCGGCGACGACAACGTGCACTTCGCAAACACCGGAGAAGTTCTCGACCACTTTATCTCCGACGGAAAGTATCCGGAGATCATGGTGTTCCCGGGCCGCGGCCACGGCATCAGCGATTCCGCAGCCCGCGTCGCACTCTTCCGCCGCATGACGCAATTTCTTCTGGACAACTTGTAGCCGCCGAAGATTTTTTCTCTTCGTTGAAACGGCTTACCAGTGGACGCGGACGCGGTAGTCCAGCGTGGCCGCATCGTTTTTCGCTACGGGAACTTCAAACGCGATGGTGCCCGAATCGAGTTTCTTCCCGGCGAAATTGGAATTGAGAATTTCCCAGTCGCCGCCGACCGGCTCGCGGACGTCTACGGTGACCGGCGCGTCCTTGTGATTGCGGATGGTGATTTGGTATTGCATCTCGTGGGCGTGGTCCGCGACGCGCTTCCAATCCATCTGTTTGCGCTCGGCCACCACATCAAAGGCATCGCCCACATGGATCGAAATGTCTTCGTCCTTGGGCGTGTGCGCGATGGAATCTTCGCCGGCGAACTGAGTTCCGCCTTTGGAGTCGGCCTGGTAAACGCGGATGGTCCCAGCCGGCAGCGGCATTCCCAAGCCGGCGGCGGTGGAGTTCTTGAATTTGTAGTAGACCATCACTGGTTCGGTGATCGGCTCGCCCATGCTTTGCGAATTGCGGTAGTAACCGGAATTCCCGGCCACCCGCAGTATTTTTTCCACCGGCACGTTCGTCCCGTTCAGCAAGCTGATCTGTTTCGACTCGGCATTTTCCAGGGAAGTTCGCCGACCCAGCGTGTATAGGTGATATTCCGAAAAATTTTCCTGCTCGAACTGCGGCGCAGCCATAGCTACTGCCATTCTCGCGAGATCCGCCCTGCCGTTGACGGGCAGCCCCGGCTGCGCGCGGTGCACTTGCCCGGCGACGAGCTGCAACTTCGCGTTCGGGAAAGCGGTACCTGCGTTGTTCACTACGGTGACCCAGCCGTCGAGGTCGGCCAGCTTTTCGTCGCGGCTCACCGTGAGAACGTAGTCGGCCGACCAGCTCATCCCGGTCATCAAGTAAGAAGTCTCCACCTGCTGTGCTTTCTCGCCGCGATTTTCGAGCGACCAGATCAGTGTCGGCCGGCTATAAAGATTTTCCGGCAGATCGGGGAAGCGGTAGGAATCGGATCCCATTCCGGTGACGATCTCGTTCCCAATTTTCCACACCGGCGCGTCGTTGTTGTCCGAGAGCAGCAGCGCTTTGGTCTGGGTCCACTTCGTGGAATTGTTTTCCTCCTCCTGGTGGACCAAGGTGACTTCCCGTCCAACGTATTTGCGCAGCAATTTTTGCGGGTCCAGCAAATCGTATTCGTAGTCTTGTTCGACCACCGAGAGGCGATCCGCTTCGGTCAGCGACCGCAGATGAACCGTAACCGGATTGATGGTCGCAGCTACATCTTCGAATCGCAACCGGAATGCCCCGATGGGAAGTTCGAGCTTGCGGACGTCGCGCACGAGCGCGAGGTCGGAGTTGTAAACCGTCACCGCCAGATCGGTTTGATCTTTCAGGGTGGTCGAGGCGTCAGCTACGGCGCTTTTGGCGGCGGCGTCCGTCTGCGCGGCCGCGAATTCCACTCCGCCTAGGCCTGCGAACGCCACAAAGGAAGCTAGGATCAGGATTCGGGTCCATAAGAATTGCGACGAGCACTTCTTCAAGGTCATCGTTTTTTCTCCAGTCGGCCAACACCCTCATAGCCATGCACGATCGTACCCGTTCGCATGGCGTCAGCATCGCAACAGATCACCTAACTCCTCCGTTTCTGCGCTTCTGCCGGGAGGCGCCTGCTCTGTTAGAACGCGCCAAGTCTGCCAACTTGCACGAAACTTTTGGCGGCGAATGTGGGGGCGAACTCCGCGGCGAATCAGTCGAAGCCAGGTTCACTTTTGGCGTTGGTAAAATGGTATTTTGCCCTGATTCAGGTTTTGGTTGTCCTTTAGAATTAAGCGCTTAGCTGATCTAATCTTTACCGTGCTGCGATTGCAAAATTGGGCTTCGGCGGCGATTTCGTGTGCGTTGGTTCAGCTTTGCCTGGGCCGTGTGGCGGCTCCGGTTTGCGTTCGGAATTTAGCATTGCGGGGCGCGTGCGGGAAGGAATCACTTCGGTGGGCATTCGAGGGGTCGCGCCGCATTCCCATTTTGGGAAGAGTTCACGGGCTGATCTTAGGCGCTGGCTGGGAGCGATTGGAGGGAGCGCAGAATTCGCAGGGTGTTCCGGCCGGCTTTTCGTTCTCCCTGGATGGGTAAGGGCCGAGCACAAGCGATTCCGGGAGGGGTGTGAAACAGGTGGTGTGCGGCGATCTCGATCCGGAGGCGGTCGTCAACCAGTTGGAAGAGCGCTTGCGAATATTGGCGATGCGATTGAAATGGGAAAGCCTAAGAGATAGGGGTCAGCCTCGAACTCCCATTGCACTTGCCGGTACACCGAGAGGGGGATATACATCACGAGTCCCAAGAAAGGTATAGGCCTTCAGCCGCAGATATTCCGGTGCCGGGCAGTGTCTCAGAAGCGAGACGTTGAACGTAGTACAAGCCTTTTCGCGGTGTTGCTTGTACCGACTATATATTAACAGTCAATGCTAGCCGAATTAGTTAATTCGCCAGGTTCGGTGGAAGCGCAGGAAACGGTACGAGACGGGGTCGATTTTTCCAGTCGGGAAACGGCGACCATATCGCGACTGCATTTGGGTGTGCTGGGTAACGGGAGCCACGTGGTTCAAGGCGGGCCCAAGCTAACCAACGTGCGGCGTGGTGTGGTTGACTTCCACTTCCGCACTCCCTAGGATTCTTGGCATGTACGTTTGCCGGGAATGCGACCAGGAACTGAACCCATCCAGCGAATTGTGCCCGTATTGTGGAGCGGACCTGACGCAGCCGCCCGCCGGCGAGCTGATTGCCCCAAAAAAGCGTGTCAATCTGGCGCGCACGATTACGCTGTGGGGAATGATGATTGCGGCGCTGTGGGGCATTCTGTGGGTCGCGGTGCCGATGCGGTTTTCGAATCCCACCAGGCAATCGGAAACGCGCGCGCTGGAAGCGATGACCAATTTGCGAACCGCGCTGCACGATTACGCCGCGGCGCAAGGAGCCTACCCGCCTTCGCTGGAACCGATCGGCGAACCGGCGCGCGCCGCGGCGCAGTGGGCGCAGTCTGGCGGCTATTCCTTGCAATACACGGCCGGGGATCCCGGGGCCAATGGGCGCATTACCAACTATTCGGTGTCCGCACGCGCTGGGAATTACGGATTCCGCAACTTCTTTAGCGACGATTCGGCGGTAATCCGCGCCACCCGCGAGGACCGCCCCGCCACCATTCAGGATCCGGCGATCAAATAAATTTCCCTGGCGGTAATAGACGCGGCAGGATGGTTGCGAGCGGCAGCTAGCTGCCCGGCCAACCGGTAACTTCACACCGCAGAAAAGGCGCTAGCATGACCGAACGGAACATTCGATTTGCAGTTCAAAATACGGGCGAAGTGTCAACGATTCTGCTGCGTCCCCCGAACGCGGAATGTTTACTGGTGTTGGCGCACGGCGCTGGGGCGGGGATGAATCATGCGTTCATGGCCGCGATGGCCACCGAGCTGGCGGCAGTGAAAGTAGCGACATTGCGATTTCAATTCCCGTACATGGAGCAGCGGCGAAGGATTCCCGACCACGCGACCGTGCTTACGGCCACCATTTTCGCAGCGGTGCATGCCGGCTCGGAGACGGCCCCAGACCTGCCGCTGTTCGCGGGAGGAAAGTCTCTGGGGGGACGAATGACCGCGCTCGCAGCATCGCAACGTCCCTTGGGAACCGTTAGAGGACTGGTGTTCTTCGGTTTCCCGCTGCACCCACCCAATCAGCCAGGAACGAAGCGTGCGGAACGTTTGGGTGAGGTGAAATTGCCGATGCTTTTCTTACAAGGGAGCCGCGACAAACTTGCCGACCTCAATCTTTTGCGTCCGATCTGCGCGGAGCTTGGCGCGCGCGCCGCGCTGCACATCATCGAGGGCGCCGACCACTCGTTTCACATGCTGAAAAGTTCGGGTAAAACCGATGCGAGTGTTCTGCAGGAATTGGCCCGAACCGCCGGCATGTGGGCACAGAAGTTGCTCGGACAATAGCGAGGCTGTTTTGGGTTATTGCCGCTTTGCGTACTCTGCTTTCGCCGCAAATGAGAATGGGATGCCGGCGTCGGCGTCTTTTCGAAGTGTGAGGAAAAGGCTTGAAGCCGCGGCCCGACGCGGGCGGCATCGGCATCGGCGCCCTGAGATGATCCCAGCTCCGCGCGTTCGCACGAGCCACTACCAAATGCGCTAATGCGCCGGTCCTAGAGACTCTACGCGAGGACGCGGGAAATTTGGTCTGACTGCGTGCTTGATCGAACGTGACAGGGATGCTCGTTGACGCGCCTCGGCAGAGGCGACGCTGAGCCGTCGACCGGGGGATCTAAGCCCGCAGCGGCGCCCTGGAGTGCGACACTTCCGCTAGCCAGGACAAGAACGCTGAGCGCCTGGTACCCGTTGGCTCCGATCTGTGAGGCAACGTACCTGTGAGTGACGGTTAGAGAGGCCGTATCAATCGTGTACACGTCGCCCATCAGTGTGCCCACATACAGTGTCGAATGGTCCGGCGTGTCGTCCAATCCATAAGCCCCGGGAACGCTGATCGTCGCTACCTTTTTTTCGGTAGCGGCATCCATGACGACGATGTGATTGGATTGCGGATCACTCACAAAAAACTGGGATGTGTTTGGGTTGTAGATCATCCAATTCGAGGGTAGCGCATAGATATATTCGGTGGTTGCGTCGGTTCTGGCGTAGCGCGTGCGGGAGGGCGGCGTATTCGCGCTGACCGTGTCCGTAGCAACGGAAATCGCCACCTGAGCTGTGTGCGTCAGCGAGCCCGAGGTCGCTGTGAAGGTGACGGTTCCGCTGGACGTCGCGGCATTTTCGGCCGCGAAGAAAGGGCGTCCCCGGCGGGAAGGTCAGACTCGACGCGACGCCGAGACTCCCGCCGGCATCCCTGCTATCTGAACGTCAACGTTGGACGAGAACCCATTGGCAGCAGAGGCGGAAACAGACAGAGTAAGAACTGCCGAGCACAACGGTAAGAGTCGTCGGGTCAACGCTCAGAGCGAAGTCTGGGCTAGGAAAGGGAGTGTCGGAAGACGAGGAGCCGCCGCCTCCGCACGCCGCCATTGTGAGCACGGCTGAAATGGCGCAGACCCGGAAAAATCGCTGAACAGCCCACTTATCCATGGGTAAGGCTCGCTTCTTCGATCCGGAACTTCTGGTAGGTAGAGACGCTCGGCGCGGATTTTTTCAGTTTTTAGCTAAGAAGTCAATTAATTCTGTGGGCATAAAAGTACTGCTATCCGCATTCGAGATGCTGACGTGCGGATTCGAACTGCGGCCGTGTCGACGTGTAAATTATTGTAATGGTTGGACAAATCCCGGTATGTCGTGCGGGCATGGTTACGGCGGCTTGTCGTCCGAATGGCGGGATCCCGCGATAAAATAGGGCGTGCCGATGTTATAATGCGGTGGGCAGGATCATTCCCACCGGTCGGTCGGAGATTTTCTCACCGCGGAGAGGTGCTGGAGTGGCCGAACAGGGCTGCCTGCTAAGCCACTTTTCCATCGTTTTCAACAACTTACGGCACCTACCGCTACTTGCTATTATTCACCGTAACCTACTCGAAGTAAACCGCTTGATAAGACTTTAATGGCTACAGCTGGCAATTGCCGGTAAGTCAGAGCAGGTACAAAATTGAAACAAAAAAATTGGTCGGTTTCCGATCACCGAGGCGGAACTGAGAGCCTACTATGCGCCGAATGCGCCGCAAGAGGAAATCCTGCGGCGCATTTGGGCAATACGTTGGGCGCTGGAAGCGGTGGGCACTCGGTGGCGGCTGGATTGGGTGCGTCCGTGAGGTCCTGACGTTGACCCGGTTGGAGCCATTGCAATACGCGCACCTCGCCGACCTTGCGACGCCGGTCTGCGTGGTAGCGTGAGCCCACCCCCGTTAGGGTAGTCGGAGAGGGTGCGCAGGGTGTGTGGCCCAGTCCGCGATTGCGTGATGTAAGGCCCTCGCTTTACATTCAGTAATATATGACAACACGGCCGGGTGCCCCTGCCCAGCCGCTCCCGGCGCCGGTGCCCGCTCCGCCGCCTCCGCCAGGTTGTCCTCCATTGGATCCATTGGAGTCTCCCAGCCCGCCGTATCCGCCCGCACCTCCGCCGCCGCCGGCGGCGCCACCATCGCCGATATACCCATCTGGGGCTGATCTCCCTGGCTGCCCGGGCGTGGACAAGAACGTACCGTTCGCGCCCAAGGTCTCGTTGTTGCCTCCAGCTCCGCCCACCGCGACCACCCCGCTCCCGGCGCCCCCAATTCCCCCTGATGCAGCAACGATTATGGTGGACGTCGGGTCCTGCACCTGCGTACCGGTGCCGCTGCCGCCGGATCCTATGCCTGGACTCGTACCGCCGGCGCCACCCGAGCCGCAGGTGATGGTGTACGTCCCGTTTGCAGTGAAGGTGACGGCGATCTTTACGTAACCACCTCCGCCGCCTCCACCACCGGAGTCTCCGCCGATCTTAGCTGGACCGCCGCCGCCGCCGTCTCCCCACACCTCGATGAAACCGACCGTCGCGGTGGCCGGCGCAGTCCACGTGGTACACGCAGCACCATCACACTCGAAGATGTTGCTAGGAGCGTTGTTTCCATTGGCTCCGGTCGCTCCAGCCAGTCCTTGCTCTCCCACCGCTCCGGTTGCTCCTGGCGTCCCCGCAGCTCCCGTTGCTCCCGGCGCTCCTGCGGCACCCGTTGCTCCCGGCGCTCCTGCGGCACCCGTTGCTCCCGGTGTTCCTGCCGCACCCGTTGCTCCCGGTGTTCCTGCCGCACCCGTTGCTCCCGGCGTTCCTGCTACGCCCGTTGCTCCGGCTGGACCTGCCGCTCCTGGTGCTCCGGTCGCGCCAGGCGTCCCTGCCGGACCTGCCGCTCCGGTCGCTCCTTTCGCTCCCGGCGTTCCTGCCGCACCCATTGCTCCCGGCGTTCCTGCAGCTCCGGTCGCACCTTTCGCTCCGGGCGTCCCTGCGGGTCCTTGCGGGCCATCTGCGCCCCACGTTACGTCGAACGTTCAGCGTTTTTAAGGCAGTTTGTAACGGTCAGTAGGTAACTGCCCGCGGCAAACTGGGTTGTTGTTGTGGCGACAATTTTTGTATTCGAGAACGAAGTCACCGTCAACGTGGTGGTATCCAGAACCACGGTTGGCTCGGGGGTATTTTTTGGTTCGAAGTTGGTTCCCATAATTGTGATTGTGTTTGTCGATCCATAGGCGATCGTCACGCTCTCGATACTCGGCATTTGGGCAAGCAGCGGAGAGGCCGCGAAGAACATGGTGGCGAGCAGTACTGCAGACCGACATAGGCCCTGAAGGGCGCGGCACACATTTGCTTCATTGAAGTTCATGGGTACTCCTGACGAAGAAATTGGGGATAACGTGTTTTTGGTTCGGGACAAGGTGCGCTGTGGGCCGCACGCTTCGACAAATGTAGCGTGCATCATAATGCCGATCGTTCCAAGGTCAAGCACAATTAATCTAATTTCACATGCGGAAGCCGCGAAGCAAGAGCCGGAAAGTACCAAGGGTACTAAGAAATTCTGCGCCCAGAAATTAGTTCACAGTGGCCAGTTGATCGATTTCAACTTTCCGGATGCGCGGTGATCCAGGCATGATTCGCAAAGTCGATAAGCGGACCGCCTACCCGGAATCGCCTTCGCAAATCAGTTTTGGTAACCCGTCGGATTATTGCAGCTTGGCGTACTCCGCTTTCGCAGCGATGAGAATGGGGATGTCGGGGTCGGCGTCCTTCCACAGTGCCAAGAAGTCTTGGAAGGTTTTTTCAGCTTTCGCCTTATCGCCCGCGAGCGCGGAGGCGCGCGCCAGGCCCAGGTAGGAAAGCGAGTAGAACTGTCCCCAATAGGGGTGTTGCCAAGCACTGCCCCAATTGGCGCCCTTGTGATCCAGGATCTTTTCGAAATCAGCCGCTGCCTCAGCGCCTTCACGCAGACCCAGGTAAGCCAAGCCCCGCAGGTACACCGCCTCGGGGTAAGCACGCTCGTACGGCGAGGCGGATGCCAGCAGTTCCACGGCTTTGGCGGGCTGATCGCGCTTGAGCGCGATCGCAGCGCGAATCGCGGGTAGCTGCACCGCATTCCAGAGGGTTCCGTTTGGAAACAGCTTCGAAGTCTCCCCGGCGAGCTTCTCCGCTTGGGCCGCATCGCCGCACATGGCCAGTGCCAACGCAGGACGCCCCAGTCGCCGCACGGTCTGGCAATTACCCAACAGCGCGTCGGCACGCGCATCGGCCTCTTCAAATTCGGCGGCGGCGTTCCGGAGCCCATGGCGCAGCGCTGTCTCCGCGGCTCGCTGGTACAGTTTGCTCGACTCGCGACGCTGGCCAAGAGCATTCTGATTGGCCGCCTGCAAGCCAAAGCTGAGGTACTCCGCCGGCTTGCCTGCGAACCATTGAATCTCCCGCGCAGCGGCCGCATCATGGCCCTCGACGTAAGCGATTTCAAGGAAGCGCTGGTGGATCCTTGCTCCGCCGACTCCCTGCGCCCGCAATTTCTCCGCTAGTTGCTTTGCCTCGGTGAGCCGATCCAGACACATGTAGGCGTCCAGTTGGCGCCGGTACGGAGGTTCAATGTTCGCCTGTAGCCCAGTCGCTTCCTGGCCCTCTTTGAGCCCGTCTTCGAATTGCCCCAGGTCTATGTACTCGACACTCAAGTTGTTATGGAATCCCCAAAAGCGGGGATAGTTCTGGATACCCAACCGATTTGCGTCAATCGCTTTTTCGGACTGGCCATCATACGAGTAGTAGCTAGCCGCAATGAGGTCCCGCTCAAACTCGGAAACTCGGTCGATCAAACCGAAAGCTTTTTGTGTGTATTCCCGGCTGCGCTCTATGTCCCCGGCATTGTTGAACGCGACGCCGAGCATGAAGTAAGCCATCGCGAAATTTGGATCGAGTGCAATGGCGCGCTCAAACAACGGGACAGCGGCCAGGAATTGGCCCTGGCCCATCTCGGAATAACCCGTGGTGTAGTTCTGGAGAGCTTCCAGCGATGGAGTGGTGGCTTGTTCGAGCGGACGATTCAACTTCTGGATCGAGTTGAGCGACTCTCCCAGCTTGGCCCGCATGGCTGTGGCGGCGGTTCCCAATGCGTTCAACACGTGCTCTTTGTCGCCCGCTTGAATCTGTTCCCGA